>UMAJ01016404.1_pt1 | contig 41478 bp, 38 predicted proteins | sample 1963671 | NCBI WGS metagenome assembly UMAJ01 (sample SAMEA4835912, study PRJEB28245) | human gut metagenome | biome: gut microbiome; material: fecal sample | place: Denmark | collected 2008 | reverse complement strand
CAGTCTTTGGAAAGGAACATTAAAGAGCCTACGGTAACGGAACTTCTCTGCGGTATAAGGGAAACGTATTTAAAGAAAACAACTGATTATGCCGTTGACCCTATGCAGCAGCTTTACGCTCTGCACGGCAGTGCCGTCCATACCATTAATGAAGGTTTTACCGAAGGCAATATTTTAAGCGAGGAACGCCTTGCTGACGATGTAACAAGTGGCAAATTTGACCTGTATGGCCAGATTATAGACCTGAGCGACAAAACGCTTGGCGATTACAAAATAACAAGTTCCTACAAGCTTATGCGTGCTTTGGGCTACTACAAAGTGGACGTGCCGACAGGCGAAGTATACAAGACTGGCTTAAGAAAAGGCCAGCCCAAGACGAGGAAAGAATGGCGTACTGACGGTGTGCGCCATATTTTAGACTGGGCAATACAGGTTAACTACTACCGCATACTTTTAGAGCAGCGAGGCTTTAAAGTTGAAAGCATGAAAATACAGGCATTTTGCCGTGATTTCAGTTTGCGTATAGCAGAAGAAAGAAATATCAGGAGGCAGGTATATATCATCAATATTAACAAAATATCCGACCGCTGGATTAAGCTGTACATGGAAACCAAAGCAAAACGGTTAAAGGAAGCTCTTGAAAAAGGTTACTTGCCGCAGCTTTGCACGCCTAAAGAACGCTGGAATGACAGGAAGTGCAGAGACTACTGCGCAGTTGCCGGTAATTGCCCTTACGGCAGACTGGTAAAAGCCGGTATGAAGCAGGCAGCGTAAAAGCTGCCTGCTATTTTTATGCCTAAAAGGAGGAAGAATTATGTGTTTATTTGCTAATGTACAAAGATATTTTTCGATAGAAGTTAATTCTTTAACTGCAAAAGATGGCAAATTTCAAAGAGAAGTTTATGAAGCAATGCGCCGTTTTAAATCGCTTGACTGGGGCGATGTATCGGAAGCTGATACCGCAAGCAATAACGAAGCTGTTAAAACTTTTGGTATGGTTTTGGGGGCATATAATACCTCAAAGGGCAAAATATGGATTATTGCCGAAAGTAGTACCGGCAATGAATATGACAGGCTGACTGTTCTATTCCCAAATGAATATTGATGTCCACATGTCCTGCGGAAAAAAGGTGTAAAAATGCCTGAAAGCAATGGCTAACACACCATTTTACTGCTGGACATCCGGACATTGGACATAAAATCATAAGGAGTTGCATACAATGGAAAACACCAATATTGCTAAAAAATTACTCGCCGTTATGGCTGAATGTGCTTATGTAGCAAAAAACGGATTGAACAGCTTTCACAAGTATAAATATGCTGCGGCAGAAGATGTACTGCAAAAGGTTAATGAATCGCTAACGAAAAATAAAATAGCCTGTGTTGCTGTGCCGGAACTGATAGAATTTACAGATGTCACCAATCTTAAAGGGAATACCGAGCATCTGGCAACGGTAAAGGTCGAGATAACACTTATCGACAGCGACAGTGGGGAAGAAGTAAAAATTTACGGTATAGGCAGCGGTCAGGACGCAGGCGATAAAGCCGTTATGAAAGCACAGACAGCAGCAACGAAGTATGCCTATATGCTCAGCTTCTGCATTGCCACCGGTGATGACCCCGAAGCAGACAGTAAGACTGACGAGAATAACTATGCTGAATCGCAGAGCGCAGCAGTAAAACAAAAAACTACCGCTAATAAAGCAAAGGTAAAAAATAAACCTGTACCGGTAGGCAATGAAATAATCTGCACAGGTTGCGGAGAAGTTATCGCCAGCGACAGGGTAATTGAGTATTCTATTGCTAAATTTGGACATCCGCTTTGCATGGATTGCCAAAAGCAGGTTGGTAAAGCAGCGTAAAAATTAAAAGTAGTTTTTTAAACTCATGATTTTAAAGAAACAGGTATGTTAGTCCATGCCTGTTTTAATTTTTGCTTAAAATATTGCAAAATGAATAAGTTCGTATGATAATAAAATAATATATAGCGAAAGCAAAGAAAGGATTGAAGCGAGTGAATGTAAATTATATAATTTATGACTTGGATTATGCTTTAGAAAAACAATGCATTAATCTTATTAATGAATTAAAATCTGTTCATTTTAATTATTTACAAAGTATTGAAAAGGAATCTAGTGTAATAGAAAGCACCAATAATACAAATAATAGAAACACAATGTTTGATTTTGGAGATAAAGATAATGGAACAGATTTTGAACGGTTAGATTTAGCAAAAGAAATCGAAAGAGAGTTAGGATTAAAGCAATCAGAGACTACGTTGGATTCTAATATTTATGAGCAAATATTTAAAACAAAACGTGAAGGTAGTTATGCTGTAAAAAAATGTAAAGAATTTGGAAGAAATTTTAATACTGAAAATCATGAGGAAAAATTATTAAATTATAAATTAATTAAAGCATTATTTATAAATAATTATAAACAAAATGAAGCTTTAGAAAAAATACCAAACTTTAATTATGGCAAAGAAAAAGAAAAACATCATTTAAAAGAACTTTTACTAATTTACAAAGAAGTGCGGGATGTATTATCGTCGCAATTTATAAATTATGAAGATACTATCAGAAAATTATTTTCTGATTACTTAAATGTGGTTGCTGCTTTATTTGAAATAACTCAATTTTATTTAAAAATTGAGAATCGTGGAATTATTGATAAGAATATTGCGGTTAGTATACAAAAGCTGGCGTATGATATTGTGCCTTCGTTAGAAAATATTTTTGATATTTCTCTTTTATCAAAAGATAATAAAAATTATATAAAATATTCAGCGCTTGAAGCATTTTATATTGATATAAGTCGTCAAATTCAAATTGAAAATTTGAAAATTGAAAAAGAGGCTCATAGTATATTTAAAGACTATGTTGATGAAATTAAAAAAAGTAACGAACAAATACTATCTGAAGAAAATCCTAAAGAAATTTCTGAAAATTTTAGATTATATGATTATGCTATAAAAACATATCAGTCAGAAAATCAGGATTTTGGGAATGAAAGTATCAGGCAAATTGCAAAGCATATTAATATACGTTCGTTGAATAGAATTAAGAATAAAATAGATGATAATAAAGTCTTTTTAAACTATTTTTTAGGTGATATAAGTGAGATGGATATTGCTTATTATGAAAAATTAACTAAAATAAAAAGTGAAAGAATGAATTTAAATAAATTAAAAAATCATTTTGAGAATTTTTTAGCTAATATAAATGAAGAAGATGATGATAAACGTAGATTACCTACTTTGAGGGAAAAGAAATTTTTAGAAGTTCTTCCGTTTCTCATAAGAGAAAGCATGAATTTAGGGTATGTTTATATTACTGATGAAAGAATTAAGGCTTTTGATATTATGTTAAAGTATCGATATTGGATTTTACAAAAAGAAAATTATATGAATTATTGCCTTTATTCTTATATAAGGCCTTTGGAATTATTAAAAGAATTAGCACAACGGATAGAGCATAAAATAAAAACGTATGTGTCCGTTACAGAAGCCCTTGCAAAGGAACATATGGTTGAATAAATTTTTAAATCCGGCACGATAGCAATCGTGCTGGATTTTTTTATATTGTTACCATTTTTGCAAATTTGCGGTACTGTGTTTTATAGTCGATTCACTTATACTGATAGTAAAGCGATGTCCGGACGCGCTTAAACATTATTTATTGATTGGGGGTGACGATAATGGATGAAAAATATTATAGCGTAAAAGAACTTACTAAAACTGAAGGCGGGATTTTGCCCGTGTCACTTTCCGCATTATATTCGGCAATTCGTCGCGGAGATTTAAGGGTTGTACGTATAGGTAAACGTATTTTAATTCCCGAAAGCGCATTAAACGAAGTTTTAAGTACTAAAGTTTAAAAACGAAAAAAAGGGCGGCTTTTGCCGCTCTTTTTTTTAAGGAGGATTTTTATGAAAAGAGCTAACGGAGAAGGTACTGTATATTATAATGAAGCGCGCAAACGTTTTGAAGGACAGGTATCTTACACAAATAAGACTACTGGCGAGTTAAAACGAAAATTCTTTAGCAGTATAAAAAGTGCCGCTGCTGTACGGAAGAAAATGAAAGAATTTTCCAATTTGATTAGTAAAGGTGTAGACATCGACAAGAATAAACAGCCTATGGGTGAATGGCTGGAATATTGGCTGAATAATTTTAAGAAACACCAGATTAGGGCAAAAACATTTGAACGTTATGGCGTTTCTTTGAGGTGCCATATAAATCCGTATATTGGCAATAAATTAATGAATGAAATAACGTCAGAGATGTTACAAGAACATTTATTGATGTTAATTGAAGAATTAGAATTAGCACCAAGAACGGTAAATTCTGTAAGACGATTGTTAATACAGGCACTAAATGAGGCCGTTGACCTTGGTTATATGGAGAAGAATCCAGCCCTTAAAACTAAGGCCATAAAAACAACCAAACCAATTATAAATGTATTAACAAAAGAAGAAGCAATGAGACTAATCAATGCAGCGCGAGCACATAGCATGAATTCATGGATAATCATAATATTAGCATTAGGAACAGGTATGAGAATTGGAGAAATTTTCGCTCTCTCAAAAAAGAATATTGACCTTTTTAACAAAAAGTTATATGTAGAAGAAAGTGCTGTTAAAATGAATAATGGCATTTTGCTGCAACGAGAAGTAAAAACTGTAAATAGTCGCAGAGAAATTTCCTTACCGGATTTTGTAGTCGCCGCATTGCAAAAATATTTTCAATTTTTAAAATCGTTTGCATTAGAAAACGCAGGGCACTATACTGATAAAGGTTATATCATTGTTAACCAATTTGGCAATGTTCGACATCCGGCTTCATTTTCTTACCATACTTTTAAAAAGAAGCTTTTGCCAGCCGCGATGATTTCGTCCAAATTTAGGTTTCATGATTTGCGTCATACACATGCAACATGGTTGTTGAATGCAGGCGTCAATGTAAAAGTGGTATCGGAGCGATTAGGACACGCTAATGTGCGTATAACATTGGAGACATATGCTCATGTTATTAAGACTATGCAGGAAAGCGCTGTTCAAAAATTAGATTTGTTGTATAATAATTTATCGACTGATACAATAGATAATAAAGTGATTGATGCGGAATATTGTGAGGAGAGAGGGCAGGCAACCGGGCAGGCAATAACAGAAAAAAGCATAACAAAATATGAGACAATAACACGATTTTAGTGTATAAAAGGTGCTAAAAATACTAAAAAAAGAGAGAAAATAAAGAGTGGCAGGTTTGCTAAATCGTTAGGGGGGACAACTCCCGCCAGGGTTCAAATCCCTGCCACTCCGCCAAATTCAAGGGTTCAGAGCCTTCGAGAGAAAATCTCGAAGGCTCTTTTTTGTTTTATAGGTTAATTTGTGGGTTAATTATTGAAAAAACATTGGAAAATTTAGGAAGAGTAATGCTTTTAGCACTGAATTTGGATGCCCAGAATACGAAATAATGAACTAAATTTATTTAATTTTAAAGAAGCCTCTTGTAGAAATGTCAGCGGCTTCTTTATTTTGTATTATAATTTCATAAAACTGCTTAAAAATGCGTTATCTTGCCTATCGGGCAAGTAGTTGCCCAGCAAGCAACACAAAGTACTTTATAAAGTAGGATAATAAAGAAAGGAGGATTTGACCATGTTTGCTATGCGGTATAAACAAATAGGAGCTAAAATTGTTTATTACAGAATGCTCAGAAGTATGACTCAGGAGCAGCTGGCAGAAAAAGCAGGTATATCTGCGTCTTATTTGTCTAAAATAGAGCATGGCAAATATGCAAAGAACCTGCCTTTTACAACGCTTTTGCTTATCGCTCAGGCGTTAGATGTAGATGTGTGCGAAATAATAAAAGAATGATTAAATTAAGAGGAGGAGTTATTATGGAAAAAGAAAAAAAGGTTTTAGAAGCAATGGAAGCTGACATTATGAGTTCTGATATACCTGATGTCGAAAAAAATAAGTTGATAAAAAATCTCTTAAAATTAAAAGAAGAAAAAATCAACTTAATGATTACCGGTGCAACTGGCTGTGGGAAAAGTTCTACCATCAACGCATTATTTAACGCAGAAAAAGCAAAAGTTGGCGTTGGCGTAGACCCAGAAACAATGGACATACAAAAGTATGAATTAGAAAATCTAATTCTTTGGGATAGTCCGGGGCTTGGTGATGGAAAAGAAGCGGATAACCGTCATGCTAAAAATATTATAAAAAAACTTAATGAACGTGATGAAAATGGTAATTTGCTTATAGATTTAGTATTAGTTATTTTGGATGGCAGTTCAAGAGATTTAGGTACTTCTTATGAATTAATTAATAGTGTAATTATTCCTAATCTTGGAGAAGATAAAGGAAATAGGATTCTTGTTGCTATAAATTAGGCAGATGTAGCAATGAAAGGTCATTATTGGAATCATCAAGAAAATAAACCGGAACCACGCTTAGTAGAGTTTCTTGAAGAAAAAGTTACCTCTGTAAAACGGAGAATCAAAGAAGGAACAGGCGTAGATGTAGACCCTATTTATTATTGTGCCGGATTTAAAGAAGAAGGCAAAGAACAAAACAAGCCATATAATTTATCCAAACTTTTATATTATATTATTAAGTTTACACCGAAACAAAAAAGATTGGCATACATCGAGAATATTAATAAAAACCAAGAAATGTGGAAAGATAATGATGATTTAAAAGATTACCGTAAAGGTATAGTGGAACAATTCTTTGAAACTGTAAGTGACTGTGTTGATAAAGGCGCAGAAATTGGTGGTGAAATTGGTGGAATTTTTGGTGAAACTGGACGAACAATAGGTAAAGCGGCTGGAGCCGTAGTTGGGGCTGCGGTTGGAGTTGCGAAAACAATATCGAAATATATGCCTTGGAATTGGTAAACAATAGTTTAAAGGATTAAAATAATGATAGATTTTAGCTCATATAGAACTAATGATATTGAAAATAACCTAAGTAAAATGAATATACGTCCATTGGATGTAATGGTTACAGGTGTAACTGGAGCTGGAAAATCTACAACGTTAAATGCTTTTTTTCAAAAAAATGTTGCTAAAGTAGGCGATGGTGTCGACCCGGAAACAATGGAACTGGATTCTTATTCATTAAATGATGCCTTTAGACTTTGGGATACCCCTGGTTTAGGAGATGGTGTTGCAAAAGATCAAATTCATAAAAAGAAGTTGATTGATCTTTTATACAAAGCTTACGTTACTGATTCAGACCCGCAAAGATATGGCTGGATTGATATGGTTTTAGTTATTATTGAAGGCGGGAACAGAGATATGGGAACAACATATACTTTACTAAATGAAGTAATTGTTCCTAATATTCAGCGGGACAGAATATTTGTAGCTATAAATCAGGCTGATTTTGCTATGAAAGGTCATCATTGGAATTACGCAATAAATACACCAGACACTGAATTATATTATTTTTTAGAGCAGCAGGCAGTATCTATACAACGCAGGGTAAAAGAAGCTACAGGCGTAAGTATATTTAAACCAGTTTATTATTCTGCTCAATATAATTGGAATGTTGATAAATTGTTTGATTTTATCATCGACCATATGCCTACATCTAGACGTCAATTTATATTAAAATAAAATCTAACTCTTTTGTTATTCTTTTAATTTTCAATTATATATTATAACTATGAATAAACTTACAAGTTCTGTGTTCGCCACAGAAGCCATTGCAAAGGAACATAGGAAACATAGAATTACGCCGTCAGCTTTATAGCTGGCGGCTTTTTGTTTTAGCTTAAAGGACCTTTACAAGTTATAAATAATTGATAAATTAAGCATTTCAGAACTGATGCAATTATTAAATTTGGAGCATAAATACACATTCTGAAACAACTACCTTAAACATACGCTCATCAAAGGTTTAATTGAACTGACGATACCGGATAAGCCAAAGAGTAAAAACTAAAAATTCATTCAATTAACAGCAGCTTGAAGAAGTTTCAGGATGCTGTTTTGTTAATCTTCTTTTATTGTAACACTGTAAATATGATATAATTATAGTATTAGGATATAATTAACTCTGCATGAATATATACTTTGGGCAAAGGGGTAAGGGCTATGAAATCAAACTTTGCATTTTTAAAGTCACATTTTCCGGTGTTGGCTAATTTTGGTATATTGGCTGAAAAATATTGTTATAGTGATTCCAATTCCTGTATTATGAAGCTTGGCATGATTGGTGAAACAATCGTCAACTTAATGCTTACTTACGATAAAATTAAAATTCCAACAGATTGTAATGCTGTTACCAAAATTAAAATACTTTCGCTGCAAGGATTGCTTACTTCTGATTTGTCTGATATATTGCATGCTTTACGCAAAGCGCGCAATAAGGCTGCCCATACAAATTATGAAAATATTAAAGAAGGGCAAACGCTTTTGGAAATGGCATATAGTTTATGCGAATGGTTTATGCAGACCTATGGTGATTTGCAGTATAAGCATTGTAAATTTGTTATGCCTACCGAAGCAGACGCCCAATCCATAACCGATAATGACGATAAGGCAGCAGAACAAAAAATGCTGGAGGAGACCGAAAAAATCGCTGCCGTAGCTAAAGCAGTTGCTGCTGATGAACGCAGAAAGCGCGCTCTTGCAGCGGCCAGCCAGCGCCAAAAATCAGAAGCGGAAACTCGTTACATGATTGATACTCAGTTGCGTAAGGTGGGCTGGGAAGCCGATACCGAAAACCTGCGTTACGGTAAAGGTATACGCCCACAAAAGGGTAAAAATCTTGCAATTGCCGAATGGCCAACGCTTTCTGCGGCAGGTAATAAAGGCAGGGCAGATTACGCCCTTTTTGCAGGCGAAAAACTTGTCGCTGTTATCGAAGCCAAAGCAGAGCATAAAGATATTCCTTCTGTTATAGATTATCAATGTAAAGAATATGCCCAAAACATTCGGCCCGAAGATGAAAAATACGTTATAACAACATGGGGAAAATATAAAGCGCCGTTTGTTTTCGCTACCAACGGCAGGCCTTATCTTGCCCAGCTGGAAACTAAATCAGGTATTTGGTTTTTAGATTTAAGGGAAAGCGCCAATATGCCAAAGGCGCTGCGCGGATGGATTAGCCCTGACGGTATGCTGAAACTTTTAGAGCGTGATATTGAAAAGGCAGATAAAGCATTGCAGACACTGCCTTATGACTTTTTACGTGATAAAGACGGGCTTAATTTAAGGCAGTATCAGCTTAATGCTATACAGGCAGCCGAAAATGCCGTTATAAACGAGCAAAAAAATATTTTGCTTGCCATGGCGACAGGCACGGGCAAAACGCGCACGGTGCTTGGCATGATTTACCGCTTTTTAAAAACAGGCCGTTTTAACCGTATTTTATTTTTAGTAGACCGCACAGCCCTTGGCAAACAGGCAGAAGATGTATTTAACGAAGTAAAACTGGAAGATTTAAAAACACTTAACGATATATACGACATAAAAACTCTTGAGGACGCTGTTTTTGAAGATGAAACCAAAGTACATATTGCAACTGTACAGGGTATGGTTAAACGCCTGTTGTATAACGATGAAGAACGCCAGCCGTCTGTAACAGATTATGACTTAATTGTTATCGATGAAGCGCACAGAGGTTATCTTTTGGATAAAGAAATGGGCGAAGATGAGTTACTGTACCGTGACCAGCTTGATTACCAAAGCAAGTACCGCATGGTAATAGAATATTTTGACGCTGTTAAAATAGCCTTAACCGCTACGCCTGCGCTGCATACTACACAGATTTTTGGCAAGCCGGTGTTTAAATATACTTACCGCGAAGCCGTTATAGAAGGTTACCTTGTAGACTATGATGCGCCGCATAAAATAAAAACCCAATTTAATACCGAAGGTATTAAATATAATAAAGGTGAAACACTTGCGCTTTATGACCCTGTAACTCATGAAATAACTAACAGCGAAGTTTTACAGGACGAAATGAACTTCGATGTTGAAAAGTTTAACAAGCAGATTATTACCCCAAGCTTTAACCGCACCGTACTTGAAGAAATTGCCCGTGATATTGACCCGGAAGATGTAATGCAGGGCAAAACGCTTATTTATGCGGTTGATGACGAGCACGCCGATTTAATAGTAAAAATTTTAAAAGAAATTTACACTAATTACGGCATTGACAACGATGCCATTATGAAAATAACCGGCAGCGTTGCGGGCGGCAACAAGCGCAAAGTGCAGGAAGCAATTAAACGCTTTAAAAACGAACGTTTCCCCAGCATTGCCGTAACAGTAGATTTATTGACGACAGGTATCGACGTGCCGGAAATTACCACGCTTGTTTTTATGCGCCGCGTAAAATCGCGTATTTTGTTTGAGCAAATGCTGGGCCGCGCTACGCGCCTGTGCCCCAAAATTAATAAAACACATTTTGAAATTTATGACCCGGTCGGCGTTTATGATTCTCTGGAAGAAGTAAACACCATGCAGCCGGTATCGGCAGACCCTAAAACAACCTTTGCCCAGCTTCTTGACGGGCTGGAAGTTTTAGAGGATGAAGCGCATATTAAAAACGCCGTAGCGCAGATAATTGCCAAATTACAGCGTGTAAAACAAAGGCTTACCAAAGAAGAAGTAAACGAATTTAAAGACCTGGCAGCAGGTTTAACGGTAGAAGGCTTTATACAAAAAATCGAAAGCCTGCCCGCCGCCGAAGCGTGTAATACGCTTTTAATGGAAGCAAGCCTTTTAGAAATGCTGGACGATAAGCACGGGCATGGCGGTTATACCAAAGTAATTTCCGATAAGCAGGATAAATTTCTTATCCGCGAACGCGGTTTTGGCAAAAATGAGCAGCGCCCGGAAGATTATATTGAAGCATTTGAAGACTTTGTTAAAAACAATGTTAACGAAATTGCTGCACTAAATATTATTTGCACGCGCCCAAAAGAGCTAACGCGCGAAACGCTTAAAAGCCTGCGCATGGCTCTTGCACAAAACGGTTTTACCACGCAGCAGCTTAACACAGCCGTCAGTGAAATTACAAGTGAAGAAATAACGGCAGACATCATCAGCCTTGTGCGCCGCTACGCCATTGGTTCACCGCTTGTAAGCCATCAGGCACGCATCCGCCGTGCGGTAGATAAGCTTAAAAAAGCGCATAACTTCAGCAGGGTAGAGCTTAACTGGCTGAGCCGCATAGAAAGCTACCTTTTAAACGAATCGGTTATGAATGTTAAAGTTTTTGATGAAGATGAACGCTTTAAAACAAACGGCGGCTATAAAAGGCTTAACCAAATCTTCCGCAATAACCTTGAAGGCATTATTACCGAACTTAACGAATATCTTTACGACGATGGAGGCAGAACAGCTTGAATACGCAGGAAATTGTTGCCAAACTTTGGAATTTATGCAACGTATTAAGGGATGACGGCATTACCTACCACCAGTATGTAACAGAACTTACCTACATTTTATTTTTAAAAATGGCTAAAGAAACGGGCGTAGAAGCAAAATTTGCCGAAGGCGTAATCGCGTTTGAAGGCGATAGCCTTACGGCAGAACAAATTGCCGAAAACGCCCAAAAGCAAATAATTAAAGATTATAGCTGGGATGTTTTAAAAAGCAAATCGGGCATAGAACTTTATAACTATTATAAAGATTTACTGCGCCTGTTTGGCACCTATTGCAATGGCCGCGTACGCGAAATTTATAACGGCGCTGTTACCAATATCGAAGAACCAAAAAACCTTGAAAAGATAATTACAACTATTGATAAGCTGGACTGGTATTCTGCCCGCGAAGAAGGGCTGGGTAACCTTTATGAAGGCCTGTTAGAAAAAAACGCCAACGAAAAGAAATCGGGAGCAGGGCAGTATTTTACCCCGCGTGTGCTGATTGACGTTATGACAAGGCTTATTAAACCCCAGCCCGGAGAACTTTGCAACGACCCCGCCTGTGGTACCTTTGGCTTTATGATTGCCGCCCATCGTTATGTAAAAGAACAAACCGATGACTTTTTTAACCTTGATGAGGACGCCTACAAATTTGAACGCAACGACGCTTTTACCGGTTGTGAACTTGTGCACGACACGCATCGCCTTGCCCTAATGAACGCCATGCTGCATGATATTGACGGCGAAATTAAACTTGGCGACACCTTAAGTAACCTTGGCAAAAGCATGCATGGTTATGATGTAGTGCTTACCAACCCGCCCTTTGGCACAAAAAAAGGAGGCGAACGTGCCACCCGCGACGATTTTACTTACCCAACAAGCAACAAGCAGCTAAACTTTTTGCAGCATATTTACCGCAGCCTTAAGGCAAATGGCAAAGCTCGTGCCGCTGTTGTGTTGCCCGATAATGTGCTTTTTGCAGACGGCGATGGTGAAAAAATACGCTGTGACTTAATGGATAAGTGCAACTTACACACAGTTTTGCGCCTGCCGACCGGCATTTTTTATGCGCAGGGCGTAAAAACAAACGTGCTGTTTTTTACGCGCGGCACAACTGATAAGGGTAACACTAAAGAAGTATGGTTTTACGATTTGCGCACCAATATGCCCAGCTTTGGCAAAACCAATCCGCTTAAAAAAGAACACTTTGCCGCTTTTGAAGCCGCTTACGAAGCCACGGACAGAACCCAAGTGCAGGACGAGCGCTGGAGCGTATTTACACGCGACGAAATTACTGCCAAAGGCAACAGCCTTGATTTAGGCTTGATACGCGACGACAGCGTGCTGGATTACAACGACCTGCCCGACCCGGCAGAAAGCGCCGCAGAAGCCGCCGCCCAGCTTGAAGAAGCGGTAGACTTGCTGCAAAGCGTGGTAAAAGAACTTAACGCGCTGGCGGAGGTGCGCTGATGGCAGGCAAAAAAACGCAGGCACAGCTTACACCCGAAGAAAAATTACAGCAGGCACTTGTGCCCACAGCAGAACAACCCTATAAAGTACCGGCTAATTGGTGTTGGACATATTTAAAAAATGTTTCTGATTGTTTGGATAATTTTAGAAAACCAATAAATGCAAATGAGCGTAATGCTCGATTGGGTGATGTACCTTATTATGGTGCAACTGGACAAGTTGGTTGGATAGATGACTACTTAACTAATGAAGAATTGGTACTATTGGGAGAAGATGGTGCACCGTTTTTAGATTTATTAAAAAATAAAGCATATTTAATAAATGGAAAAGCGTGGGTTAATAACCATGCACATATTCTACGTTCTAAATTTGGAACAATGGGAAATAGATTACTTATAGAATATTTAAATAGTTTTGACTTTACAGGATTTGTAACTGGAACGACACGTTTAAAATTAACTCAAGCGAGTATGAATAAAATAATAATTCCTCTCGTACCACTTGCCGAACAACAACGCATTGTAGAGCGCATAGAAAGTCTTTTTGCCAAATTGGACGAAGCCAAAGAAAATATGCAAAATGTTTTAGAGGGTTTTGAAACACGCAAAGCCGCCATTTTGCACAAAGCTTTTACAGGTGAATTAACTGCTAAGTGGCGTAAACAACATGGCGTAAGTATGGACACTTGGGAAGAAAAGAAGTTAGGGAAAATAGTTAAAAACATTAAAGACAAGTATGAACCTACGTTAAATAATAAGAAATGTGTTAAATATATCGGATTAGAACATATAGAAAAAAATAATGGTATTATTGGGTTTGGAAGTTCTGATGATGTTAAAAGTTTAAAAACTATATTTGAATTAGGAGATATTTTATACGGTAAATTAAGACCGTATTTAAATAAACATGATATTGCAAAATTTTCTGGTATTTGTTCTACTGATATTTTAGTTTATAGAGCTGAAGATTTTAATACTGCAAAATTTATAAATTATTTTATGAATACGGAAAAATTTATTTTTTATACAGTTTCTAATTCTAAAGGTATTAATTTGCCTAGAATATCAGAAAAAGAAGTCAGTGGAATTTTAGTTAATGTTCCAACCCTTTCCGAACAAAGCGAAATCGTCCGCATCATTGACGACCTGCTTGCTAAAGAGCAGCAGGCAAACGAACTTTCCGAAAACGCCCTTGCTAAAATCGATCTCATTAAAAAAGCTATACTTGCCCGCGCCTTCCGCGGAGAACTCGGCACCAACAACCCCGCCGACGAACCGGCTGTTGAGTTGTTAAAGCGGGTATTGTGAATGAAATTAGGAGTGATAATATGATTATTGATGAAGTTTATGTAAATAATAATTGTATCGATAAAGCTCATCCACATACTGTAAAAAAATTTGAGTTAATTGAAAAGTATGTTGAAGCATGGGCACAAAAACTTTTGAATAATCCTAAATGTGATAAGATTATTTTTATTGATTGTATGTCAAATAGTGGTGTTTATATAGATGATGATGGAAAGAATGTTTTTGGTACGCCTATAAGAGTAGCAAAATATTTAAGTAATGTGATGCAAAATTTAAATTATAGAAATAAAAAGGCTGAACTTTATTTTAATGATATTGATGATTTTAAAATAGAGTGTTTGAAAAAATTTTTACCTCCAAATACTGAAAATTTTAGAATTATTTGCAGCGCGAAAGACGGAAATGAATTATTAAAAGAAATAAAATATAAATTGAAAGAACGAAATGTACATTACTTATTAATTTATGACCCGTTTCAAGCAGATATAGATTGGGATGCAATAGAACCATTTTTACAACACTGGGGAGAAGTAATTATAAATCATATGGTTTCTGATTCAAGACGTGCTATTCCACAGGTGAAAAATGAATTAAAAAAACAAAAATATGAGAAAACTTATAATGAGCCATTGAAGGAATTATTACTAAGTTGTAAAAGTAAAGATGTTTTGGATGCGAGAATTTTTGAACTTATTAATCAAAAAGAACAACATACACATTTTAAATTTTATCAAGCGGTATGTTCTTTTTACAATAAAAAGAACAGTAAAATTTATAGTCTAATTTATTGTACAAGTAATATTGAGGGATTAAAATTATTTAAAAAAGTAGCATGGACTGTTTTTGGTGGAAAATCTTCTTTGAAAAAAGCTAATACGATAGAGCAGCAATTAGAATTAGATTTTACAGGAAATGCTGATGTTCAAGTTACTTGCGATGAAACATGTTATACTATTAAAGACATAGCTACTTATTTACAAAATAAATTTTGTGGACAAAAGAATGTCCCTTTTATTGATGTTTGGAAAATTTTAGATGAGCATCCTATATTTCCAAGTGATGGTTTTAAAACTGAAATAAAAGAAGAATTAAAAAGTGAATATGGGGCAATTTGTAGTCGAAACAAAATAAGCTTTAGTAATAGGAGAGTTAGTGTTCATGAAAAAAGTTAAAGGTTATATTGAACGAGCTTCTATGCTGTATGTAACCGGAGTTGAATATGGTGATTATACAATGAATCATGTATTAGGATGTTCTCATGGATGTAAATATCCATGTTATGCTTTTCTGATGAAAAAAAGATTTGGAAAAATTAAATCTTATGATGAGTGGATTGAACCATATTTAGTAAGTAATACATTAGCTTTATTGGATAAAGAGATACCTAAATTAAAAAATAAAATAAAATCTGTTCAATTATGTTTTACGACGGACCCTTTTATGTATGAATATCCAGAAATAGAGGATATGAGTATTAAGGCATTAAAAAAATTAAATTCTGCTGGTATTAAGTGTACCGTTTTAACAAAAGGCATATTGCCAATTACATTATCGCAATTATCTAAAGACAATGAATACGGAATAACATTAATTTCTTTAGATGAAGATTTTAGAAAAGATATAGAACCTGGCGCAGCAAGTTATAAGGAACGAATAGAATCATTATTTGCTTTAAAAGAAAAAGGGTGCAAAACATGGGTAAGTATAGAACCTTATCCTACACCTAATATTATCGAGCAAAATTTAAATAACATTTTGAAGGCTATCTCCTTCGTAGATAAAATTATTTTTGGAAGAATGAATTATAATAAAAATGTTACTGGCTATAAGAAATATAAAGAATTTTATAATCAATGTGCTTTTGAGGTTATTAAGTTTTGCCAAGAAAACAATATAGAGTATTTTATAAAGAAAGGAACCATAACATAAATTGCATGTTATAAGATACTACAAGAGATGTGCAATAGAGAAATTTTATAGCGTAATATACAAAAGCAGCATATCAAACTACTATGCTGCTTTTAAACTTTTATGCTATTTTCAATCCTTCAACGCCGTTATTGGCACTACAAATACGCCGTCTTCACGTTTGTATGCTGCATTGCTTAAACCGCATAGTACGCATAAAACAGATGGCGGTACGGATTTTTTATCTTCTTCAAATTCACGTTTAATTTTAAGCAAATTTGCCGCTGCCTGGTCGATTTGATTTGCACCAAGCTTTATTTCAAAGGCGCACCAGTTGCCGTCTGGCAATTCTATTACAGCGTCAATTTCTCTGTTCTTATAATCCTGATAGTGATACAGGTTTGCCCCGAAGGATTCAGCATAAATGCGTAAATCTCTTTCGCATAATGCTTCAAACATAAAGCCGAGCGTTTCCAAATCGTTTAAAAGTGCTGCCGGTGTCAGCTTTAGCAGGGCGCAAGCAAGCGAAGGGTCTGCCAAATGGCGCTTTTCTGCCTGCTTTACACGTACCGATGAACGCACGTTAGGCGCAAACGGAGGCTGATTGTCCGTTAAAAACAGCCGCTTAAAGATATCCAAATATGCTGTTACTGTGTTGGGGTCAATATCTTGTCCATCTTTTTCTTTTATATCCGATTTTAACAGCGTGTTTGTCGCTGTTGTGCTTTCGTTGCGCGCTAACGACATAAGCAATAAGCGCATTTTTTGTGTATTTCTTTTTACATCGTCAATACGGTAAACGTCATCATCCAATACAGCTTGCAAATATTGCTGCGGCAACAGTGCCGCCTGTTTTACAGGTAAATCCAAGCTTCCCGGCCAGCCGCCGCGAATAATGAATGTTATTATATCTTTTAAGTTAACTTCGCTGGTAATAGCAGGTGTTAATTTACCTTGGCATAAAGTTTCTAATGAAATATGTCCGGAAGAATCACCAGATTCATACAAGCTCATAGGATGCATACGCAGTTTGCCGATACGTCCTGCCCCACTGTGCAGTATGCCTTTGTGGTTTGGCGTAGCAGAACCGGTGAGAATAAATTGTCCTTTTTGGTTTGTCTGGTCTACTTTATGGCGGACGGCATCCCATAATGGAGGGTATTCCTGCCATTCGTCAATTAGGCGTGGGGTGGCACCCTCTAAAATTGTATCCGGAGAAATTTCTGCCAGTTTTCTGTTTTGAAAATTACCGGCAGGGTCAGCTAAATAAAATTCGCTGTTGCAGTGGTAAGAAGAAGTCCATGTTTTACCACACCATTTAGGGCCTTCGATGCAGATTGCTCCAAAGGTATTTAGGTATTCTTTTACCTGTTTATCTATTATGCGCGGTTTATAAAAATTTTTATTCATATATTATCACCTATGTATAGTATAGCTTATTCAGTGAAATTCCGCAAATTTATTCAGTGAAATTTCGAAAAGTCATTCAGTGAGATTTCAATTTTTTATTCAGTGGAATTTCAAAATTAAAAATTTCACATCAAAATTTCTTTCAACAAATTCAAATTTTCACAAATTTGATGTATAATATTTTTTGCTGTGCTTTTATCGCGGCAAAATGTTTTAATTTCAGGAGGTTTATATGTCTAAATTACGTATTGCCATTACTGCCGATACTTACCCGTACGCCAGTGATGTAACTAACCTTGTGCGCGCGCCATTTACCGCACGCGGGCTGGTTGATATTATTAACGAGCTGGGCGCGCTGCCCATTGTGCTGCCGGATGTTCCGGGTGCCAAAGGCGAAGATTATGCAGAGATGTTTGACGCGCTGATTATTCCCGGCGGGCCGGATGCCGACCCTTCGTTTTTTGGCGAAGAACCGTGGATGCATATCGGTATGACTAATTACAAACGCGATGTGTTTGAAGCAGAAATTTTTAAAGCTTTCTACAAGGCAGGCAAGCCTATTTTCGGCATTTGCCGCGGCTGCCAGTTTATTAATATTATGATGGGCGGCAGCGTATATCAGGATTTGGCAACGCAGAACCCTGACGCTTATATTCGCCATTCTCAGGGTGCAAACGGTTGCTATCCTACCCACCACGTAACGGTGGAAGAAGGCAGCTGCCTGTATGAAGCGCTGGGTGCTAAAGCGTATGTAAATTCGCGCCATCATCAGGGTATTAAAAAAGTTGGCGAAGGTTTAAAAGTTACGGCTAAAGCTCCGGACGGAGTTATTGAAGCAATTGAAAGCGCCGAAGGCAGCCAGATTGTTGCCGTGCAGTGGCACCCGGAAAATATGTGGCAGGAGCACCCGGAAATGCGCAGAATTTTTGCCGGTTTTATCGACAGGGTTGCCGCATCTAAAAAATAAAGTTTAATTTAAAATAAGGGAGAAGTTACTATGAGTAAAGGTAAAATGGGCTTTTGGACGATAGTGCTTTTCGGTATTAACAGCATTATCGGCTCGGGGATTTTTCTTTTGCCTAACAACGCCATGAGTATTATCGGACCGGCAAGCCTTGGCGTGCTTTTGTTTGATATGCTGCTGGTATTGGCAATGACTTTTTGCTTTGCCGAAGCCAGCGGTCTGTTTAAAGATAACGGCGGCCCGTACATTTATGCCAAAGAGGCTTTTGGCAATTTTATCGGCTACGAGGTTGGCTTTTTAACGTGGATTACGCGCATTATTGCGTTTTCTACCATGGGCGTTGGCTTTGCCACTGCTTTGGGCGGCATTATGCCGGAGTTAAGCACGCCGCTAATGAAAAACATTATTGTAACCGTAATTTTTGCACTGCTGGCAATTATGAACCTGTTTGGTGTGCAGCTGTTTAAGGTTATCCAGAATATGGCAACCGTTGCCAAGATTCTGCCGTTTGTATTGTTTATCGGCATGGGCGTTTTCTTTATCGACAGCGCCAATTTTACGCCGCTGTTCCCCGGCGGTGAATATACCCCCGGCAGCTTCGGCACGGCGGCTGTAATGCTGTTCTTTACTTTTACAGGCTTTGAAAGTATCGCCGTTGCCGCTTCCGAAATGGAAAATCCGCAAAAGAATTTGCCGAAAGCTATTTTGGTTGTTATCTGCATTGTAGCAGCAATTTATTTTATGCTTCTGGCCTGCGCTATCGGCATAATGGGCTATGACATTGCCAATACAACGGTTCCCGTGCAGGAAGCCTTCGGGCGTATTGCGGGCAGTTTCGGCGTGGGCATTGTTGCTTCCGGCACGCTGGTTTCTATCGGCGCGCTGTGCATCAGTTCGTCTTTTGTTACTCCATACAGCTGCCTTGCTTTGGCAGAAAAAGGCATGCTGCCTGCCGCTATGACGAAACGCAACCGCTTTAACGCTCCTTACTGGTGTATAATTGCTTCTACCGTTATCGCGCTTTTAATTGCCTATACCGGCAGCTTTACATTCCTTGCTTCCATCAGCGTGGTATCGCGTTTTTCGCAGTATATTCCAACCTGTCTTTCCATACCGGTATTCCGCAAAAAAATGCCGGATGCGCCGCGTGCGTTTAAAATTCCGTTTGGCCCTGTTATTCCGGTTATTGCCGTGCTTACCAGTTTATGGCTTCTGGCACAGGCTAAGCCCCAGCAGCTGATTATGGGTCTTGGCGCAGCCGTAATTGCCGTACCGTTCTATTACTTTGTTTATAAAAATAAAAAAGAGGAATAAAAACCAAAAACAAAAGGAGAAGGTTTTAAGCCTTCTCCTTTTATAATTTTACAACATTTTCAGCATAACAATGCCGCTAATCATTGTAAGGATACCGAATGCGCCAAGAGGTTTAATTTTTAAACCGAAAAACAATTTATCCACAAAGGTGGTTGCTAAAATGCCAAGCGCGCCCCAGGTTGCGTAGGCAATGCTTAGATCAAGCGTTAAAAGGGCCTGTGCCAGAAACAGGAAGGCGACGCCGATAAGGGCAAGCGAAGCAAACCCGTATGTTTTATTGTGGAAACCATTTGATTTTTTAAGAAAAATATTAGCGATAACGTCTGTTGCGACAGCAAGCAATAAGTATATAATGCCGGTTGTATAAGCCATTTTTATTCACTCCCAGTGCGGGCTGTGCCGTTTTTAACCATTGTCAGTCCTATTAGTATAATTGCAAAAGCAAAAAGCTTTTGCGGCGGCATTGCTTCGTTAAAAATAATCCAGGCAATAAAGGCAGTGCCCATAAGGCCAATGCCTTCCCAAACTGCGTAGGCAACGCTGATGGGTATTTTTTTTACTGCCTTGCTGAGGCAGAAGTACGAAAAGCCCATTAATAAAAGCATTACCGGATAACCGATAAACCATTCGTGCATAACGGAAAACTTCATAAAAGTTGTGCCTGTAACTTCCAGTGCAATGGCCGCAAACAGCATATAAACATGTTTCATGATAATTCATCCTTTCACTTGCAGCAAAGTAATTTTGCCGCTATAATAATAGTAAAGTATGGTGTTGCACCATAGTCAAGGGGGTTTTTAAAATTTCGCAGAGGCTTTTAAAAACGGGCGAATTTGCCGCCTTTTGCAATACAACCAAAGATACTTTATTTCATTATGATGATATTGGGCTTTTAAAGCCGGTAAAAACAGCGGCGAACGGTTACCGCTATTATTCGCTGAATCAGATTTATATGTTTGACCTTATAACTACTTTAAAAGAAGTGGGGCTTTCGCTGGAAGAAATAAAAAATTACATGGATGAGCGCGATGCCGATGCCTTTATGGAGCTTTTAAAAGAGCAGGACAAGCTGCTGAAGCAGAAAATAGAAGTGCTTACGCGCCGCCGCCGTCTTCTGCGCAATACGTTAAAAATGACAAAAGAAGCATTTGACGTTGAAGAAGATACCATAAGCATTGAAGAAAGCGGCGAAGAATATTTTATCATCAGCGATAGGCCTAAAAATAACAGCGAAAAAGAATTGTTTGCCGTTATTTCGCGTTTATGGGATTACTGTACAAAGCATAATGCGTATGATGATTTTGTTACTGGTGAAATAATTCCTTACGAAAATATTGTGAACGGCAGTTTTGCTACGGGATGGTTCTCCTCGCGGGTTGATAAAAAAGCAAAAAGCCGCTATTTGCACGTTAAACAGGCAGGATGCTATGCCGTTAAATATATACGTTCATCATACTATGCCTTGCAGGAGGAATACCGCAAGTTTTGCTGCGAGCTGCATGAACTTGGCTATGAACCAAACGGCAGTATTTATCAGAATGATATAACCAATTATTTATCGGAGCGTTATGCCGATGATTATTTGATGAAAATCGAGGTAAGTGTTAAAGGGCATGATGAAAATGGCTGCAAATAAAAATTTAACTAAAAAGGAACTGCAAATTTGCCTGCTGCTGACACTTGCCTTATGCGCTTTAGCGGCGGTGCCGCTTTTTGTAATGGCTGTGGACTGGCGTTTTACGGCAGCGCTTGCTGCGGTGCAGTTTTTACTGCTGCTGCCGCTTGTTTATTATTCGCAGCCTGTTTTGCAAAGCGGCAGAAAAACTTTGTTTGGCGGCGTACCGGCAATGGAAGGGCTGGTATTTGTTTGCTGCGTGGCCGGAATAACCAGCAGTGTAATTGTAAGCATAAATGCGGTACACGGTTTCATCAATGCCGCAGCGGCAGGTTTTGCACCGCTTGCCGTTTTGCTGCTTACCGTTTTGGTAAATTGCTATTTTAAGCAAAACCGTTTAATTTTTAGTGCCGCAGAGCCTGATGACGGCATTACAGCCGATAAAACAGCGGCGTTTGTGCTGCCAGCGGTATTTGCACTTGCACTTGCTGCGGCGTTAAGCTGGTGGTTTTACGGGCTTGGCGCGGCCGCTTCCTGGCAGGTTTTAAGCAGCGTGCTTATGGCAGCGGGGGCAGGCGCGTTTATGCTGGGTAATACTCTGCCGCATTATTTTGCCTTGCAGAATGCGCAAAACAAAAATTATTTGTTTGAAAACAAAAAAACATTAAATAACAGCCGCAAAATAAGCATGGCAGTTTTTGATGAAAGTTTTGCCAGTGGCAGCGGAATGGAAATTACTGATATTATTACGGCAGCTGTCAGTGAGGCGCAGCTTTTGGCGTTGGCGGCATCTGTTGCGGAAACTGCCGGACATCCTCTGCGCGAAGTTTTGAAAAATGCGGCAGCGGGGCTTAACCTGCCTTTTTGCAGCGGCGTTGTAACGCTGCGGGGCGGTATTGCGGCACAGTGCAGCCGTAAAAATATCCGCATGGGCACGTTGGCGTTTGTGCGCACTGTGGCTGATATTCCTGCCGCTTTTGCCAAATATGAAGCAGAGCTGCAAAAACAGGGCAAAACTGCCTATTATTTAACCTGCGGCAGAAACTTGCAGGGTATTATTGCGGTTGGGGAGAAGGTCAATACCAATATTGCTCCGGCGTTGCAGAGCCTGCAAAAACTCGGTGTGCGCACGGTTATGTTCAGCAGCAGCACCAAGCACAGGGCAGAATATATCGGCAGTAAAGCCGGTTTTGATAAAACCGTGGCGGAACTTAGTGTGGAACACCAGAAAGAACTTGCTGAAACCTTTTGCCAGACCGGGGAATTTGTTGCCGTAATTAAGCGTTGTGATGACGGTACAGCCTTGCGGGCAGATATTTACAGCCCCGGTGCGGTTAAAGAAGGCAGTGTTGTTTTTAGGGACGGCAAGGCGGAAAAACTGGCAGAGGCGATAAAGCTGAGTGGCAGGCTGCAAAAAATGTGCAGGCAAAATGAAAAATCTGCTCTTTGGGCAGCCGTGTTATGGGCTTTTTGCGCTGCCTGCGGATGGCTGCTGTTGTTTAAAACAGTACTGCCGGGCATTGTGCTTGCGGCCATGCTTGTAATACCGGCAGCGGCTATATGGCTAAACAGCCGGCGGCTGCTGAGATGAATAGTAAGAAACTGCTGTAAAGAAATTTACGGCAGTTTTTTAATTATAAATAAAAAAAGATAAAAAATTTTTTAAAATTTTAGCACTCACCTATTGACAGTGCTAACAAGAAGTAGTATATTATATTCAGAACGAAGGAAGGCCCCGATAAGGGGCGGAACCCTTAAGTTCAGAAGCGACAGCCTTTAAAGCTGCTGATATAAATTGCAAGTTTTGAAAGGAAGTCTTTTATTATGATGTTACCTACCATTTTTGGAGAAAACTTATTTGATGATTTTATGGATGATGCTTTTGAAAGAAACTTCTTCGGCGGCAGAAATCCGTTATATGGCAAACACAGCAAAAACCTTATGAAAACTGATGTTAAAGAAACCGAAACAGGTTATGAACTTGATATTGACCTGCCGGGCTTCAAAAAAGATGAAATCAGCGCTCATCTGGAAGACGGTTACCTTACAGTTTCCGCTGCTAAAGGCGTTGATAAGGACGAAAAAGATAACGAAGGCCGTTATATCCGCCGTGAACGTTACAGCGGCAGTATGACAAGAAGCTTCTATGTTGGCAGCGCCGTTACCGAAGAAGATATTAAGGCTAAATACGAAGACGGTATTTTGAGCCTGAGCATTCCTAAAAAAGACCCGAAAGCCGTTGAAGCTAAAAAGTATATCGCCATTGAAGGCAAATAAGTTTATAGCGTAAATTAAAAGCTGTGGTGCTTTTAGCACCACAGCTTTTTTGCTGGTTAAACTAAAAACGCACCATGTTTTGACATGGTGCGTTTACTTTTTATTTACTTATTTACTTACCATCTTCTGGAGGAGCCGCCGCCCCCGCCGCTGCCGCCTCCAAAACCTCCACCGCCGCCGAAGCCGCCGCCCCCGCCGCGCCGGAAGATTGATAAAATCAGCATTTGGGTAATAAAACCGCCCAAAAACACGTTATCAATTATGATAAGCAGTACTATGCCGATGCCGATTGCAAGTTCTGCCCATAAGGGCAGGCTGTCATTCTGCTTCGGTGCCGGTGGGGTGTAGCTTACGCCCTCCAGCTTAACATTGTATTCTTTGGCAACTGTCGCTGCCGTTGCGGCATAGCCGTTAACAATGCCTTTATCGTACTGCCCCTGTTTAAAGTAGGGAAGCATGGTGTCGTCCTGCAAACGTCCGGTAAGCCCGTCGGGCAGTGCGCCCTCCAGCCCGTAGCCAACTTCAATGCGGCTTTGCCTGTCCTGCGTGGCAACAACTATCAGCACGCCGTTATTTTTATCACGGCTGCCGATGCCCCAGCTACGCAGCGCTTTAAGCGCATAGCTTTCAATGGGCTCGCCGTCAAGCGTGGGCACCGTCAGTACGGCAACCTGCGCCGTTGTTTTGCTGTCAAGCTCACGGCCGATAGAATAAATTATTTTTTCGGAAGCCGGGGAAATAACGTCAGCGTAGTCCTGCACATATATATTGCTGCCTGCCTGCGGTTTAGGCGGTATTTCCGCTGCTTCCAGCCCTGCTGCGGCATAAAGGGTTTGTGCCAGGACCAGCAGCAGAAGTAAAAAATGCTTAATCATGGTTTAAATCCTTAACGCATTTTAAAATTGTACCTGCGGCACTGCTTTGGCGCTTTCGGGCACTTCAAAGTAATCGCGCTGGCTGAAGCCTAAAATGCCTGCATACAATACGGTTGGGAACTGTTTGATGCTGGCGTTGAATTCCTGCACGGCGTTGTTGTAATCCTGGCGGGATACGGCAATGCGGTTTTCGGTGCCTGCCAGTTCATCCTGCAGCTGCGTAAAGTTGGCGTTGGCCTTAAGCTGCGGATAGTTTTCGGCAACCATTAACAGGCGGCTCAGTGCGCCGGAAAGTTCGCCGTCAGCCTGGCTTGCTTCCTGCACGGTTTTGGCTCCGCCAAGTTTGGCGCGCGCGTCCGCAACAGCTTTAAACACATCGCTTTCGTGTGTAGCATAACCTTTAACGGTATTAACAAGGTTGGGGATTAAATCGTTGCGGCGCTGCAGCTGGTTTTCAATCTGCGACCATTTGCCGTTGATGTTTTCATTCATGCCTACAAGGTTGTTGTAACCGCTCATTACAAGCCCGAAAATTACGAGCAGTGCGGCGATAACAATCATTAAGTTTTTATTCATTGTGTAAGTTAACCTCCTTAATTATATTAACTATATTGTAACGAAAACTCTGCGCCGGTGTCAACTTTATCATAGCGGCGGAATGTGAATTTATTGTGTAGAAAATTTTACATAATTAACAATTTCTTAATGGAATTTAAAGTTTTTTAACCAATAATTAACCTGCTGCACACATTGCATTTTAAATTTTAATGTTAATATGAAGAAAATCAAAATCACGGAGGTTCTAATAATGAGTTTAAAGAAAAAAATTGCCGGTGTACTGCTGGCAACCATGTGTACCGCGTTCTTTGCCGGCTGCGGCGGCGATAACAAATCTGCCGACAGCACCAGCGGCAAAAAAGTACAAATTGAATATTGGCATGTAGCGTCTGAAAGCTTCGGCGGCCAGACCGTTAAAGAACTTGTAAAAGATTTTAACGAAAAACATCCCGATATTGAAGTAGTTGAAAAATACAACCCTGATATGTATAAAGGCCTTACCCAAAACCTGCAGGCAGCCATTGCTTCCGGCAAAAATCCGGACGTAGTGCAGATGGGCTGGTCCTACCTTAACTATGCTGCCGAAAACCTGAAATACCAGGATATTAACGAAGCCTTTGAAAAATCAAACGACAAAAACTTCCTGAAAGACAACTTCCTGCCTAACGTTCTTGCTCTGGCACAGACTGATGACGGCAAACAGATTGGCGTTCCGTATTCCATCAGCGTACCGGTGCTTTACTACAACCCCGAAATTTTTAAAGCAGCCGGCCTTGACCCTGCCAACCCGCCTAAAACATGGAATGAAGTTAAAGCTGCTGCCAAACAGATTAAAGACAACACCGGCAACATGGGCTTCTTCATGCAGGAATATGCCGATAACTGGACTCAGCAGGCGCTTATCGAATCTAACGGCGGCAGCATGCTGAAAAAAGTTGACGGCAAAACCGTAGCAGGTTTCGATACTCCGGAAGCTGCTGAAGCTTACCAGCTTTTGGCCGATATGGTTAAAGACGGCAGCGGCCTGCATGCAACCAACGAAGAAGGCTTCCAGGCTTACCTCAGCGGCAAGCTTGGCATGGTTTGCACAACTATCGGCAAACGCGCCAACTTTGAAAAGAGCGCTAAGTTTGAAGTAATGGCTGCTCCGTTCCCTGTATTTGAAGGCAAAGAGCTTAAAGTTCCGGCAGGCGGCAACTTCCTGATGCTGTTCAGTAAAGACGACGCTAAAAAACAGGCTGCCATTGAATTCATTAAATATCTGGAATCTCCCGAAGCATTGCTTAAATGGAGTACCGGCACCGGTTACCTGCCTCCTCGCAAAGGCGTAGAAAATGACCCGAACGGCTTTAAGAAATTGGTTGACACCAACAAAAACGTACAGGTTGCACTTTCCTTAATGCCTAACCTGGTTCCCTGGGCAAGCTTCCCCGGCGCTAACGGCTTACAGGCCGAACAGCTTCTTATCGACGCACGCGACATTATTTTGAGCGGCAAAGAAAGCGCTGCACAGGCCCTTCATGAAACTGCTGAAAAAATTAATTCCCTGATGTAAGTTTAATGTGATAAGTTTCAGGCTGCTGCTTTGAGCGGCAGCCTGATTTTTGCTAAAGGAGTAAATTTTATGGAAAAAAGAAAATGGCAGGCGTTTTTATTTCTGCTGCCGAGCGTATTCTTTTTTGCGGTGTTTTCGTACTGGCCGCTGCTGCAAAACCTTTACTTAAGTTTTTTCAGCTGGAATATGGTAAGCCCCAATATGAAATTTGTAGGGCTTGATAATTATGTCAGCGTTCTTGGCAGTGAAGAGCTTATAAAAATTCTTGTGAATACCGTTGTTTTTGTAGCCATTATGCTGGTTTTAAACTTTGTGCTGCCGTACCTGTTTTCGTTCGTGCTTGGGCATTTAATTGAGCGCGGCAAAGGTTTTTACCGTTCGGCACTGTTTATGCCGGCAACGCTTTCACTGGCAGTTGCAAGCATTCTGTTCCTGTGGATTTATAATCCGCTGGCAGGCCCGTTAAGCATAGTGCTTTCGTGGTTCGATGTTGAATCGCCGCGCTGGTTTAAAGAAAACTGGCTGGTAATTTTTGCTATATGTACAATTATCGGCTGGAAGGTTTTCGGTTATAACCTGATAGTTATGCTGGCCGCCATGCTTGCCGTGCCCAAAGAAATGATTGAGGCTGCCAAACTTGAAAACGCCAGCAACTGGCAGATTTTTAAACAGATTATAGTGCCGATGACATCTTCTACCGCTATTTACGTATTTACCATAACGGTTGTGTTTGGCCTGCAGTACGTTTTGGTGCCTGTAAACATGCTTACGCAGGGCGGACCGGACCAGGGCAGTTCCAACCTGGTATATATAATTTACCAGTACGCCTTTGTATTTTTCCAAACCGGCAAATCTGCTGCTTTTGCCATTATCACCATGGTATGCTACATAGCGTTCCTGCTGTTCAGAAACAAATATTTGGAGAAGAAGGTATATTATGAAAACTGATAAAAAAGAGCTTATATGGCATATTCCGCTTTTAATTGCAGTGTTTATACAGCTGTGGCCCATTGTTTTTATGATATCCACTTCTTTGAAGGATATGGACCAGATTTTCCAGGCTACGCTGAACCCGCTGCCGTTTCCTCCTACTTTTGACAACTACACAACGGTGCTGGAGGATTTTCCGCTGCTTACATATATTTACAACACCTTCATTATTGCTGCCGGCACAACGGCAATGAAAGTTGTTACAAGCATTCTGGCAGCCTTTGCCTTTATTTATTACGATTTTAAATATAAAGAAACCATTTTTAACAGCATGCTGCTTACGTTCTTTATTCCGATTACGGTACTCATTATGCCTAACTATCTGTTAATGAGCAAAATGGACCTTTTAAACCATCCGCTTGGCGTAATGCTGCCTGCGTTTGCAGACGGCATGGGCATATTCTTAATGCGCCAGACAATGCGCGGCATTCCCAAAGCCTTGCTGGAAGCAGCCATTTTGGACGGTGCAAAGCCTCTTACGGTACTGCGCCGCGTAATTTTCCCGCTTATTAAGCCTTCTGTAATAGCGGTTGCCATTCTGTTCTTTATCAATTCGTGGAACGAATACTTCTGGCCGCTGCTTGTTTTGCAGGATAAGGAAATGTACACGCTGCCTCTTGCCCTGCAAATGTTCATCAGCGCGGAGGGCGGCAGCGAATGGGGCATTGCCATGGCCGTTGCTGTACTGACATCACTTCCGCCTTTGGTGCTTTATATATTCTGCCAGAAATTCATCCTTAATACATTTATGCAATCGGGGGCTAAAGGTTAATAATGAACAGCATAGTTTTTAATAATGTATGTAAATCTTACGGAGATGCCAAAATTGTTAAATCGCTTAATCTGGAAATAAAAGAAGGCGAGCGCCTTATTTTGCTCGGGCCTTCCGGCTGCGGCAAAACCACCACGCTGCGCATGATTGCGGGCCTTGAAGAAATTACCAGCGGCGAACTTTATATGGGCGGCAGGGTTATTAACGACGTACCGCCCGGAGAACGCAATGTGGCAATGGTGTTCCAGAGCTACGCGCTGTTTCCGCATTTAAGCGTATGGGATAATATTACTTTCGGCTTAAAAATTCAGAAGCTGCCGGAAGATGAAATTAAAAAACGTACCATGGAAGCCTTAAAAATTTTGAATCTTGAAGGTTATGAAAATCATAAGCCGAAAGAGCTTTCCGGCGGGCAGAAGCAGAGGGTTGCGCTTTGCAGGGCGCTGGTTAAACAATCGCCGTATTTTCTGCTTGACGAACCTCTTTCCAACCTTGATGCCCAGCTTCGCCAGCAGGCAAGGACGGAACTTGTGCGTATTCACGAAATTTACAAACCGACCATGATTTATGTTACGCATGACCAGGTTGAAGCAATGACCGTTGCCAACCGCATTATTGTTTTAAAAGACGGCGAATTGCAGCAGGCAGGCACGCCTGATAGCATTTACCATCATCCTGCCAACACCTTTGTTGCAGGGTTTATCGGATCGCCTGCAATGAATATTGTTTCTGCATTTTACAGCAGCGGCAAAATCAAAATCGGCAACAGTTTAAGTGATGTGCCGGAACTTTGGCAGAAGCTTCTGGAAGGGCGCACCAATGTTCTTCTCGGCATCAGGCCGGAACATTTAACTCCTTCTGCCGCTGGGCAGATTAAGGGCTGCATAAGCTACCAGGAAAATACCGGCAACCAGCGCACCTTAACGGTAAAAACAGAAGCAGGTGAAACAGTTTTTGTAACCCTGCCGGGTACTGGCAGCGATGTAAGCGGCAATATCGCCCTCAGCTTTAACTGGGACGAAGTAAGTTTGTTTGATTATGAAACCAAAAACAACATTGGTTATGTACAAAAGGGTGAGATTGTAAAATGAAATTTTCTGTAAGCGATTTGCCTTTCGGCAGTTTCAGCAAAGCATTTTTAAAAGCTTTGCCGATGCAATACGATATTGAAATTTTTTATGAATTCGGTACTGACCATTACTGGGACTATGTGCTGAAAGATTTAAAAAGCAGGGACGGTGCGGAACGCAGGTTCAGCATTCACGGGCCGTGTGTTGCCGTAAACCTTGCCGACCCGAATGATACGGCATATTTGGAAGTGTACGAGAAAACTTTTGCCTATGCTGCCAAAATTAATGCGGCTTTTGTTGTTGTACACAGCAACGAAGCATGGCATTTTGCCGGAGAAAAACTGGCCGTACAAGAGCTTGTATGCAGCCGCATTGAAAAATTGCTGCAGCTGGCAGGCAAATATGGCGTAACTGTTGCTTTGGAAAACGTGGGCCTGCGTACAACCGGTACTCTCTTGTTTGAATACGAGGAATATCTTGGCTTGTTTAAACGCTTCCCCAATGCTGCTGCACTGCTTGATACAGGGCATGCGCATGTTAACGGCTGGAAATTAAGCGATGTGCTGCGCGATTTAAATAAAAAATTAGTAGGCGTGCATATTCACGATAACGACGGTACGGCGGACGCTCATTTGCCGGTTGGCTGCGGCAATATAGACTGGAACGATTACTTTGCCGCTCTTAAAGAATATGCGCCGCAGGCTGTACAGGTATGCGAATATGCCGCAATTAACCAGTATGCCATGGTAACGGAAAGTTTGGCAAAACTGGAAGAAGCAGTGAAATAAATAAACTTGTAATATTTGGTAAAGCCTTACACAGTTAAATAATAAGACTAAAAAACAGCGGACAGGATTAACCTGCCCGCTTGTTTTGCGTTAATACCGTTTTTAGTTATTTATACAAAAAGTCTGCCGTCATATCAAGGTAGTTTTCGCCGTCATAAGCGGGGAAGGAAGCTTTCATATTTGCTTTAAATTCATCAGCGGTTTTGCTCTGCTGCATGATTTCTTTGGTTTTGTTAAGATAGCTGATTTTTTCGGCAACGGCATCCTGTCCTTCAGGTCCGCCGTGCGAGGTTAAAATCATGGCATAGCCTGCTGCCTGATATTCGTTTAACATTTGCAGGAAGGCTTCAATATGTGCAGCACTGGTTAAAATGGAGTGTGTTGTTTTGCCAAGCATGTGGGTGTAAACAACGTTCAGCGAAGGAATTGCCAGGTCGTAGCTTTCGCCGCGGTCAATAACTTCAAAATCTACACCGGCAAGCTGTACTTTGCCGCTTACGGTATCAGTAATTGCCGCTGTATCATCGCCGCCGTGGAAATCAGCGCCAAAAGCTGCAAAAAGGCTCTGCGTGGTTGCACCGGTACTGCCGGAAACAATGGATTTTTGCGCGCCTTCCGTGCCGTAAATATTCATGCCTTTAATATAGCTTGCTCCGGCAGGATGGCAGACGATAAAGATATCGTTCATGGGTTTGCCGAGCGATTTAACATAATCTTTCCAGGTATCAAGCCCGGCGGTAAAGGCAGGCAGTTCAATACCGGCAAGAGCCTCTTTTCCTTCAACAATGTAAGCAACGTCGGCAAGCGGGTCGTTTGTAAAATAAGCGTGCAGTTTTACGCCGCCGTAATCATAAACGTTTACGCTGCCGCTTTTAAGCGTGATATGGCTTTCTGTCGGCACGGCTTTAGCAGGTGCTGCACCGGCGCTGCCTGCACCCATAACGGAAAACATCATTGCTGCGGAAAGTATTGCCAAAAATTTCTTTTTCATAATAAAAACCTCCAGTTATCTGCCTGTTTTAAGGGGCATTTGCTTTTTACAATTATGATTATAAAAGGTTATATTCATGTAAACAAGTACGCACAAATCTATTACTTAGTCACCTTTTGGTAACCGCCATTGCGCATTTTACCGCAGCAGGCTATAATGATGGTGTAACATTATAATTGATACTATTGGAGGTGAAAAGCGTGCTTACGAAAGAAGAACTGCCAGCCTGCCCGGTAGCTACCACGGTGGCTTTAATTGGCAGCAAATGGAAGCTTTTGATTATGCGCAACCTGCAAATGCGTACCTGGCGTTTTAACGAACTTAAAAAAGATTTGGAGGGAATTAGCCAGAAGGTACTTACCGACAGCCTGCGCTCAATGGAAAAGGACGGCATTGTTGTGCGCACGGTTTATGCGGAAGTGCCTCCGCGCGTGGAATATTCACTGAGCGAGTTGGGTAAATCCATGCACCCCATTATCGACGCTATGGCGGACTGGGGCAGGGCCTATCAGCAAATGGTTAACAAAAAGTAAAACTGAGCTTTATAAATAAAATCCGCACTGTAAAAAGCAGTGCGGATTTTGCATAATAAAAGCGGTATGGCGTTTGCCATACCGCTTTAAGTTTTTGTTAATCAGCCATTAGGCCTGATGACGCATTTTGCGCTGAATGAATTTTACGATTTCTACAATAGGAATTACGGAGAATGCCATGCCCATTGCGACTACGTATTCTTCAAAGGAGATATGCTGGAATTTGAACATATCGGAGATAACCGGCATGTAAACGATACCGGTGCTGAGTACCCAGCTGAATACCATGGAGCCGTACAGATATACGTTATGGCCTTGTACGGAGAAGATGGAAGCGTGCTGAGTACGCATGTTGAAGGAGTGGAAGATTTCAGCCATTGCCAGGGTAATGAACGCCATGGTCATACCGTCAAGGCTGTCAACAACTTCCCAACGTCCGGATTCCAGATAATGGCCTACGAAGTAGGATACCAGCGTTACGCCTGCCAGCATAATGCCCTGATATGCGCAGTCGAAGCCCATGCCGCCGGCAAAAATACCTTCGTTGGAGGAACGCGGTTTGCGTTTCATAATATCGGCTTCGCCTTTTTCCATGCCCAGTGCCAGTGCCGGGAATGCGTCGGTAATAAGGTTAATCCACAGCAGGTGAATCGGCAGCAGGATGGTAAAGCCCATCATGGTCGATACGAAAATACTGATAACCTCGGAAAGGTTGGAAGAAAGCAGGAACTGAATGGATTTACGGATGTTGTCGTAAATGCGGCGGCCTTCTTCAACTGCTGCAACGATAGTTGCAAAGTTATCGTCGGCAAGTACCATATCGGCAACGTTTTTGGTAACGTCTGTACCGGTAATGCCCATGCCGATACCGATATCGGCGTTTTTAATGGAAGGAGCATCGTTTACGCCGTCGCCGGTCATAGCGGTTACTTTGCCGCGTGCCTGCCATGCTTTTACGATACGAACCTTATGTTCAGGCTGTACGCGCGCATATACGGAGTATTTTTCAACAGCGCCGCCGTTGAATTCAGCTTCGCTGATTTCGTTAAGCTGTGCGCCGGTAATTGCCTGCGAAGCATCTTCAACGATACCGAGCTGTTTAGCAATGGCAACTGCGGTGTCGATATGGTCACCGGTAATCATAACCGGGCGGATGCCTGCGCTGTGGCATTCTTTAATAGCGTCTACAACTTCGGGGCGAACCGGGTCAATCATGCCGGTAATGCCAACGAAGATTAAATCATGTTCCAGTGCTTCCGGGCTGAAGTCCGTAGGCGGTTTTTCATATTCGCGTTTAGCGCAGGCAAGTACGCGCAGTGCGTTGTTTGCCATGCGGCGGATATGGCTCTGGATAAGTTCGCGTTTGTCGTCGGTCAGCGGTTTGATAACGCTGTTTTCGTCAAGGTAATGGGTGCAGAGGTTCAATACTTCGCCCGGGGCGCCTTTGGTAAACTGAACGTAATCACATACGCCCGGAAGTTTTAAGTATTCTTTGTTCAGGCGCTCATGCACCGTGGACATCATTTTTCTTACGGAATCAAACGGAGCTTCGCCGATACGCGGATATTCCGGAACGAGTTTGTTTTTCGGGTTGCCTACGGTGTAGGAGTAGGTAACAAGTGCTGCTTCGGTAGGTTCGCCGGTAACGTTGCCGTTATCGTCAATTTCGGCGTCGCAGCACAGGCTCATGGCTTTAGCCAGATACGGACGGTCTTTGGTGAAATGGAAATGGTCAACAACCGTCATTTTGTTCTGCGTTAAAGTACCGGTTTTATCGGAGCAGATAATTTCCGTGCAGCCGAGGGTTTCTACCGCGGTGAGCTTACGGATTACTGCATGGCGTTTGGACATTTTGGTAACGCCTATGGAAAGTACAATGGTAACAACGGCTGCCAGGCCTTCAGGAATAGCTGCAACAGCAAGGCTTACTGCAACCATGAAGGATTCCTGTACCAGACGGGTGTCGATAGCGTCGGCGCGCCATACGCTGAAAGCAAAGATAAATGCGCAGATGCCCAGTACCATGTAGGTAAGGATTTTACTGAGCTGGCTCAGTTTTTTCTGAAGCGGGGTTTCGCCTTCGCTTGCTTCTGTAATAGCGGTTGCGATTTTGCCCATTTCGGTGTCCATGCCGGTGCCTACAACAACAGCCTTGCCGCGGCCATATACAACGGCGGTGCCGTTATAAAGCATGTTTTTGCGGTCGCCCAGCGGAACGTCTTTCTGGTCGCCAAGGGAAAGGGTATCAACCTTTTTGTTGACAGGTACGGATTCGCCGGTAAGAGCGGCTTCTTCAACCTTCAGGCTTGCACATTCAATAATGCGCGAGTCGGCAGGAACAGCGTCGCCTGCTTCAAGAGCGATAACGTCGCCGGGAACAAGGTCCTCGCTTTTTACGGTAACAAGGTTGCCGTCGCGGTAAACTTTAGAAGTTGCGGCGGACATTTCCTTCAGTGCTTCAATGGCTTTTTCAGCTTTGCTTTCCTGAATAACGCCCAGCACCGAGTTCAAAATAACAACGAACATGATGATAAATACGTCAACCGGGGATTCACCGGACAGATAGTTGGTGATGCCCGATACAACGGCTGCTACCATCAAAATAATCAGCATCGGATCAGACAGCTGCTCTAAAAAGCGCTGCAGCAGGGTGACTTTCTTCCCTTCGGCAAGTCTGTTTTTGCCGTACTTTTGCAGTCTTGCTTCGGCCTCCTGTGCTGAAAGACCGTGTGGGTCTGAAGAAACTTCTTTAAAAGTGTTTTCCACAGATTCCAGATAGAATTTCATTCATTTTGCCTCCCTTAAATTTTTTTGAAGATCTGCGCAAGTTCATAGCTTTATGGCATTTACGCATGAGTCTCGTTAATTAAGGCAAACCAGGCAAATTGCTTCCGTGTTTGTTGAGATGCCCCGCCTTGTTAAAGCGGTAACTACTCCCTCATCATTCAGTCATACAGCTATATATAACTTTGAAAAAAGTATATCATTTTTTTAAGAAAATATCAATAATTATCTATGTTTTGGTAGTTGTTTTGTTTTTCTCCTGTGTACATTTTATAAATTAGTGCTTGACAAAAAGAAGTGCTTCTGTTAAAATTTTTTACATTCCTAAAGGGGAGTAGTTCCCGGCAATAAGTCAACATACTAGCCGCCCAGCGGTTTGGCTTATTCTTTAGCAATCAAGCTAAAAACGAGACCTTTAGTACAGATGGCATAAGTCTGTACTAAAGTGCCTCGTTTTTTTATTTTTATAGATATATTTTTATGAGGGATGTGGTATACAGGCAGATACGCCATAGCGCTGATGATTTATAATGTATATGAAATTTAGGAGGGTATTTTTCATGACAGCGTTTATGACAGCATGTATTTTTGTAGTATTGGCGGAAATGGGCGACAAAACCCAGCTTCTGGCAATGGCGTTTGCCACAAAGTATAACTGGAAAACAGTTATGGCAGGTGTTTTTGCGGCAACTGTTTTTAACCATCTTTTTGCGGTAGCGGTAGGCTCATACTTAACCGAGTTTGTGCCGATGAGCACAATTCAGCTGGCCGCTTCCGTTTCGTTTATTATTTTCGGCTTGTGGACTATCCGCGGCGATAAGCTTGAAGGCGAAGACAAGGAGCGCGGCATGAGCCCGTTCTGGACTGTTGCGGTTGCCTTTTTCCTGGCGGAGATGGGCGATAAAACCCAGCTGGCAACTGTTGCACTGGCAGCGCAGTTCCAAAGCCTGATTCCGGTTTGGCTGGGCACTACTACCGGCATGATGATTGCCGACGGTATCGGCGTTATTGTTGGCAACGTGCTTGGCAAACGTATTCCGGAACGCACCGTTAAATGGGCTGCGGCAACGATTTTCATTTTGTTCGGCCTTGTAGGCATTTACGACTGGTACACCGGCGGCAGCCTTATGGGCTGATTGCAGGCGTTTTATAAGTAAATAAAAGCAAAATCCCGGTTCAGCGCCGGGATTTTTTTATTTGCAGGAACAAAATAATTGATAATTGTTTTTTTTTGAGTTTGCCTTATAATTAAAAGTAAATAACATATATTTAAGGAGGCGGTTTTATGAAGAAATTATTAATGCTGGCAATGGCTCTGGTAATGTTTGCAATTGTTGGCTGCGGCGGAGGCAGCAGCAGCAAAAATATGTTTACCGAGCAGGGCGAACTTGTGCGCATTATGGACGAGCTGAAAAACAAAGACGGCTTTAAAGGGCATGACCTGCTGGTATTTCAGGATATTGCTTTAATGCATTCGGACGAAGAAACTGTTGGCAATACGGTTGATATTTATATTGTTAAGCCCGGCACGGAAGATGTTGATAATTATAAATACTCCGGCGGAAAATGGCAGGGGCCTAACCCTGTGCAGCTTACCGGTGACGGACATATGGAAGATAACGTAACGCCAATGAGCAAAATAGATTTTTCAAAAGTTCCTGATATGTATAAACAGCTGGAAGCCAAAGCCAAGGACGTTGAAGGCGGTAAAGTAAGCAACCTTCTTGTTTATATTTTAGGCAGGGACGGCATGTATGCAAGCTGGGGCGTTGAAGGTACGCGCGAAAAATACAATGCTGATTTTGATTTGAACGGTAATTTAACCAGTTACGAAAAACAATAACTGTTAATATTGTGTAACGAAAAAAGGACGGTAAGCGTAAGCTGCCGTCCTTTTATAATAAGATTTTATTTTGTAAAGTTATGTTGTTATTCGCCGCCAAGAACGGTATATACTGATGCGGCTCTGCAAAAATGCTGCGGCTGCATCGATTTCGTCCGGGCGTAGCACCGGACTCTCGTACATAGGCGTTTTGATTTTAGCCGCCGCAGTTTTTGTCTATCGCCTTGCAGCATATACTGTTCTTGGCTTTTATATTGTTCTGCTGTAAAGCATAAAAAAAGATCACCGGGTGAAGTTTTGAAAATTTAAAGACAAAACAACGGCGGCTTTATGTTATTAGTAAACTTCATGCGTCAAACCGCTACGAAGTCGTGTTTGCGCACGGTGAAGCCGTTGCATTTTGCTAAATTTGAAAAACTTTATCCAGTGATCTTTTTGGTCAAGCATGCTAAGTTTTTTATAATAAATGTAGGATTACAAATTTTGCTCATTATTCAATCGCAAAATTTGCATAACTTAGCTGACACAATTATTGCCTTCGCTGCCATTTGGCACTAATTGGCGGCTCATTAAAAATAAAAAAACACCGCATATTCTGCGGTGCTGATTTTTAATTGGTGGCCCCGGCAGGATTCGAACCTGCGACCTTTTGATTCGTAGTCAAACGCTCTATCCAACTGAGCTACGGAGTCACATTTGTCATCGCTCTCGCTGCTGACAAATGATATTATACTGGTTATTGGCGGAACTGTCAAGCATAAATTTAAAAATTTTTTAAAATTTTTTTAGCGGCGGCAGCTCGGCCGTTTTGTGTACATTATTTTACTGTTTACAAAAGACAGCAGGTATTTTTATGCATAAATTAACACAGCCTGCTGCATATTCTATTGACTTTAGTGCATACTTTGCATAAAATTAAAATGTTACAATTATTTTGGAAGCTGTAATAAGGGGAGGATTTTAAATGTCAGTTTCATTAGCAATATTAATATTGTATATTGCAGCTCTTTTTGCAATCAGCTGGTATGCTAAAAAACGCAGCGAAGGCGAAGCGGAAAACTATGCTCTTGCCGGGCGCAAGCTCAACACTCCACTGATTGCCGTAACCATTATCGGCCTTGCAGTTGGCGGCGCTTCAACCATCGGCGTTTCGGAACACGCCTTCCGCGTTGGCCTTTCCGCCGGGTGGTACACTATTGCCTGGGCGCTTGGCGCCATTGTAATGGGTATGTTTATGGCAAAAAAATACCGCGAACAGAACATTACCACCATTTCGGAACTTATTGAACGCCACCATGACATGAAAGCCGTTGTGCTTGGCGTATTCTGCCAGATTGTTATTCAGCTGGTTATTATTTCGCTGCAATACATTGCGGGCGGCAGCATTCTGCACGCCATTATGCCGGATGTATTTGACTTTAAAAGCGGCATGATAGTAAGCGCCATCGTATTTATCGGCATTACTTTCATCGGCGGCATGTGGTCTGCTTCTCTTTCCAATGTTATGAACATTATATTAATTTACGTTGGCATTTTAATTGCAACGGTAGTGCAGTTTTACCGCGTCGGCGGAATGGAAGGGCTGGCTGCGTCGCTGCCTGCCGGTGTGCCATGGTTCAGCTTTACGGAAGGCGTTGGTATGGTAACCATTACCAGCTGGGTGGTAACCTTAATTACCGTAAACCTTTCTTTGCAGAGCATTTTGCAGATTTCACTCGGTGCTAAAGACGCAGAAACGGCTAAAAAAGGCTTTGTATGGGGCGGTATTATCATGCTGCCGGTAGGCGTTTTGGCGGCGTTCCTCGGCATTTGCGCCAAGGCAATGTACCCGGACGCTCAGGCTGCGCTTGCCCTGCCCGAAGTTATTGTGAGCTTGCAGCCGCTTCTGGCCGGTATTACCCTTGCAGCGCTGTGGGCAGCCGATGTTTCCACCGCGTGCAACCTGCTTTTATCTGCCGGTACGCTGTTCAGCAACGATATTTACAAACGCTTCATTAACCCTGCGGCAGACGGCAGCAGGCAAATTTTAATGACGCGCCTGTGCGTAATGCTTACCGGTTTAATGACACTCGGCCTTGCCATGACTGTATCGAGCATTTTGGGCACCATTATGATAGGCCTGAGCCTGACGGCTGCGTTTACGGTAATTGTTATCGTAGCGCTCTTTTTTCCGCAGCACAGCTGCAAAGAAGCAGGCTTCTGGACACTGCTTGCTGGTTTTGTAATGCTTATTTTGTGGCAGTTTTTCCCGGCAGTGCGTATTCTGCCCAACATCATTTACATGGAGTGGCTGGTGTGCATTATCGCTTATGCGCTGGTGGCTGTTATTAAGCCCGGCAAAAAAGCGGCGTAATAAAGTAAATAAAAAACGTGCTCATCCATTTACGGATGGGCCGTTTTATTTATACAGAAGCAAAATGTTTTTGCTGGTAGTTGATAAATAAATTTACTTGCCTAAGCAAACGTAAAATTTTCGCCGCCAGGCAGGTAATAGCAAATTTTTGCCTAAATAAATAAGTACATTATATTGCATTGGCAGGTGTTTGAAATGGCCAAACAAAGTAACCAGAAAGCAAAATTATTATATTTACAAAAATTTTTAACGGAAGAAACGGATGCACAGCACGGCATTACCATTGCCGGGCTTGTTGACAGGCTGGCAGAAGCAGGCATTGCCGCAGAGCGTAAAAGCCTTTATGACGATATTGAGGTGCTGCGCGCATTCGGCCTGCAAATTGAAACTGTGCGCGGGCGTGCCAACAGTTATAAATTAACCGGCCGCGCATTACAGGCGCAGGATGTTGTTAAAACAGGTTTGGCATTAAAAGCCGCGGGCGTGGAAGGCGCCGAAGCAATTATTGATAGTTTGTGCGGCTTGCTGAGTAAATATGACGCAGAAAGCGTTAAAAACGAACTTGCTGCCGCTGTTATGCCGCAGCAGGATAACGCTCATAGCACAGAAGCGCAGGAAGCACCGGCAGAAATTCTGCCTGAAGCAGCACCCGAAGCAGAGCAGTCAGAGTGCGTAAAAGAAACTGCGCAGCCGGAAACTGATAAGACAGAAGACAAATCCGCACCGGAAGCGGAAAAAGCAGCTGCCGCTAAAGACGCCGGCGCCGCCGAAACTATTGAGCTGAAATGCGCTGCGGACTTGCAGGACGCTGTGCTGTCTTACCTGGGCGGAAGTGCTAAAATTGTAAAAGTAAAAAGCAGCGGCGTTGTTATAAAAGCAAAAACCGTAGTTAACGAAGATTTTTATGCGCAGCTTATTAAATGGGGCGGCGTAAAATTAAGCGAGCCTTCGGAACGCCGCAAAGAATTTAAAAAATACTGCAAAAAAATCATCAGCCAGTATAAATAACGGAGAGTGAAAAATGGAATTTATTGAACCTGACCGCAGCAATTATATTGTATCGGCGCATAAGCCCAACGACGAAGGCGTGCGCGACATAGGCTTTGTTAAGGGCACGTTTTTGGACGGCAGGCCGTACAGGCTGGAATGCTGGTGCATGGACGAGCTTATTATGGCAAGTGTTTTTTTTGACGAGCGTTATTTAACGGCGTGGAAGCGCCTTGATTTTGCGCTGCTTTTGGAGCTGGAAGGCGTTTTGCAGTTTAAGGACGGGCCTTATTTGCAGGCAGGGCGCATGAAGGACGGCAAGGGGCGCGGCATTTGGGCCGTTACCGTTATGCTTAAGGATGATGACGGGCTGCACGCCGAAGTTTTAACGCCCGTGCAGAGATACAGATAGCTTAGCAATTACAGGCAATAATTTTCTTGTTTTAATTGACAAGTTAATATTAATATGCTACAATTCTTACAATTTGAAAGGAAAGTTAAAAGAGTCTTTTCAAAGCGATTATTACGGACCACTCTTTAAGAGTTAAGGCCATACGGACAGCCGGGTCCACTGCCGATTGACTGCTTTGGGCAGTCCTATTGATTGAGTTAAAAGCTCGAATTTTATAAGTTGGTTATCCATAACTGAAATGCGCCAGTGCGCAAACTTGTGAAACGGTCAATACGAGTAGTAAAAGTATAATTGCTATATAGACTCTGACTTAATCCGAAAGCATATACGCCTTTTTTGCCTTTATACTTGTTGGCAGAAGGGCTTGAATTTTGGCTGAGAACGCAAGTTGTGCATTAGCACGGCTTGCGTTTTTTGTTTTGCGTAACCGCCGGGAGGGTGAAAAGATTGAGGAATAAACGTACCGGTTTAGACCAGAGCCGCGCGCCGATTTACGAAGCGCTGGAGAACTTTCGCCGGATGAGGGTGGTGCCCTTTGATGTGCCGGGGCATAAGCGCGGGCGCGGCAACCCGGAGCTGACGGCGTTTTTGGGGCAGGCCTGCGTGGGCGTGGACGTGAACAGCATGAAGCCGCTGGATAACCTGTGCCATCCGGTTTCTGTTATCCGCGAGGCGGAGGAGCTGGCGGCGGATGCTTTTGGCGCAGCGCACGCCTTTTTAATGGTAGGCGGCACTACAAGCTCGGTGCAGAGCATGGTGCTCTCTTCCTGCAAACGCGGGGATGAAATTATTTTGCCGCGCAACGTGCATAAAAGCGTTATTAACGCGCTGGTGCTGTGCGGCGCGGTGCCGGTGTACGTTAACCCGGAGGTAGACCAGCGCTTGGGCATATCGCTCGGCATGAAGCGCGAACAGGTAGCCAAAGCGATTGCCGAACACCCCAAAGCCGTTGCGGTTTTGGTGAACAACCCAACTTATTACGGCATTTGCAGCGATTTGCGCGCTATTGTAAAAATGGCGCACGACGCCGGTATGCTGTGTTTGGTGGATGAAGCGCACGGCACGCATTTTTATTTCGGCAGCGGCCTGCCGGTATCGGCCATGGAAGCCGGTGCGGATATGGCGTCGGTATCCATGCACAAAAGCGGCGGCAGCCTTACGCAGTCCAGCCTGCTGCTGACGGGGCCGAACATTCACGCCGGTTATGTACGGCAGATTATTAACCTTACACAGACCACTTCGGGCAGCTACCTTTTAATGTCCAGCCTTGACATCAGCCGCCGCAACTTAGCTTTGCGCGGACGCAA
>UMAJ01001011.1_pt1 | contig 44101 bp, 34 predicted proteins | sample 1963671 | NCBI WGS metagenome assembly UMAJ01 (sample SAMEA4835912, study PRJEB28245) | human gut metagenome | biome: gut microbiome; material: fecal sample | place: Denmark | collected 2008 | reverse complement strand
TTGAATTTTTCCCTTTTTAATGATTAAACTTTCTTTACCATCCATTTTATCTCTAACCCATGGTGATTTCAACCCAATGAGAGCAATAATTTTTTGTAAAACAACAATGATTACCATAGGTATGATAAATAACAACATACTTTCATCAAAATTTTCAATTCCTATTATCATAATATCAGCAACTGATAATACAATCAAAAAGTCAAAAACACTTAATTGTCCAATCTCACGTTTACCCATTAGTTTAGTAGCAATCAATAATAAAGTAAAGCCAATAATTGTTCTTACAATAAGAATCAACCAATTTTCCATTTTCCCTTCTTTTCTAAGCTTTTGTTGCATATAGTGTAGTGGTGATATATTATGAAACTATTGAAATCAAAAGCTATTTCTATATTAATTTCATTATTTATTTTTGCCATTTTTACTTTTATTTATACTATATTCGTTTATAATGGTAAAATTGAAGCAAAAGCAAATGATATTTATCGTTTTAGCATCATTATTGGCGCAATATCTTTTTTCCTTATTGGTTTAATTAGTGGTATAGTTGAGAAAAAATATGGCATAATATCAAATTTTATTACAGGGTTAATTTTATTAATTATTATCATTGTAATTAAATTATTATCAAAAAGTACATTAGAAGGTACCGATTGGTTAAAATATGGTATTTATTTAATAGCTATTTCACTTGGTGGAATGATTGGAGTACAACTTGACACGAGAAAAAAGACCTCTAATAAACATAAATAGAGGTTTTTTATTTTTTAGTAAGGTCAATATTATTTTCATTATGTACTATTAATGAATTATTTGAAACACTACTTGTTAGAAAAACATTTGCGCCAATGGTTGAATTATCGCCAATAATGGTGTCTCCTCCTAAAATAGTTGCATTCGCATAAATGGTGACATTATTACCTATCGTTGGATGTCTTTTAACCCCTTTCAAAAGATTCCCTCTACTTAAAGATTTTGCGCCTAAAGTAACCCCTTGATAGATTTTTACATTATTACCAATGATTGCGGTCTCACCAATGACAATTCCTGTACCATGATCAATAAAACATGGGCATCCGATTATTGCATTAGGATTAATATCAATACCGGTTTTTGAATGAGCATATTCACTTAAATATCTAGGTATTATTTTAATTTTTTGATTTGCAAGTTCATGACTAATTCGGTATATAAGTAATGCAAAAAAACCTGGATATGACCAATATATTTCTTCTATTGATGAAGCGGCTGGATCAGATTCATAGAAAAAGTTTAAATCTTTTTTTATATCTTCTACTGTTTTTTTAATAATATTGGTAATTTTTTGAACTAGATTGTCGTTAAAATCTATATTATAAGTTGTTTTTAACTCATCAATTATTTTTTTATTATTAGATATTTCATCAAGTAGTAATACTTGTAATTTTTTTAGTATACTATCTAGTTCACTAAACGATATTTTCCATTTTGAATTAGTCATTTTTTCACCCTTTTTGTTCTTTACTTTATTATATGAATAGTAATCTTTTTTGTTAATAAAAAACTACTGACACAATCAGTAGTTATTTGCTTAATAGATTATCTTTCATCATTTTATAAATAATATCACCTATTTCATGAGTATTAAGATCCTTATATTGTTCGTAGGTTATAACACCTAATACATCAAAATCAACTTTATGGATCTTAGTTAACAAATGATTTTTAATGTTTTCAGTACCTTTAATAGTAGTTACAACTATTGGTCTTTTTGATTTTATGGCAAGATGAAAGCAACCATATTTAAATGGTAATAGCGTTTCATTGGTAAAATTTCTTGTTCCTTCCGGGTATACCGCAACCGAACATTCATTATCTTCTAACATTTTAGTGACTTTCATAATAGTTTTTGCTTCGCTTCTTAGATTACTACGATCTAGGCAAAGATAACCAATTTTATGAATGAACTTACCAAAGCAAGGAATTTTAAATAAACTTTTTTTAGCAACAAATGTTAAATTATACTTATACAAACATTGATCCATAATCATTGGGTCAAAATTTGACAAGTGGTTAGAAACAATTACAAAGTTTGTATCATTAGGAATTTTTTCTAAACCAGTCTTTTTTACTTTTACGCCAAATAATGATAAAGTGTACTTAACATATAAATAATAACATAAGTGATAAAACTTATTATAATGTATTGTCTCCTTCTTCTTATTAATAAATAATCCTAATAAGAAAGCAAGTAAGAAATATATTAGTCCTTGAGCAATTATGTAGGCAACAAAAAAGCCAATATAAACTAAAATTGATAGCCAAACCACATTAATTGTTAATGAGAGAGTGGTTAATAGGCTTAATATTGCGGCAACTAAAATTACAAATATTCTTACCATATTATGCTTTTACACGGTATGATTCAACGCCAAGTACGGTTTCGCCATCAATTTGTAAAGCTGTTGGTTGGTCGAATTGAACTTCAATTTCTTTACCAGTATAAATCTTGACCATTTTTTCTTTCTTTATATGTTGACCAGTTGGTACATATCTAAATGTCATTAATGAGCTAATACGCGATTTAGATTGATAAACAACGACAGAAACTTCATCAGATAAGCGATCTTGATTTGGGGCAATCATCAAACCACCACCATAGAATCTACCTTTCATAGTAGGTACTAACCATACATAGTGATGTTCATATTTTTTACCATCAACAATTACTGTTGCATTTCTTGGTTTAAAATTAAATAATAATCCTTTTATTGCGATAGATGTATAATTTATTGGTTTATCAGATTGAAGTTTAAGTTTATCTCCAACTTCACAACAATACCCATCTAATCCATAACCGATACCATTAATAAACTTACTTACAACATCTTTTACATAAACAGTTGGTAAGTTCTTTAAATATGGATTTAAAAGTACTTCTTCACCAACTTTACCATTGATATCTCTTAAAAAGTCGTTACCACTACCTGCCGCATAATAATAAACATTATTTTTTATGCTTTCATAAGGTACTTGATTGATGAAATAATTAATAGTACCATCACCACCAATTAATACTACTTCATCTTCTGCATTTAAATTGCCAAAGAACTCAGGATAATTAACTAATCCTGCATCAATTAATTTTTGGCTTTCATTCTCTTCAAAATTTTCAACGATTTCTGGTTTAATTTTATTATTAGATAAACCGTTGTACAAATAATACTTCATATTAAACTCCTTTTCTTGTATTAATCATATTTATTTCATTTTGCATCTTTTCTTTAATGATATCTGCTAATTCTTTACGATTTATTTCCGCAAATTCTTCATATTCAATTGGTTTTAAAAAGTGAATTTCTGGACTGATTTTTTTAATAGATGATTTACCATAAACAAGATAAGTATCATATAATACGACAGGGGTAATTTTTACCTTTGCACGATATGCGGTTTTTAATACACCTGTTTTAAATTCTTGCAAATTATTACCATTATCTTCATACTTACCTTCAATGAAGGCTAAATAACTTCTACCATTAATCAAGCCTTCGCTCATTTCTTGTAGAGCTTTTATTTCTGAACGCGGATTATCAAGTTCTAATTCTATTGCTTCTAGTAGTGTACTAAGTTCACGGTAAAATGGCCAACATATTCTCTTTTTGTCCGCAATAAATGAACAAGGAAAATCTTTTAAGGCTGATAAGGCACCAATACCATCATATCGACCTTGATGGTTAACGATATATAGAGTTGCATTTTTATCCACATTTTCTAATCCTACAACAACAGGATAAACATTGCCTAATTTATTTACCTTAGCTAGAATTTTCTGACAAAACGCATATTTTTCTTCAAAAGTTAATTCTTGTTTCTTAGTCATCTTCTTCATTTTAATAAGATAATAAAAAGTAACAGGAAGTTCTCTTATTAGCGTAAAGTAGAATCTTAACATATTACGCTTTTTCATCGCATTAACACGTTTATCATCTTTATTAGTTAAGCGATACATTAACATCACACTTAATAAAGCAATAATACCGATGATTATTCCTACAATTAATTGACCATTTGAATAATAAAAGCCGTCATTATCAATTATGCATTTCTTTATTATCATATATGGGCTAACAACCACAAAGGCAAATGTAGCAAATTTCATAGTAGCTTCGTATTTTTTTACTAATTTCTTTATTAAATTTGATAGTAAGAAACAACCAACCCCATAACCAACCAAATAGGTTCCTAGTATTAACAGATTATTTAATACATCATTTAAGAATAAAAGATTCTTCATTAAATCCATAATTGCATAATAATATCCGAGCGATAACAGTACTACCGCAAAATCCATACCTGGAATTACTAAAGTTATCGAGGTTATTAATCCAATAATGAGGAGTTTGATATAATCAACATAATTCATATCAACAAAGGTAATCTCTTCATGTTTTACAACAAAACCGCTATAAGCAATAAATAAACCAACGATAACAATAAAAACAATCCATCCCGATACTTTCTTAATATGGGGAATTAAATCTTTTATCATATTTGGTAAACTACCAACGATAAAACAAATAATTATAATTACGATTGCAAGTGGATAGTTATCATATATCGTACTGACTAAGATTGCGGCAAGCAATGCACCTATTGCATATCCCAGCAGCATAAAAACTAGAAAGCCCATACTCTTTTTGAAATTCTTAAGTATCATACTTATTGATTCAATCATAGTGTAATACACACCTAAAATAATTGCAAATGTGCTTGCGGAAACACCAGGTATAGCACAACTTACAAAACCTACTATAATACCTTTCAATAAAATACTTAATTTTTTCATACTTAAATCCTAACTAATTTATGTTTTGTTAAACTTTCAAAATAGTATATTTATTGATAAATTGTGGTGGGTGTCAACAAAATATACTACTTATGTTATTTATTCTAGCATATTTTTAACAAAAAATAAATTTATATGTTAAAAAAAACAACACTGTTGATATCTTTTTCATTGGATTTTTTAGAATTGATTTGATTATTTATGCAACAAAATAAAAAAGATTCTTTTAATAGTTCATACAAACTACGTTATAAAAGAATCTTTTATGATTTTTATGACATAAAACCACTATTACAATTTGAGATAAGGAAATATGATTGATGCTGCCATACCATCAACTGCTCATTTGCATACTAACTATCATAAATCGTTCTTAAAAGCAAATCAAATAAGTGATTTTCTTATTTATAAGCAGGAGGGTTCTACTTTACGGATAATTTATGACTTCGTTTTATAATTGTTTTTAAACACAGGATATTTAGTATTAGAACAAAGAATCCTATCAACAAAACAAAGCGAGAATATTCCATATAATAAAACCATGCGCATAAATCTCCACACAATTTTAAAGAGCAGATAGAAATGGACAACTTGTTTGCTGGAAATGACACTTTCAAACTATAAATAAAATATTCGACTGCCATTGTAAAATCTATAATAAAGCAAGAAATCAACATACCAGATGACCACATATTAAAGGAAAATATAAAAGCAAATAGAAACACCAAGTATATTAACACGGAAAAAATTTTTTTAAAATATAGTTTCTTGCACAGCAACAAATAGGTAAAGATGATAGCAAAATCTAAAGTAAACCATGCAATATGAATCAAATGTCCGATTCCACTCATGTCAAAACGAATATCTCTAGCCAATGCAACTGATTCCCACGCAAAGTTACCTATTAGAGCAAACAGTGGCATAGCGGTGTATTTGTATTTAATGTTAAAAATAATGATTAAAATATATGCTGCACTCCAAAACAGTGCTTGCATAACATCAAAAGATACAATCATTTATAATAACCCCCTCTCATCCGATAATCAATTGCTTTCCGGATATCATTTTCCTTCTCTTGTCAACAATACCACTGTCTCCACATGATTAGTCCAACAAAACATATCAACACAGTGAACATAATTAATTTTATAGCCTCCTCTTAATAGATATTTTAAATCTCTAACAAGAGTATCTGGTCCACAAGATACGTATATAATTTGTCTTGGTGATAACGTAATAGTAGCTTTTAGAAATTCTATTGTAGATCCTGTTCGTGGTGGATCCATTACCAAAACATCTATTTTTAAACTTTTTTTATCAACATTTGTGATAAAATTTGTTGCATCATCTAATATAAATGTATCATTGCTAATATGATTTACTTTTACATTTGCTATTGCCGCATTAACGGCTTGGCGATTATTTTCAACACTTATTACTTGTTTAACTTTTTTAGAAAGATATAAGCCAATTGTCCCTACCCCACTATATGCATCTAGTAATACATCATTTTTATTTAATTTTGCTAATTTTTCAACTGTTTGATAGAGTATTACCGTTTGTGATGGATTTACTTGATAAAATGATTTTGATGTAATTTGAAATTTTAAGTCTAATAATTCATCATTAATAAAACCCGGTCCATATAATACTCGTTCTTTTTCGCCAAGTACTATACTTGTGCTACGACTATTAATATTTTGAACAATGGTTTTGATTTTATCTGATGATTCTCTTAAAAGTTTAACAAATTCGCTACGAGCAGGAAAGTTTTCACTAGCTGTAATAATTGTTACTAAAATTTCTTTTGTTGAAAAAGATTCACGGATTAATGTGAATCTAATCAAACCAGTTTTACGATCTTCATCATATATTGGTAATCTTAACTTAATAATTATGTTTTTGATTGCTTGAGCTATCTTATTTTGTTCTTTAGTATGTAAAGGACAATAGTCTAAGTCAATTATTTTGTGAGAATTTTCTTCATAGAACCCCGCAAGTATTTTACCATTGTACTTTTTAAAACCGATAATCATTTTATTGCGATAGCCAATATTATTTTGAGCTATTGACATATTATCAATTTTTTTATTGATTGAAGCATCTTTAAATAGCTTATTTACATAATCTTGTTTTATTTTAATAGTTTCTTGGTATGTATGTGAACCAAGTGGGCAATTACCACATTTTTTAGATAATGAACATTCTAAATTATTTACCATAATGATCTATTTTGCCTCATCGCAGAAATTACTTCTACTGCTTGTACAAATTGAATAATTTTAGCTTTGTTTTCATCATCAGTAGGTATTAACTCAAAGTATCCTTCATCATCAGGAATGTCAAAGTGTTTTCTTACTTCAAATGGTAATTGAACTAATCGATCTAGTTTAAATTCTTTGGTTTTGATTTCATCACCAATATAGCCTTCATAGTAAAAGCGATCAGGAGTTAGTACTAATTTACCCGTTCCTGCATCTTCTAAAACATATTGTTCGTGTAAATTGGTAATTAATTTGAATTTTCCCTCAAGTTTAAATGTATTATTGTTAATCTCTTGAATCATTTTTCTTTGTTCCCATTTATACCACTCTGCTTCATTTTGCATTAATACATAGTTTTGACTAACACCTTCTAAAAAACCTTTTTCATTCATTTTTACTGTGTTTCCACAAGAATTACAAATCAATAAGTCTTTACTAGTAGCCATTTGGTATTTTTGCATACATTTAGGACATTGATACAAAATATCTTCAATGCCTTCTATTAGGCCTTGAGAATGTAATTGATAGTTATATTTGCTTTGTTCTTGACGATCATTAACATTAATTGCATCATATGTACGTTTGTAAATCTCATCATCCGATAAAGTTTCTAATTCTTTTTTATCAATTACTTTAACAAACTCAGAATGAATTGGTACATCACGATAATATTTACGCCATTTAGGATATGCATAGTAGTTACCATGCATTCTTATCGCGTAAACATCAACTTTACACATTTTTAAAAGTTTCACAATTGAAGGATCAAAGTATAAAGCATCACCATGTACTGTGATTTGACCTGTTGGCGCAATCGCAACAGGAACCTTCTTATTCAAGGCTCTTTTTATTTTCTTTATAGTACTAACATCAGATTTAAATTGTTCTTTTGGAATTGCTCTAGCTAGTTTTAATACAAAACTAAGCTTTTTTGAATAGTAAAAATGTGAAGTAGTTACATAAGCAACTCTGGTAAACCCAAAACTAAGGGTAGTAACAAAATGATCTTTGTTAGAGCTATGATTATATAGAACAATACAACCTTCTTTTTTATTACGATTTTTGAAGACAGTTCTATCAATAATAACCTTGTTTCTCTTAGACATGTAAATTTTACTTCCCGTTACATAAATGAACCATGCAAGCGGATTTGGTTTTACTTTGCCTATTTTATTGGTGTTTTTTTTCATATTTTATTCCTCTGTTAACTTGGCATGCCTGTGGTCATTCTAAAAACGTTCGAAATACACTTAATCACAAAATTAGGGTTTCAAACGCTTAAAATTAGCTTTTTTGGCATTATTTTGGCTTTTCATAATAATATTTTACCATTTTTTCTTGTTTTTTAAAAAATATTTGCATTTTGTTTGCTATCAAAAATTTCCTATTTTTAATTTGCATTTTTGAATAAATAAACGATTTACTTGCTATTTTTATACTTTTGTAGTAAAATATATAAGCAATGTGCCACTGTGGTGAAATGGTAGACGCGCTGGACTCAAAATCCAGTGGTAGCAATACCGTGTCGGTTCGAGTCCGACCAGTGGCACCATTTTTATTTTTTATAGATATTCATATTTTTTGATAAAGCCAATTCCTAAAGGATATGGGCCGGTATGAACACCTATTGTTGCGCCAATTTGAAGATTTAATACATCTTTTCTTCCAATTAGTTCTTCAAACCTCTTGTGGAAGTTTTTTCCTTCTTCTTCATCATAACCATAACCAGTTATAAATTGATATTCATTCATGTTAAATTTGTTTTTATTGAAATATTCAATCGCTAGGTTAGTTGCCCTAATGAACGATTTAGTTCTAGTAAACGAAATACCTTCAGAAAAAATTTCTCCATCTCTTAAAACAATGATAGGCTTAATTTTCAATGTGGCACCAACAATTGCCATCAACTTGCCAATTCTACCACCATGTCTTAAATAGTCTAAACTACCAACCGTGAAGTATATTCTTCCGGTTTTTTTTAGTTTTTCAATATTTTCAACAATTTTTTCATATGCTAAACCATCTTGTTTCATACGAACTACTTCTAAAACTAACAATCCTTGTAATCCAGTATTAACCATTGAATCAACAACGGTAATTTTCGCATCTGGATATTTTTCAAGGCAAATATCTTTAGCACTCATAGCACTATTATAAGATCCACTAAACTTTGTTGTTATGCAAATACAAATAATATCATTCCCCTTAACAATTTCTTCTTCAAAAGCTGTAACATAATCGTTAATAGCTGGCATTGTTGTTTTGGGATAAACATTTGGTTCATTGACCAATTTATTGTAAAATTTTTGAACGCCAATGTCTACTTTTTCTTTCAAATAGGTATTACCATCAAATGAAATGTAAAAAGGTACTACTTTTATATCTTTTTCTTTTACAATCTCATCTGGTAAATCACAAGAACCATCACTTATTATTGTAAAATTTTTGTTATTCATCTGGTCTATTTCCCTCTTTCTTAATAATATCTAATATATCCCCTATAATATCTATCAAATCTCTTACTTTTTCTTCACCAAGTTCGTCTAATACGTAACTTACACGTTTATTTAGCATTTCGATATCATCTTCAATTTTTTGGATACCTTTATCAGTTAAGAATAGATCTACTTTTCTTCTATCAGCTTGGTTTCTTTCTAATTTTATTAACCCTTTATCGATCAATGAATTAGAAACTGCTGTAACTCTTGCTTTAGTTATCTGTAAAGCTTTGCTTATGCTTGAAGGTGAAGCGAAGCAATTATGACGATAAATATATATAAGCACAGCCGTTTCACCCTGTAAGGCTGAAAACATTTTGGCAAAAAATTCATCTGATGATAATGAATTAACTGAATCAATCAACTCATCTTTTAAATCAATAATTTCATTCATTTTTAACTCCCTTATAATTAACAGTGTTAATTATTAACACTGTTAACATTTTAAGACATTATTTATAAAATGTCAATTAAATTGCAAATTTATTAAGTATAGAGTATACTATAGATACATAAGGAGGAAATATGAACACTTTAAAACGTTTTATAAATTATATGAAGTTTGATACCCAATCTTCTACTACTAGTAACACCTCTCCTAGTACAGAAAAGCAAAAAAAATTGGCAGAATACCTAGTTAATGAATTACATGAATTGGGATTAAATAATGCATATATGGACAACTATGGTTATGTTTATGCCTATTTAGAAGGAACATCACCTAAAAATAAAACTATTGGCCTAATTTCTCATATGGATACTAGCCCTGATGCTAGCGGAGAGAATATAACTCCTAACATTATTGAAAGTTATTCAGGTAGTGTTATCAAACTTAACGATAATATATCTTTAGATCCTAGTGAATTTCCAAGTTTAAAAGAAAAACTTGGACATACATTAATTACCACAAACGGAAATACTTTACTTGGAGCTGATGATAAAGCTGGTATTTGTATTATAGTTTCTACTGTTGAAAGAATAATTAAAAATAAATTGCCTCATCCAAATTTAATTATCACATTTACACCTGATGAAGAAATTGGTGAAGGAACAAAAAATTTTAATTATCAGTATTATAAGGAACATAATTGCAATTTTGCCTATACAATAGATGGTGGCGATATAAATTACATTAGTTATGAAAATTTCAACGCCGCAAGCTGTGAAATCACAGTAAATGGTAAATCAATCCATCCTGGTGATGCCAAAAATAAGATGGTTAACAGCATTCAAGTAGCTATGGAATTTAATGCTTTACTTCCCGTTAATCAAAGACCAGAATATACCGAAGGTTATGAAGGATTTTACCATCTATCAAATATTGAAGGTGGTGTAGAAAATACAAAATTATCTTATATAATTCGTAACCATAACAAAGAATTATTTGAAAAGCAAAAAGCATTAGTTTTAGAAATTGCAAACTTCTTAAACTCAAAATATGGTTATAAAGTAATTGATGTAAATTTAACTGATTCATATTATAACATGAAGGAATTAGTCCAAAAAGAACCAAAAATACTTGAATTTGCGACAAAAGCATTAAAAGAAAATGGATTAGAGCCTAAATTTGAAGCAATCAGAGGTGGAACCGATGGTGCTAGATTAAGTTACGAAGGAATTTTAACACCAAATCTTGGAACTGGCGGTGAAAATTTTCATGGACCATATGAATATTTAGATGTTACAGATATGAATAAAATGATTGATATAGTAACAAGCTTATTGAAAATTATTAGTGAAGAATAATAAAAAATAGAAAAGGTGCTCTTTAGAGCACTTTAATTAGGGATTTTCTCTAAGGGCTAAAAAAATAGGATACTTAGACGTAAATGCTTAGGTATCTTTTTGTTAGTGTCCTATTCAAAAATAATAATTTTAGGGTTACCATCAATTACAATCTTAGTAAGAATATTTCGCTTTCATAAGTCTTATGTCTTTAAACTTAACTAATATATTGTTATTAACATACATATAGTTCCATTGGTTGAGTGGAAAAATACAGATTTTTGTTATATAATTTTCATTGAAAAGAGGGATTTGAAATATGTTTGACAAGAAAACATACCTTTCTTTGTATGCTAAAGACTTTATTGGCGCTCTTCAATATCTATGCAATGAAATTCCAAATTCATTATTTAAATTTTATTCTTTAGGAAATGGAATTGATGAAATTAAGTTAAATACATTGAAAGAAAATAAAATATGGGTCGAGCTGTTTAAAAACCAAAACGATCCATTCGAAATGATAAATTTAGATATTGATGTAAATACAGTAGAACCAAAACATTTAGCAAGTGGTGAAATTCTGATTGATAAAGAGCATCTTGCATCTTCGTATCAAAATCACATGAATCATTATAAGAACACTATTAAAACGGCATCTTTTTGCGATGTCATGGTAACAAATATCTCTATGTGGGCTTATTATACGAATAATCATCAAGGTTTTTGCTGTGAATATGAACCAATTAGTAGAGATTTGGATGCAATGAAACCCCTAAGACCAGTTCTTTACGAAAAGGACACTGTTCAAACAAAAGCTACTTTTGTTGAACACTTGGTCATTTCAGGAATGAACTCTTTAATTGATGACTCAAAACAGGCGCAATACCAACAGTTATATAACCTAGAACTTATAAAGATGCTTGCGAGTTGCAAAGATATTTCATGGGAACATGAACGTGAATTCCGAGCTTTATATTTTGGTGAAGAAAGTGGATGTGGAGAAACAGTTATGTGCTCTGAATTAAACGTGAGGTTGAAAGCGATTTATTCCGGAATTAGATGTAGCGAAGAAAACAAATTAAAACTAAGAACTATTGCTGAGAACCTTGGTGTTGAATTTCACGAAATGAAAGCTAGTCCTACTGATTATCTATTAGTTGAATAATTATAAGCATTTTATTATTTGGCATTTGATAAATCATTGTACGCACAATATTTAAGATAAATAAATAAGGATACTTAGGCGTAAATGCTTAGGTATCCTTTTTCGTTTGCTCATATTATTTATTGATGTCTCCGATGAAGTTATAGATGATTTTGATTCTTTGTACTTTCTTACCATCGACTCTTTCTGCTTGGTAAACCAGAATCCTATCAATGAATGTCCTTAGTATCTCACAATCTAGCTTTTCTATATTGGTGTACTTCTTAACCAACTTAACGAATGATTCGATATTGTTGAACTCATCATTTGAAGTGCTAATCAAAGTCTTTAATTCCTTAATCCTTGCGGTAAGTGTTGCTTGCTCGGATTCATATGCATCGGTTAGTTTCTTGAATCTGTCATCTGATATCTTGCCTTCAACGTTATCCTCATAAAGCCTAAGAATGATGTTATCTAATTTATCGATTCTAGCAATTGCTGTATCAAGTTCCTTTTTGCTAGATTTTAGTATTCTTTCACTTTCCTGCTTGGATTGCTTTGATACCATATCGATGAATTCATTCTCGTTTTCCTTCACAAATGAAGTGATTCTTTGAAGGTCTGCAAGTATCAATTTTTCTAGGGTTTCATTTTGAATTTGATGGGAACTGCAAGTTTGCTTGCTTTTCTTTCTATAAGAAGCACACACCAAGTATTCCTTTTGCTTCACAGTGGCACATCTGACTTGATACATCTTGGCACCGCAATCGCCACAATAAACCATTCCTGATAGGATTGGCATTTCACCCATAGATGTCTTTCTACGTCTACCAGCTCTAATCTTCTGAACAGCATCAAACGTCTCTTGGTCGATTATAGGTTCGTGCGTGTTCTTGAACACCAGCCATTTATCAGGGCTATTTTGGTAAATCTTATGGTTCTTATATGACTTGGTGTAGGTTTTACAATTAACGGTGTGACCTAAGTACTCTTGCTTTGAAAGTAATGCTGATATAGTTGCAGGGTTCCAATAGCAGTCATCGGAGTCTTTTGCTGCTTTAGCTGATGATGTAATACCTAGTTTTGCTAGATGGGTAACTGGAGCATCAATTTTTCTTCGAGTTAGTTCGTCTGCAATTTGAGATGGACCTAATCCTTTGATGCATAAATCGAATATTAGCTTAACTACAACAGAAGCCTCCTCATCGACTATCCAGTGATATTTGTCATCAGGGCTTTTCAAGTATCCATAGCAAGGATTGGTTACTAATGGCTTACCTGACTCGGCCTTTGCCTTGAATACAGCTCTAATCTTCTTTGAAGTATCCTTCGCATACCATTCGTTGATGATATTCAAAAATGGAGTGAAGTCACTTTCTTGCTGGTTGGCTGAGTCAACCCCGTTGTTGATGGCAATGAACCTGATTTCATTCTCAGGGAAGAATATCTCGGTGTAGTATCCTACCTTCAGGTAATCACGACCAAGTCTACTCATGTCCTTAACGATGATCGTTGAGATGGAACCTGCATTAACCTTATCTAATAGCCTTTGCCAATCAGGTCTATCGAAGTTTGTGCCTGAGAAACCATCATCTACAAAGAACTCAGTGTTTTCAAATCCGTTGTCCTTGGCGTACTTTTGCAGTATTTCCTTTTGGTGGATGATTGAGTTTGAATCACCTTGAAGCTCGTCATCCCTGGAAAGACGGCAATAAAGTGCTGTAATATTTGGTTGTTCGTTATTAATCTGTAGCATCATTATTACCTCCTTTTCCGTTGATGACTTTGATGGAATCTATAGTTCCATCCTCGAATAATCCAATAGCGTATTCGACCGCTTGTTCCTTAGACCAGCCTAAGCTTTTGATGTAGTAATCAATGAGTAAATTGATACCTTCAAAGCTTGTGTCCGTCTTCTTGATGAGCTCGTTTAATCTAAGCTCCAAATCCTGCAATCTTGACATAAATACACCTCCGTTTGTCAGTGTACATACATCACTCTAAAGGGGATTATTATCAAGCGATTAGGCACCTTTATCGGCCATCTTTTTTGTTGTTTCGATATTATTTTGGATAAGCTTTTTGACCTTTTCCTTTATCACCTTTTCATCTGCCTTAGTAGGTACAATTGACTCGATGATAAACAAGGTTCCGCCTATCTCTTTTTCAATTACAATTGTCTCCATAATCGGTTCTTAAGCAGATATCTAGAGGGAAGTTAATCCCCCTAGATAAGGCGTAAATTCGGCCTGTGTTCGCTTTATTCCTCCGTATGGATAACTAATGCCTTAACTGCATTAACGTCGGTTAATTTGGCATCTAAACGTTCATTGCCGGCATATCCGAATTCACCAGTAGCGATGTATTTTTCAGTCAATACATGGACGCTTAATGGCTTTCTGACGATGATGGTTAAGTAAGAGAAATCGCCGAATAGGATGGTGTTCTCATCAAGTGAGTTGACGATGATGACTTCCTTGTTGAAGATTGTCTCGCCATCGAACATCGGATTGCAGTTTGAGTCCTTGACCAATCTAAGCTTGATGGCCATTGCATCCGACATCAACCATGTAGCGTTGGCTCTTAAGTCCTTGTCCAATGAGAAGAATAACTTGACAATCTCATCATAGGTAAGGGCAGTAGCATTTGCTTTTGCGATGCCGGAGTTCATGATTCCTAAAGGTTCCTCGATTCCTGTTCCGTTGATGAATAGGTTCTCTTCGCAGACGGCGAATCTCTTGGCGAACTTAGTGGCAAGATAATCCTCGACGTTGAAGTGTCTATCGTTTACGAATGCCATCTTGATTTTCGCAAGCGAGGCAATCTTGTAGGACTTGAATCTTAACTCCCTTGACTCATCGCTTGATTCAGGGAACACCTGATTCTCTTCGACAATCTCTGCCTTGCCGTTGGCTGTGGTAGTGATGATTGTTCCATCGCCTTCGACGGTGACGACAGTGGCAAGTTTTCTTAATGGGTTGTACTTAGCGAAGGTGGCATCCATCTTTCCGCTTAATGGGAATTCTGGGCTAGGGTTCTTGTCTAAGTTAAGAATTGAGCGGTCATTATTGTTTAATTTGTTGCGAAGCATATGACCGAATGCATCTCTGTAGATTTCTGTTTGAAACATTATTGTTTTCCTCCGTTGTTTGATTATTTGACTTCCTTATATCTGGTGTCGCAGTAGTTCTTGGCATCAAGCAATGTTGGGAACACCACGACTGACATTCCGACGGCAACCCTATAAGGCATGGTTGTGTTGGATACTTTTGAGACGATGACAGGTCGCTCTGCTTTATCAAGGTACAATGCGACACATTCAGAATTAGGCTTCGAGAACATGTCTTTGTCGCTAGCCTTTAGGTTAGGCATTGGACCGTAGAACACTTTTTGTTTCATGTGTTTAATCCTCCATTTGAAATTTCTGTGTTGCTTTTTTGAATTAGGGCATATACCCCGTTTGAAATCGAATTTTTATGCGTGAAACCCCATGGCCGGTCTCGGAATCGATAGTCCTGGAGATTTGATGGCCCCTAGGGGTCACTGCAGTTGTCGTAGTTGTCACTGCATTTAGGGCTTAAATATTTATATTTAATAATTAATTAATATTGAAATAAGTTTCTATACGACAGCACGACAACTACGACAACTAGACCTTAAGGAGGGTGCTCCTCATCATAGATTGCAGGGTTTACCTCATAGATCGTGCCTCTGTTGTGTGCCCTTGACGTTCCTTGCTTCTCACGAAGATACCCATTGTCGACAAGAAGCGTGATTACGGCTGTTGCCTTGTCTTTCTTGTTCATGAACTTCGTGGTCCTGCAGGCTTCCCTGAACGAGATTTCATTGACCTTCGACGCCTTTAGCTTTTCTAGGAAATTAAGTGCTTGCTTCTTGATGGTCGAGTCATCCATGAAGTCGAACGCATACCTAGCGTGCTCAAGGAAGTAGTCACCAAGTCTTATGGCGTTTTCCATATCATCCTTCTGAACCATCCATTCAGCTGAATCATCGGTCGATGGGGTATATAGGAATGCATCGTATCTGACGTTCCTTGCACGAGTTATCAAGGCAGATATCCTTAGGATGTTGCCGACAAGCTTTCCTGCCCATCCTCCTATTTCCTTAAGGTCAGTAACTAGCCTTGATTCGAATGACTCGTAATAATCCTTCAATAAGAGATAGGCATCATCCGATAGCGAGATGTACTTTGGTATGGTTTTTGGCTCATTGAGTATCTCGTGTATCAAGTCGCTGAACCTTTTCTTGTTATCAAAGTCGATTGGCTTGGTCTCAAACCTTCTGGAACCGACAAGCGATTTAGGGACGGAATATAGGAATCTGGCAGATAAGCCACGACCTGTGAAAGTCCCATTGTTGACAACGTTCTCCAGTACCTTTGGCTGTACCGTTAGAAGAATGGTTAGTCTTGGGTTCTTCACATAAAGTGATGGTCTCCCGATACGGCTTACTTTTATGAAGTCGCCTGAGTAGCCCTTAAGAAAGATGTCGATGTTGGGGAAGTTGGTGTAGCTTCCCGATAGGATATCGAAGATACCGCCTTCACTAGAAACTAAGGCAATGCATCCGTCTTGGCTCTCTATCTCATTGGTTAGGCTTTCCGATGTGACATCGTCTAGAGTAAGTGAGATAGGCTTAATCACCTTATGGCTTGCGTACTTATTGAAAGCTTCATCATATTCGTCTTTGGTGATTTTGCCGTTCTCGAAGTCCTTGCTTGCTTTCTTGTAGCGTTTCTCAAGTGATGAGTGTTCCTCTTGGCTCTTAAGAAAGTCGATGGAATGACGCTCGTTGTACTCGGCCTCGAATGCCTGAATCACCTTTATTATTTGGTTGAACACAGCAGACTTTCTATCTGATGGCTCAGCGACAATCATGCAGTAAAGCGATAGTTGTTCCTCCCAGTCCGATTTGCCTACTACCTTGTATCTTGGTTGCATGGCGATTGACATGATGGCCAATGATGCAACACCTGCCATATCGATAGGAGTTTGGGTCGATTCAGCAACATCTACTACGTAATCCTTCAATGCATCAGGTAAGGCATCTATGGGAAATGCGGGCAGATTAGCTTCATCAAGCGGTATGATTTCATCCCAGCTAGGGTTGTTGTACTCGTCTGGCTTAACGTAGTCAGGGTTAGTCACTATCGTAGACTTGTAGTACTTTAGTGCAGATTTCCAGATTGTGTTTAGTTCATCCTTTTCTAAAGGTGGGATGCATTTTTCGGCCTCAAGCCTGTATTGCTCTTTAGCTTCCTCGGATAAACCATAACGCTTAAGAATCCTGACTGCGGAAGTATGCATGGTCTTGTTCCTAGAGCCTTCTGGTATTGATTCGGCTTTGGAGTCGTATTCTTCAAAGGCCTTATAATCGTTGATGAAATCATCAAGTGTGATAGAGCCATTGAAGTAATTGACATCAGGCTCAGTCGTTCCATATAGGAATCTAGCTGCATCAAGTGCGCCTTTATCCACAACCGGATAGATTGAATGGACCTTTTCCTTAAGTGCCTTATACGCACCTGCATCCGTAGTTCTATTTAATGGGAATATCACATGGAACTTTGGTCTAGGTGCTTTGCCGTTCTTAGGCTTCATGTGGTTCCTAGAGTATTGGACTAGGAATGGCACGTCAGAAAAGAACATCGCCACATCCTTGGGTGTAATCCAATCTTCTGGATTCTCGCTATGATCGTTGTCGATATCGAATGGTATTGCATCGGCATACATGAAGTCCTCGATGGAGCGATGGTTATCCTTATATACCGCACATGCGTAGTCGTGCGTTGCGACATCCTTGTAAGCATCAAGCGAGTCAACAACTACTGGATTCGAGTAGTGTGATTTTTTAGCGTCCTGAAAGTATTTGGACGGGGTTAGTGTTAATTTGAATTTCATAACATTTTCTTTACCTCTCTTTGGTATTAGCGTGATTAATTGACTGGCCAGTGCATTTAATCCTTATGAATGTTCTTTAACGACTGCATTCATCGAAAAGTCAGGTGTTTGTCTTCCCACTCCTTTAATGGCGAGCAGGTTCCATTTTTGCCGGCGTTTTTTGAAATATTTTTCGCCTTCAGTGGTTTATGGCACTGTATCCAGCATCTGGCGAAAAAACCTTGAACTTTTTTGCCTTCAATAGACAAATGGGAAATCGAGTCCTGAAAAAACGAAATCGAGTGTAATTTCTTTCGCCTTCATAGGTTTATGGCAACGTATCGCCAATCTGCCAAAAATTTCTTGAACTTTTTTCCTCCTTAAGTCTTAGGCGGCACTTTTGGGCCGAATGTTTGTTTTTTAAAAAGAAATTAATCTCTTTCAGTAGTTAGATGAAAAAATGTTGTTGTTTTGACCAACTTTCCCTAAAAAAAGAAAAAATCCCTGAAATTAATCAGGGACGAATTTGAGAAAAATATGATATTTGTTAGGGAATAATATGTCGAATAAATTGAGAGTTTGATAAAAAAGTGCTATAATATTTACAAGTTGTTGGATTTTCATGGAGTTGATGATATGGATTATAAGAAACTTGTAAAAAAACTAAGAGAAAAACTTATTATTACTCAAACAGAGTTAGCAGAATTGTTGGGCGTTTCATTCGCTTCTATCAACCGATGGGAAACCGGAAAGCACGAGCCAACAACAAAAGTAAAAAGAAAAATTGTTAATTTATGTAAAGAGAATGGGGTTGATTTGTATGAATAAACTTACTGAATTAATTGATAGATTTGCAAACAACCTTGACTCATATAAAAGTCAAAATTATTCTGAGGCTCAGTGCCGATTAGAGTTTTTGGATGTTCTATTACAAGTGCTTGGATGGGATGTGCAAAACTTAAAAGGATTGCCCCCTTCACAAAAAGAAGTAATTGTTGAATTAGCATCAGATGAAGGGCATCATGATAAGCCTGATTATACTTTGACTTTTTTTGGCGTATCAAAACTATTTGTTGAAGCCAAAAAGCCTCACGTTGATATTACTATAGAAAAAGAACCAGCCCTACAGTGCAGAAGATACGGTTGGAATGCTGGTCACCCTGTGTCTGTTTTAACTAATTTTGAGTATCTATCTATATACGACACTTCGGTACCGCCAACTGATTCTGACACACCTGATACAGCTTTATTTAAAAGATATAAATATACAGAGTTCATTGATAAGTTTTCTGAAATTTCTCGCTTAATATCTAAAGAATCTCTTTATTCTGATATTTTTAAAGAATGGACGAGCCAAATTTCATCCAGAACATCATTTCACAAACCAGTTGATGATGCTTTTTTTGAACAAATTGATGAGTGGAGAGTATGTATAGCAAATCAGTTGTTTTCAGCTAATCCTGTTAAATACTCAGACATGGATTATCTAAACTCACAGATTCAACTTTTAATCAGCAGAATAATATTCATTAGAATATGTGAAGATAGAGAAATATATAAGTACTATGAACTAAAAAACATAAGCTCAGCAGGGGCTGTTCCTAAAGATGAAATATTAAAGTTATTTATGGAGGCCGATGCTAAGTTTGGTGCAGGTTTATTTGCCGATACAAGCATTGTAGCAGATTTAGATGATGGCTTATTAACGAGAATAGTTAGAGAATTATATTACCCAGATGTGCCATATATTTTTTCGGTTATTAAACCTCATATTTTAGGTAAAATTTATGAAGCCTATTTATCTGAAAGACTTATAAATAATGACGGTGAAATTTCACTAGCAAAAAAGGAAGAATATAAAGATCGTTCGATTGTTACGACTCCTGAAGATGTTGTTTCTTTGATTTGCAGAAAAACAGTTACTCAGAGAATTTCAACATTAAACAAAGAAGAAATTTTAAATCAAAAATTTTCAGATATTGCTTGTGGCTCAGGCATTTTCCTTGAGGCTGTATACGATTCGGTAGTAGATAGATTTATACAATTGGGATTTGGGACCGAAAGAGACCTAGATAATAACAAAAAGCTTCCAATAAGCTTAAAAAAGGAGATTATTACAAATTGCATTTTTGGTAATGATATTGATAAACAGGCATGTGAAGTAACTAAATTTTCATTGGCTATAAAGGTTCTTGAAGGCGAAACTTACTCATCGATACAATCGCTAACAAATTTATTGCCAAATATCGATGATAATATTTTGTGTTTCAATTCTCTTGTTCAAAGAGAAAATATTACTGGGACTCCTTCGTTAACAGAACTGGTGTCTATTAATCCTTCATCTTTTAATTTTAATGAAAGCTACGATGTCATATTATGCAATCCGCCTTATGTAAAAACAGAGGATATGCATAACCTTTTGTGTCAAAGAGAATTCGATATATACAAGCGAATATATAAATCAGCATACAAGCAATTCGATAAATACTTTTTGTTCGTCGAAAAATCTCTCAACTTGTTAAAGAGCGATGGGGTTATAGGTTTTATTATCCCTAATAAATTTTTAAAAAACGATACATCTAAAGAACTTAGAAAATTGCTCGCCGATAAGTGTCAATTGGAAATCTATGATTTTGGTCCTGCTCAACTTTTTGAGGATAAAACTATTTATTCATGCCTTCTTTTTGCCAAAAAATCAGCAAATCATATTTTAGAGTATAAAGAAACGACATCTTTAATTGATGCAATCAAAGGTGAATTTAAGAATGAATTGTCCATTGAGATTCAAAATAATGAATGGCTTACAAGCAAAGAGTTTGTTTGTCCAAACAGTGAAAAATTTATAAAATTGACCGACATACTTGAACCGATTAACGGAATTCAAACATCTCAAGAGAGGCCTAATGTTTATTGGTTTGGCGAGAATGAAATTGTTAGCCAAGATAATGAATTTTTTGAGATATCAAGAGACGGAAATAATTATAAAATCGAGAAAACAATCTGTAAGAAATATTTTAAGCCTATATCAAATAGTGAGCAAAGTATCTCATCTTTTGATAGGTTGACAACTAACAAATATATAATTTTTCCTTATCGCATGGGCAGATTGTATTCGATAGATGAAATGGAACATTATTTCCCTTGTTGTTGGGAGTATTTGAACGATAAGAAAAGTATATTGATGCCAAAGCAGCTAGATTCTTCCGGACACAGAGATGTTCCAAATGCAACTATGGACACATGGTATCAATATGGAAGAACTCAAAATTTAACGATGTTTGACAACCTTAAGAAACTAATTGTTAAAAACATGTTTAAAGATAACCCTCTCTTCATTCTTGATGAAGACAATATGGTAATTTCATCTGGAGGAACAGCTGGGTACTCAGGTTTAGTTTTAAAGGAAAATAATAATTACAGTATGAGATTTATCCAAGCATACTTACTTAGTGATTTGAACTTGGATATCATGAAAAGAATTGGAAGCGATTTTGAAGGTGGCTTTTATTCTATTGGCACTTCAATTCTTAAAAAACTATATATACCAAAGTTAGATTTCAGTAACCAAGAAGACGTACGATATCATGATTGGGTTGTGGAAAGGATTAAAAGAATAGAAGAGATTGTTGCATTCATCAACGATCATCCAACGATTCCAAATAAACAAGTTTTGATAAATGAAAAACATATGATTGAATCAGATGTTTCGCAAAGTTTTAGGAGGTTCTTATGAAATTAAAACAAAATGCAACCGAAGAAAAAATCACAGGCACATACTATACTCCGTATAAAATGGCAGATTTTATAGTTTCTAATCTGGTTAGTATCGATAAGAAATCATATGTTCTAGAGCCTAGCTGTGGTGATGGTGTCTTTTATGACGCTCTAAGATTTCGTGAAACTGAATTTAAGGAAGCCGATTTTGTAGAGATTAATAAAGAAGCATGTGAAGTACTAAAAGAAAAAAATCAATATACAAATTTATTCGTTTCAAATTGCGATTTCTTTGATTTTCTTAAAGCAAACAAAAAGAGATATGATTGCATTATTGGGAACCCTCCTTATATACGCTATCAATATTTAAACGAGCAACAAAGAAAAGAAATCTCTGAATTGCTGAATTCAAATGGAATGAAGCCAAACAAACTAACAAATGCATGGGTAGCATTCGTTGTCGGATGCACCACGTTGTTAAGTGAATCTGGTGAACTTGCACTAGTTATACCAGGTGAATTGCTTTCAGTTGGATATGCATCGCAATTAAGAAGTTATCTTTTAAGAGAGTATGAAGAAATAAACGTATATACCTTTAGAAAACTTATTTTTGAAGACCTTCAACAAGACACAATCATTTTACATTGCAAAAAGAAATCCGATAAAAAAGGAATTCGAATTGTTGAATCGGATGATATTGAATCCCTAATTAATGAGAGTCTTGAATCTTTCGATTACCATGATTTCCCTGAAAACGTTAAATTGAAATGGGTTAATTTCCTATCTAAAAAAGGCGATTCAACCTTTAAGAATTTACCATTTGTTAAACTTAACAAATATTGCTTGATTAATGTAGGTTTAACTACCGGCAATAACGCGTTCTTTTCACTAGATTCCGATAGAACTAAAAGATATGAGCTAGAAAAGTATGTCGTTCCTCTAGTAGGAAAAAGCAGTCATGCGAAATGTTGCGTGTTTACTCAAAATGACTATTTGACAAATCTTAATGAAGGAAAAAACTCTAATCTTCTATTAATTCCTGATGTAAGTTTAGAACAATTACCAGCAGGATTAAAAAAGTACCTTGAAATAGGTGTATCTTCAAAAATTAATGAAGGATACAAGTGTAAAATCAGAAAACATTGGTACTGCATCCCATCAATTTGGTACCCAGATGCTTTTTTTCAAAGAAGGTGCGGAGATAATCCAAAATTGGTGTTAAACGATTGCCACGCAATATCTACTGATACTATGCATAGACTTAAGTTTTATGACGAGTCAAATAAGAAATTAATCACTTCTATTTTTTACAATAGCGTAACGTTTGCTTCTGCGGAAATGTGCGGTAGAAGTTATGGGGGCGGAGTTTTAGAAATTCTACCTTCGGAAGCTGGTGAAGTTATGATTCCTGATGTCGAATTGATAAAAGGGAAAATTGATGTAGATGCGTTTCTTGAACAAGTAGATTTGTTAATTAGAAACTCAGATAGCTATGATAATGTTGTTAGATATGTTGATAAAACAATTTTAATTGATATTCTAGGTTTATCTTCTGAATGCTGCGAAAAATATTTCTTAATGTGGAAAGATATGCTTTCTAGAAGATTATCGCGTTCTAAATAACAAAAATAACCTCGCCCTTGAGCTATTAACTCTTGGATGAGGTTTTTCTTTTGGCCTGATTTTGGGCATTTGGAATAAATCCCTAATTAAACAGCCCATTTGGCACCTTTTTTTACTTAATAGTTTCAATTATAATATTAGGACATTCAATCTTTTCACTAGACATCTCATAAGCATCTAAAACCATTTTAACTGCTTCTTCGGTATTTTTACCATTAGAATAAATGGTAACTAAGGTATCATTAGGATTTAAAACATCACCAATTTTCTTATGAAGATAAATACCTACAGCAGGGTCAATTGCTTCTTCTTTAGTTGAACGACCTGCGCCAAGTAACATAGCAGCTTCACCAATCTTTAATGCGTCAATCCTTTCAACATAGCAAGGACTTGTTCCTTCAAAGTCTAAGTCAATTATTTCATTTGCTTGAGCAAATAATGTATAGTCATCAATTACATCAGGGTTTCCACCTTGCCAGCTAATCATTTCACGGAATTTTTCCACACCTTTACCACTGTGAATTGCATCTTCTACCATCGATCTTGCAACTTTTTCATCTTTTTCAATTCCCGCAACCATTAAAATTTCTGTTGTGAAATCAATGCATAATTCAGTAAAGTCTTTTGGTCCATGACCTTTCAATGTTTCGATAGCTTCAATTACTTCGATAGCATTACCAATGGCACATCCAAGAGGTTGTTCCATATTAGTTAAAGTAGCAATTGTCGGTTTTTTAGCAAGTCTTCCAAGTTCAACCATAGTTTTAGCTAAACATCTAGCGCTATCAACATTTTTCATAAACGCACCACTACCAACTTTAACATCTAACACAATAGAATCAGCACCACTTGCTAATTTTTTAGACATTATTGAAGATGCTATTAATGGTATTGAATCTACTGTTGCGGTAACATCACGCAAAGCATATAAAAGTTTATCGGCTGGCGCAACATTTGCAGTTTGACCAATAATTGAAATACCAATGTTATTTACTTGTTTAAAGAACTCTTGAGGAGTTAATTCAATGTTATAACCGGGAATTGATTCTAGTTTATCTAGTGTACCACCAGTATGGCCAAGTCCACGACCACTCATTTTTGCCATTTTTACCCCAAATGATGCCGCAAGTGGTCCAACAACCAAACTTGTTTTATCACCAACTCCACCAGTTGAATGTTTATCAACTTTTATACCATTTATTTTTGATAAATCAATAACTTCACCACTATGTAGCATTGCATCTGTTAAATAGTATATTTCTTGATTAGTCATACCATTAAAATAAACTGCCATCAAAAAAGCACTTATTTGATAATCTGGTATTTCCTTTGCCACATAGCCATTTATGATAAAAGTTATTTCTTCCTTAGTAAGTTCTATTTTCTCCTTCTTTTTTTCGATTAAATCTATCATTCTCATAATTTTCAATATCCTCTCAAATTAAAATACATTCTCTTTTTCTTTTTGAATTAAAAATTTTTCTTCATCTTTTTTCGATGTTCGCATTTCTTTGTGTTTATTTCTAATATCTAATTGGACTTGTTTTACAAGCATTTCATATTTTGTGGCTAATTCTTGAGTATTTTCATTAGCAATTGAATTGGTATCAACCACATCAACAATTTTTACATACACAGGGGTATAGATAAATGGCAAGGTAAGTCTTTTGCGATATGAACCATCAATTGCTAGAATAACCATTTTAGCATCTACTTTTTGGGCAATTTTGAAAGAACCTGCTTTAAAGTGATGCATTCCAATTCCTCTAGATCTAGTTCCTTCAGGAAATATAAAGAAATTTAACCCACTTTTTATTTTCTTTATTATTTCGATTATTGACACCATCGCTTTACGATCATCTTCTCTTTCAATTGAAACGCCACCAAGGGCTTTAGCCATGTATGATGCAATATTGTATTTATCTATAACGGCTTTATACATTGAAGCATGAGGAAAATCATGCAATACAATGTGAAAGATTAAAGGGTCGATATAACTTTGATGATTTCCGTAAAAAACGTACTTTTCACCTTTTTTTAATTTTTCAATACCATCTACTTTTATTCTTATTCCTAACCAAAAACAAGAAAAACGCGCTATGTCAAGCATAAATCGCCAAATCTTAGGATTTTTTGGATCATTTAACTTCTTGTAGTGTCTTCCTAAAACATATAGGAAAAATATCGAAATGAGGCAGAATATTAAAAGATTAAGAACTACTACTAAAATAGCAATTAATAAAGCTACCCACCAAGCAGTAATATGGTTTAAGGTTAAATAAAGAAAACTAATTATTGGAAAACTAATTCCACATATTATTGAAAGTATGTATATCATTATTTTTTCCTTTCATATACTTCAAAAGTTAAATTACCTTGTTTATTTTGAGATATAAGTTTAAATTCATCAAAATTAATCTTTGGAAAATATACATTTCCCTCGTGGCTTCCGGCAACTCTAGTTAAATACAATTTATCAACTCTATTTAACATATTTTCATAAACCATTTTGCCACCTATGATGAATAATTCATCATTTTCATAATTTTTTATTAGTTTTTCTAAATTGGTTACAACAATTCCATCGCCTTCAATTGTAGTTTTTTCGGTCAAAACATAGTTTTTACGTTTAGGAAGAGCTTTGCCAATGCGATTAATGATTGAAAGGTAGGTATTATATCCCATTAACACCGCATGATTTAAAGTTACTTTTTTAAAGTACTTTAGATCTTCTGGTTCATACCAAGGTAAATTATTACCATTACCAATCAGAAAATTATCGTCTATTGCGACAATAAGTGATAACATTATACAGCCACCTTTCCCTTTATACCTTTATATGGGTTGTAATCAACCAATTCAAAATCTTCATAAACAAAATCTTCAATATTATTAGTATCACGTTTAATAATCATTTTAGGAAGAGCTCTAGGGGTTCTAGATAATTGTTTATGGATTTGTTCTAAATGATTACTATATAAATGAGCATCCCCTAAAGTATGAACGAATTCACCTAATTGTAGATTACAAACTTTAGCTACCATCATCGTAAGCAAGGCATATGAGGCAATATTAAACGGAACTCCCAAGAATAAGTCCGCTGAACGTTGATATAGCATACAAGATAGTTTACCATCATTAACATAAAATTGGAATAAACTATGGCATGGTGGTAAAGCCATTTTATCTACTTCTAGGGGATTCCAAGCACAAACGATTAATCTACGTGAATCAGGATTGTTACGAATTTGATCAATAACATTCTTTAATTGATCTACATAGTTATTATCATCACCAAAATGACGCCATTGTCTACCATATACAGGACCTAAATCACCATATTTTAAAGCAAATTCATCGTCAGTTTTTATTTTTTCAACAAATTCTTCAATTGTTTCACCTGAGTAATCAGCACTTTTCTTAAATATTTCGTATGGCCATTCATTCCAAATTTTAACGTCATGGTCTACTAAATATTTAATATTGGTATCTCCTTTTATGAACCATAATAATTCATAAATAATCGATTTAAGATGTACTCGCTTGGTTGTAAGTAAAGGGAATCCTTCATTTAAATCAAATCGCATTTGTGCACCAAAATAAGAAATTGTACCTGTACCAGTACGATCAGATTTATAGTGACCTTCAGTCAATACTTTTTGGCATAATTCTAAATACTGCTTCATATTATTACCTCTCACCTATTATTTATATTTTTATATGTTTTTAATTTTATCATAACAAATGGATTTTTTCAAGTCAATAATCTTCAATCCATAAATTGTTAAAGAGCTTAATATGAAAAGTTTCAAATTAAGCTCTATTTTTTTGTTATTCAGCTTTATTCAAAGATTCAAGCATTTCGATAAATTGATTCATTGTTTCAATAAATTCGTCTTTGCTCTCAAAAGTTAATGTAAATGAATTATCACCTTCGCCAAATACATAATTCATTGGGAATGCTTTTGCGTTATCTAACATTGTTGCTAAATCATTTGCAAGTAATTTTATAGTCGCAATGTTTTTTTCATTAAAGAATGGGAAAATTGCTTGAATATCACCGTTGATCATATCATTGATAAATTCTTCAACGCCCACTTCTTTTACAAATGAAACTAGAGATTTTGTTAAAGTTGCTAAATCTTTGATTAGAACTTTAATATCTTCTTCTTTAAAGTTAGTAATAACTGTTAAGATTGATTTAATTGTTTCATCACTTACAAAATCAACATCAACTACAACTTTAATTATAGCTTTTAAGTTTTCAATAGTAGTAATTGATTCTGTTTCAAATAATTTGATCATTTTATCTAATATTGGTAAAAGAGAGTCAATATTTTCAACTGTATATGCAACATTTTCATAATAATAAGTAACTACTTCACTTGAAATATTTGTTATAGTAACGCTATATGATTTAATAGTAATAAATGATTCACCAAATCCATGTACTCCTAAAATTTTGTATGTTTTGCCAACAACTAATTCATCTACGCTACTAATACCATTTTTTTCAAATACTTTTGATAATATTTCATCGTTTGCAACTTCTTCAATTTTTACTGAAACACTTTGATCTGGTGAAAGTTTACCTTCAACAACTCTAAATTTCAATGCTTCAACTATTGCTTTGATAGTTTCATCAGATGTAATAAAATCTCTAAATGCTTTGTAATCATCGTTAAATAACTTAGCTACTGTTCCTAGTAATTCATTATATTTTTCTTCAGATATATTAATAATATCCATAAGTGAAACATCTTTTAAGTCAGGTATGATAACACCAACTTCATACCAAATTAGATCTATAACTAATTTTAAATCATCAGATGTGATAGTAATTTCAGGTATGATATTCTTAATACCTTGTAATACGATATAACCAATAATTTGGCGTGTGTCTTCATATTCTAATGCTTTAGCAACTAAATCTTCAGTTATATAATCTAAACTATTTAAGAATGCTTTGTATAAATCAGTAATAGCACCAGCTACTTCTAGTGAATCAATGCTTTCCATTACTTCTACTACTTGAGCAATAACATTTGCAAGCATTTCATTATCAGTTACTAAACCAGAAACTAATGGAGCAGCAACTAATACAGCATCCTTCGCAAAGTCAAGAACTACTGCTAAATCTTCATTACTTACCACATTGTCTAATAATACTTTAACGATTGCTTCTTTTAATTGAACAGCGTTGTATGCTATTTCTTGATTATTAGAACTACCTAAAAGTTTTTGAAGTTTTGGTAAAACTTGAACTGTACCTTGACGATATACTTTCAAGCATTGAATAATAATATTAGCAAGTGCATTAGCAATTTCATAATCATTACGTACTAATAATTCATTGATGCCTTGTAATGCAGTTTCGATTTCACTTCCCGCAAAACTTGTTGCTAGAGAGTTTAATTTAACTTGAGTAACATAGTCACCATAATAAACAAGACCTACTACTTGATCATTATTTAAACCAACGAAATTTAATACTAATGAAGCGATAAAGCCTGGAATATTGTCTTTATTATTTACACTTTCATCTAATATTATATTAACTATTGAAGATGCAATTTCATATGTAACACCATGTTCATAAGCTATTGTGCAAGCTTCTTTAATTAATTGATTGTTTTTATCATATGCTTCAACGTCATCAGCATCTTCACGATTACCAATTGTTATTGATAGTGTGTATTCATAGATTTTGTTAATTTCGGCAACTGCTTTACCGATATATTCGATACTTTCAGTCTCAGATGAAGTTTTATAACCAACAGCTTCAGCTCTAACAGTAAATGAAAAATCTTCATTTATGTTCTTTACTTGAAAACTATTAGTTGATGCTATGTAAGTTTCCCCATTTATTGTTACAACATATGTCGTAGCATTATTAACTTCGTCCCATGTTATTAGTCCTTCTTCATTAATCTTTACATTTGTTGGTACTTGTAAAGTTTGAATGTTCTTATTAGTTGCACAGCCATATAAAACAAATATTGATAATAGTGCAACAACTAAATTAACAATTTTTTTCATATTCTACTCCTTAAATTAATTTACAATTTATTATACTAAAATTTAGTCAAAAAGTAAAGTGCTTAAGTTAATTTTTACCAAAAAAATAATCATAATTTAATGCTTTGTGAAAAAAGTTAACCATGTACTACATGATTAACTCATAATTTATATCAAAATTTGAAAAAGATTCTACAATTGCTTGTCTAGTTCTTCTTCAACATACTTAAATTTCTTTACTTTTGGCTTATTGATAATCCTTCCTCTAAAAACAACCATACTTGGTTCACGTAGTGTGGTAATATCCTCTAAGGGATTGTTATCAACTATTAATAAGTCACAAGATTTATTTTCTTCCACACTACCAGTTTCATTATCAATCCCCGCAATTATAGCATTTAATAAAGTTGCATGATAAATTGCTTCACGGTTATCATTTTTAACATATTTTATAAAATAATCAAGTTCGCGCCAAGTATCATAATGAGTAACAAATGGACAAGCAGTATCAGTTCCAATTCCTACTTTAATGTCATTATCAAGACAAGTTTTAGAAGCAGAAACAATTCCTTCAAATACTATGTTACCATTGTACTGAGTTAAATCAGTGGCTTTACTGATTGAACGGTCAAATTTTGCAAGGGGAATTGCTGGTGAAATTGTGGTAATTAGTGAAGCATTATGTTCTTTAAATAGGGCAATTATTTCTTCATCTAACTTTGCGCCATGTTCAATTGTGTCAACCCCATTTTCTAAGGCTAATTTTACACCAAGAGGAGATTCAACGTGGGCCGCAACTTTATACCCAAGTTCATGAGCTCGCTTGCATGCCGCATTAATTATTTCAGGACTCATTTTTAATTCACCTGGTTCACCCTTCTTCTTGGCATCAAGAACACCACCAGTAATCATTAATTTGATTAAATCAGGTTTAGTTTTACCAATTTCATCAATGTAATATCTTGCACTATCAATATCAGTTGCTTCATATGCTAAAATACCTGCCATATGTCCTCCAGGTACTGACAATGCCATATTTGATGCAAGTATTCTAGGACCTTTAATTTTGCCTTTATTAATATTTTCACGAATTGTTGAATCAATATTTGATAAACCACCGACCGTTCTTATCGTAGTTACACCACTTAATAATTCCGTTTTTGCATATTTTGCGCAAAGTTTATAAACGATATAGCGAGTTAGTTTAAAAGATAATAATTTATTTACTGATTCTTTATTTTGTTTCTTAGTATCTTTGGGCATGCCAGAGCCAGGAAGATGAACATGCATATTGATTAAACCTGGTAAAACATATTTACCTTTTAAATCAACTATTTTCATACCAGTTGGTTTATTTTTAGTAATTTCTTTTATTCTTCCATCTTCTACAATTATACTGTAACCAGTTAATGGTTCCATATCTTTTTTACCATTTAAAATTATGCCATTAGTTAATGCATATTTCAATTTTAATCACCTCTTGTATTAGTCTTAATTGACAATTTTTTATTTTATTTATAGAAAATATTTACTTACTACTTAGTATTTTTTTAATTACCCAAAATTGAAATTTTTTAGGCATTATATTTAGTAATCTTAAGTAAAAATTAGCATTTATTTTATATGCAAATTTAGTCTTTTTACTATTTAGTACTTTTGCCACCTTTTTTGCAAGTTTTTCTGGTGGAATGTTTTTAGTTTCAATTTTATCGACAATTTGTTTAAATTTATTAGCATTATAATCATATATTTTAGTGCTATGACAAAATTCTTCTAAACTCTTGGTTGAAGCATTTAACATATTAGTCTTTACTGCCCCTGCTCTTATAACCGAAACGTCTATTCCTAATAATTGTAATTCCATTCTTAAAGAATAACAATACTTATCAAGCGTTGATTTAGTAATAGCATAAATACCCGTAAAAGGAAGGGGATTAAGCGGAGCAAGTTCACTAGTTATTGTAACTATTCTGCTACCTTTAGCGAGTAGTGGCAAAAAGGTTTTATTAATTAGATAACAGCCGAAAAAGTTAATTTTAAATATTTCTTCAAATTTATTGTAATCAATTTCTACTAATGAATTCATAGTATATTTTCCTGCAAGATTGATAATTCCATCAATTCTATCAGTAATGGTACATACCTGATTAAAAACGCTAATTACCTCAAGTTCATTAGTAATATCGCACTTAAATTGTTGATATTTATTATTTTTAACATCATCATTATTGATTATATCTAAACCAATCACAAAATAGCCTTCAGATAATAATTTAAGAATGGTTGCTCTCCCCATTCCTCCACTTGCCCCAGTAACAATAACATATTTCATATGCGCTCCTATTAATTTGTATTATATAATGTAAATTATACCATCTTAATTAAACATTATCAAGATAAAAGGATTACGCTTAATAAAAAGTGTGTTTATTTTTTAAAAATGTCCCAACAATAAATATTATGGTTTAATACCCTAGGAGGTATTAACCATGAAGAAAGTAGAATAAAGATCTAATCGTAAATAATAATATTCTAGATAAATACGATGCTCACTCTAGAACTCCAAGATTAAAATACTTTGGTAAATGTTTATAAATGAATGTTTGTGAAGATTATTGGTTAGGTATTGATTTTGGTAAAATAACTTTACATGGTGCCATTGATAATGCAACTGGAACAGTTTGTGGTCTATATTTTGATAAACACGAGACTTTAAATGGTTATTATCATCTATTTGAGCGTATTTGGCGTAAATATGGCGTTCCAGCTAAATTTTTAACTGATAATAGAACTGTATTTATATATAATGGTTTAAAACAAAAATCAATTAACCAAGTTAATAATACAAATATATGTTGATGCTTATTATTTACCATCTGTTACTAACTGTTTCATAAAAATAAAGCAATTATTTATTTTACATTGTTTGACAAAACCCCTACCAACTTTGAAGTTGATAGGGGTTTTTTATCAGTATAATTTTTTACAGAGCCTTTTTAATTTTTTCATCACAAAATATTATCTAAAACATATTTACAAATGTTTTAACTTTGTTCTTCTATTTTTTCAAACTTAGAAAAGACAGACATATTTTCATTTACGGTAAATGTATAGGTTGCATCTGTTGAAATTAATGTCTCACTTTGGTCAGTACTAGTATACCAGCCTACAAATCTATATCCTTCAACTTTGACATGCGCAGTAAGAGTTATTTGTGTACCTTTTTCAACTCTTCTACCATTACCAAAATCAATCTCTTGACCATTTTCGGTAATGTAACCAGCTTCAGTAGGATAAGCATTAAATAAGTGCATCTCTTTTTCGATAAATTTTGCGTAAACGTGTCTTTCTTCGTTCACCATAAAAGTATACGTAGCGTCCGTAGAAACTAATTTTTCAGATTGGTCAGAATCGAAGTAAAACCAACCAACAAAGTTATATTCAGATTCAGCTACGGCAGTTAGCGTTATTTCTGAACCTTTTTCCATCATTTTTCCATTGCCAAAATCTACTCTCTGTCCGTCTTCCAATAAATAACCACCGTCGTAAGGGCTACACTGTGCAAGAAAACGCACTAGTTCAATAACCTTCAAAGTTATAACAACTTTTAATTCAGGATTATTTAAATATGTATATGTTATTGTGTACGTTCCTTCTTTACTTGTATCAAACATACCATTTTCAGTATAGTTAATTGTACTCTCAATCCTATATTCTAGCCCTAAAATAAGCCTTTCATATTTGTCGCCAATCTTACCAAGTAAAGGTAGTCCCTCAGGCAAAGCATAAAATTCTTGATTTAAGTTTAGTAAATATTCAGTAACTAAATTGCCATCATTGTCCAAATAAAATCCATAATCTGATGAATCTTCTAATTTAATTTCTGTAGCAATTGCTCTAAACAATGCGGTCAAATGCAAATTGTTTGTTTCTTCATTTACAATAAATGTATGCTTAAGTTCTGTAGATAGTAGGCCTTCGATACTATAATAATCAGCAGATATGAACCATCCTACAAAATAGTAGCCTTCTTTTGCTTTAACTTCTATTGTAACCTCAGAATTTTCAGGTAAATCATCGCGATAAAAACCATCTTCTGAAACGTAAGGGCCATCAAGAAATTCTCCACCATTTTCAATTATCGCACTTACAGAGAAAGCTTTTTCGAATCTAGCATAAACAGTAGTTTCTTTCATTACAATGAATTCATGAAGATATTCGGTAGAAATAAGCGTTGCATTTTCTCCTTCGCCATCATACCACCCTACAAATTTACTATAAACATACTCTCCTGAAGCAAAAACTTTAACTTTTTCTCCTTCTCTAACCGCAATTTCAAGTCTTTTCATATTTTGAGGTGTTTCATTTTCATTATACTCAAAAACATAACCACCTTCATCTGCAATTACTGTTAGTGTAACCATATCCTTTTCAATAAATCTTGCAAAGATATACGTATTACCAGTTATAGTGAACGTTTCAGTTGCGTTTGTTGAATAATGGCGTTTTTCTTCGCCAAAATTGTTTGCTATATACCAACCACCAAACTTATATCCTTCTTTAGGTTCGGCTGTTAACGTAAGTGTACCACCGAGATCAACTTCCTCACGATAGCCATCAGGATCTTTTACAATGATTTTATCATTCATTTTAATAATACCTTTTTCGACGTCTTCCGTTTCTATATAAGAGTAAGTTTCAGCTTTTGGCACTTCTACAGTAAGTGAGGTTTTAACCTCTTCATCGTATTTGTACGTAATGGAAATTTCATATGTACCTGTTTTTTCATAATTAACTTTACTTGCATCAACAATGAATTCTGAAGCATTGAGCGTGCGTCCTTTTTCATTTTTAACAACGAGATTAGCTAGATTTGGCATTTCTTTACTATCTAAATTATAATAAAAATTACCATATTCAAAGCCATCGCAACTTACCGTTAAATTTGTAATTATTTCAACAAACACTGCCTTTATATGCTCATCTTTACCATTTTGATAGTATATATACTCACTTTCAAGAGAGATAGGTTCTTCAGAACATTTTCCATTTTCGTCTACAGAATACCAGCCGATGAATTTATATCCTTCTGCAGGAGTAGCTACAATTTTTCTAAAATCATGAAGAGGGAAATACTCTAAGGTCTCTGGAGTGTCACTTTTAGTTATAGGATACTTACCATAGCGAACATCCTCAACCTTACCCTTACCGGAAAATTCCACTGTAAGATTTGAGAATTGGTTAGAAACATGTACCATAAAGCTATTATCAACGTCTTCCGAAACTAGCTTATATTTTACATAATATTTTCCTTCTTTTCTAAAGTCTAGTCCATCATAATCTATAGTATAATCACCAAAATAAAGAGGAACGTATTCATACGGATCCTCTAATTCATCATTACGACGAAGCCCCGTTATTTCTAGTTTTAAAAGATCAATTTCTGGCGCACCAGGTTTATAAAATATAGATGTTGCAATATATTCCGTTGGTTTCCCATTATGAAAACCTAATGGTATGTTAGATTCTCCTGGTTCTATTCTAACTTGATAAACCTCTTGCTTGTTAGAAAATTCAGGTTTAATTGTAAACAATGCTAAAATGGTTAAATCATACTCACCTTGTTTTACTTCATATACAAGTTCATCTGAAAGTTTTTGGCCAACTATACCACCTTCATGACATACATACCATCCACCAAAATCAAATGTTCTATCTGGAACGGCGGTCAATTTATATTCATACCTTTTATCAGCAAACAAAAATGACTTCTCATTTAATAACTCATCTACCTTGTCATTTACATAGAACTTCCCACCAGTTGTTGTGATTGCCGAAACATCACCATTTTTCTCGGATATATGAATAGTTATACTAGCCCATAGTTCTTTATTTTCTTTAGCAATAAACTCTACTCTATAACTTCCTTCTTTTGAATAGTCTAATTTATCAAGTCCAATTATATCATATTGCTCAGGAGATAAAAGAGTATACATTAATTTTTCATTTTTACGTTTTAAACCTTTAATCATGAGGGCAGTTATATCAATATTATTAGGATTACCTGGCTTAACATATAGCTCAGTCGCAGCTCTTCCGTCAGGAAACACGACAGGGACGCCTGATTCTCCAGGGAATGCCCACAATTGATATACTCCATTTAGATCACCTGCAAATTTTGCTACTATTGTTTGCTCGCCTTCTTCGACTGTATATTGAGGAAACTGTGATGTAGAAAATGGTTTATCTTCTATAACTCCATTTACTTGTCTATATAATCCTTTATAATCAACATCATAGCCGCCCCATAACGATATATTAATAAGTGTTCCTTTTTTTATGTAAAAAGTCTTTTCTTCATCACTATTGATACTAAATTCTCTTACTATATCCCTTAAATAACCTTTTGTTCCTATTTTTACATCAACTATTCCCACACAAGGTCCTTGATTTTTTATCGTAACTTTTTCTCCGCTTTCCGCATCAATAAAGATAAACATTGAAAAAGAATCAGTTTCAAATGTTAATTTTCCGTCCTTGAACTCACTGTCAAGTTGTTCAACTTCCTCTTCACTCTTAACGTGGAAAACCCAATATTTTGTTGCTCCTTCAATCGGAGTAGGCACTGATACTTTAACTTTTCCATTTGGTTGAACTTTTACACCATTTGATTGCACAGAAATATCCATTGCCACCAAATCAGAGCCTTCATAAGTTTGAAATTCATCAGGTAATTTTTCTACTGACTGCAGAACGTTTTCATCGGTTGCCTGTAATTTCTCAGTTATAAGTTTTGCCTTTTTTTCAAAGTTTCCTCCTATTAATGTAACTCCATTATCGCTTTTGAGTTCATTTAAGCTTTTATTACAACTACTACAACTATTGCAACTTGAAAATAAGCTTACACTTATAACCATTAGAATAGCCAAAATAATGTTTCGATGTTTTCTTTTCATATTTTTGCTCCTTTTTATTTTTAGTTATATTGAAAATTGTTATATGCAACAATTTAACAATTATCAATGTTTTGACATTGATTTTGACACTTATGTGTCACTTGCGGTTATTTTGCTTCTCTATGATACTCAGATATTAATATTTCTTGTTTAAATATTATAAGTCAATATCATTCCGCCAAATAATATTTAATAATTGCTTCAAAAAGCAAAAAAAACCTTATTCAAGTTAATTACACTATTAAGTTGCATCCCCTCCCATCTTTAATTGATATTTATCTATATAAGTTTAAATAAAACATCCCTATCTTAATATAGAAAAGCTCTCTATTCCTATAGAGGGCTGCTTTTGTAACTTGATGTTTCATAAGAATGCTAAAAATTAGACTTAGGAAGATTTATTTAATTCACATATATTTTAGCATAAGCACATTCATTTGAGAAGTGCCATTTGGCACCCCCTTTGTATTTTTTTAACATTAATACCTCTTAGATTATATCTTATGAACGCTAAATCTTTTTATTACCACTCATTATATAAATCTTAAAAGCAAAATTGTTTATTTAATATTATTTGATTAATATATTTTAATTAGAGCCGTTTGATTTAGTCAAACGGCTCTTCGTTATTTTTTAACTTTCTTTCTATTTCTTTTTAGTAAATATTTTTTTGCTTGCATCAGCTAGGTCAACAAATGTTTTTTTCTTGATAGCAAACCAGAAAATTGCAAAGCCACTAATTCCTACAACAACTACTGATCCAACTATGATTCCTGCAATCGCTCCGCCAGATAATCCTTTCTTTTTTGGAGCATCTTCATAAACAGCTGTAAGTGTTGTTTCTCCAGTTACCATAAATGTATAACTTCTCTTTGTGCTTACTACATTCCCATTTGCATCTTTCCAACACTTAAACACTTTACCTGCCTTGGGTTCATTAGCAGTAATAGTAACGGTTTCGCCAACTATGAGTTTGCCTCCACCTATGCCACCAACAACCTCTACATCAACTTTTACAAGTTTTGCTATAGCTAGTGTGCTAAGTTCTTGTCCTTTTTCATCAAAATGTTTGTGACAGAAAGCACAATCTTTATGTCCTTTTACTCCTTCTGCTTCTTCAGTTGCAGGTATTTCGTCTATCCACGGTCCAAACTTATGTGCCTTTTGTATAACAAGTTTACTTTCATCTGTAATTGGTTTTGTTGCCTCTGAATCCTCAAACTTTAATTCACAACCGCTACATTTATAATATGGCTTTCTGCCTTCTTTCATACAAGTTGCTTCTTCTCCATCAACAAGTGTAGTAATATGGGTTGTGTGTAATAGTGCCGGTGTTATGATATATCCACAATCAAGGCATTTAACAGGATCTTCTTCTGTCGCTTCGGTCCTATCAGGGCGATGTGCCGCCACATCACGTATTTCATCACAGTTTTTGCATTCGTGGTAGTGACTATCCTTGTTTGAAGACCATTCAATATTGAAATCATGAATAATTGTTTGTGAAAGCAAGATTTGCTTTGTGCAAGCCGAATCAGAAAAGATTTTTCCACAATCTTCTCTTTCACATTCATAATACTCTATGTTTCCATCTTTACCCTCAGAACAAGCTATTTCCTCGTGAAGTTTTAGTTTATGTGCTTTTGGAATTATCGCTTCTTCAGCTTTCCACTCTACAGTACAAGTTGAATCAAAAAATTCTTTTCCACAATCTTTACATGCGTACTTGTCTTTTACACCATCTTCGGTACAAGTTTCAAGTTTTCCTGCTTCTTTTAACATTACGTTAGTGTGCTGACACTCTACCGCTTTAACGGTTTGAATGGTCAGCGTCAATTCTGTTAAATCCGCATTTTGGCTAGCTACCAATGCTTTCCCACCAGAAATATTTAAATCACAAAGCCAATTATCCAAAGATACTTTGCTTACATCCTGAAAAAATTTTCCTTCTGGTGCTTTTATTGTTACTTCAACTTCTAAAAGTGAATTTTTATAAATTTTATCATCGACTAATGGCCCGATATTATTTATTGTAATCTCATATCCATTTTTCTCAGAAACTTTCACTGATTCAGCCGTAAGACCTACAATAGGTTGTGATACATCAATATCCAAGGATTGAACCACACTATCAACGCGAAGCAATACAAGCACAGCTAAAGCTCCATCATTTTTCCTTATTTCTTTGCTTAATACTTCACCATGAGTTAATGATAGGTTAATATCATCAACGTTTTCAGGAAATTTACAATTTGTTTGTGGTTTGAAGGCATAAAGTATTACACTATTTTCTTTAATGAAGGTCGTATCGAAGTTGTGAGAACCACATAAATAACTATTTCCATCGCGAGTATAGGCTACCTTGTAAAAGTAGATTCCCAAATCGATAACATTGCCTTTTATAACATTAGGATAAAACAATGGTTTATACGCCATTCCTTTATAAAACTCAGGAACGTCGATTACGACTTCTCTAATATATTCATCCGATGAACACAGCGTACAAATTCCATTGACAAAGTTGTGTGGAAGAAAATCACCGTATTCGCAACCACATACTTTGCCATCATGTTCATACTGACACTTCGCACGTGTTTGACAGGTTGGTGTTCCTCCCTCTGGTGAGTGTCTAAGTGAAACATCTTCTATTCCACAATACTTGCAAAAGCCAAGGTGTGTATATGTACCATCGTTGTTTTTGAACGATCTATACTCATATTTATGCCCAGTAGGCAGAAGATATTGTTGTCCACACACCTCACAATTTGCGCCAGTTAAGCAAGTTTGTACTCCACCACTATGTGCTTCTTTTATTACGTTACCACTTTCATCCTTTTCAAATTCACCACAATCACATTGATGTACGTGATATTTTTCATCAGTTTTGTCAGGAACAATGTTGAAATGATGTTTGGCGTCAGGATTACCAAGATCACCACATTTTTTGCACTTCACATTGCAACCTGAATAGAAATCGTGTTTTCCATATTCCGATCCTTTATCTAATGTTACGCAAACGCCAGGGCAACTTGGATCAGTACACTTTGTATATCCATGATATTCAAAGTCTATTTTGTCAAAATCACTCCAAGTGTGCTCATGTCCACCTGATACGGCTGCTACCGGAATAGGAATGTCACAAGTTTGACCATCAGCTGCTATCGCGGTGATGTACATCGTACCACTGTCCATAGAATTAACCGCTGTTACACGATAGTAACATATTGATTCCTCAAATACGTTAGAAACTTGCAATTCTGTGCCAATAGGCGCAGATTTTATCGTGAAATTATATGGACCTGGTGCACCTCTAAGCCATATTCCTGTGTCGGTATACAATGTGCCGATTTTACCTGTTACCTGTTCTCCAATAATTGGATTTATTTGAGCAGGATATCCTATATAAGTCATTCCTTTTGAAATAACAAAGTCCATTTGTATAGCTGTAGTTATTATATTTTGTCCAGCAAAGTCCCAAAGTTCAATGTCTTTGCCTTTGCCGAGTTCAGCACCAGAAACCTTGAGTTTTCTTTTTAGCATTTCGGTATCGGTAGATATAGCATATCCAGTTTTAGGTTCAAAAGAAACCCGAATACAATATGCAACGTTTTGCTCGATAAGTTGACTTTCAACTCTATCCCACAAAAGCGATGTATTGTTATTACTCCATAACGTTTGTTTTTGCCCATTGCGGCATACCTCTATGATAGTCGCTGTATAGTTTGCATCTGCTGGCACTTTTAGTTTTTTTGTTGCTTTGTCCTCGAATTCGAACGCAGTTACAAGACTATCCCCTACATTCGTTTTATTAAATGCAACTTCAAGAGTGTCGATTGCTTCTCCTTCCGCATGTGCTATGTTTTCAGAATTAACCAAAACTATACCAATCATTAAGGCAAGACATATGGTAAAACCAAGAACAAACGACAATAAATTTATTTTATTTTTTCTATTATGTATCATAATTATAGCTCCTTGTTAAGTTCTTTAAACTAGTTATAATAATTTGTGCTTTTTCACAAAATCATAGTAAAGGTGTCTAATCTCTTTTTATTTATTAAATTTGTGAAACATCTAATACACAACAAAATAGTCTACACCCGAAATATTTTCAAATTTAAACGACGTTGCACCAATTGATTTCATAGAATAGGCAAATCCCGGATTTTCATTTGTACCAATAAGTGCGTTTACAGCAGTTGTGCCAATTTGCATATTCAGGCTTTCAGCTGTCCCAATTTTTAAAACAGCATTGAGTGTATCAAAAAAATCTGCTGTATCATCAGATGAAAGATTGTTTAGTGCAAGTGATTTATGTGTAATACTGTAGGAAAAATTTTTTTCTGTTTTCTCTATACGCACTGTAGATGAAATGTATAGATTATTAGGAATATACTTTTTGAAATACTTATAAGGGAACTCTTTCATATCTTCTTTGAAGGGCGTAAGATCAAGTTTTGCCACAGCATTAAAGTTCGCACTACCATTTTCAGCAATCTCTGAAAAGTCTACTTGAACAATAGTAACAGAAACTTCCTTTTCACCAAGTTTTATTTTTCCTCCTGTTTGTTCATAAAACACGGTTTGAGCAATTGCTCCAACTTGTTTTTCTGTAAGTGAAAGATTACTGGTCATACTTTTATCCACAAGTGAAGTTAGATTCACTGAATAACCGTTATAACCTTTTCCTTCTTCATAAGAGACAAGTCCTTCAATTTTTTTATTAACTTCAGATTTCATATCAATAAAATCGTTATCACCATAAGCATTTGGACAAATTATTGATTCATCTACTTCTTTGGTAAGAGTCTTAAGTTGCCCTGTAGTGCGAAAAAGATCGATACCATAAGTTTTACGAATGTAAATATATCCGCCTATAACGACAACACCTAAAATTGCCACAATAAAGATTAAACTTATAATTAGTTTTTTAATTAGTTTCATAAAAACTCTCCTTCTTGATATTAGGCCGCTTATTAAAAGTTAAGCGACTCTTTATATTATAAATGTTATGTATCATTCTAAATTGATCCAAAGTGCAGGTACAATTCCCCCCATACTATGAGCAACATTTAGCGCACCAGGATATAGCCCACATCTTACAACATGAACATCAAGTCCTTTGTTAAACGAAGCCATTGCATCAAACGCAGAACGCGTCAACCATGTTACTGTTCCTTCAGTTTTACTAAAGTCTCCTCTTCCTTCATTTAAATAAGAACAAAGCCCTTGGAATCTTGCAAAATCTGTTGTACCCAATGCCCTTGCTGGATCATTACCCATTCCCTTAGAAAACCCATACGCTTCAGTGGTTACTTCTTGTAAAGATAACAAGAATATTTTGTCATTGGTATCATTGGCTTGTTCTGCATAATTGTTTTTCCCATCTTTATAATAATTAGGATAATTGTTTGGATTGCAACTTCTCTCACTATTATCCACAAGTGTTATTTTAATGATTTCTTTTTGTAAATCATTAAACACATCGTTATAGAAGGTTTCATTTAGCCATTTACGAATAAAAGTGTACTCCCAATTATTAGCGTAAGTTCCTTCAGGTACTCCATTGTCCGCATTATAAGAAATAGCAGTATTTGTAGTAGTATAATTCAACTGTGGTTTCCAAAAATCTAAAGCTAATTCGCTCATTAAAAATGCTGAATTATCGTTTGTTGTAAGTATTCTCCATTTTATCGGTTCAAATCTAAACCAATAAATAGATCCACCATATCCATTTCCATTTGACCAACTCCTACAATTAGTTCCAGATCCTAACCATCTAGTTGTATTTCTTGCAATACCTCGATATTTTACGCCATTATAAATAACATCCTTATACCAAATATCCGCAGCATTCTCATAATGAAGCCAATTATTATCATTTGAATCCAGTGCATATTTTGGATAATCTCCCGCAATTTCTAAAAGTTTGGCAGTTATAGTTTCATCTCTTTCGCAGCTTTGAGTCCAGTGACCAAAATAGATATAATTACCTTCCCGCGTATATTTTATTGGATTATTTCCACCACAAGTGGTACAAACATCACAGACGTAACTATGCTCACCATTAGCAGGAATCTCAACCTTGGTATTGTAATCACATTCATCACGTTTACAGATATCGTATGCATTCCAACCGGGTAGACAATCAGGTTCTTTAGCCTCATGATGTTCAATTAAATGGCCTAATGCTTCTCTAATATTACTCTGTGTATTTGATGTATAATCACAACGTGTACATGTATCATATGACTGCCAATATCCTTCCTCTGTGCAAGTAGGATCTTTAGCTGGATGACCTACCTTGTCATGCCCGAGGGCTTGTAACCCTCTATAATCTGTATGTTCAACACATCCTTCGTTGGCACATTTATAGTATTCTTCGCTTCCCCATTTTTCACAAGTAGGCTCCACCCGTGGAATGAGTATAGACATATTATGTCCTGTTGCAGGAATTTCTTCATAACCCTCAGTTTTACCACAATAATGGCTACATCTTTTGTGTGCTTTCCAACCGCTCTCAGTACAAGTTGGATCTTTTTTCTCAACATCTTGCATGTCATGCCCAAGAGCTGGAATTTCCTCTTGTTCAGTATATGTACATCCATAGTTTATACATCTTTTTCCATGCGTAAGTCCTGGTCTTTCACAACTTGGACTATAACCTTTTTCTTCCCTTAAATTATGTGAAGCAAGTTCACCATACTCAAAAGTTTCTCTACCAAAATTGCCACAAATACTACAAACTAGGCGATAAACTGCTTTTCTTTGGCAGGTTGCCTCATCAACGAGGTTATTTTCAGTAATTCTTTCAACATAATTGTGTATATGTTGTACATCGGTTTGCACTAAACCTGCAACTATGAAGTACGAAAAACTTGTTGTTTCAAAGGATATTTTATCACCATTAACAATAGTACTAAGTTCTTCTACTGTATTATCCCCTTTGATATGATAGGTAACATACCCTTCTGTTGCCTCAAATGGTATCGGCAAAGTTACCTTCACTTTGCTACCTGGTTGCACTTTTTCACCGTTTCTAGTTAAGGCTATATCAAATATAGCGATTTTAGCACTATCGTATGGTTTAGTGATTGCCATAATGGCTTCTTTGCCTTGTTTGCTTTCGCTAGATTGTTTTTTAACTTCTAGTTTGGACCCTTTTTCAAATGTTCCATACACAGTTACGCCACTTTCGTCAACCAATTTATTTACGGATTTGCATTTTTTAACGCAACTAACCATTGTAAGACATAGCGACATAATTATAATCAATGTAAAGATTTTTAACTCTTTTTTTATCATAGAAATCTCCTTTTTTGAATTTTCTTTTTATATTTCCTACCACAATATCCTTTGCGATTTGGAACCCATTTTGTAATTATTGTGTGCTATCGCACTTTAACCGTGCTTGCATCTTATATTTTT
>UMAJ01033088.1_pt1 | contig 57227 bp, 51 predicted proteins | sample 1963671 | NCBI WGS metagenome assembly UMAJ01 (sample SAMEA4835912, study PRJEB28245) | human gut metagenome | biome: gut microbiome; material: fecal sample | place: Denmark | collected 2008 | reverse complement strand
AGCCTCACTGGCACAATTATTAACTTCGCCTTCGGCTCGTTACTAATTGGCGATTCGGCTATCGGTTAAAAAGTATACGTTGCCTGTACGTTAAAGCTGCCGCCCTGGCGCTCGCCTGCGTAGCCGCGCATATTCAGGTCAAAGCTCCACGGGCTGTCAGGCGTGGGCTGGTAGTTAAAGCCAACTTCTGCCATTATGCTGCTGCCCTGCAAGCTCTGCGTATCTGCCCGCAGTCCCTGCGCCGTCATATCAGCGTCGCCGTTAAACTCGTACTCATAAGCCAAGCCATAATAAGTGCTGAACTTATTTTCCTTATTACTTGTAATGCGCGCGCCAACTCTTAATCTGTCACTGGTAATGCTGTCAAAATCAAATTTATCGTCTGCAATGGTAACGCTGTCGCCTTCGGTATAGGTATGGAAGAATTTACCGTATATATCGAGGTCACTGCTGTCACTCAGGCTGATGATTTTACCAATGCCAATGTGCGCGCCGTAGTAAGCACTTTCGGTTTCGTAGCCGTAACTGCCGTTAACATCACGCATGGCGTTATCGAGTTCATTTTTAAGCATACCTGCACGGAGCGAGCCTTCGGTGTAAACACCGTTTTTATTTTCGTACCTTGCCGCAATGCCGCCGCCGTTATAAACCATACTGCCGTCACCGCGGAAGAACTCATTATTGAAACTGTTGTAAGTACGGTAATTGCCGCTGCCGTTTTCGTAGAATACGCCCCAGCTTAACTCACTGCCGTTATCAAACTTATCCGCATTGCCAACGCCGACAATCGTGCTCCAGCCGTTAATTTTAATATCGTCTGCAACATCATATTTACTGCGGTTACCGTGTACGGCGGCAAAGGTTTTAACGCCGTAGTTATCGTCACGGCTTAAGGTATCCAGGCTGTCGCTGATTAAATCCGTGCCCTGGTTTACAAACGCCGCGGAAGCCGCACGGGTTTGAGCGGCACCTACTGCCTGGCTGCTAGCTTTTAAGTTGTTAACAGTAAAGGATACATTGCCTTCGTTATCAATGCTGGTTGTGCCTGTACCTTCCAGCGCAACGCCTGCGGTAAAGGTATCATTGATATTATAGTTTACTTCATCAGATAAATTAGTATTGCTGGCAATAAAGGTCATTTTGTCTCCGGCTTTAATGCTGCTGCCGCCAGCGATACTGTTTAAATTAATGTTAGTATTAGTCAGGTTTCCTTTAGAGCCATTAGTAATTTTCAGTACGGTTCCGCCGTTTTTCCAGTTTACATTATTAAAATTGATATCTCTGAAGTTTTTTACAGATTGTGTACTGCCGCTCCAGCCATCAATGGTAAGGGTATTGCCGGTGTTGTTATTATTTACATTATTTTTATAAAGATTAATGTTGCTGTTGCTTATATTGCTTCCAAAAAGATAAGCCTTTGTAATATCAGCATTGCCGGTGATGATTATATTATTGTTATTAGCAGTACCGTTGTCTGAGATACCGCCAAAAACTTGACCGGTAATTTTACCACCGTTAATGACTACATGGTTGTTATCTGCATTACCATTTTCTGAGATACCGCCAAAAACTTGACCGGTAATTTTACCACCGTTAATGACTACATGGTTGTTATCTGCATTACCATTTTCTGAGATACCGCCAAAAACTTGACCGGTAATTTTACCACCGTTAATGACTACATGGTTGTTATCTGCATTACCATTTTCTGAAAGACCACCATAAACATTACCGATAACTTTACCGCCGCCGATATAAACACTATTATTTTCAACATTGTTAATATTTTCTTTATTTGTACTATAGCCAGCAATTATATAATGGGTTGTTCCATCTTTAATATAAACTTTATTGTTAGAAGATGAACCGTTGGTAGATGTTCCGCCATAAACGTTAGAAACTTCGCCGCCGTTAATGATGACAATGTTATCCTTTGTTTTGCCTAAACCGCTGTACCCGCCGTAAATATCTGTAGATTTGCCGCCGGTAATTTGTACCGTGTTTCTTTCTGTATTGCCGTTTTCGGTATAACCGCCATAAACATTGGTAGTTTTCATTCCATTTGAATCATAAGTACTATTGCTGATGATAACCGTGTTATCGGTTGCATTGCCTTTGCTGGAGCCACCGCCATAAATAACATTTGGCATTGTACTGTTACTGATAATAATGGTATTGGCATTTGCGTTACCTTCGTTGGTTCTGCCTCCATAAATATTGCCCTTAATTGTACTGTCGCTGATAATAACAGTGTTGTTGTTTGTGTTACCTTCACTGGACCTGCCGCCCGCTATTCTGCCAGATGCAGCAACAGTTTCACTGATAATTATAATATTATTATCAGCATCTCCGTTTAACGATTGGCCTCCGTAAATATCTGCATTTGTACTGCTGTCACTAATAGATACAAGATTATTATCGGCATTACCGTTGTTTGAATTTCCCGCGGAAATATATGAAGAGTTTACCTTACCTTTTATAATAATAGCGTTATTATTAGAATTTCCATTTTCTGAAATACCGCCATAAATGCCGTCAATAGAATGGTCACCCTCTATTAGAACTAAATTGTTATTTGTGTTGCCTTTGGCATAACCGCCAAAAATATTCAGTGTTGACGATGTAATAACAGCCTCTTTAATAATTACTTGATTATTATTGGCTTCGGTTTTGTTGGCAGTAAAATAATCATCGTTGTTACTTGTACCGTAACCACCGTAAATAGATCTGGAATTTAATGTACCGCTGTTAACTTCAACAGTATTGCCTTCAGCTATACCATTATGTGAATATCCGCCATAAATGTTATTGTATTCCATGTTACCATTATTAATAGTAACATTATTACCTGTAGCATCGCCGGATGTTTTTGTATAACCGCCATAAATGTTGTTTTTAATAGTACCGTCATTAATAGTAATAATGTTGCCGTTAGCGGTGCCGTTTTCCGTGTAACCGCCGTAAATAATATTGACATCAGCACCATCGTTAATAGTAACAGAGTTACCAACAGCATTGCTGGTATTAGAAAAACCACCGTAAATAACACCGGTACTTCCTCCGTTAATAGTAACAGAGTTGCTAACGGAATTGCCGGTATCGGAAATGCCGCCATAAACTTTGTTGTATATATTTGTGTTATTACTAATAATGTTATTTTTTACGGCATCGCCTGCAATCGAAAAACCACCGTAAATTTGTGAAGTTTCTCCTAAAGTACCGTTTAAAATTACTGTATTTTCTGATGCTGGGCCAACTATAGAATATCCTCCGTAAATATCCTGATGAACAGTTCCGTTAAAATAAATTGTATTGCCGGATACGGCGTTTTGTGAAAATCCGCCTCTAATTGAACCGATTTCGGCGTTTTGGCCGATATAAATTGTTGAACCGTTTGAGCTGGCAGTTCCATCTAGGCTGCCTGCTCCTAATATTATACTTGCGCTGCCATTATCAAAAATAAAATTATGCCCATTACCTAAAATAATGTCATAATCGCCAGTTATAATATCACCGTCTTTTTCTACCGTATAATAATTTTCAGCATTTACTGGATTTGCTGTGTATAAGCCAAGAGTTTCTGCGGCAATTACAGCTGCCAAAATTTTATGCTGTAAAGTTTTATTCATCTTTAAGCCTCCTGCATATAAGTTATGGCATATAATTAATAACATTTAAATGACAAAATTTTTTAAAAGTATTCAGCTTTATTTGAGGGTTATAATTATAATTAAATTATAACATTGAAGGTATTTATTGTATATAAGATATGTACTGCAAACGATGTAAAATATATAGCCGAGAATTAGTTAAAAACATAAAAATAATTATTTAAACTTATAAAATACAACCCAATATTAGCGTAATAAGTAAAATACCCCTTTTGCCGGAAGAATATATTTTCCAAACAAAAGGGGTATTTAAGTTTTTATTGCTTAATTATTATATTTTATTTCCCTTCACCCGTTAAGCGGCGGATTACTTCGTGGTAGGCTTCTTCAACATTGCCCATGTCACGGCGGAAACGGTCTTTATCCAGCTTTTCGTTGGTGTCCCAGTCCCACAGGCGGCTGGTGTCCGGAGTAATTTCGTCGGCAAGGATGATGTTGCCTTCGCTGTCGATGCCGTACTCGGTTTTAAAGTCAATCAGGCGTACTTTGCGCTGTGCCAGGAAGTCTTTTAATACGGCGTTGATTTTAAGCGCCATTTCGCGGATTTTTGCAATCTGTTCATCAGTTGCAAAACCAAAGGCTTCGCCGTAGTCGGGGCTGATCATCGGGTCGTCAAGTGCGTCGCTTTTGTAGTAAAATTCTACCAGCGGGCGTTTAAGCACATAGCCTTCTTCAACGCCCATTTTTTTGGCAAGGCTGCCTGCGGCAATGTTGCGGCATACAACTTCAACCGGAATGATTTTTACTTTTTTGCAAAGCTGTTCGCGGTCGCTGAGCTTTTTAATAAAGTGGTGTTCAACGCCGTTTTTGCCGAGCAGGTCAAAAAAGAAGCTGGTAATGGTGTTGTTCATAATGCCCTTATCAACAATGGTGCCTTTTTTGGCGCCGTTTAAGGCAGTGGCGTCATCTTTATAATAGATAACTACTTCGTTGGGGTCGGCGGTGGCGAAAACTTTTTTGGCTTTGCCTTCGTATAACATTTCAGCCATGTGTTAAAACCTCTTTCTTTTATTAAGTAATGCCCGGCGTTTTTCCGGGCATCCTGGTTAACTTGTGTTTTTGATGTAAATATTTTAGAACTTTTAAAAGTGCTTGTCAATTGTTTTTACAGAAATTTGTCTAATACATACGGCACAAAATCCACTAAATTTTCAGAAAATAAAAACATTTGCCTGAAGGCTTTACAAAATGTGTAAAGGGGGCTATAATTACAGCATAAGCAACAGCGAAGTTGCAGAAGCATTTAAACTTCGCGTGTTGCTTTTTTTATTTTGTTTTTATTTTGAGGGGGACTAAAAAATGACGAGTGTTCCGAAACTTTTTGGCAGCGAGGTTTTTAACGAAACTGTTATGAAGGACCGCCTGCCAACCGCTACTTACAAGGCTTTTAAAAACGCGGTTTTAAAGGGCGAGCCGTTGGATTTACCTATTGCCAATATCATTGCCAACGCTATGAAGGACTGGGCGCTGGAGCATGGTGCAACGCATTTTACGCACTGGTTCCAGCCGATGACGGGCATTACCGCCGAAAAGCACGAAAGCTTCATCACGCCTACGGCGGATGGGCGCGTTATTATGGATTTTTCGGGCAAGGAACTGGTACAGGGCGAGCCTGATGCTTCGAGCTTTCCTTCCGGCGGGCTCCGTGCTACTTTTGAAGCGCGCGGCTACACTGCCTGGGACCCGACAAGCTATGCTTTTATTAAAGACGGCTGCCTGTATATCCCAACGGCGTTTTGTTCTTACACGGGCGATGTGCTTGACAAGAAAACTCCGCTTCTGCGCAGCATGTGCTGTGTAGACCGTGCGGCAAGGCGCATTTTAAAACTGTTTGGCGAAAGCACCGAAAAGGTTATTACAACGGTTGGGCCGGAGCAGGAATACTTTTTGGTAGATAAAGATATGTACGATAAACGCCGCGATTTGAAGTTTGCCGGCCGTACGCTGTTCGGCGCAATGCCGCCGAAAGGGCAGGAGCTTGAGGACCATTATTTCGGCATTATCAAACCCCGCGTTAAGGCGTTTATGAAAGAGCTTGACGAAAAGCTGTGGGAACTGGGCGTACTTGCCAAAACCGAGCATAACGAGGTTGCACCTGCCCAGCATGAGCTGGCGCCTATTTTTGCAGGCACCAACATTGCAACCGACCATAACCAGCTTACCATGGAGCTGATGCAGAGCGTGGCACGCAAGCATAACCTGGTGTGCCTGCTGCACGAAAAACCTTTTGACGGCGTAAACGGCAGCGGCAAGCATAACAACTGGTCGCTGGGCACGGTTGAAGGCGAAAACCTGCTCGACCCTGGGGCAGAACCGTATAAAAACCACCGCTTCCTGCTGTTTCTGGCAGCCGTTATTAAAGCGGTTGACGAATATCAGGACCTTCTGCGCATAAGCGTTGCCAGCGCAGGCAATGACCACCGCCTGGGCGCCAACGAAGCGCCGCCGGCGATAGTATCGATGTTTTTAGGCACCGAGCTTACCAATGTGCTGAAAGCCATTGAAGCAGGTGTTGAATATAAACCCGCAGACGAAGGCGAATTGAAGCTGAGCGGCAATGTGCTGCCTGCTTTGAAAAAAGACAATACGGACAGAAACCGTACTTCGCCGTTTGCATTTACCGGCAACAAGTTTGAGTTCCGCATGGTTGGCTCTGCCGCCTCCATTGCCGGGCCGAACGTTATTTTAAACGCCATTGTTGCCGAAGCTCTGGAGGAGTTTGCCGATAAATTAGAAGCAGCGGCCGATTTTGATGCCGCAGTGGTAGAACTCGTCAGAGAAACCGTAATCGCGCATAAACGCATCATCTTCAATGGTGACGGTTATACCGATGCATGGGTTGAAGAGGCCAAATCGAGGGGGCTGCTCAATCTCAAATCCACTCCTGAAGCACTGCCTTATATGGTTAAAGAGAAAAACATCAGCCTGTTTGTAAAACACGGCATCTTTACCGAAGCGGAAATCCGCAGCAGGCTGGAAATTTCGCTTGAAAATTACAGTAAGGCAATCCGTATTGAAGCGCTGGCAATGCTTGATATGCTGTTTAAAGACATTTTGCCCGCCGCAGCACTTTACACTGCCGATTTAACGGCGGCAGCAAAGAGCAAAAAAGAGCTTGGCATTGCAGGCAGCTTCGAAACGGAGCTTGCTTCCAAAATTGCAACGCTCAGCAGCCTGCTTTACACAGATGCAGAAAAATTAAAAGCAGGGCTTGGTGATGTTGTAAAAACATCTGCACAGGCAGAGGCAGATTATTACCATGACGTTATTTTAAAAGACATGGGCGCTTTGCGCGAAGCCGGCGACGAACTGGAAAAACTGATGGGCGGCAAATACCTGCCGTACCCGACTTACAGTGAATTGCTGTTTGGCGTATATTAAAACCGAATTTGAGTTTTGCTGCACAACGGGGTGTATCTTAAAAGGTATACCCCGCTTTTGTTTTAGTTACAGAAAAGAGGGCTAATATGAGGGGATTAATACATGGTTTACTGGCGGCAGGCGTGCTTTTGGGCATTCCGGGCACGGTGCTTGCCGCAGAAGGAGCGCCGGCAGTTGATACCGGCGACACGGCGTGGGTATTGATAAGTGCTGCGCTTGTAATGCTGATGACACCGGGGCTGGCGTTTTTTTACGGCGGCATGGTGCGCAGCAAAAACGTACTGACGACAATTATGCAGAGCTTTTTTATTGTGGCAATGGTAAGCGTGCAGTGGGTGCTGTTCGGCTTCAGCCTTGCCTTCGGGCCGGATATTAACGGCGTTATCGGCAGCTTGAGCTGGGCAGGGCTTACCGATATGGCGCTCTTTGCCGCTCCTTACGAAGATTATTCCGCAACGGTGCCGCTGTTTGCCTTTGCGGCATTCCAGTGCATGTTTGCGGTAATTACGGCGGCGCTTATTACCGGCGCTTACGCCGAACGTTTTAAATTTGGCGCGTTTGTGCTGTTTACCTTTTTGTGGACTACGTTTTTGTATGACCCCATGGCGCACTGGGTATGGGGCGTTGGCGGCTGGCTGCGTGATTTGGGCGCGCTCGATTTTGCGGGCGGCACGGTTATCCATATTTTAAGCGGCGTCAGCGGCCTGGTAGCCTGCATTATGCTTGGCAAACGCAGCGGCAAGGGTGTTGTGCCCATGCTGCCGCACCATTTGCCGATGACGGTGCTGGGCGCAGCGCTTTTGTGGTTCGGCTGGTTCGGCTTTAACGCAGGCAGCGCGCTTGGCGCTAACGGCCTTGCAGCCGGTGCGTTTGTGGTAACGCAGGCAGCGGCGGCAGCGGCAACCTTATCGTGGGTTGGCGCAGAATGGCTTGTAAACGGGCACCCCACCATGCTTGGCGCAGCAAGCGGCTGCATTGCCGGGCTTGTTGCCATTACCCCGGCGGCAGGCTTTGTAACCGTTGTGCCGGCTGTTTTAATCGGGCTTATCGGCGGCGTGCTGTGCTTTGCGGCAGTGGCCATTGTTAAGGCAAAACTCGGGTACGACGACGCACTCGACGCATTCGGCGTACACGGCGTTGGCGGCACCTGGGGCGCACTGGCAACCGGGCTTTGGGCAACAAAAACCGCAAACTCCGCCGGTGCGGACGGGCTTTTTTACGGCAACGCGCACCAGCTGTATGTACAGGCGGTAATGGTAGTGGTTGCTATTGTGATGGCCGTTGTTGGCACCTACATAATTTTAAAAATAGTGGGCGCAGTTACAACCCTGCGTGCTGATGCTGCCGAAGAAGAAAGCGGGCTTGACATTGTTGAACACGGCGAACGCGCTTACCGCCAGAGCATTATAAACGGCACGCCGCTTACAAACCTTGCCGTGCAGGAAGCACCGGCCTTTGCCGCCAAACCGGCACCGGCAGGCAAATAATTTACGGAGGCAGTTATGAGACCGATTACCAAAATAGATATTATAACCAGAACTGAAAAACTGGACGAACTGAAAGTTGCTTTTGCGGAAATTGGCGTTACCGGCATGACGGTAAGCCAGGTGTTTGGCTGCGGTTTGCAGAAGGGGCATAAGGAAGTGTACCGCGGGCAGGCTTATGATATTAACCTTGTGCCGAAGGTTAAAATAGAAACGGTTGTCTGCGAAGTTCCTGTGGACGAAGTTTTGCGCGTAGCACAGAAAGTCCTTAAAACCGGTCAGCCCGGCGACGGCAAAATCTTCATTTACCCGCTGGCCAATGCAGTTAAAATCCGCACCGGCGAACAGGGCGAGGCAGCTATTATCGACGACCATAAATGAGCGCCGCTTACTGCCGGGCCGCAGGCGATGGCAATAAGTGTGCCAGCGAAGCTATGCAAATTTCGCGATTGAATAAAGAGCAAAATTTACGGTCCTTAACATCGCCCAATATAAGCGAGCCTTTGGCGAAGCTTAGATTTTTAAATAATAACCAGCATAGACTGATAAACAGTAACGGCGGAGCTTATACAGATATAAAAACACAGCACGCCGTTATATAAAAACCCCACAGTCATCACCTTTCATTGCACTGCGTGCCCAAAGCGCCGCAGTGCGCTTTTTTTAGCTGAGTCGCCACTTAGTGCCAAGCGGTAGCGCAGGCAATAAGTGTGCCAGCGAAGCTATGCAAATTTTGCGAGCGAATAGCGAGTAAAATTAGTGAACCTAAACGAGTCGCCACTTAGTGCCAAGCCTCCCATTACAAACCTTCCTGCCAAAAGTTTTATCAAACATCCGTGAGTATGTTATAATTAAAAATACTTTTAAAATCATCAGCAGGGAGTTAAGCCATGAACCTTTTATACATCGCCATTGGGGGCGCGCTTGGCGCAGTGCTGCGTTATCTTGCAGGCAATGCCGCCGTAAAATATTTTAACCCGCAGCTGCCGTACGGAACTTTTATTATTAACATCAGCGGCTGCTTTTTAATGGGGCTTTTGATGACACTGATTGTGGATAAAGGCCTTTTACCGCCGGTATGGCGTTTGTTTTTGTGTGTAGGCGTGCTGGGCGGGTTTACCACGTTTTCATCCTTCGGGTATGAAGTATATACGCTTTTTGCGGAAGGAAACCTTGCCTGCGCTTTGTTATACGCCGCATTAAGCTGCCTTTTGGGCGTGCTTGCGGCGGCTTTCGGTGTTTTGGCAATAAAAATTTTAATATAGCTTTTGCATGTTTAAAGAGGGCATTGCTGCTCTCTTTTTTTATTTTGTGCATGAAGGGGTGGAGTTTACTGCTTGCGGCACTATCTCAGTTTGGAGATAGTGCCTGTTTTGCGTGGGCATTTTTGGGCTTTACTGCTTACGTACGGTAGTACTTAGGGAACAAGGTAAATTATATATATAATCTTTGAATTACTTAAGAACAAGGTAAGAACGTAATACGGCAAAGAAAAGATAAAGAGAAAAAACAAGAAAAAAGAGAAAAGAAAAGAAACTCACCCATATAAACGGCAAAACAGTGCCAAACATTCTGCAAAGAAATTTTAAAGCAGATAAGCCAAATAAGAAATGGTCAACAGATATAACAGAGTTTTCGTTATTTGGCAGAAAGCTGTACTTGTCGCCAATTATAGACCTGTATAACGGTGAGATAATAAGCTATAAAGTTTCAGAGCGTCCTGTATTAAAACAGGTAACGGATATGGTAAAAGAAGCTGTCACGCGTATAGGAAAAACAGACAGCTTGATACTGCATAGTGACCAGGGATGGCAATATCAGCATAAGGCATATCGAAAGATATTAAAAGAAAACGGCATAATCCAAAGTATGTCAAGGAAAGGAAACTGTTTGGATAATGCCGTAATAGAGAATTTCTTTGGGCTGCTGAAGTCAGAATTATTCTATTTTGAGAAGTTTAAGTCAATAGAAGATTTTAAAGAGAAGTTAGACGAATATATAGATTATTACAATAACCGAAGGATAAAGGCAAAGTTAAAAGGACTCAGCCCGGTAGAATACCGGACCAAGTCCTTAAGAACAGCTTAATTATTTTGTCCAACTTTTTGGGTGCATATCATACGCCGGTGGTTTTGATTTACCTTTTTTTATAATACTTACAGTCTTTGTAATTAGTTATTATATCTTTATTTACTTTTTTATTCATGTTACTTTTTATAACTAAAAAGTAACCAAAAAGTTTTCGCTCCAGCAAAAAATAAACGGCAAATGCAGCAAATAAGCTGGCACTTGCTGCGCCTGCGGAACTCGTTTGCTTCGCAAACTCAAACAGTCCTCGGCAAACGCTGCAAGTGCCTTAATTATGGTTTGCCTATTTTTTGAATGTCGCGGCTTCGCCCAAATTCGTAGTTTGATAATTCTTTTCTAAAATTTAACTTGTTGCCGCACTGCTAAAAATTTATTGAGTTCCGATTTCATTGCTGAAAAGTAAGGAATAATTAGTTTATCAGGTAATTTAATAGATAGAATGTCAGTATACAAATTTATGGCTGATGGCTATAATAATATTTTTTATTATCGTTTATGTATTTTCGTCTAATTAAAAAATTAAAAGTACGAGTTAAATGCAATCGCGGCATTAAAAATTTAGCGGCATTTACTAAAAAGCAATAAAAATTTTCCGGTGTTTGAGCGCAGCGAGTTCCGTGGAAATTTTTATTGGTTGTGGTGTGCCGCGTGCGGATTTTTTGCTTTAGCAACAAAATTCGTAAATTTTTGCTAGCCGCGTGACTTTTCTTGCTTCGTTCTTTTGGTCAGTCAAAAGAATGAAGATGAATAATAAAGTAAATATAAAATATTAAATGTACATGCAAAGGAGCAAAGCAAAATGAAAAATAAGATGAATGAAAAAATAAATTAAGATATACTAACGTAAATACAAAGATGAAAAAGTAAAAATAAAAAAACCAAACCCCACATTAAAGTAATAAAAAATGGCACGATTTACACCGCGCCATTTTTTATTATTTCTTCTTCCTAATCTCCGTTACCGGCACGCCGCCGATGCCCCAGTTATCGGTGTCAACTTCGTCGATAACCACAACCGTGGTGGCGGTGTTTTTGTTCAGCACGCGGTGCAGAAGCTCCGTTGCTCCTTCGATAAGCTGTTTTTTCTGCTCCGGCGTTACGTTGCCTTCGCGGGTAATTTTAATGTTAACATATGGCATGGGCGTCACTCCTTTTTATTTTATTATAACACGCCATTAAAAATTTTACTTGCTATTTAAAATCCATTGTGCTATTATTTATCTGCATTCAGGTGCCTTAGGGCAGCATCCGCAGGAGCTGTACCATATAAAGGGCATTGATGCGAAAACAAGGTCGGTAAAACGCTTGGACTTAATTGCCGGGACGTGACGGAATAGTGCATTTATGCGTATTTTGGCGTACTCTGCCCGGAGTGCGCTTTTTTTATGCTTCCGGTTAATCCTTGCAGAAAGGAGTTGTTATGGATTTATCTTTTGGCGTTGCAGGCCCGGGGCGCGTAGGCATGTCGCTGGCAAAGGCGTTTGCCGCTGCGGGGTTAAGCTGCGCCGGTGTTTACGGCGGCACTCATGCCAAAGCAAGGGCGGCTGAACTTGGCGTGCGGCATTTTAATGAGCCTTTGGGGGTTGTTGCCGCGGCAGACGTTATTTTTATCTGCGTGCCGGACAGGTTTATTAATGAGGCAGCAGAGAGCATGGCAAAGGCTGCTGTACAAGCCGGGCTTGATGTTTGCGGCAAGTATTTTTACCATGTCAGCGGCAGCGCCGGGCTTGATGAACTTGCCCCGCTTAAAGCGCTTGGCGCGGAAACAGGCAGCCTGCACCCGCTTCAGAGTTTTGCTGCACCGGTAAAAAGCCTTGCGGGAATTGGCATGGCGGTGGATGGCAGCGAAAAAGCGCAGGAGCTTGGTTTTAAGCTGGCGCAGCTTTTGGGTGCGCTTGCCTTTAAAGTGCCGCAGAAGGAGCGGGCGCTGTATCATGCGGCGGCGTGCTTTTGCAGTAATTTTACGGTAACGGTTACGGCCCTTGCCGAAAGGCTGCTTTTACGCTGGACGGAGGACGAAGAAACCGCGCACAGGCTGCTTGTGCCGCTTTTAGCCGGTACGGCGGCAAATCTTGCTTCGGCAGAAAATGCGGGTGCGGCGTTAACCGGCCCGATATCGCGCGGGGACGCGGTTACGGTTGCCGGGCATTTAAAAGTTTTGCCGCAGGAGTTTGTACCTGCCTACTGTGCGCTGGGGCTGGCAACGGTTAAGCTGGCACGCAAAAGCGGGCGTATTACGGAACCCGCAGCGGCGGAAATGACGGATTTATTTACGGAGGCAAATAAATGAAGCAAATTACAACAGCTGTAATAAAGCAAATGAAACAAAACGGCGAGCCGGTAACCATGGTTACGGCATACGATTACGCCATGGCCAAAAACGTGTGCGAAGCCGGTATTGAAATGATTTTGGTTGGCGATTCGCTGGGCAATGTAATGCTTGGCTACAGCAGCACCGTGCCGGTAACGATGGACGAGATGATTCACCATACCAAAGCCGTTATGCGCGGCGCGCAGGGCAGCGCCACCATGGTTGTGGGCGATATGCCTTTTATGAGCTATCAGGCAAGCGTGGTGGACGGCATGTACAACGCTGCCCGTTTTTTGAAGGAAACCGGCTGCGCGGCAGTGAAGCTGGAAGGCGGCGCGGAAGTATGCGAACTGGTGCATAAATTAACGCAGGCAGGCATACCGGTTGTGGGGCACATTGGGCTTACGCCGCAGTCGGTAAACCAGCTGGGGGGCTTTAAGGTGCAGGGCAAAAGCGCAGAGGCGGCGCAGAAGCTTTTGGACGACGCCCGCGCACTGGAACAGGCAGGCGCATTTGCCATTGTGCTTGAATGTGTGCCCGAAGCACTGGCGGCAAAGGTTACGGAAAGCCTTAAAACGGCGGCAACCATCGGCATCGGCGCAGGCAAATACTGCGACGGGCAGGTGCTGGTATGCAACGACCTTTTAGGCTATACTGATGGTTTTTGCCCTAAATTTGTTAAGCGCTACGCCGATTTGCACAGCGAAATGACGGCGGCGTTTAAAGCCTACGCGGCAGATGTAAAAGCACGCAGCTTCCCCGCGGCGGAGCATACTTTTAAAATAGACGACGAAGTTTTGGAAAAACTGTACTGATAAGGAGAACGCAAAATGAAACTTTGCAGAACAACCGCGGAACTCCGCGAAGAAATTGCGCTTGCCAAAGCGGCAGGCAAAACCATCGGCCTTGTGCCGACCATGGGCGCGCTGCACGAAGGGCACGCTTCGCTTATTAAAGCGGCGGCAATGGAAAACGAACTTGTTGTGGTAAGCGTGTTTGTAAACCCCACGCAGTTTGGGCCTAACGAAGATTTGGACGCTTACCCCCGCACGCTTGACGCCGACTGCAAACTGGCGGAAAGCTGCGGCGCGGACATTGTTTTTGCGCCCACGCCTGCCGAAATGTACCCCAGCAAGGATATGACCTGGGTAGAAGTTACCGGCGACATTACCAAAGTGCTGTGCGGGCGCACAAGGCCCATTCACTTCCGCGGCGTAACAACGGTTGTTGCCAAACTGTTTAACCTGGCTCAGCCTGACCACGCTTATTTTGGGCAGAAGGACGCCCAGCAGGCAGAGGTTTTAAAACGCATGGTTAAAGATTTGTTCTTTAACGTAAAGCTGCGCATTATGCCCATTGTGCGCGAGGCGGACGGGCTTGCCAAATCTTCGCGCAACACGTATTTATCAAAGAGCGAGCGTGCGGCGGCGGTAATTTTAAACAGCAGCCTCGAAACCGCTTCCATGCTTTTTAAAGCGGGCGAGCGCAGCAGCCAGAAACTGGTGGAGGGCGTTAAAAAACTTATCGGCGACGAGCCCATGGCACAGATTGACTACGTGGAAATATACGCTCTGCCGGGGCTTACGCCTGCACCGGAGGTTTTAACCAAAGGGCAGTATCTTTTGGCGCTGGCCGTAAAATTTGGCACCACACGCCTTATTGACAACGTAATTTTGGAGGTAGAATAAATGCTTTACACGATAATGCACGGCAAAATTCACCGCGCAACGGTAACGGAAGCCAACCTTGAATACATGGGCAGCGTTACAATAGACAGCGAACTTATGGAAATGGCAGGCATTTTGCCGGGCGAGCGCGTGCAGATTGTAGACAACAACAACGGTGCGCGCCTTGAAACCTACACTATTGCTGGTGCACCGGGCAGCGGCGTAATTTGCCTTAACGGTGCGGCAGCACGCCTTGTGCAGCCGGGCGACAAGGTTATTATTATGGCTTACGCGCAGATGACGGAAGAAGAAGCGCGCCGCTGCGAGCCGAAGGTTGTAATGGTGGATGAAGGCAACAAACCGCTGAAAGTGCGCGGCACAGAGCTGGAAAGAGAAATTGGCTGACGGCGCTTTGCCATTAGGTAGTAAAATAAGAAAATATATAGTAGAAAAATAAAACCCCAAACGGGCTGCAGCGTGGGCAGTTTTGGTTAACTTCCTTGCGGTGCAGCCTGTTTTGTTTAATATTAGCCAAAAGCAAACGGATTGTACTGATTGGTATAAAATAAAAGAAACGGATTGTAATGTGAGCAGTTTTGTTGATTGATTTGCATTTCAGTTTATTTGAGGTTTTATATTAGCAAAAAGCAAACGGATTATATTGTTCGGAGTTACAAAAATGCTGTGGCTTCTTCGTTACCGGCCGGATTGCTTAAACCGGCCTTGCGGAGAAAGCAGCCTGAATTTAGCCGCCACAGTTTTTGTTAACCTCCTCGCACTATAACCCGTTTGCTTTATTTAAGTTCAGTGATTTTTATGTAGTTTTTATACAATGGTTATTAATATACTTATCAGTACGCTTCGCCGTTTAAAACTTTATGCCGTCTGCCGCCCAGCATATACAGGGAGCAGGCAAGGATGACGCAGGTTAAAAAGGCAAGCAGTACCAGCGCATGGGCGGTGCCGGTCTGTGTGCCTGCCGATCCGGCAGATGTGTTTTGCGCTGCGGCAACAATGATGGCGCATATTGAAGTGACAAGGGCGCCGGAAAGCGGCTGCAGGGTATTGATTACGGCGTTGCCGGAGGCTGAATCATCTGCTGATAGGCAGCGGATAGCGCAGAGTGTAACGGTAGGTATCGAAGCAGCCTGCCCAAAGGCAAAAAATGTGTACAGCACGGCAAATAAAGTGTTGTTGATATCGGGCGTAAGCCACGCCATGGCAGATACAGAGCCTAACATTAAAATGCTGCCGCCCAAAACCGGCAGTGCGGCTCCGCAGCGGTCAAGCACACGCCCGGCTGATGGTGTTACCAAAATGCCAAGTATGCAGCCCGGCAGCAGCAGGCAGCCTGCGGTGAAAGCATCGGCGCCAAAAACAAGCTGGGCGTAATTGGGAATTAAAAAGCCAAGCCCGAGTACCGTAAAATAAATAAAAACCATAGCGGCAGCACCGCTGTTAAAACGGCTGCTGCGGAAAATTTTTACATTTATTACAGGAGTAGGGCTTGTAAGCGAGCGGCGGTAAAATAAGGAAAGCAGTACAGCGCTTATAAGAAGCGGAATTGTTACCGCGGTACTTAACCAGCCTGCCTGTGTATGCGCAGTGGCTGTAATAAACAGTGCAAAGCCAACAGCCATTAAAAAGTAATTGCTCCATTCAAAGCGGGTGTGTTTAAGCTGCGGATTTGCAGGTACGGTTAAAAGCCCGGTTATCAGCGAAAGCAGCAAGGGCAGCATAAAAACGAAAATAAGCCGCCAGCCCCACAAAGTTATAATAAGCCCGCCTGCAAAAGGGCCCACTACCGGTGCCATGGCAGTTATCATGCAGGCAATGCCCATCATAAAGCCGGTTTTTTGAGCGGGTACTTCTTCAAGAACCAGGTTAAACATCAGCGGCAGGGCTATGCCTGTGCCAAGCCCTTGTACTATGCGCCCGGCAAGCAGCAGGGCAAAGCTGGGGGCGGCGCAGCATAACACAGTGCCTGTTATAAAAAAGGCTTCTGCCGCTATAAAAAGCCGCTTATGGCTGAAATTATTTTTCAGCCAGCCGGATGCAGGCACAATTATGGCAAGCATCAGCAGATAACCTGTGGTAAGCCACTGCACGGCGGCAGTACCAATGCCAAATTCACGCATTAGCGTCGGAAAGGTAATGTTCATGGCGGTTTCGGCAACTACTCCGGCAAAGGCCATAATACCGGCAGAAATTATTGCCGTTACAAGCTTGGGTGTTAATTGTTTGTCTTTTTGCATGTATGTCACCTCTAAAGTTACGCATAATAATTACCTAAAGTAACTATATTGGTAATTATATAGGCATTGACGTATATTGTCAATGCCTGCTGCAATTTAGGGTTTGGGCGGCTCACTGTTTTTTAAAGCTGCATAAAAGCTGCGTATCGTTTTAGCGGCGCAGATAAGGTCATCGGGCTTAATGCCTGTTAACTGGCTGCTTACCCAGTTGTGGTAGCGTTTAACATAAAAATCGCAGCAGCTTTTACCTTTGTTTGTAAGGGCAACGTAAGTAACACGCCCGTCGGTTGCGCTGCTTGCTTTTTGGGCATATCCTGCGGCGGCAAGCTCTGATACAAGCCGGGTAATGCTTGGGCGCGTTACGTGCAGCGCAGTGCTGATGTCGCTTATTTTAACCAGCCCGTTTTTTTCTTCAAGCTGGGAAATGGTGTCGATAATTTGTATATGGCGCGGTGTTAAACCCTGCGGCAGCGGCGGCAAAAGTTCCAGTATTTTTTTTGCGTCGCGGCAGCAGTCGAAAAAATCTTTAATTAAAGCGGTATCCATCAGAAACCCTCCGTAATTGTTTGTAAAAATTATATAACAAAAGGCGCTGCAAGGCAATTTGCGCCGCCGATTTAAACGCTGTATAATAATTTTTGGAGGGGATTTTATGCAGTACGAACTGGTGCGCAGCAACAGGCACACTTTGGCAATAACAATAGACGGCAGCGGCAGGTGCGTGGTGCGCGCGCCCATGCGGATGCCTATGGCGGAAATAAAAAAATTTATAGAAGAAAAGCGCAGCTGGATTGAAAACAAGCTGTGCGAAATAGAGTTAAAAACGGAACTTGCCCCGCGTGAGCCGGAGTTTAAAGAAGGCGCGGAGTGGGTGATAGCAGGCAACAGCGTGCGCATTAAATTTATTGCAGGCGCTGCGAAAGATTATGCGCAGCTTGCGCCGGACGAATTTATTTGCAGCAAAAAACTGGGGCGCCCCGGGCTGATTAAGTTTTTGCGCGGCTTTGCCAGGGATTTGTTTTACTGGCGCGTTGATAAATATGCGCAGGCGATTGGTGTAGAGCCTTTGGGGGTAAAGGTATCGGAAGCGCAGGCAAGATGGGGCTCGTGCAGTGCGCAGAACGTGCTGAATTTTTCGTGGCGGCTTATTTTTGCGCCGCCCGCGCTGATAGATTACGTGGTGGTACACGAACTGTGCCATATTGGCTGCATGAACCACAGCCCTGCCTTTTGGCAGAGAGTGGCGGCTGTAATGCCGGATTATAAACAGCGCAGGCAGGCATTAAAGCAGCATGGGTATTTGCTGAAGTGGTTCAGGTAGTTTACCTTTTTTATTTTTGTTTTCGTCTTTGTAGTTACGATATTATATTTTTATTTACTCTTTTATTCATGTTACTTTCAACATTGTCTTTATCTTTGTATGTAGTTTTTATGCTTTAATTCACTTTTTTATTCATGTTCATTCTTTTGATTGAGCAAAAGAACGAACCAAGAAAACTCACGCGGCTGAAAAAATTTAAACGCGGTACGCCGAAAGCAATAAAATTTTCCACGGAACTCGCTTCGCTCAGACACCGGGAAAATTTTATTGCTTTTCAGTAAATACCGCTAAATTTTTAATGCCGCGATTTGCGTAAACTGTACTTTTAATTTGCTGATTAGACAGAACGGTGCAATGTGTGAAATAGCAAAGAAAAATTGATTGATATTATCTGTAAAATTGTATAAACTGATAATTGCTTTTAAAATTGTCTGCTAAAATAATATTGCATTACTTTCAGATAACAAAATGATTAAATTAGAAATATAAAAATATTTTTGGTATGGTAACAGGTTAAAATTTTGGAAGCAATAATAAAACTATGAATTTGAACAGAGCCGCGACATTCAAAATAAATCAATGAAAAAGTACGGGTTATGGCAGGACGCGACTTTCCAAAAATAGGATGCTGACTTTTAATAAAAAGGCACTTGCAGCATTTGCCGGAGGATGTTTGAGCGGAGCGAGTTTCCGGAGGCGCTGCAAGTGGCAAACTGATTTGATACTGAGCCGTTAAGTTTTTTGAGGAGCGGAGACTTTTTGGTAACTTTTTGGTCTTTTCAAAAAGTTGCATGAATAATAAAGCAAATAAAAATAATTAAAGTATAAGCAAAAACGGAACGTAAATTAAAAGTAGCATGAGTAAAAAAGTAAATAAAGAACATTGAACATAAATACAAAAACCTAACCCAAAATCAAAAACCAAAAACAAAAATTTAAACATAATTTCAAAAACCAAACGTAAAATTAAAAATAATAAAACTTCATAATATAAAAATCTTAAAATCCTGCTTTAACTAAAATATAAAAAATGCTATAATTATACGTCAAGGAGTTTGTAAAATGTCTAAAAAGGTTTTGTTTGGTTTTGATTATACAAACAACGAATTTGTAAAAATAATTTTATATTTATTTGTCGGCGGCAGCGCCGCGCTGATTGAGTGGGCGTTTTTTTACGTTTTCTCGGAAGCGGCGGGTATAAATTATCTGGCGTCGACGGCGTGCGCTTATTTTTTATCAACTTTGTACCATTATTTTATGTGCAACATTCTGGTGTTTACAAGCGGCGCGCGCTATGGCAAAGCTAAAGAAATAAGCCTGGTGTTCCTTGTAAGCGGCATGGGGCTTTTATTTAATCTTATATTAATGTATGTTTTTGTTGGGCTTTTTGCACTGCCGGGGCTGCTTTCAAAAATTGCCGCCACCTGCATTGTGGTGGTATGGAACTATCTGGCGCGCAAAAAGTGGATTTTTTAAGGTGTGATAAAAGTGGAAACTAGCGTCGTTGAAATTAAAAATTTTAAAAAGGTTGTTATTATTTACAACCCCAATTCCGGCAAGCAGATTTTTGTGAGCATGCTCTCGAGAGTGCTCGATTTAAAGCGCCGCCTGACGGCGATTATCGGCCCGAACAGGGTGGAGCTTACGGAGCTGCGCGAGTTTAAAAAGCTGACGGACTGGGCCGATAAAATTAAGGAAGAAAAGTACGACTGGGTAATTGTAGCCGGCGGCGACGGTACTTTGCGCGCCATGATTGCCGAGCTTGACCGCAACGGCTATGTGCCGTACATCAGCGTGTTCCCCGCAGGCACGGTAAACCTTGTTGCCAAGGAGTTTGACATGCCTGCCGACCCGGTGCGCTGGATTCAGCGTGTGCGCAAAGGGCGCATTAAACCGGTGCGTATCGGCAAAGCCAACGGGCATATCTTTTTAACCGTTGCCGGTATCGGGTTCGATTCCAAAGTTGTGGACAGCGTATCAAGCCTCGAAAAGCGTTTCCTTTCCTCTTTTGCCTATGTTGTGCAAAGCGGCGAGCTGGTGCGCAAGGAGCTTTTGTTAAGCAACTGGCGTTACAGGTTCCGCGTTAAGTTTGACGGCGACCCCGAATGGTATGAGGCTTCTTCCGTCATCATCGGCAAAAGCCGCTATTATGCGGGGCGTTACAGCCTGTTTAAGGGTGCTGCCATTACCAACGATTATTTTGACGTGGCGCTGTTTACCGGCTGCAAGCGTGCGGACTTTTTAAAATATGCCGCCATGATTTTAATGGAATCGCTGGAGGGCGAGCAGGGCGTTATTGTTAAAAAGGCGCATACGCTTACCATTGAATGCAATGTGGATGGCTTCCCGGCGGAACTGGACGGCGACGTGGTTACGGCAACGCCGCTTTTAATAGAGATGTATTCCCAAACGGTTAACTTTCTGGCGTAAGGCGGGGCGAAGATGAGAAAACGTTACTGGCTGCTTGTGTTTATGGTTATTGCCTTTGCGGCCGAATATTTTTTATCGTGGAAATTTTACAGAAGCATAGTGCCTTTCCCGAAAATGGAGTTCTGGTATACCGCAGTAAGCAGCTTTTTGCGCGACGTGCTGCTTTTGGGAGTGGCAGGGCTTTTGTATCTGCGCCGCACGCGTATCCGCGACAGGGTGAAGCGTTATTTTCCGGTAGTTGTAACAGGCGTTTTGTACCTTAGCGTAACGGCGTTTATGGTGCATCAGCTGCGGCTGGACGGCGGCGTTGTAACGGCGCTGGCAATACTTGCCGGGCTTAACAACAATATTTTTGCGGTGCTTGTAACTGCCATGTGCTACCACAAATGGGCAGGGCGCACCATGAAAACGGTATATTTTGCCGTTTATTTTTTGTCGGCAGTTATTGTAATTTTTGACGCCTTTTATTTTTGGCAAACCAGTATGCACGTGCAGAGCGTGCTTTTTGCCAACCTTAATATATATGCCGTTAAGGGCGTGCTGGCCAGCATGGGCGCGCTCAAACTTGCGCTTATTGCCGCAGGGCTTTTAGCACTTGTGCTTTTGTTCCGCGTTAACAAGCCCACCAAAAAGAAACCGAACTTTGTATGGTCGCTGATGTGCGTAGCGGCGTTTTCGCTGGCGCTGAACATTGGCTACATGATGATGGGCAGCCTGAACGGTTATGTAATGAAAGAATACATGGGCATGTGGACGGAGGTTGAAAGCGAAAAAACGCGCGAAGCCTACCGCGATATGCTTACCGTGCCCGTAAACGTAAACTTTTTTGGCAAAATGCTGTTTAATACCGATAAAATCGTCAGCCGCAGCCATATTGAGCAGCGCCCGCTGACGGTGAAGGACGAGCAGGTTTTGCAGGAGCTGGGCATTATGCGCAAGAGCGAAGAAAAGGCAGAGCCGAAAGCAAGCTACGACCGTATTGTAATGCTGGTGCTGGAATCCGTACACCGCGATTACATGCACTATTACAACGAAAACATACCGGCGGAGGCAACGCCCTACCTTGACAGCCTGCTTGAAAAATACCCGCACCTTGACCACTACTATTCTTCGGCAGTGCCTACAACGCAGGGGCTTAACGCCACCTTCCGCTCGCACTTAATTTATGACCCCGATCTGCCGGGCGAAGCGCAGCCTTCCATCTTCCGCAGCGTGCAGCAGGCAGGCTGGCGCGGCATATTTATGAACGCCAGCAGCCAGTATTACAACAACGAGCTGCACGAATACCCCACGCAGTTTGGTATGGAGGAATACTACGCAAAGGAATACCTTGAGGACGCAGGCTACACCGGTGCCAGCGGCTGGGGCTACCACAACGACGTTATGTACGCCGAAGCGCTGAACCTGCTTGAAAAAGGGCAGAAAAATAACGATAAAATGCTGCTGGTGGTTAAAACGCTGGACATGCACCAGCCGTATCCGTATTACGGCACTGCTTACGGCGATATGCCGGAAGGCGTGCGCGACAACAAATACGTTACCGTGCGAGGCATTTACTGGGTAAACCTCACCATACAAAACTTCTTTAAAGAAGCGTCACGCCGCGGGCTGATGGATGACCGCACGCTGTTTGTAATAACCAGTGACCATAATCCGCACAGCGGCGGCGAATATATGGAACTTGTTACGGATGAACGCTCGCGCCGCAGCATTGCGCCGATACCCTTGATTTTTATAGGCAAAAATTTAGCGCCGTTTGCACTTTTAGACGAAGAACAGTACGCTTCGCAGATTGACCTTGCGCCGACGCTTTTGGCCTTGGGCGGCATTACGGTGCCGGAAGAATTTATGGGCCGCAACTTTTTGCAGTATTCACCCTTGCCGTATGCGCTGGGTTATTTTGGCGGCAAAGCGTATTATTACAACGAAGATTTTTCGTTTGAGGACAAAATGGACGAGCCGGAGCAGGACCGTTACTGCGACGCGCTTACCAATTATATTATTCATGAATATGCAGACCGCCATTTAAAATACGGCGGGCAGTAAACCAGGTAAAATAAAAATACCCTGCTTTAACGGCAGGGTATTTTGACAAATACGCACGCAGCGTATATAATATTCATGAGATAGTCTGACGGGTAGCAGCGTCGGCTCGTCTCCCTGTATTTTCAGTACTTGAAGAAACGGCCGCACGTTACCTTACGTCAGGCCGTTTTTCATTTCAGCGTTTTTATTTTGTTTGACAAGAAAATTTACTTTGATATAATATAAGAAAGAGACAGCCGGTGGTGGTGCGTCGGCTTGCCCTCTGAATTTTGTATGTGAAAGGAAGCCGCGTGCCGCCATTTTGAGTATGCGGCTTATTTCATTTCGTTAATTAACGGTTTGAAATGATTGCTATGAGAGTTGCAAAAGCTATCATCAATGATAATGCTTCATAAACAGTCATGCTATCACCCCCGGAAGGGGTAAGCCAACATACCGGCTGTCTCGTGCTAATCATTATAACACAAAAACATATTTAATAAAAGCAAACAGCCGGTGAATTTTCACCGGCTGAAATTTTTTGCTGGGGTTTATGTTTGGGACTGATAGTTTAGTTCTAAACATATCCCATCGTTTTATCGGGAACTATGTAAAAATGATGGAAGTAATTGATAAAAAGTTGAATCCAATCGAAAAACTTAATTGAGTGCAATAAATAATAAATATTGATTAAAACTCAAAAGGATGTTATAATTAAAACAGGCAGTAACAGATATTGTGTTTGTAAAGAAGGGGGCGGAAATTATGCTGTTTACTTTTGAGGACGCTTTACAGATTCACCATGCCAAATGTGAGAAGATTGAGGTTTATAAAATGGCAAATCCGGCGGAAGCATGGGCCGGTTTTGGCGTAACGGCTATTTGCCCTACTGATGATTTTTACAGTGATGATGAACTGGTGGCTTTCGATTCTTTCGACCGCACGGCTTACGAAGAAAAAATCAGCAAAGGCCCTTCTGCCCTGCCGGACAAGGCTTTTCCGGTGCTTGTTATTGTAAGGGCAGAACGTGAAGGTTAAGTTAATATGGCATAATAAAAACTCCGCGGCTTTTGCTGCGGAGTTTTGCTGTTGCGCTTAAATTTATTCTGCTTTGGCGGCGTGGCCGTTTAAAAAGTAATCTACTATTATCGAGGTCAGTTCCGTGTTATCCATGGTGCTGTTTATTACGTGGAACACGCCGTTGGCAATGCCTGCAAACAGGTGGTAGGCACCGAAAATTGCTTCGGATGTTAATTTGCGCGTCGGGTCGGGCACGGTAAATATCTGCTGCGAATGGGTATATTTTAAATAGCCGCTTTCCTGCCCGTCCTGCAAAATTGCTGCCAGTACGTATACTTCCTCCCACAAAATTTTGTAGTAGCGCAAAAGGCGTTCTTCCTCCGGCTTGGGCAGCGGGTCGCCGTAAAGGGAGGTTAATATCCAGTTGCCGTTTTCGTCAAAATCGGGGTGTATGCCCTGGTGTGCTGCGTTAAGCTCGTACCATACAATCAGCCACAGGCCTTTATTGGTGCGCAGAAATTTTAACATGCAGTTAAGGTAGGCCTGCAGCTTACCGCGGATATCTGGCTGCTGTGCCGTTAAGGAATGCAGCTCATCCATTAAATGGCTGTGCTTTTCTTCTATCAGCGTGTAAAAAAGGTTATCTTTATTGCCGAAGTATTTATAAAGCGTGCCTTTGCCGGTATCGGCCAGGGCAATTATTTCATCAAGCGTGGCTTTGGTGTAGCCGCGGCGCGAAAAAACATCTTCCGCGGCAATGAGGATACGTTCTTTTTTTGGCAGTGAAGCATCTATGGCAGTCATGGCGGCCTCCGTAAAACAATTTCATCATTAAAATATATTTATAAATTTATACCATTATATCATTTTTGGGCATTATGTGCAATTTGCACGGTTTATCCAAATATTTTGCGGGTATCATCCAAAAAATAAATTTGACTAATGAACTGTATCAATTATAATTATTATAGAGGTAGTATGTGCTTATTTGAGCATGAGAAATATTTTTAAAGAGGCAGGTTAAAGGAGGTTTAATAATGAGCTTAAAAATTTATACCGAGCGCTGCAAAGGCTGCGGCATTTGCGCTGCGTTCTGCCCCAAAAAGGTTCTGGCGGTAAGCGAACTTGAAAAGATTGAAGCTGTTGCGCCCGAAAACTGCATTCAGTGCGGCCAGTGCGAACTGCGCTGCCCGGATTTTGCCATTTTTGTACATAAAGAAGGAGATGAGAAGTAATGTCCAAGGTTTTATTATTGCAAGGCAACCAGGCTGTTGTTGAAGGCGCAATTGCAGCCGGTGTAAAATTCTTTGCGGGTTACCCCATTACTCCTTCCACGGAAGTGGCGGAATCCCTGGCTGAAAAGCTGCCGAAAAACGGCGGCAAATTTATTCAGATGGAAGACGAAATTGCTTCTATGGGCGCTGTTATCGGTGCGTCCTTAACCGGCAAAAAGGTTATGACGGCTACCAGCGGCCCGGGCTTTTCGTTAAAGCAGGAGCTTATCGGTTATGCCTGCGCTGCGGAAATTCCTCTGGTAATTGTTAACGTGCAGCGTGTGGGCCCGTCTACCGGCCAGCCTACCAGCCCTTCTCAGGGTGATGTTATGCAGGCACGCTGGGGCACCCACGGCGACCACTGGCTGATTGCCCTTACTCCTGCAAGCGTTCCCGAATGCTTTGAACTTACTCTGCGCGCTTATGCGCTGAGCGAAAAATACCGTGTGCCGGTAATTCTTTTGATGGATGAGGTTATCGGCCATATGCGCGAAAAAATTGAACTGCCTGATGATTACAGCGATTTTCCGCAGGCAGAACGCAAACAGCCGGACTGCGCACCGGAGGACTTTAAGGCTTATGCCACGGACGAAAGCCTTGTTCCGGCAATGCCTGCTTTCGGCAGCGGTTACCGCTGGCATGTAACCGGCCTTGTTCATGACGAAACCGGTTTCCCGAAAGGCACCCCGGCAGCTACTCTTGCTGCTGCAAACCGTCAGCGTGCTAAACTTGAAAACAACCTTGACGATATCGTACAAGTTGAAAACTACCGTATGGAAGATGCCGATTTTGCCGTTGTAGCCTTTGGCGGCGCAGCCCGTACCGCTTACGAAACGGTTGATATGGCCCGTGCGGAAGGCCTTAAGGTTGGCCTTGTACGCCCGGTTACCATCTGGCCGTTTGCCGAAGCGCAGATGAAGGAACTGGCCGGCAGGGTAAAAGGCATTTTGGTGCATGAGCTGAACTGCGGCCAGTATGTTCACGAAGTTGAACGTGCCGTTAACGGCAAGGTGCCTGTAAGCCTGTATGCAAAATATGATAACGAACCTGCAACTCCGGCCCAGCTTTTGGAAGAAGTAAAAAAAGCTATGGCGGCCCTGTAAGGAAAGGAGACTATATTTATGAATATGGAAGAAATGATCAATAAATATTTCCGTCCGGGCCGTTTGCCGCATATCTGGTGCCCCGGCTGCGGCAATGGCGTTGTTACCGGCAGCGTTGTTAAAGCTATTGCCAAACTCGATCTTTCCAAAGACGATGTGGCTGTAATTTCCGGTATCGGCTGCTCCAGCCGTGCTTCCGGCTATCTTGATTTTAATACCGTTCATTCCGCTCACGGCCGTGCTATTCCGGTTGCAACCGGCGTTAAACTGGCAGAGCCCAAACTGAATGTTATTGTTCTTACCGGTGACGGCGACGCTACCGCTATCGGCGGCAACCACTTCATTCATGCGTGCCGCCGCAATATCGACCTTACCGTTGTTGTTTACAACAACAGCATTTACGGCATGACCGGCGGCCAGTATTCGCCGATGACTCCGTATCACAGCAAGGCAACCACCGCGCCTTACGGCATGATTGAACCTGATTTTAACCTTGCCGAGCTTGCCAAAGCAGCAGGCGCAACCTTTGTTGCACGCTGCACAACCTTCCATGCGCAGATGCTGAGCGACCTTATCGTTAAAGGCATTCAGCATAAAGGCTTCAGCCTTATTGAAGCAGTATCTGCCTGCCCGATTTCCTTCGGACGCCAGAACAAAATGGGCGGCCCTGCCGAAATGATGATGTGGCAGCGCGACCACGCCGTTCCGGTTGCAGCCTGGGATAAACTGCCGGAAGAAAAACGCGAGGGCAAATTCCCGATTGGCGTTTTGTATCAGGTAGAAGGCAGAAAAGAATACACTGAAGCCTATGATGAACTTATTGCCATGGCGCAGGGAGGTAAATAATATGAAACATGAATTACGTTTATCCGGCACCGGCGGCCAGGGCCTTATCCTTGCCGGCATTATCTTAGCCGAAGCAGCACTTTTGGACGGCAAGCTTGCTATCCAGTCGCAGTCCTACGGCCCGGAAGCACGCGGCGGCTCCTCTAAATCGGAAGTTATTATTTCCGAGGACGCCATTCACTTCCCGAAGGTTACCAAACCAGATTTGCTGCTTGCCATGAGCCAGGAAGCTGCCAATAAATATTCTCATGACCTTACCAAAGACAGCGTAATGATTACCGACAGCCTGTTTGTAAGCGAAGTGCCCGATTTTGGCGGCAAAGTTTACGAACTGCCGATTACTCACAGCGCACGCGAAGGGCTGGGCAAAATTTTGTTTGCCAACATTGTTGCCCTTGGCGCACTGGTTAAATTAACCGGCGTTGTAAGTGCAGAAAGCCTTGAAAAAGCAGTTTTGAACCGCGTACCGAAAGGCACCGAGGACAAAAACCGCAAGGCTCTGCAAATTGGCATGGATTTAATTAAATAAGTAAGTTAGAGCGAAAAACAAAACCCGTCCATTTTTATGGACGGGTTTTGTGCGTTGATATTGCTTTTTTGATATTAGCCTGTTAAAATATACAAGCACGATAAAGTACCTATGCAGTCGGTTTTTCCACTCTTGAATGGGTGGGGGTGGTGCTATGACCACATACGAAGCATTGTCTTTGATGATAATGTTTGCTATGTTAATAGTATCCATTTTTCGTCATAAATAATGTAACGAAAAAAACCGCTTAACGCGCGGTTAAACGGCTTTCTCTCAAACTATTAATGTGTACGGGAAAGACCGACACCGCCAAGCATAGGTACTTTCGTGCTTTTATTATACAACGTTAGGCTGCGTTATGCAAGTTTGTTTTGCCCGCAGATAAGTTCTACAACATCCTGCGGCGCAGTGCAGATAAAATCGGCGCCTGCTTCTTCAAGTTCGCCGGGCGCAGCATAGCCGTAACGCACGCCAATGGTTTTAAGGCCGCATTTTTTAGCGCCGGTAATATCCTGGCTGCGGTCGCCTATCATCAGCGCCTGTGCTTTGGCAGAGCCTGCCAGCCCAAAGTGTTTAAGGGCATCGGCAATAACATCGGCCTTGGTGGGCAGCGAGCCGTTAAAATCCGGCCCGGTAATATAAGTAAAGTATTGGGTTAAATTAAAATAATCCGTTACGCGGCGGGCAAATTCCACGGGCTTACTGGTGGCAACGGCAAGCGTAAAACCGTTTGCTTTAAGCCGGGCAAGCATTTCCGGCACGCCGGGGTACACTTTGTTTTCGTAAATGCCGGTATCTTTAAAGCGTTCGCGGTATTTGGCGGTGCATAAACGGGCTTCTTCTTCCGTCATGCCGTAAAATTTCATAAAACTTTCAATTAAGGGCGGGCCAATAAAGGGGCGTAGGGTGTTTAAATCCGGCACGTTAATGCCGCGCGATTCAAGGGCGTACTGCACGCATTTGGTTATGCCTTCGGCAGAATCGGTAAGAGTACCGTCCAAATCGAAGAAAATATATTTAAACATGAAATTACTCCTTTGCTATTTTTACAAGAGTAATTATAATATAAGCATAGATTGTTTTACAAGTGAGGGGTTTAAAATGACAGAAAAATTATTTGAAAACGATGCTTATTTATGGGAATGTGAGGCTGTGGTTACCGCCTGCGAACCCTGCAAAAACGGTTTTGCCGTTGAGCTTGACAAAACGGTGTTCTTCCCGGAAGGGGGCGGGCAGCTCAGCGACCGCGGCAAGCTGGGCGAGGCTGCCGTTACGCACGTGGCGGAAGAAGGCGGACGTATTCTGCACTTTTGCGATAAGCCGCTTGCCGTTGGCAGCACCGTTAAAGCCGTGGTTGACGGCGTGGTGCGCCTTGACCATATGCAGCAGCACTGCGGCGAGCATATTTTATCTTACGCGGCGTGGAAGCTGTTTGGCGCAAACAATATCGGCTTTCATATGAGCGAAGGGCTGGTAACGATTGACCTCGACAAAGAACTGACGCCGGATGAGCTGGCGCAGACGGAAGATTTTGCCAACCGTGAAATCTGGCTGGATAAGCCCATCAGCGTAAGCTATGTGCCGCACACCGCTTTAGATAACTACACCATGCGCAAAAAGAACACCAGGCTGACGGGGACGCTGCGTTTGGTGAGCGTGGAAGATGGCGACATCTGCACCTGCTGCGGCACGCACCCAAACAGAACGGGCGCGGTGGGCAGCATTCGCATTATAAGTGCGGAAAAACATAAACAGGGGCAGCGCATAAGCTTTTTGTGCGGGCGCTGGGCGCTGGAGGATGCACGCCGCAAAAATGCCGCGCTGCGCAAAACAGGGCAGATGCTTTCGGTTAAAACGGAGCAGGTTCCTGACGCGGTGCAGCGTTTAAAGGGCGAAATTGCCGACCTGAACGCACGCCTTAAAGAAAAAACAATGGCGCTTTATGACGCGCAGCTGCCGCAGTTTTTAAGCACGGCGCGCGTATTGCCGGACGGCAGCCGTTTTGTTGTGGTAACGCCTGAAGATACCGGCGCGGCGGAAGCCAAACTGCTGCTGCAAAAGGTAACTGCCATGGAAAACCTGCTGGTAGGCATAGTTTACGAAGCAGGCGGCAGAGTAAACTATATGTTCGGCCATTCGGACGGCGTTAATGCCGACTGCCGCGAATACTGCAAAAAAGCAAACGAAATTTTTAACGGGCGCGGCGGTGGCAAGCCCGATTTTGCGCAGGGCAGCGGCAGCAGCACGGAGGACTGGCAGCAAAAAGCACATACCTTATTGATGTGAAAATAGAATAAAGCAATTAACGGGGCATAATCAAAAGTTATGCTCCGTTTTGGTTTATAAATTACATCATCTTGTATTTGCAGAAGAAAAAACAAATAAAAAATACATTGTAATGCAGATAAAGTATTGAAAAATAATTACAATATACATTATAATGTATATTGTAAAGGCGGTGATATAATGCCAAAATATATAGAGCGCAATGAATATTTAAATAAACTTATATCATTTAAAGATACTGATGTAATAAAAATTATTACCGGTATCAGGCGCTGCGGTAAATCTACTTTAATGGAAATTTTTCAGCAGTATCTTTTAAAAAACGGTATTAGTGAAAAGCAGATTATAAAAATAAATTTTGAAGATTTTACATATAGAAAATTACTGGAACCTGAGCTGCTTCATGAGTATATTATGCAAAATATTAAGCCCGGTATAATGAATTATATTTTTTTGGACGAAATACAACAGGTGAAGGACTTTCCGGCAGTTTTAAACAGCCTCAATTTACGCTCTGATATTGATTTGTATATTACTGGTTCAAATGCCTATATGCTTTCAAGTGAACTGGCAACAATGATTTCCGGGCGTTATGTTGAAATCAAAATGCTGCCGCTCTCCTTTAAGGAATTTGTGTCGGTGCAGCAGGATAAGAACAATCTGCCTGTTTTGTACCGCCGTTATATTGAATATGGTTCTTTCCCCGGAGTGCTTGTTTTTGACAGAAAACAGATTAACGATTATCTTGAAGGAATTTATAATACAGTAGTAATTAAAGATATAATGGTAAGGAAAAATATTTCGGACCCATTAATGTTGGAGAGTGTAGTTCGTTTTGTATTTGATAATATTGGCAATGAACTATCATCAAAAAAAATTGCCGATACTATGACAAGCGAAGGACGGAAAATTGACGTAAGAACAGTTGAAAAATATTTAAGTGCTCTTACAGAAGCTTTTATTGTATATAAAGCGGAACGTTACAATATTAAAGGACGTCAGCATTTGCGTAATAACGAAAAATATTATGCTGTTGATATGGCGCTGAGAACGATGCTCCTCGGAGAGCGTTCTTTTGACGCAGGTCATATTTTGGAAAATATTGTTTATTTAGAACTTTTGCGGCGTGGTTATACAGTTTTTGTTGGCAAAATAGATATGCTGGAAGTTGACTTTGTGGCAGTAAAAAGTTCGGAAATAATTTATTATCAGGTGGCTGCAACTGTACGTGATGATAATACTTTAAAACGTGAGCTGGCTTCTCTGATGAAAATTAATGACCATTATCCTAAGTTTATATTGACACTTGATGAAGATCCTGACGCTGATTACAATGGCATACGCAGGATTAATGTATTGGACTGGCTTTTGTCCTAATACATACTGAAAATTAAAAAGCGGAGTATAATTTTATAATTATGCTCCGCTTAATTTTTTAATATTTAAGGTTCAAGATTAGTAAGGCTCGGGCTTATTTCATATTCAAGTTCGGTTACGCTCTTTATATAATCTAAATCAATTTCAGGAGCGATTTTTTCAAGAATTACTTTTCCGTTTTTAAAACGGAATTGTCCAAGTTCCGTTACAACTACATCAACTTCTCCTTTGCCTGTAATTGGCAAAGTACATTTCTTTATTAATTTGGAACCTTTTTTGCTGGTGTGAGTCATGGCTATTATTACCTGTTTTGCACCGGCAACTAAATCCATTGCTCCTCCAACACCAAACATTTTGCCATTAGGTATAATCCAGTTAGCAACATTACCGTCTTGGTCAACTTCAAAGGCTCCTAGTACAGTGGCGTCAATGTGACCGCCGCGAATCATAGCAAATGAAGTAGTACTGTCAAAAAATGAGCAGCCGGGAGTTAATTTTACTGGCTGTCTGCCGGCGTTTATAAGCTGAGGATCAATTTCATCACCATTAGCAATCGGGCCAACTCCCAACATACCGTTTTCGGCTTGCAAAAATACTTTGTCATTAGTAACATAATTAGAAACTTGTGTCGGAATGCCTACACCGAGATTAATAATGGTAATTTTGTCGGTTTCATTAAAAATTGCTGCAATGTTTTTAGCAATACGAGCATTAATTTCATCTTTTGTTAAGTTCAGCATTATTTTCCACCTCCCAGAACAACTGCATTAACGAACAGATGCGGAGTAACAATGTTTTCCGGGTCTAATTCCCCCGGTTCAACAATTTTATCTACCTGAGCGATGGTATATTTTGCAGCCATAGCCATAGCCGGATTAAAATTGCGGGCAGAACGATAGTAAATGAGATTGCCCAAAGTATCAGCTGCTGCGGCTTTAATCAGTGCAACGTCTGCATAAATAGCATGTTCCAAAACATACTCACGTTCGATGCCATCTACCGTAAATTTATGGATTTCTTTACCTTCTCCAAGTTCCGTTCCAGCTGAAACGAGAGTATAATAGGCCGGAATGCCACAGCCTGCAGCACGTATGGATTCAGCAAAAGTACCCTGAGGAACAAGAGTTGCTTCAATACGTCCTGAATTTTTAGCTTCGGCAACATCGTAGTTCCAGTTGTAAAAAGTTCCGATAAGTGCTTTAATGCAGTTCTCAGTGAGCAGGCGACCTAAACCGATGTTGGGCGAGCCCAGGTCATTGCTGATGATTGTAAGGTTTTTTCTGTGAGCTGCAACCAGAGCATCTATAAGATCGTCAGGGCAACCCCTTAGGCCAAAACCACCAACCATGATACGGTCGCCGTCTTTAACATGGGATATTGCTTCTTGGATAGTAGTTACTTTATTGACAGCCATTTTTATCCCTTCCCTTCATTCAACTTCTACTGCTGCAGCCATACCAAGTCCACCTGCAACACAGATTGCTGCGATGCCGCGTTTGCTGCCGCGTTTAACCATTTCGTGTACTAAAGTAACTATAATGCGTGTGCCGGAACATCCTAAAGGATGACCAAGAGCTATTGCCCCACCGTTAACATTTAAACGATTAAGCGGAAGATTAAGCTCTTTTGCGCATGCTACTGCCTGCGCTGCAAATGCTTCGTTAATTTCGAACAGGTCTACGTTTTCTATTTCCCAATTAACCTTTTTAAGAAGTTTATTTATTGCCGGTACAGGGCCAATCCCCATATATTTTGGGTCAACTCCTACGGCTGTGCAGGCTTTGATTACAGCCATAGGCTTAATGCCGATTTCAGCTGCTTTTTCTTTAGAAGCAAGAACAACTGCCGCTGCGCCATCATTACGGCCGGATGCATTTCCGGCTGTTACGGTGCCGTCTTTAAAAATGGTGCGGAGTTTTGCCAGTTTTTCTGCATTAGTCGTACGTTTTGGGTATTCATCGGTATCGAATATTATTGGTTCACCTTTTTTTTGCTGTATTATAACAGGGATAATTTCATCTTTAAAACGTCCGCTGTCAATGGCTGCAATAGCATTTTGCTGGCTGGTAAGTGCGAAATTATCTTGATCTTGCCGTGATACATCGTATTTAACAGCAACATTATCGGCGGTTTGAATCATATTGAATGTACCGTAAATATCACTCGGCTGAGAGCGTGGCTGGCTTTCAACATTGGGGTCAAGTAAAAGAGTATTACCTGTACCTACACCATAACGTGCGCCCCTGATATAAAAAGGAGCAGTACTCATACTCTCAACTCCGCCTGCCAATACGACATCAGCATCACCACAGCATATTGCTTGCATTCCGTTCCAGATAGCCTGAAGCCCTGAAGCGCATTGACGGTGAACTGTATAAGCCGGAATTTCTTCGGGAATTTTTGCCATTAATGATGATAGACGGGCTATATTGGGCGCATCGGTAGATTGTTTGGTTTGACCGGCTATTACTTCATCTATGTCGGAGGCTTTAATGCCGGCTTTTTCAATAGCTCCGGAAAAAACAATTTCCAGAAGCTTTTCCGGTTGTATGTTTTTTAATGTGCCGCCAATATTGCCTATAGGTGTTCTGACTGCTGAAAGAATTGCTATATCCTGCATAATGTTAACCTCCAATCAATTTAGAAACTTCAATATCAAACAAATATGACTACAATAAAAGCAGCGTTGCTGAAATTACAATACCGGACCATACAAGTACGAAGAAGCAGTAACCCATAATATCGTTTACATCAAGGCCTGCAATAGCAAGAAGTGGTAGAGCCCAGAATGGCTGCAACTGGCTGGTCCAGGAATCGCCCCAGCCCATACCAATCATAACGGCCGCCGGGTCTGCTGCAAGGTTTTTAGCTGCTTCAAGCATAATCGGACCCTGAATTGCCCATAAGCCGCCGCCTGAAGGTACGAACAGGTTAATGAGACCTGCTGCGTAGAATGCGTTGAGAGGCAGAGTTTCAGCAGTGGAAATATTAACAAACCAGTTGGCAAGCTGAGTTGAAAGTCCGGTTTCACTCAACATGTTCATAATTGCCGCATAAAACGGAAACTGCAAAATCATGCCGTCACATGTTCCGCAGGCATCTTTAACGGCTTTTGCATAAGCTCCCGGTGTTTTATATGCGTAAAGGCCTGCAACCAAAAAGATTAAGATCATCATATTGATGCTTAAGTTAAGTGACATTGTACGCATTGTATCCAATACTATGTAAACGAGCAGAATAGTTGCAACAATGAACTGCAAAGACCAGTTTTCTTCCATGCGTTGAGCAAAAGTCATTTCTTTAAGTGGTTTTTTTGCAGCTTTGGCAGCTGCTTCTTTTTCTTTGGCTTCCAGCTCTTTTTTTACAATTTCCGGACTGATTTCAACAACATCTTTTTCGTCCGGCATCATAAATTTAAACATATATGGAATAGTGAAAAGTAAAATAAGAGTCATGGCAATGTTATAAGGATTATACAGTGTATCAGCAAGCGGAATAACGCCAACTAAATCTGCTGCTACATGGTTAGGGTCAGTAGGCCCTAAAAATACGGATGAAGAAGGACCGCGGAGCAGGTTGCCGCTGTATGCAGCTGCAATTAACAGTGCATAATGAATTTTTTTGCCGTAGTTAACAATGGCTACTTCTTTTGCTACAAGAGCACCTGCTACAAGGCCGAAGCCCCAGTGGATATAGGTGCTTACTGCTGCTATAAATGCCGTAAAGATAATTGCTTGAGTAGCATTTTTAGGCAGACGTGCCAGATATTTTAAGAACCTTACAACTATAGGCGCTTTAGCGAGAGCGTAGCCTGTAATTAAAATAAGTACCATTTGCATGGTAAATGCCAAAAGACGGAACATGCCTTTACCTGTAATGGAAAACATTTTTTCAAGTGGTGTATTTGTAAAAATTGCTGCATACAGGAAAACTATTAAGGTGAGAATAAGTGCCAGCCAATAAGAACTGGGGAGATATTCTTTTAAAAAACGTACAACGGCATCAGTAATTTTCCTAAACACGGTTTAAACCCCCTTTTTAATATTTTTGCAATTTTTAATTGCAGACAATTCAGATAATTTACGCGCGCTTTGAACTGTATATCTGATGTTACGTTTATTGTACTTATAAAAGAATATTAGTGATATGTAGAAAACTACAAAAAAAGACAACGTTTTTTTGTAAACACAAATATTTAAAGTCGCGTATATAATATATAATATATTTGTGGGGAGTTATAATTATCGGAAAAGAGGTGATAATTAATGAAGCCTGTTACTATAAAACAGTTACAAAATATTAAATGGTTTAATGAAAGAGCAAAGCTCGTTAATAAGCATGCTGATCTTGATAAATTGGTTCAGCACGTGACAATACTGGAAGCACCTGATTTATGGGAATGGGTTAAGGGCGGAGAATTTGTATTGACAACATGGTTTGCATTCAGCCATAATCCGGAGCTGCAAGATAAAAATTTTGAGAAATTAGCACAAAATATATCCGCAATAGGGATTAAAACAAAACGTTTTATTAATAAAATTCCACAAAGCATTATTGATATAGCAGATAAATATGGGGTAGCTGTTTTTGAAATTAAACGTGATGTTTATTTTCGTGAAATGAATTCCGTAATTAACAATGAAATTCAAAATTATACAACTAATATGTTAGTTGAGCTGAATGGTATTTTTCAGGAATTTATGAAAAAATCTGTTAATGAAAACCATGCAGCGGCAATATTGGGAGTTTTAGCAAATTATATAAAGAATCCTTTGTTGCTTTTTAATAAACGTTTCGAACTTTTGGCAAGCAGAAATGGCGTAAATCTTAATCATAAAGTGATAGATGAGTATGTAGCACAAATTAAGGGAGGACATTATAGCAGTGATATGTACTATAAAGGGTACGAAACTGATAATATGAGCCTGTTTTTTTGTTATGTTAGAAACACTGTGGTTGGATATCTTGTTATGCTGCCGTTAGCAGGAGATAAAGAAAATAGAACAAACAGTGATGTTTTTCTGGCACATAAAAAAAGTCTGCTGTGCCAGCAGACTGCTGCGTTTTTATCTATTAAACTTTGGGAAAGTTATGATGATGAAACAAAACTTATTTTGAAGTTATGGAATGAATTGAAAGTAGGCAATCTAAGCCATCAAAAAATTTTATTAGAAAAAGTTAAAGAGTATGGTTTTGAAAAAAGAGATAAATATAATATTATTTTGTTTTCTAAGTCTATACCTTTGCGTAAACTAAAGATTTATTGTGAACAATATGCAATACAGCATCTGATTTTAGAGGAAGACTATTGGAATGTAGTGATAATTCCAAACAAAGCAATGGATATTTTTAGGAAACATTTGCAAACAGTTTTCAAAAAAGGAAAAATTATTATAACGCCATACTTTGAAAAGCTTTCTGAAATAGTGACACAATATGAATTAGCGCTGCAAACAGCTGTAATAGTAAATGAAAATAATATAAACGGTGTTATTGATGCAGTAGAATGGATTCCGAAACTTTTGTGTCTTAGATATAAAGATTCGCCGGAAGCTGTGTGGATTTTCAAAAATATTCTATTGCCGCTCAGACAATATGATTTAGCATATCATTACGATTTATTGGGGACATTAGATGCTATTTTCAATACGCAAACGCTGGATGAAGCAGCAAAAAAACTTTTTGTGCACATTAATACAATTTATTACAGAATTAAAAAAATTGAAGAAATTACAGGAAAAAATCTTAATGTATATACAGACCGATATCTTTTAATGCAGGCGGCTTTTATGAATACGGTTGATAAACATAAGTAAATAAAGAATAAGGGGTGATAATATGCGTAGAGCAGCAGAAGAATCAGCAAAAATACAATTTAAGCGTATTAGACTCCTTATTTTTTTTATTTTATCTATAAGTTATATGTATGCTCCTTTTTCGCGTATGGCACCTGCTATTTTAGGCCCTGAATTAATGAAAAGTTTTACTATGAATTCAGTTCAGTTTGGATTAATGGGATTGTGTTTTATGTGGCCGTATGCATTGGGGCAGATTCCGGCAGGAGTTTTTGTAGACCGTTTTGGCAGCAGTAAGGCATTGGTTTGTATGTTGCTGTTAACTGCAGCAGGTAACTTTTTATTTGGCATGGCAGAAAATTATTATGTGTTACTTGCTAGCAGAATAATTATAGGTTTTTCTGTTGCCGGATATTTTTTGGTAGGTACTAAAATTATTTCGGCATGGTATAAAAAAGAAGAATTTACCCCTGTATACGGATTGTTTATGGGAATAGGCGCATTAGGCGGAGTTGTTTCTACAATGCCGCTGCAGGTACTTATGACAAATTTTGGATGGCGGACAGTTATGTTTATTTTATCTATTTTTAGTTTGATATTGGCTTTAATGGTATTATTTAAAGTTAGTGACAGACCGCCGGAAAATATTGTGGGTATACAAGAGTATATTAAAAACAAAAACATTTTTTCTGTAAAGCAACAGTTATATGGAGCTGTAAATATACCTTTTATTTTTAACTGTGCTTTTATTTGTATGAGTATTTCTTCAAGCGGTCACAGTTTACAATCATTATGGAACGGCATTTATCTTTCTGATGTTTACGGATATGACCAGAAAACTATTAGTATTATTTTACTTAGTTCTGCTGTAGGCTTGGTAATGGGTGGTACAATGGCCGGTTATTTAATGAAACATTGTAATAAATTAAAAATAGTTCTAATTTGCAACATTATATTTTTATTATCATGGGTTTATATGGCTGCTAATGTTGATGGACTTAATACTGCAGAATTAATTACATTAAATTTTATTTTTGGATTGATGCAAATGTTGATAATTACTGTTTGTTATACGGTAGTAAAAGAAATTTCTCCGCCTGCTTTTTTGGCAACATCTATGGGGCTTGTTAATACTTTTATATGGGTATTGGGGGTAGGCTGCTGCCAACAGATATGGGGTATACTTATAAATATTATTTCTAATGGTATTACACCTTATTGCGCAGAATCTTTTGCTGGAGCAATGTGGTTTCAGTTTTGTGTAATAATTTTTGGGTTTGCTAATACTCTTTATATTTGTAAACATAGTTATAATAAATAGCCTGATTTTTTTTACCTCTTTTTTTTTACCTCTTTTTTTTCACTATTTTGTCAAAAAAGGTACTTGCATTTTTACAAATAACGGATATAATAATAATTGTAGTTAGCACTCGAAGAAAGTGAGTGCTAACAAGATAAAGCGAAATTAATACTAACGTAACTATATTGAAAGGGGAATTACAAATGTTGAAACCATTAGCAGACCATATTGTTGTAGAAATTACTACTAAAGAAGAAAAAACTGCCAGCGGTATTTATCTTCCCGATACTGCTTCCAAAGAACGCCCGCAGACCGGCAAAGTAATTGCTGTCGGCGCAGGCCGCGTGCTTGATAACGGCACCCGCGTTGCTCCGGAAGTTAAAGTTGGCGAAGAAGTTGTTTTTGCAAAATATTCCGGAACCGAATTTAAACTGGACGGCAAGGAATATTTGATTTTGAGCGAACGCGACGTACTTGCCGTACTGTAATTGATAAAGAATTTAAAGGAGTGCATTTTAAATGGCTAAAGAAATAAAATTCAACGAAGAAGCTCGCCGCAGCCTTGAACGCGGCGTTGACGCACTGGCTAATGCCGTAAAAGTAACCCTTGGGCCTAAAGGCCGCAACGTTGTGCTGGAGAAAAAATTCGGCGCACCTACCATTACCAACGACGGTGTAACCATTGCCCGCGATATTGAACTGGAAGACCCGTTTGAAAACATGGGCGCACAGCTTGTTAAAGAAGTTGCAACCAAAACCAACGATGTAGCAGGCGACGGCACCACCACCGCAACCGTTCTGGCACAGGCTATGGTACATGAAGGCCTGCGCAACGTAGCTGCCGGTGCAAACCCGATGATTCTTAAAAAAGGCATTCAGAACGCAGTAAACGTTCTGGTTGACGAACTGAAAGCAATCAGCAAAAAAGTAGAAACCAAAGAAGCAAAAGCTCAGGTAGCTTCCATTTCTGCAGCTGATGAAGAAATCGGCAATCTGATTGCTGATGCAATGGAAAAAGTTGGCGACGACGGCGTTATTACCGTTGAAGAATCCAAAACCATGGAAACCTGCCTTGAAACCGTTGAAGGCATGCAGTTTGACCGCGGCTACATCAGCCCGTACATGGTAACCGATACCGATAAAATGGAAGCTGTTCTCAGCAATCCGCTGGTACTTATTACCGACCGCAAAATCAATGTAATTCAGGATATTATGCCTGTACTTGAAAAAGTTGTACAAGGCGGCCGTGAACTCCTCATCATCGCTGAAGATGTTGAAGGCGAAGCACTGGCAACCCTTGTAGTAAATAAACTGCGCGGCACCTTCAAAGCAGTTGCCGTTAAAGCTCCTGGCTTCGGCGACCGCCGCAAAGCTATGCTGCAGGATATTGCAATCCTCACCGGCGCAACCGTTATCAGTGAAGAAGTTGGCCGCAAACTTGACAGTGCAACCCTGGAAGACCTCGGCAGCGCAGGCCAGGTTCGCGTAACCAAAGAACTCACCACCATTGTTGACGGCGGCGGCAGCAAAGAAGAAATCGCAGCACGTGTTGCACAAATCCGTGCCCAGATTCCGGAAACCACTTCCGAATTCGACAGAGAAAAACTTCAGGAACGCCTTGCCAAACTTGCAGGCGGCGTAGCAGTAATTAAAGTTGGCGCTGCAACCGAAGTTGAACTGAAAGATAAAAAACTGCGCATTGAAGATGCTCTTAACGCAACTCGCGCAGCAGTTGCCGAAGGTATTGTTGCAGGCGGCGGCACCGCACTTCTGCAAGTACAGCCCGCACTGAACCGCATTAAAGCAACTGGCGACGAAAAAACCGGCGTGGAAATTGTTAAACGTGCTATCGAAGAACCTGTTCGCCAAATCGCTTACAACGCAGGCCTTGAAGGCGCAGTTATTGTAGATACCATTAAACGCAGCCGCAAAGGCTTTGGCTTCAACGCTCTTACCGAAGAATATGTTGACATGATTGAAGCCGGTATCGTTGACCCGACCAAAGTTACCAGAAGCGCACTGCAAAATGCAGCAAGCATTGCCGCTATGATTCTTACTACCGAATCCATCGTTGCCGACAAACCTGCCAAAGAAGCAGCAGCACCGGCAATGCCTATGGGCGGCGGCATGCCCGGCATGATGTAATGACATTTAGCTGAACTTCAGCTAAAATACATCCTTTCAAACTTTTCATAGAACTTCCCCTTACAACAAAACCCCGTGGTTTTTACCGCGGGGTTTTTGCTGTTTATGTGGTTTTAATTTTATCATTAACGCATTCAATTTAATCATTTTGAACATAAATGATTAAATTGAAATTGACTTGATATAATTGATTTGTTACATTGCTGCATTGATAAAAAATATTATGCGATTAATGCTATAAGGCAATAGTTAATGAGAAAAATTAATTATAATAAGAATTATGTACGCTTTATTTTTTATCATCCGTTAAGTTTAAGGCTTAACTTTTGCAGTTTGCTTATATTCTCATCTAAATACTCTTTGCTGTATTCTGTGTTGTTGGGTTTAAAATAACTTTTGTGGTCTTGACGGTGCTGGTCTGATAAAAATTTGCGCAGTTCCAGAATGTCTTTTAAAATAACTGTATTATCTGTAAAATAAAATTCGATTGCATCACAATAACAGTAGCACAATCGGTAACAGGCAAGCAGATTAAAACAATGCTGGCTTGTACAATATTGTGATTGCGCATAATTCATATTCAAAAATGCTTCTTGCTGTGCGTCGATGTATTTATCTTTTGTTTCCGGCAGAAGCACGCTTACATAGCGTGAGCATTGTAAAATATTGTCAGTTTTCCATTCTTCCGGCATAGGCGTTTTGGCAAGTACTGAAAAGATTGTATAAAGTACATCACCGAAATCCCATAGTTTTTCATCTAAGACATTAAAATCAGTGAGCTGAATTTTAGCATAGTTGGTATAAAAATTGGCTTCCCAGTCATTGGGGTTATATGCGAGAATTGTTTTATAAAAGCTGATTGCATCGGTATATTCTTCATTTTTTATAGCCAGGCGCGCCAAAAGATAGTAATTGGTTAAGTTCTCCATTAATATATCCGTCCTGATTAATTTTACTAAATTTTATCATAAACAGTTTTTATTAAAAAGCAAAATATAAAAAAAGTCCGGTATAGGCCGGACTTTTTATACTTTAAATTTCCCTTATAATCTCACGTGCTTTGCTGCACAGCAGGGGGTAGCTTATTTTGCTGGTAAAAAGGCGCTGGCGCACAATGCTTTCGGCAGTTGTTACTGCGGCGACGGCCGGGTCGATAACCGGTATACCCAGCACGCGGCTTAAAGGCTCTGCCAGCCCTAAGAAGGAAAGGCAGCCTAAAACAATGGCCTCAGTGTGCGTTTCGCGCATCATTTTCTGCCCGCAGGCCAGCAGCTTTTTAAAGGTGGTTTCTCTGTCCGCCCATGGCGAGATGCCGTTTAAATTAACGGAGGCAATTTGCCCGATGCGTTCCGGGCTTACGCCGAGCGTGTGCAGAAAGAGTTTTTTCTCCGGCAGGCGTGCTTCGTCTGCCAGTATTACGCCAAAGCTGCGGCACACGTTAAGCGCTGCCAGGCAGGAGGCCTGCGCCCCGCCGATAACGGGAATGCGCAATGCTTCGCGGCAGGCGTCGATAACAGGATCGCTGAAGCAGTACAAAACAACGGCGTCGAAACCGGCGTTCTGCCCGTCTGCCGCAAGCTGCACAATTTCGGGTGCGGCAAGCACAACATCAAGGGCAGAGTTAAGCTCCACCCCGGAGCTTTGCGGGCACACCATGGCAAGCTGCGTATCGGGTGCCGTGTATTCTTCCAGAATACGGCAGCGCAAAGACATTTCTTCCTGCGTCATGCCGTAATCGGGGTTGATAATTAAAATTTTCATAAGCTGCCTCACGATAAAATGGTGGATAAAAATTTACGCGCGCGTTCCGTTTTGGGGTTCGCAAAAAATTCCCGCGGCGGCGCGCTTTCAATTAAATAGCCTTCGTCCATAAAATGAATAACGTCCGAAACGTCGCGGGCAAAGCCCATTTCGTGCGTTACCAGCACCATGGTAATGCCGGTGTTGGCAAGCCCTTTAATAACGTCAAGCACTTCTTTTACCATTTCCGGGTCGAGCGCGGAGGTAGGTTCGTCCAAAAGCAGCACTTCCGGTTCCATAGCCATGGCGCGGGCAATGGCAACGCGCTGTTTCTGCCCGCCGGAAAGTCGGCTGGGGTACTGGCCCGATTTATCGCCAAGGCCTACTTTTTCCAGCAGTTTCTGCGCTTTGGCTTCGGCATCGGCACGGCTCAGCCCGTTAACAACGCGCGGCGCATAAGCCACGTTTTGCAGCGCCGTCATGTTGGCAAACAAATTAAAATGCTGAAAAACCATGCACGCATTTTTGCGGATGCTTTCAATTTTAACTTTGCCGCTTAAAATATCGGTGCCGTCAAAAATAATTTTGCCGCTGTCAGGGCGTTCAAGCAGATTTAAGCAGCGCAGAAGCGTCGATTTGCCGCTGCCGGAAGGGCCGATGATGGTTACAACCTCGCCTTTATTAATGCTGAGCGAAATATCCTTTAAAACTTGCAGCATGCCGAAACTTTTGGCAAGATGTTCAACTTTAATCACTTACGCGCACCTTCCTTTCAAGGTATGCGCCCAAAAGGTTGAGCAGCATTACCAGCACATAATAAACTGCGGCGGCCACAATAAAGGCTTCAAACGCGCGGAAGGTTTTGGCCTGAATTAAATCCGCCCAGCGCAGGGTGTCGGCCACGCCAATAACGGAAACAAGGCTGGAATCCTTCAAAAGCATAATGCTTTCGTTAACGAGCGAGGGCAGTGCGTTTTTAATTGCCTGCGGCAGAATAACGTCAAGAATAAAGCGGTGGGTAGGCACGCCCAGCGACATGGAGGCTTCCCACTGGCCGCGGTCTACGGAAAGGATGCCGCCGCGCAGCGCTTCGGAGATATAGGCGGCGGAGTTCAGCCCGAAGGAGAGCACGCCTGCCTCCAGCGCGCTGATGGTGTAGCCCGTAAGCTGCGGCGTTGCAAAATAAATGAGCATAAGCTGAACCAGAAGCGGAGTGCCGCGGAAAACTGAAATGTACGCTTTGGCAAGGAAGGAAAATACCTTGTTGTGCGAAAGCGTGATAAGCGCTAAAATAAAGCCCCCCAAAAAGCCGATAAGGGTGGAAAAGAACGTAAATTTAATGGTAATCCATACGGCTGAGGCCAAAAGCGGCAGGTATGGGTCAAGTACGGAAAAATCAAGCATAATGTTGCTCCTTTAAGTTAAAGCCCGGCAGTACAGCGCACTGCCGGGGTGGTTTTATTTTGCAATGTCGAGTTTGGCAATGGCTTCTTCATATTGTTTGGTTGCCGTTTCGCCAAGGTGCTTAACCAAAATTTTGTGCATTTCGCCGTTTTTCTGCATTTCTTTTAAAATGCCGTCTACCGTGGCAACATCTTTAGAGCCTTTCGGCAGCGCAATAGCAAAAGTATCGGCGTAAACAATCGGCAGGTTTAAGGTGTGCATTTCCAGTTTATCGTTCTGGCTGATGAATACGGCGGCCTGTGCTGCGTCAAACAAGCCTGCGGCAAGGCGTCCGTTTAAAATGTCCTGCACAACCAGCGGAGTGTTGTCAAGTTCCACAACTTCAATGCCGCCTGCGTCTTTCAGTTCCTGTACATAGGTGGTGCCCATGGAAGCGCCTGCTTTCTGGCCTTTAAGTTTTTCAAAGCTGTCGTAGCCTGCGCCTTTCTGGCAGATAATGGCTTTCATCGGGTAGTAGTAAGGTTCGGTAAAGTCAAGCACTTCTTTGCGCTCGTCCGTGGGGCTGATAGCCGATACAATCATATCGGCGCGGCCGCTTTGCAGGGTGGGCACAAGGGAAGCGAACTTCATGTCGGTGAAAGTAACTTCTTTGCCGAGCTTCTGTCCGATATAACGGGCAATATCAATATCGACGCCGACATAATCGTGCGTGCCTTCCTTAACGCTTTCAAACGGCGGGAAGGTGGCGTTAATGGCAATGGTAAGTTTGCCGTTTGCCGCTTCCTTAGGAGCGTCGGCCTTATCGCTGCCGCCGCAGCCGGCTGCTGCAAGTGCAAGCATTGCTGCCGCACCTAAAGCTAATAATTTTTTGGTAAGTTTTTTGCTGAACATTTTTTAAACCCCTCTCATCTTTTTATTTATTGCAGGCGCAAGCGCCCAAATCAGGCAAATTCGGTAAAGCCGTTCTGTGCCAGCACACAGCGTGCGGCCTGTTCGTCGGTGCAAATCCAGGCGCCGTTGTCTTTGGCGTAGCGTATAAAATCGCGCAGGGCGCGCACATAGCCGGGGCGGCCAATAAACTGCGGGTGCATTACAAAATTCATCATGCGGCCTTCGTCGGCAAGCCCGTCAAATTCTTCCATCCAAATGCCGGTCATTTCGCGCCCGCTGCGCAGGTAGTGGTGTTCCGGCGCCTGAATGGTGTACATATCGTAGCTGGTGTCATCCACTATGCCGTCTTTGGGCAGTTCCACAATGGGCACGGTTTTGCCGTTTATTTTGTGCAGGAACGGCCCGTCGTTATCGCGCCAGTTGGAAGAATAAATATACCCCCTGTCCAGCCACAGCTGAAGGTGAAAATCGTATATAAAGCCGTCCGGGGAGCGCTGACCTACCATCTGCCTGCCGGTAAGGCCTTTAATGATGTTTTCGGCCTTTGCCATCAGCGCGTTTTCTTTTTCGTAAGTATCGTAAACTTCGTGCAGGTATCCGTGGTAGGCAATTTCGTGCCCACAGGCGGCAATGCACTTAATAATTTCGGGGTGAAGCTCTGCCGTGTAGGCCGTGGTAAAAAAGGTGGCGTGCTGGTTTTCTTCTTCCAGCATCCGCAAAATGCGGGGAATGCCCTGCTTTACGGAATACAGCCCGCGGCTTAAGTTGGCAGGGTGGTTTTTATTGATTTCGTTGCGCGTAAGCCACAGCGTTTCGGCATCGATATCGAAAGAAAGCATCAGCGCAAGGCGTTTGTTATTTGGCCACAGCATCGGCGTCAGCCTCCTTTCCGTTTTGCGCCAGCACATAGCGCGCAACTTCTTCGCAGCCGGCAATCCACGCACCGTTTTGGCGCATGTAAAGCACCAGTCGCTCCAGCATGCGGATGCGGCTTGAGCGCCCAATCAGCTGCGGGTGCAGCTTAAGGCACATAATTTTATCGCCCTCGTTTGCCAGTTCGTCAAAGGCATCCTTCCACATATTGTAAACATATTCTGCCGGGTAGCTGCAGGTAATGGTGTGCGCATCGGCGTACGAAAAATAAAAGAATGAAAAATCGTCAAAGCCGGGTTCTGTAGGCAGCTCCACAACAGGGTGCTCACCTTCGTGGATGTATGCCCAGTCGCAGTCCTTTAAGGTGCTGCTGTATAAATAACCGCGTTTTTGCATCAGCTTAACGCCGTAAGTCTGCAAGGTATCAAGCGGGGCGCGGTGGCCAATTACTTTTTTGCCGCTGATGGCTTCAAGAATGGCTTCCGCTTTTGCCATATTGGCTTCTTCTTCCTCGAGCGGTATGCCGGGCCGTGCATCGTGCGCATACCCGTGGTAGGCAAGTTCGTGCCCGGCGGCGGCAATTTGTTTTACTTCGTCCGCGTATTTTTCGGCAACAATGCCGGGCACAAAAAACGTGGTTTTAATGTTCTGGCGCTCCAGCATGTCAAGACAGCGCTTTAAGCCTTCGTGCGGCCCGTACTGCCCGCGCGAAATATCCGAAAAGCCGAGCGCACTCTGCCCGGTTACGGAATAACGCAGGTATTCGGCGTCAAAATCAAAGGTCAGCAAAACGGCAATGCGCTTGCCGTGCGGCCATTTGATGCCGTCACCGTTTTTTAAGGTAATCAATTTTATTTCCTCCTGCTTGTTACAGGTGCATTTTAAAAACATGCTGCTGTATTTTTATTAATAGTAAAATTATATCACAAGCATTTGCAATAAACAATTTAAAATGGGCAGTTGTACGCATTAAAAGGCTTTTATTTTGCGGAGATACGACTTTTTTATTATATTTATCTATGCTATAATATCAAAGTTACCGTCCCCAAACTGGTACGGGAAGGGGGTGTTTCTTTGGCTCCTCTTATCTCATTCTTTGTTGCTGTTGCGGCAGGTGTAGCGGTCCATTACATCTGTAAATGGCTGGATGGCAACGATTAAACGGTAACCGGCCTGCGGATTTAAGCCCTTCCGCTTAAAATTGGGAATAGAAAACCCCCGAAGGGTCCAGCTTCGGGGGTTTTCGTTTTGGGGTGTCCTTAGACTCCCTTAACCTCATTCTTTGGCTAAATTAATTGTATCACTGTTTTTATATACCGTCAATAAATTGATAACATGGTATTTACAAACTATGTTTTTGCTTAGCTTTTGCAAGCAAATCTTTGCTGAAGCGTTTGATAATTGCAACGGAAAGCACGGCGCAGACTATTGCTGTCAGTGGGTAGTTAAGCCATAAGCCGTCAAGTCCGAGCGGGAAGAGCACAATAAGTATCAGCGCGGGCGCGGCAAACGCCGTAACAACGGAAATAACCGAAGCCTGCAAATATTTGCCTACCGCCGTCATGTAGCTTTCGGTTGCCAGTGAAACCCAGCGTGCCAGATACGCCACTGCAAAGATTGGCACGGCAGCAGCGGCAAGGGTTAAAAGCCCGCTGTCGCCATCTGGTACAAAAAACTGCGTAATTTTAAGCGGAAACAGTATCATCACCGCTGCCGATATAAGCGATACGCCGGCTGCCGTTCCGTAGCAGTAGCGCTCTATCTGGCTGATGCGCCGCGAATTGCCCGCGCCCCAGTTGTAGCCAACCGCAGGCTGCAAGGCATCGCACATGCCATACAAAAACTGCGTAATAAAGCTGTCGGCGTACATTAAAACGCCGTATACAGAAACCGCCGTGGTGCCGCCAAAGCGCAGCAGCAAAAAGTTCATCATTATCGAAGTTAAGCGCCCGGAAACATTGTTTAAAAATATCGGGCAGCCGCATACAAAAATATTGGCAATCATTGCCGCTGAAAAACTGGGGCGGCAGAATTTAAGCTGCAAATATCCCCGCCAAAACGGGTACAGCGATACAGCCGCTCCTGCCATCATGGCAAGGCTGGAAGCAAACGCCGCTGCCCAAATGCCCCAGCCAAAAACGGCAAGGAATAAAAATTCCAGCACGAAGCTGATAACCGCCATGCCTATATTAAGGAACATACTGGTGCGTATTTGCCCGCAGATGCGCAGATAGCTGTCTGCGCCGAAAACAATGGTGGTAACAGGCGCCGTTAATGCATAAACGCGCAGGTAGCTTAACGCCAGCGCGTGCAGCTCGCCCTTTGCACCAAGCAGCGAAAGCAGGTATGGCCCGCCAAAATACAGCAGCGCGCCCACGCCGATACTTGTTAAAAAGGTAAGCACGCAGGCGCAGGTAAAAATATTGTTGGCGGTGTGGTTCTTTTTTCGCCAAGTTTAATTGCAATAGGCACGGAGGAACCGATGCCGATTAAATCGGACAGCGAAAAATTAATGATTACGAACGGCAAAGCAAGGTTCAGCGCGGCAAACGCCGTTTCACCAAGATAGCGGCCTATAAAAATGCCGTCTACCATGTAAAACAGCACCGAAGCCAGCATGCCCACCGCTCCCGGCCCGGCCGTAATTAAAAACAGTCTGCCCGGCGGCATATGCGTAAATAAAAATCTGGTATTCATAAAAACCTCGCTTAAAGTATGGTAACGGTTTAAAATTTATAAATTTACAATTTTATTATATTATTGCCAAAAGGGCGCGGTCAATCTCCGGCGCGATATTTTACAAAACTGCGTTTAACGCCGCAGTGCTCTGTGCTATACTTATTACAGAAGGTTATAAAAGGAGCATCAGCATGAAACAGGTAATTTTATCATGCCCAACACTAAAAAAAGAAATACTGCATTTAATTGATGAACTGAATCTCGATACGCCGGTGTATTTTCTGCCGAAGCGCCTGCATAGCAATCCGCAGGAGCTGGCAGAATATTTGCAGAACACTATCGACAGTTTTGCCAATGTAGACCGCATTTTAATCTGCGTAAGCGGCTGCGGCGGCGGAACGGCAAAGTTAAGGGCAACTACGGCAGAACTTGTAATACCTACAACGCGCGACTGTGTGGATATTTTGCTTTCCAAAACGGATATTAAAAGCATTAACCGCGCGCCCAAAGGCATTTTTATGACGGAAAGCTGGCTTGATTTTATGCGCAGCGGCAGCCTGAACCTTGAAACGCAGATTGCCGAAAAGGGCGAGGAAGAAGGAAAGGCTTACCTGCGCAAAATGTTTAAAGGTTTTGAGCATTTTTACGTTGTGGATACCGGCACTTACAATACGCAGGCTGTTGTTGACGAACTGAAGCCGCTTGTAGATGTGCTTGACGGCACGATTGAAGTTGTTGGCGGCTGTTACAGCATTTTACGCAAGCTGCTTACGGGCGATATTGACGGCGATTTCCGCGTTATTGCCAAAGAAGGGTAAACGGCCTGTAAACCCTTGCAAAAGCGGGCATTTTGTTTGCTTTTTTACACTTAATATTGTAAAATTAAAAGATAAAGAAAAACGTAAAAAACTTTACAGGAGGATGAAGCCGTTATGAAAACCGACAACCAGGAAATGATTTTAGTAATTGACTTCGGCGGCCAGTACAACCAGCTTATCGCCCGCCGCGTAAGGGAAAGCGGCGTTTACTGCGAAATTGTGTCTTACAGGCAGAGCCTTGAAAAAATTAAAGCCAAAAACCCCAAAGGTATTATTTTTACCGGCGGCCCCAACAGCGCTTATTTAGAGGATTCGCCCACGATTGATGCGGAAATTTACAGCTGGGGCGTGCCTGTTTTAGGCATCTGCTATGGCAGCCAGCTGATGATGCACATGCTGGGCGGCCATGTTTGCAAAGCGCCGGAACGTGAATACGGCAAAACACTGGTTGACTTTGATACGGAAAGCCTTCTTTTTAAAGATATACCGGCTAAAAACGTGTGCTGGATGAGCCACAACGACTACATTGAAACGGCAGCACCCGGCTTTAAAATTACCGCGCACACCCCCAACTGCCCGGTAGCGGCGGCAGAGGACGCAAGCCGCGGGCTGTACTGCGTGCAGTTCCACCCCGAAGTGCTGCACACCGACAACGGCACCAAAATGCTGAGCAACTTTGTATATAATGTATGCGGCTGTGCCGGAACCTGGAAAATGGACAGCTTTGTTGAAGAAACCGTTAAAGAGCTGAAAGAACGCATCGGCAGCGGCAAAGTGCTGTGCGCATTAAGCGGCGGCGTAGACAGCAGCGTCTGCGCGGCAATGCTGGCCAAAGCCATCGGCAAACAGCTTACCTGCGTATTTGTAGACCACGGCCTGCTGCGCAAAAACGAACGTGAAGAAGTATGCTCCGTATTCGGCGAAGGCGGCCTGTTTGACATTAACTTTGTATGCGTAGACGCACGCGAACGTTTTTACAGCAAACTGGCAGGCGTAACTGCGCCGGAAGCCAAACGCAAAATTATCGGCGAAGAATTTATCCGCGTGTTTGAAGAAGAAGCTAAAAAAATCGGCGCAGTCGATTATCTGGCACAGGGCACCATTTACCCGGACGTTGTTGAAAGCGGCCTTGGCGGCGAATCGGCAACCATTAAGAGCCACCACAATGTAGGCGGCCTGCCCGACTTTGTAGACTTTAAAGAAATTGTTGAGCCTCTGCGCGATTTGTTTAAGGACGAAGTGCGCCAGTCCGGCAGAGAGCTTGGCCTTCCGGAATATCTGGTAACACGCCAGCCGTTCCCGGGACCGGGGCTTGCCATCCGTATTATCGGCGAAGTAACGGCAGAAAAAGTTGCCATTGTGCAGGATGCCGATTACATTTACCGTGAAGAAGTGGACAAACTGCCGCTGGCAGAGCGCCCCAGCCAGTATTTTGCAGCGTTGACCAACATGCGCAGCGTAGGCGTTATGGGCGACGAACGCACTTACGATTACGCCATTGCCCTGCGTGCCGTAACCACCACCGACTTTATGACGGCGGAAGTTACCATGCTGCCCCCTGCAACAATTACCACCGCAGCCAACAGAATAGTAAACGAAGTAAAACATATCAACCGCGTGCTGTTTGACTATACAACCAAACCGCCCGCAACGATTGAGTTTGAGTGAGTTGGTAGGTCGAGAAAAGTACATAAACATTGGACTTTTTGAGTCTTAATTACATTTGCGGCAACGATTTGACAACATTTTTTCATTATCCATAAAAAGAGAGCTAACTGATGTTGATTAGTCAGTTAGCTTTTTCTTTAATAAAAATTTTAATCTGTCATGCATTTTATTTCAAAGCTCTTTGTGTTTTTTATGTGTCTTACAATAGTTATAGAGAATATTTTCCAACTTTGATAACTCTTTTTAGGACTTTTTATAACGGCTACATACCTAAAATTTCAGTGGGCTATTATTTTATAATTAACGCAGATATTAAAAGCTCGTGCAAATAAATAGTATATTTTATAGATTTTTCAGCAAAGTTTTTTATGTATTTCATTTCTAATATTAAATAAACACCATATAGTATCGATACAGTAATATAGTAGTAATAGTATTTCAAATATTAAAGTTTTGTTCAGTTGATACGAAGGTCAGGTTTGTTGATAAGCGTTAAAATAGGGCTTGAAATCGCACTGCTTAAGATCTAAGTGCGTGATTGCATTATTCACAAATGCTCTGTATAATAAAATTGGATATTTATATTCTCTGTAAGAAAAGGTTGCCGATATGGATTACATAAACGCAAAAGAAGCTGCTGATAAATGGGGACTTTCTTGGCGGCGAGTTCAAGTCCTCTGCGAAAAAGGTAGAGTTTATGGTGTCTAGCTGTTGGGTAATGTTTGGTTAATTCCTAAAAGCGCAGAAAAGCCGCTGGACGGACGTACTCGTGAAGTGAAAAAAACAAAAACAGCAGCTGAAATAAAGTTGTTCAGGAGGAACTAAGATGACAAATCTCGAGCGAGCAATAAAAGATGGTTATGCACATATTATTGGAGAAAAAGGCAAGCAGAAAATCACATATGTTTCTTCTGATAACCATGTGGAAAATTATAGCGATCCGGAAGAAAAGGTCCGTGCTGAATTCTGGGCTGAACTGATTTATAAATATGAATATCCGGTCAATCGAATTAAAATCGAAGTGACTGTGCCTGATCGTCTGCCGACAGATCGTGCAGATATTGTTGTTTTCCGTGATGACGAGTGTAAGCGACCCTATGCTGTGGTTGAGTGCAAAAAAGACGGTGTTACGGATGCTGAATTTAACCAGGCGATAGAGCAGGGAGTTGGCAATGCAACATGGGTGAAATTGCGTGCCGACTATGTTGTAATTATTGCTGGTGGCACTCGCCGTGTTTTGGATGTTACCGATAAATTTGGTGCATTGGAGCGTGAGCGAAACATTGTTGCAGACCTTCCGAAGGCATATGGTAAGCCACAAGAGTTTCGTTTTTACAAAGGTGGCATCAATGATAAGGGAGAAAAGGTTTCCGATATTGCTCCTATTGAACGCGGGGATCTTATTACTGTAATTAAGAAATGCCACCAAACGCTGTGGGGGGGCGGTCGCCTTTCTCCGCCAACTGCTTTTGGAGAACTATGTAAATTGATCTTCGTAAAGATCAGCGATGAGCAAAAGCCTCGGAAAAATGGAGAGCCTTACCAATTTCAGATAAAAACTCATGAGCCCGCCTCTAAACTGGCTGAGCGAATCAATGACTTGTATGAAGAGCAGAAAAAGAAAGACCCGGAGGTCTTTACAGACTCTATCAAAGTAGATGATCGAGTACTACGAACTGTAGTTTCTCATCTTGAAGCAATCAACCTGAACAAAACAGACCTTGACGTAAAAGGCGTGGCATTTGAACAGTTCATGGACGGATTCTTCAAAGGAGATTTTGGTCAATATTTCACTCCTCGACCAATTATTGAGTTTGCTGTAAAGATGACGGAACCGAAGCACGACTGGGATGTACTGGATACATCTTGCGGGTCAGGTGGTTTCTTGCTGTATGCGCTGGATTATATTCGCCATCAGGCTACTGAGTATTATGAAAAGGGCAGTGCTGATCACTACCGGTATTGGCACGATTTTGCGGAGAAGCACCTTTATGGTATCGAAATCAATGATGAGATTGCACGTGTCGCAAAGATGAATATGATCGTGCATGATGATGGACATACTAATGTGATCAGCTACGATGCGTTAGAGAGTATTAATAAAATTGCGGCACATAATCCTGGCTTTCAGAAAGATAAGTTTGATTTAATTTTGACCAATCCTCCTTTTGGTTCTACGGTGAATGGGGCTGAAAAACCATATCTCAGCACCTTTGAGTTGGGAAATACCTATGACAAAAAAGGAAAGGCAAAGCCCAGAAAAAATCAGAGTTCGGAGGTCCTGTTTGTTGAGCGCATTTGTGAGTTTCTAAAACCGGGTACAGGAAAAGCAGCTATTGTTTTGCCTGATGGAATTTTGACAAATAGTTCTTCCCAGTATGTGCGAGATTTTATTTTAGCGAGGTTCCAACTGCTAGCAGTTGTGAGCCTGCCTCAGTGCGCCTTTGCGCATTTTGGCGCTGGTGTAAAGGCTTCTATTATTTTTGTTCGGAAGCGTGGTAATGACGAAGTTGCGAACAATGAGGAAGCTATTTTTATGGCGGCGCCGGAACTGATCGGATATGATGCTACTGGACGAAAAACCGAGTCGCAGTTGGATGAGATTGTTGAGCAATATAAAAAGTTTCTGGAGGACCCTACCCCTTTTTTCGTCTAACCCCCGGAGCAAATGAGCTTTGTGCTTTTGCGGTCAAACGGGGGGATATTAGTCAAAGAATTGATATTAACTACAATCTACCGAAATATATTGAACTCGATAAAAAATTACACGCTATTTTTGGAAAGAAGTTAATGCATCTTGGAGAGCTCGCGGATGTAATTTGTGGACCATTTGGCAGTGCCATTACCAATAAGGACTATCAAGAATCTGGAATTCCACTTATACGTATTACGAACATCTCGAGAGATGGATATATGGATTATAGCGATATAATCTATATTTCAGAAGAATTAGGTAACAGCCTGTCACGAACGCAAGTTTCAGCAGGAGATATTGTTATTTCTCAACGTGGTTCTTTGGGACAGTGTGCTATTGTTGATGATACTTTCCCAAAGTTTAATATTTCAGCAAATATTATCGCAATAAAGAACCCGAAAGGTATCTCAGCTGAGTTCATTAGAAATTATATTTTATCTGCTGTTGGGCAGATATTGTTAGAACGAGCTTCAAGCGGTCAAGTTCAGCAAAAAATCACAACACAAGATATTGCAAATTTACTTATTCCAACCGAGTGTAATGAGCACAAATTAAACCATATTATTGAAAGTGGATATGCTGTATACAGAAGTGAAATTAAGCAAACTGATAAGTTATTACAGGATTTTGAATCAGAAATTTCGAAAAAATATGATTTAAGCTACAGGCAGAATAATAATATTTGTTATGCAGTTAAACTTGGACAAATAGATGGAGTGATTGATGCTAAGCGTTATACTTCTAAAGTTAAATCGGTAGCTACATTTAGGGTTTGCAATGTATGTGATATTCTTGATAAAAAAATTAATGTTGCACATTTTGGTACTCAAACTATTGATTGGATTCGTATTGATGATTTGCCAAATAGTCCTCTTGATATCGAAGAAATTAGAACTCAACATGCAAATGAAATTAAGGGGACATTTTTTGAAGTAAAAGAAGGAGATATTTTAGTTGCTAGGCTTGGACCAACGATACTAAATCAAAAAATTGTGATGGTGCGTTCTCTCGAAAGGTTGACGATTGCTTCTGCTGAATTTTTGGTTTTACGATGCAAGAAAGGGTACAATGCTGAGGCTGTAATGGCAGTATTAAAAACGGGATATTATCGTGATTTAATGTATTCTTACGCTCGTGGTTCAACTCCGAGTCGGTATCGTTTAAATAAAGAAGATATGCTTAAATTACCGTTTCCTGATATTATTGAAAGGCAAGAGCAAATTGCTATTAAAGCTAATGGTATAAGGAATAGGGTAAAAGGTGTGCGCATTCAGGCAGAACAAGAATGGCAAAATGCAAAAAAACAATTTGTAAAAGAATTATTAGGTGAGTAATATGGACATAAATAGAGTTAAGACAGTCTATAGCTGGTTAATCAATCTTGCAAACAATCCAAATTGTATGACATTTCCCATTGCACCATCTGATATTCAAAATATTAAGAATGGTCTAATCAAAATTTCTCATGACATTGAAAGGAAATTTCCATATTTCAGCCAAGAGTTGTTTGAGATGAAAGATTATATGTTTGTTGGATATGGGACGATTAATCCAATTGTGTTCGGACAAGTCATTGAAATTTTGAAGTCACTTCAGCAAGCAGATAATATAAAAGGAGCGGGAGTATGGGAGCTTGTTCATCCCAAAATCGTTGTAGTCTCCAAAAAATTGTTTGAAAATGGTCACTATGCAAATGCTGCTGAGGATGCGTTTGTTGAGATCAATGACCGGGTAAAGAAACTTTTTATGAAAGTGAATCTCACTGCGCCTAAAGTTCCAGATGGTCATACCGCGATGAACACGGTATTCTCTGATAACGCTCCTTTGTTGGAGTTTTGTGATCGTTCGACCGAGACAGGAAGAAACATACAAAAAGGCTATATGCAAATGCTGGCAGGAGCTATGTCTGCACTGAGAAATCCCAAAGCTCATGCCAATATCACCATTACTAAGGATGATGCAATGCGTCGATTGATGTTTGCCAGTATGTTGATGTATAAAATTGATGAGGCAGTAAAGTATTCTGGAATTATGGAATAGTTCGGCAAAGGAAGGGAGAAATACAATGGTCAAGCTAAGCGGTATATTAGAATACTCGATGGGAGGCTTTCTCTGCTTACGAGGGTTTGCTTCGTTTAAGATGCTTAGCGCTATTTCTGAGTCCAATCCAGAAGTGCAAAGAGACCTTATAGCGCAGCATCAAGGCGAAATGGCAGAATTTTTGAACGGAGGAGAGTATCGCTTTTTTCCTGAAGTCATCTTGTCTTTAAATTTGACCGATGGTAGAAGCGAATTCGACAAAATCGATTTGTTTCATTCGGAATTGCGCTCTGGACAAACCTGGAATAAATCTATTGGGGGATTCCAAATTAGTATTTCCCGGAATGTTACAAAGAATGTCTTAAGTGCATTTGATCCATCACCGAGAATCGATAGAGTTAACATCGCTCATTTGAAATTTGATGAAAAAAAACACAGGATTACACGTATTGATGGAAACCATAGACTCAGTGCGGCAACAAGCGTTAGAGAGGATTTTGTGGTTCCGTTCTGCTTGCTTTTGTTCCAAAATCCAGAAGAAAATGGACAGTATTCACGAGCTATATTTCATAACATCAATGCCAAACAGGTTCCATTAAATCTTGAAGAAAATTTAAAAGTCATATTGGAAAGTGATGGGGTGTTTAGTGACGAAAAGCTAAAGACTGATCCTTCTTTCGGTTGGCCATACTATTTGGCGCGTAAGATTTCTCAACAAGAAAACTTCGAGGAATATCTTTTTATTAATTCGTTGATTCGAGGCACAAAATACACATACTTGCTTCAGGTGTGCCAGCTATTAATTGAAAATCAAACTTTACCCAGAGCCGATGAGGCGGTGAATAGTTTTCGTGAACAGTTGCCTCAAATTGAGGCTGCGCTGCAAGAAGCGCAACTTCATGTGATACCAAATAATCTGGCTGTTATTGGGGCAATTTCGTTTTATAAGCTGACAAATGCGACAAAATATCAACATTTTCTGTCTTGGGTAAAAGAAAACAGCATCACAAGAGTACCTGGGCTCCACATGAATGATTTGATACAAATTTTTGACCAGATATATGAAAATAGACCGAAATCAATATTTGTGTCAATGCAGTTTAGTGTGGAAACTGAGGATACATACCAAACAATTAAAGATGTGAGGGACATTTTAAAGCGTGAAAATGGCCTTGAAATTAAATTGATAAAAGTAGATGAACATCATGATGGATATTCCGACGAGATATATCATCGGATAATTGATGGTATCAAAGAATCCTCTTTGGTGATTGCTGATCTTTCGTTCGGCAATAAAAATGTTCATCATGAAATAGGATATGCTCAGGGGCTTGCAAAGAAAGTGCTGCTACTCTATAAAACACGAGATGGAGTGCCTGCAAATTCTGAAATTGGGTCTAATATCTCGATGCACGACCAGGTGAGATTCCGAAATCAGGTGGAATTACGACCTATGCTTTTGAGAAAAATCCGAGAGTTCTTTGGAATTGAGGTGGACGATTAATGCCAATGTGGTTATGTCGCGCTGGACGATACGGCGAGTTTGAAAATAAATTTCTCGAAGATAATAGGGTATACTGTACTTGGGACAATCTCTCTGAATCAATCATGCAGTTCCCTACCAAGCATGACTTGCAGCAATATTTTGTGGACAACAACCCAGATGTAAAGATCAAAACAGCGATGAACTGGGCAAGCCAGGTATGGCCGTTTGCCCATGAGATGAAAAAGGGAGAGATTGTTGTTTTACCCAGCAAGATCAAGCCTGTGATTCATTTTGGCAAAATCACGGGGCATTATGAATTCTTACCTAACAACGATAATCCTTATTATCACGCGCATCAAGTTGATTGGTTTGCTTGTGATATCCCACGTACAGCTTTTGACCAGGACATCTTATATTCCTTTGGTGCCTTTATGACCATTTGCCGTATTAAGCAGGAAGATCGCATAAAAGCCGTCATCCATGCCCATAAGCAGGGAAAGAAAGCGCCTCAAATTATTCCACAAGAGCCGCAGGATGATGAAGACGCACGGGATATTGAAAATGAAGCATTGGGGGTTATCACGAACCTGATAATCCAAAAGACTAAAGGGCATGGTTTAGCAAA
>UMAJ01044503.1_pt1 | contig 69833 bp, 64 predicted proteins | sample 1963671 | NCBI WGS metagenome assembly UMAJ01 (sample SAMEA4835912, study PRJEB28245) | human gut metagenome | biome: gut microbiome; material: fecal sample | place: Denmark | collected 2008 | reverse complement strand
CCCCCCCCCCGACAAGACTACTACCATAGAAATGACATTTACTTTTTCAGGTCTTGTGGTAACTTTATAACTACCGCAGTTGGGTTCTGCTCTCGCTGTCCGCAGTGGAACCAGTTCGCAATGCTATACTACGTTTATTTAGTTTGGCCTGTGTAAAGAACAAGGTGAAAAAATAAGGGCGTACCCTTTGGGTACGCCTTCTTATTTTTTCTTTATGCCAAGTTTTATCAGCCAAGGGCTTGTTTTGCCCCAAAATTTACTTTTGTGCTTTACCGTTTGTTTTATTTACCAATTTACTTTTGATTTTGGGGCAAAATAAAAAAACCGAACGTCACCACTTTTTTTGTGTTGACATTTGGTTTTATTTTTAATTACCGGATTTTATGTTATTTGACTTTTTGGTTTTGTTTGTTATAATAATTATAGAAATACAAATGGCTGCCAATAGACGGTTAGCCCAAGAATTTAGTTATTGTTTAAGAAATAACCGCTTCATTGGTCGTGAGGGCGGTTATTTCTGTTTATTAGAATGGTTACAACCAATCATATATCCGACGCTAAATATCGTTGCGGTGTAGCCTATAAAGGCCATCATCGTTAAAATATCCACGCGGATCACCTTCTTCAACAGGAATTTTCTGTTATTTTCATAGCAGAATTTCTATATCATCGAAGGGTCACAGTTCCTCCGTTGGAGGGCTAACCGCCTACCGTTATGGCAGCACATTTGCTTTATTATTCTAACAGAAAATTATAAACCTGTAAAGATAGCAAACAGGCTTTCACCTGAATGTTCAGGTAAAAGCCTGTTTTTTTATGTTTGCTTGTTTTACATCAAATTATTTAACTGCTTCTGCGCAGCGTGCGCACAGGGTCGGGTGTTCTGCATCCTTACCTACGGTGTCGCTGTAAATCCAGCAGCGTTCGCATTTGTGGCCTTCTGCGGCTTTAACAACAACCTTCAAGTCTTCACGGGTGGTTGATTCGCCTGCTTCGGTCAGGCCTTCGTGCAATTCTGCCTGAGATACAATCAAAAGGGTCGGCAAATCTTTTTCTACGGATTTGAGCACTGCAAGCGCTTCGCCTTCGGCATAAAGTTCAACTTTGGCATCAAGGGAATGGCCAATGGTTTTGGCTTTGCGTGCAACTTCCAGAACTCTGGTAATTTCACTGCGGATGCCGATGAAATCTTCCCATTTCTTTTCCAGAGCCGGATCGATGTATTCTTCTTTAACTTCCGGCCAGGGCATCATCAGTACGGATTCCGGCATATCGGAGGTTTTCTTCATGAACTGCCATACTTCTTCCATGGTAAAGCTCAGTACCGGAGCCAGCATTACAACCAAATCTACCATAATTTCATACATGGCAGTCTGGGCGCTGCGGCGTTCAATGCTGTCTGCTTTGTAAGCGTACAGTCTGTCTTTCAAAATATCCAGATAGTAGCTGCTCATTTCTACGGTGCAGAAGTTATGAATTGCATGGTACAGCACATGGAAATCGTAATCTTCGTAAGCCTGCTGTACTTCTTTTTTCAGCAGCTGCATGTGCATAAGTGCCCAGCGGTCAAGCTCCTGCATCTGTTCAAACGGCACTTTGTCTTTTTCGTAGTCAAAGTCGTTGGTGTTGCCCAAAATGTAACGAATGGTGTTGCGGATTTTGCGGTATACTTCGGAAAGCTGTTTCAAAATATCTTTGGAGATACGAATATCAGCTTTGTAATCGCTGGAAGCAGCCCACAGGCGGATAATATCTGCGCCGTATTGTTTGATAACGTCCTGCGGAGCAACGGTGTTGCCTACGGATTTGGACATTTTGCGGCCTTCGCCGTCAACAACATAGCCGTGGGTTAAAACGGATTTATACGGAGCGTGTCCGGTGGTGGCAACGCTTGTTAAAAGCGAGGACTGGAACCAGCCGCGGTGCTGGTCGCTGCCTTCAAGGTACATATCAACAGGCCATGCCAGTTCCGGGCGTACTTTGGCAACAGCTGCATGAGAAGAACCGCTGTCGAACCAAACGTCCATAATGTCGCTTTCTTTGGTAAAGTGTTTGCCGCCGCAGTGCGGGCAGGTTGTACCTTCCGGCAGAATTTCTTCGGCTTCGTGTTTCCACCATGCGTCGGAGCCTTCTTTTTGGAACAAATCGGCAACGGCGTTAATGGTTTCGTCGGTAATCATCGGTTTGCCGCATTCTTCGCAGTAGAACGCCGGAATAGGAACGCCCCATACGCGCTGACGCGAAATGCACCAGTCATTGCGGTCGGCAACCATGTTATGGATACGGCTTTCGCCCCAGGACGGAATCCATTTAACTTCGTTGGCAATGGCAGCAAGCGCATCATCACGGAAACCGTCGATAGATGCGAACCACTGCTCGGTTGCACGGTAAATAATCGGGTTTTTGCAGCGCCAGCAGTGTGCGTACTGATGGCGGATGTTTTCTTTGCCGAACAACATGCCGAGTTCAGCAAGATATTTTAAGATAGGAATGTTGGCATCAAATACAAACATGCCTTCAAATTGTTTTGCTTCTTTGGTAAATTTACCGGATTTATCTACCGGGCAGATAATCGGCAGATGATATTTAATACCGGTTTCAAAGTCGACATCGCCGTGGCCGGGAGCGGTATGTACGCAGCCGGTACCGGCATCAAGCGTTACATAGTCGGCAAGTACAACGATGGATTTGCGTTCAATGGTATCGAACGGATGGCGGCATTCGGCAAATTCCATATCTTTGCCTTTGCAGGTGCCAAGCACGTTGCTCAAATCTTTCTTGCATACTTTGCCAACCTGTTCCAAAAGTTCTTTGGCAAGGAACAGAACTTCGCCTTCACATTCAACCCAGGCATATTCAATATCAGGATGCAGGGCAACGGCAACGTTGGCAGGCATGGTCCACGGAGTGGTTGTCCAGATTACCATATAGGCCGGTTTGCCTTTTGCTGCTTCAGGCATCATGCCGTTGTCTTTTACAATCGGCATTTTTACGTAAATAGCCGGAGTTTTCTGTTCAGCGTATTCAATTTCTGCTTCTGCCAGAGCGGTTTCGCAGTGCGGGCACCAGTAAACGGATTTCTGGCCTTTATAGATATAGCCTTTTTTAGCCATTTCGCCGAATACATGAATCTGTACGGCTTCGTAATCAGGAACAAGGGTTACATAGGGATGATCCCAGTCGCCCAAAACGCCAAGGCGTTTAAAATCGTTGCGCTGAATGTCAATCCACTGCAAAGCGTAGTTTTTGCATTCGTTGCGCAGTACCAGCGGGTCAAGCTCGTTGCGGTTCAGGCCAAGGTTTTTAATGGCAGCATGTTCAATCGGCATGCCGTGGGTATCCCAGCCGGGAACGTACGGAGTATCATAACCCTGGGTATATTTATATTTCATGATGATGTCTTTTAAAATTTTATTAAGAGCAGTGCCCATGTGAATTTGTCCGTTGGCATACGGAGGGCCGTCATGCAGAACAAATTTTTTGTGGCCTGCGTGCAGTTTTTGTTTCTTTTCGTAAATGTTGTTGTCATACCAGTATTTTAAAATTTCCGGTTCACGTTCCGGCAGTCCGGCACGCATAGGGAACTCTGTTTCCGGTAAGTTAAGCGTTTTGCTGTAATCCAATTTTTTACACCTCCAAAAAAATAAAGCCTCATCCCAAAGGGACGAGACTGTATAACCCGTGGTACCACCCTAATGACGCAGAATTTACGCGCCACTCTCAACGCTGTTAACGTGCGTTACCCCGTCCGTACTTACTGCTGTTTCTGTACGGAAGCTCCAAAGTGATTTTCACCGGCCTTCTGTCCTGTTCCGGCTTGCACTGTCCCGGAATCGCTGCGCTGCTTCGTGCCGGCTACTGTCTTTATCATAGCCTGTAAGAATATTTAAAAACACAATCATTATACAACACCGGCGAAAAACCGTCAATGTTTTTTGTAATACTTATATGAAAAAATTCCGTATCCTTCGTCTTTATGTAAATGCGATGTATCATTTAACAAAAAGATGCTGTGTTCCAGCCATTTGTTAATGCCAAGTACGGTTACGCTGCCCGGCAGGATATCGACGGAAAAGTTATATTTGTTTACTTCTTCGATATCAAAGCCAAGCCAGTAAAAAATAATGTTTTGAATAGTGCCCTTGTGCGCAACAATAATCAGGTTTTCTTTTTCCATATCAGCACAGGCTTTAATGCCTTCAACGCAGCGGTCATAAAATTCCTTGCGCGTTTCTCCGCCCGGATAATTGCGGTGGTGCAGTTCCTTCAGCGTCGCTGCCGGACGGTAAATTGCCTTGGCTTCGCTTTCGGTCATTCCGGCAGCAAAGCCGTTATTTTTTTCGCGCAGAAACGCATGCTTTTCAATTTTACCGTCCATATGCAGGCGTGCGGCAATAATGGCAGCGCTTTCGGCAGCGCGTTTTAAATCGCTTGCCAAAATGCGGAATTTTTCGCTGCGCCCTTTAAAATCCAGTGCCAGTTTTTCCGCAAGTGCTTCCAGCTGGCTGCGCCCGGCTTCGGTAAGGTCAGAATCAGTCCAGCCGCCTGTTAAATGCTGAGTATGATGTGTTGCTTCTCCGTGCCTCACAAGGATTATCATAATCGTTCCGCCTATTCTTCAGTATTTTTATCAAAGCTCTTTAAAAGTTCAAGCTGCGATTCCAGCAAATTTATCATGTGCTGGCGGTGTACATTGGCTTTTTTTACCTGGTCATCAAAACTGTTTTTGGCAAGCGCTGCTTTGTTTTCAGCGTCAAACATCAGCTTGCGTGCCCTTGCGTCGGCGTCGCTTACTGTTTTTTCTGCCTGCATGCGTGCTTTGCCAAGGGTTTCAACGGCGTCTTCCCTGGCTTTATCAATAATATTTTTGCAGGATTCTTCCGATTTTACCTTTAATTTTGCCACTTCAACTTCGGCGGCAATGCGCATTTTGTTAACAAACTGCTGCGTGTCTGCTTTCAGCTTGTTCATTTCGGCTTCTGTATCGTTGCGCAGTTTATCCGCTTCAGCATTGGCTTCGTTGCGTACTTTTTCGGCATAGCTGTCAGCTTCGGCCTTAGCCTGCGCTGCGGCAGTACCGGCTTCGTTAAGCAGACGGTCCGCCTCGTTTCTGGCATCTGTTTTCATGCCTTCGCATTTGGCGGTGGTTTCGTCAAGCAAAACCTGTGCTTTCTTTTCGCTTGTTTTTTTAACTTCGTCCGCCGTTTCCTGCGCCACAACCAAAGTGTTCTGCATGGTTGCTTCCATTTGCTGGTAATATTCCAGCTTGGCGCTGACGCGTTCAACGGTTTCTTTCAGTTCGATATTATCCTGATACAGACGCTCAAAATCTTTTACAACCTGCGCAAAAAACTTGTCTACTTCTTCGGTTTCATAACCGCGGAAGCCTTTGGTAAAGGTTTTATTTTTTAAATCGAGAGGTGTAAACATCTGCCTCTTTCCTCCAACATTAAATATAGCGTTTTAAAGTAATGCTCATGCGTCCTTTTTTGGTTGTACCGCGTATTTCGGCAACTTCTACGCGCCCGCGGCTGCGGAAGGATATTACATCGCCTTCGTTTACGCTTTGCGATGGCTTTTTGGCTTCCTTCCAGTTTACACGTACATTAAGGCTTTTTATTTCATCGGCCATGCGCGAGCGGGAAACACCGTAACCTGCGGCGGCAACGGCGTCAAGCCTTAAATCGGCCACTGTGGCACTGATGATTTTTACTTTTTCTTCGCGCTGGGCAAGGTTTTCGCGCGGTATTTCGGTTATGCTAACCGGCGCGCTGCCAATCTGCGTAAGGTTGCTTTCGATGTAATTGACAAAACTTTTATCGGCAACAAAATGCGCGCCTTCCGGCGTAATAACAATATCGCCCAAAATTTCGCGCTTGCAGCCCATGCCCATAAACGCTCCCAAAACATCACGATGGCCAATGGTGTAAAAACGCTTGTCCCATTTAACTTCAAAACAGCTGATGCCGTAATCGGGTGCGCCCATAAAGTTTTCGTCTATAAATGCTGCTTTTACTCTTTCGGCATTGTTAAAACCGCCGTCAGCTTCAATTTTTATGTTTTCGTAGTTAGCGGCAACAATTTCCGCTACATTATAGCTGTGCGGGTCTAAAAAATCCGTTATGCGGAACTTTTTGCTTTTTCTTGCCCCTTCGGCAAGGTCAAGCAGTTTTGCTGCCAGTTCTTCATCGCCGCCGGCTTTAAAATAACGCAGTATTTTTTCTCTGTCTGCCATTTATTTGCCCTGCAGCTCCCTGCTGCGCTGCATTGCTGCCAGTACAGCATCGTAAATAGCTGCTCTTACGCCGCGGTTTTCAAGCGCATGTATGCCGGCAATGGTTGTGCCGCCTGGTGATGTTACCTGGTCGCGCAAAACAGCCGGGTGTATCCCGGTCTCCAATACCATTTTGCCGCTGCCGGCAAAAGTCTGCGCCGCCAGTTTTATCGCCATGGCGCGCGGCAGGCCTGCGTTTACACCTGCGTCAGCCAGAGCGTCAATCATCATAAATACATATCCCGGCCCGCAGCCGCTTACTGCCGCAATAGCTTCTATGGCGCTTTCGGCAATAATTTCAATTTCGCCGCAGCTGCCAAAAACAGCTTTGGCAACGTCAAGCATTTCTTTGCTTACGTTTTCGTCAGGAGCAATGGCCGTCATGCCGCAGCCAACTGCCAGCGGCGTATTGGGCATAACGCGGATAACAGCATGCCCGGGAACAAGTTTATGCAGCTTGTCAAGGTTAACGCTGCCCATAATGGAAAGCACCGTTGTGTTTTCGGGAATTGCTCCGGCAACCTCTTTAGTTATGGCAGCATCTGCCACCTGCGGTTTAACGGCAAGAATTACAAAGCCTGCCGTTTTAACTGCCTCCGCGTTGCAGCCGGTGGTATTAACTTTATAAGTTTTTTCAAGGTATTCGCGGCGCCCTGCCGAAGGGTCGCTGATGATTATCATTTCAGGCTCGGCAATTTCCTTATGCAGCATGCCTTTTAAAATGGCTTCCGCCATCATGCCGCCGCCAATAAAAGCTATACGCCCTGTTTTATCAGTTATTTTTTCCAAGGCTGTCCCCCTCTTTCGTCATAAATATTATCATCTGCATTAATATCAACGTTTTTAGGCGCGCATACCAAAATATTATGGCCTATTTTTTTCATGCTGCCGCCCAAAGCATAAACAACGCCGCTGATAAAGTCAGTCATTCTTTTCATAACAACTTTATCGGTAGCTTCAAAATTAACAACAACCGGCTGGCTGCCGTTAAGGTAATCGGCAATTTTCTGCGAATCGTCAAACGATACCGGTTCCAGCACAATTACTTTAACCTGCTTTTGCGCCATTGGTATGGAAATGGTTTTTGACGCGGGCATAGCAGTTGTTTTGCTTTTGAAAAACGATTTGCGCTCAGGTTCCGGTTCTGCCGGAGCAGCCGGTACTTCTCTTACCGGTGCTGCGCTTTTGCGTGAAAACAGGCTTTTTTTAGCCGGTTTTTCTTCCGGTTGTTCACTTGGGGTTTCTTCAATTATTTCATCGTCTTCTTCATACAATCCGAGAGCTTCCGAAATGCGGTCCAATAATTTCATAAAATTATCACCTCAGGTTAAAATTTTAAACTGTAATCACGCTGCCCGAAAAGCGCCGTGCCTATGCGCACCATATTTGCGCCTTCTTCAATTGCAGTTTCGTAATCATGCGTCATGCCCATGGAAAGAATATCTATATCCGGGCGCTGCTGTTTCAGTTTGCAGTAAAGCTTGTAGCCTTCCGCAAACACCCAGCGTATATCTTCGGAATTTTCCGCCGCAGGCGCTATAACCATCAGCCCGCGCACGTGCAGATTTTTAAAATTGTCAAGTTCGGGCACAACCGCTTCATAATCTTCCGGGCTGAACCCTGTTTTTTGTTCTTCGCGCGCAATGTTAACCTGCAAAAGTATTTCCTGAACTTTGCCCGCTTTGGCGGCTTCTTTATCGACAGCCTGCATTAAATGTACGCTGTCCGCCGATTCAATCATATCAAAAATGGCAACTGCCTGTTTGGCCTTGTTGGTTTGCAGATGCCCTATTAAATGCCACCTGCCGCTGCCTTTGCCGACAATTTCGCGTTTTGCTTTGGCTTCCTGCACACGGTTTTCACCGATTACCGGAACGCCAAGGTTAAAAGCGTCGGTTATTACCTCAGCCGGGTGATTTTTGGTTACTGCAACCAGAGTAACTTCATTGCCTGTAATTTTTTCTTCTGTGCGCCTTGCAAGCGCAGCATCTATTTTGGCTTGTACATTAATTAAATTTTCCTGTAACAATATAAAGACCCCCTAAAGGTTTTATATTCGCCGTTAATATAATTTATCCTTTTACTTTTTCCAAATAGTTACGCCCATACGGCCTGTTTTGCCGTTTTCCGCACGGTACGAAAAAAACAGTTCTTTGCTGCACTGCGTGCAGACACCGGCGTTATAAATATTTTGCGGCAGTAAACCGGCATCTAAAAGCGCTAGACGGTTCCAGGCCTGTAAATCTGCCATATACCGGCCATTTTCTTTTGGCGTAAAACATCCGGCATATTTTTTGCCGGCTTCAAAAACTTTATCGTCAACTTCATAGCAGCATTGCCCAATGCTGGGGCCTATGCCTGCCAGAATATTTTCCGGCTTTGCGCCGAATGCTTCCTGCATTTTTGCTACGGTGCTTGCGGCAATACCGGCAACGGTTCCGCGCCAGCCTGCGTGTGCCAGCCCTATGCTGCCGCTGACCGGGTCAGCAAAAATAACAGGAACGCAGTCTGCAAAAAACAGCATCAGCGGAAGCTGCGGAAGGTTTGTTACCAGCGCATCGGTATTTTTTACGGCATCACTGTATGCTTCGGCGCCTTTGCCTGCCAAGGCTTCATCCACAACGGCAACATTGCTGCCGTGCACCTGTTCACAGCAGGTAAATTTACCGGCATCAATGCCGAGCGCTGCGGCATAGGCACGCCTGTTTTTTAAAACAAGCCCGGCTTCGTCGCCAACATGAAGGGCAAGGTTTAACCCGCCAGATATTAGTGCGCTTTCGCCGTGCAGGCGGCAGCTGAACGCATTGCCGAAGCCCAATGCGTCAAATGCAGCAAAGCTGCCGTACCAGATATTTTTATTATTTTGCAAAACGAATCCGTTCATTTTACTCCTCACAAACTCCGCAGCGTTTGCAGCTGTCAAAGCACATTGGCGTAAAGCGCTGCGCTTTGGCATTTTCCCATTCTTTTATCAAATAGGCTTCTTTAAAGCCCATATCCAAATGCTTCCATGGCAGCGGGCAGCCGGGTTCATATTCCGCACCGGCAAGCTCCTCAATATCAAGCCCGTTATTTTTAAGCTCCTGTTTTAAGGGTATGCCTTCCGTAAAGGCCTGCAGTAAAAACTTCCCTGTTTTTCTGTTTCCGCGCGCCAGTACAGCCTGCAAAACAGTTTCTTTTAAAGATTCCGTTAAAAGTTTTATATGCTTTTCTTTTTTAAAAGCTGTTTCCAGCATTTTAAAACGCTTTTTCAAAATTTTGGTATTGCACAGCGGCGACCATTGGAACGGCGTAAACGGTTTTGGCACAAATGCATTTACGGAAATAATTAAATCGCCTTTGTTGCCTGCTTCATTCATTTTTTTGCGGATACGGCGAACCATTTCCGTCATTTCGTCAATATCAGCATCTTCTTCCTGCGGCAGCCCAATCATGTAATACAGCTTTACGTTTTTCATGCCGCTGGCAGCGGCAAGCGTAACTGCTTTGTAAATGTCTTCTTCGGTAATGCCCTTATTAATAATATTGCGCATTTTTTCGCTGCCTGCTTCCGGTGCAACGGTCATGGTCTGCTGGCCGCTCTGCGCAAGAGCATCTGCAAGCAGGCTGTCCAAAGTATCCGCACGCAGCGAGGCTACCGTAAACGGCACCTTATTTTGAATAAGCGCCGAAGTTAATTCGTGTATCTGCGGATAATCGGAAACCGCAGCACCCATTAAACCAACCTTTTCCGATACGGCAGGCCTGTTTAAAATTTTATCTAAAAGCAAGCCGTAATTTCTTGCGCGCGGCTTGCGGAAACAGTACCCTGCCATGCAGAAACGGCAATGACGCCCGCAGCCTCTGGCTACTTCGGCAATAAACATATTCTGAAATTCCGTTTCGGAAGTTAAAATTGCTGAAGTATTGGGATATTTGTCCAGGTCGCGCACCCAGCGCCGTTTAACAATTGCAGGCACACGGCTGTCATGCTCCATGCCGGTAAAATTGCCGTCAGCATCATATTGCGGCGTATAAAAACGCGGCACATACAAGCCTTCAACCTGCGCCAGATTAAGCAGCAGTTCTTCTTTGCCAAGACCCTGTTCCCTGCCTTTATAAACAACATCAAGCAAATCGTTAATTACTTCTTCGCCTTCGCCTATAACAAAAACATCGGCAACTTCTGCCAAAGGTTCAGGGTTAAAGGTTGCGCACGGCCCGCCGATAACAATCAGCGGTTCTTTTTCGTTACGTTCTGCCGCACGCAATTTTATGTTGCTCATTTGCAGCATGGCAAGCAAATTTGCATAGTCCATTTCAAAGGACATCATTACGCCGATAATTTCAAAATCGGCAAGCTGCCGCTGAGTTTCCATACTCATTAACGGCGTTTTGGTTCTTTTGTATTCGGCCAGCGTTTTGCCGTCCGGCATAAAAAAGCGTTCACAGGCCGTATCGCCGCGGGCGTTAATAATCTGATACAAAATGTGCATGCCTAAATTTGACATGCCAACCTTATAACTGTTAGGGTACAAAAAAGCAAAGGCGCGCCTTGCCCCCGGTGCAAAGCACTGCGCGCCTGTTTCTTTTGCCAGTATTTCCTGAATTTTATTTTTTAATTCCCAAGTCAAAAGCAAAACCTCTTATTTTATAGCTTTTTCAATAGCATTAATTACTGTTTTTAAAACTTTAATTCTTGCATAATATTTGGAGTTGGCTTCAACTACCGTCCACGGTGCGTAATCCGTACTGGTGCGTATCAGCATTTCGTTAACAGCCGCTTCATAAGCAGGCCATTTTTCACGGTTGCGCCAGTCTTCTTCAGTAATTTTCCACTCTTTGTCCGGGTCGTTTTCGCGCTCTTTAAAACGTTTATACTGTTCGTCCTGGTCAATATGCAGCCAGAATTTACACAAAATAATACCGTGTTCAGCCCACTGCGCTTCGGTTTCGTTAATTTCGCCATAAGCGCGCTGCCATTCGGCATCCGTTGCAAAATGCTCAATGCGTTCAACCATTACACGCCCATACCATGTTCTGTCAAAAATGGCAATTTCACCGGCGCGCGGCATTTTAATCCAAAAACGCCACATGTAGTGGAATTGTTTTTCAACCTGGTTCGGTGCCGCAACCGGGTTTACAGCATAACCAAGCGGGTCAAGCGCTCTTGCAAGGCGTTTGATGGCGCCGCCTTTGCCGCCTGCATCCCAGCCTTCAAACGCTACAATAAGCGAGCGCTGCGATTCGTATAAATCAAGCTGCAAAGATTTTAATTTTTCCCTGCATTTATCAAGCTGAACTTTATATTCTTCTTTTGTAAGCGATTTTGAAAGGTCTACCTTATCAAGAACATTATATAAAGCTACATGGCGCGGCGGCAGCACAATGCTGCGGCTTTGGGATTTTATTTCTGCCGCTGCCAGTGCGCTTTGCAGTGATTTCACCATGCTTTCTATAATTTGAATGGTTGCAAAGCGTTCGTCATCACCGGCAATTAAATGCCACGGTGCGTTTTCGGTATCAGTTTCGGCAAACATCTGCTCATAAGCATTAATAAAGTTATCGTAGTCTTCATCGTTATGCTCCTGAACATCCAGTTTTTTCCAGTTTTTGCCGTACACTTTATTCAGCTTTTCCATGTTTTCCTTTTGCTGCTTTTTGGAAACATGCACAAAGTATTTCAAAAGCACATAGCCGTCATCGGTAAGCTGCTTTTCAAACGCACGGATGTGTGAATAGGAGGTATTGAGCAAATGCCCTACCTGGCTTTTATCCGAAACATTATGTTCATTTTTTAAAAAGTACCAGCTGCGGTGGTATACTGCAATATTGCCGTAGCTCGGAAGCTGCTTCCAAAAAGATGTAAAAAACGGCTGCTTGCGCTGCTCGTCAGTCATTTTGGACGCAGAAAATACCCTGAAACCGCGGGAGTCCATTTTCTGCATCATTTCATTGATAATATCTGTACGCATGGCTCCGCGCCAGCCTTCAACCAGCACAATTACCGGCAGTTTGGCAGCCCGGCATTCTCTTTGCAGTTTTCCGAGCAAATCACCGTAATATTCCAGCTTTTTGTCATACTCTTTCTTATCCAGTTTTTGCTTTAAATTGAGTTTTTCAAGCATATTTACGCCTCTGTTCACTTTGATATTTTAATACGGCTCTTTGTAAGGCCTTAATGCGCGCGGTTTGTCAAGTATTTCTGCCATTATAATACCTTCGCGCAGCCTCCGGCGGTTCATTTTGCCGTTAAAAAGCGCAGCTTTTTTCTGCGTGCGCGGCATGGCAAACACGGGTGCAGCAGGCCGTTTTTTTAATGACGGCGCCGTTATAAATACCGGTTCATTATACACTTTATAAGTTGGCTGCATCTTTGGCTGTTCAAAAACTTTTCCGCGCTGTTTTGCTTCCCGGTCTTCCGGAAACTCTACATACCAGGGCTTTTTACTTTCCCTGCCGGATGTGGGAACTTCTTCTTTATATACAGTTTTATCCGTACTTTCCTTCTGGCTTTGCTGCGTGCCTGTAGCGTCATAAGTTTCGCGGTTTTCCCGGCTGCTGTCCATATCCGGCAGCGGCGGAAAATGCCCCGTTCTGTTACGGCGTTTTTTGCGGTTCGATTTATCAATTACAACGGTAATTACAAAAATCAGCAGCGGCAAAAAGCCCATAAAGTTTTCAAAGTCCATAGTAATCCCTCATTTATTTTTGAACGGGATTTTTATCTACTTCAACATCCTGTTCATTACCGGCAATCATCTTGCGCATATCGGTATCTGCAATAATATTGTTCATACGGTAATAATCCATAACGCCAAGGCGGCCTTTTTCCAGTGCTTCCGCAAGGGCGGCAGGTACTTTGGCTTCCGCTTCAACAACTTTGGCCTGCATTTCCTGCGTATAGGCTTTCATTTCCTGTTCTTTGGCCACAGCCATGGCACGGCGTTCTTCGGCACGGGCCTGGGCAATGCGTTTATCGGCTTCCGCCTGGTCGGTCTGCAATGCTGCGCCAATGTTGCGTCCTACGTCAACGTCGGCAATATCAATCGAAAGAATTTCAAAAGCAGTACCGGCATCAAGGCCTTTGGCAAGAACGGTACGCGAAATATAATCCGGGTTTTCCAAAACATCAGTATGGCTTGCGGCAGAACCTACATTGGTTACAATACCTTCGCCTACACGGGCAATAATTGTTGCTTCACCGGCACCGCCTACCAGCCTGTCGATATTGGCGCGTACGGTAACGCGGGCTTTAACCTTCAGTTCAATGCCGTTTTTGGCTACGGCAGAAACAACCGGGGTCTCAATTACTTCCGGATTAACGCTCATCTGAACCGCTTCAAGCACATTGCGCCCCGCAAGATCGATAGCACAGGAACGTTCAAAGGTAAGAGGTATCTGCGCACGGTGCGCTGCAATTAAGGCGTCGATAACGCGGTCTACGTTGCCGCCTGCTAAATAATGTGCTTCAAGCTGGTTTACGTTAACATTCATGCCTGCTTTATTGGCCTTAATTAAAGGCAGCACAATCTGAGAAGCCGGTACGCGGCGCAGGCGCATGCCTATCAAATTAAAAATTCCCACGTTAACTCCGGCGGCAATGGCCGAAATCCATAATCCCAGCGGCACAAAATTAAAAAACAAAGCTATAACGGCAATAATTATAATTACGGATATTAAACCGCCGCTGAATAAAAAACTTAACAAAAAATCTGCCATTTACAACACTCCCCTACTCATATTTTTTAACAAGCAGCCTGCTGCCTTCAATCTTTACAACTTCAATTTCCGAATCTTTGTCTATGTAATCGCCGAAGCTGACCACGTCCACACGTTCACCGTCAATCAAAGCGGTTCCCGCAGGGCGCAGCGGCGCAATTACTTTACCTTTTTTGCCTAAATAACAGGAATAATCTGCCGCGCCGGTATAACCTTCGCTGTTTTTCTGTTTTTCGCGCAGCACAAAAGGATTCCAGCTTGACGATGACGGTATAAACCAGAACAGCAGCGCGCAAATTGCCGCAAGCACCGCAACAGTGCCGCCAACAATGCAAAACGCATCCCAGCCGCCGCCAAGGAAGAAAAAGAACCCTGCTGTCAGCGATAATAAGCCGATTGCGCCAAGTATGCCTCCGGGCACAATAATTTCCAGCCCGATTAAAACTACCCCGGCCACAAGCAGAACCGTATCAAGCGACATCCAATCACCTCCGCAAAGTATATATTATTATTATAACATACAACAAAAGCATACAGCAAAACTAAGCGTTTAAAAGTACAAAAATTATAAATTAAAACTTGTTCTTTCTGAAATTACAATTCAGGAAAAGCGTTATTTAATATGGCGCTGCACACTTTTTCCTCCCATGAATACATGCCGCTGTAAGCGCCGGCGTTTGCACTTTCCGGTCCTGGCATACCGTTCATAATATAAATAAACCCGTTTTTATGTTCCCGGTCTATAAACATGCCTGCCAGTAAACCGTAGGCTTCGGCAAAATGCCCGGACATTTCTATATCCCTGTCCGGCAGAAAACGGTCTTTATCAATGTTTTTTATATTCTGAATACCAAGGCCGAAGCAGTTCATTAACCCGCCGTAAGTATCGCCGTTGCTTTTAACTTCGTTTAAAGTCCAGTAAGGCTTAAACATTTCATCTATGCTTTTTTCAGTTAAAATACGTTTTCCGTTATATTTGCCATTATCAATAAGCATCTGCATCCACTTTTCCAGCCCGGCAAGGCTTATCCGCAAGCCGCCGTGCGGAAAAAATATTGTAGCATTGGTTCCCGTTATGTATTCATCATAATTATATATGTTGTACAGATTATTGCCGTATATTTTTAACGCGGAATAATCGTCAACCTGCGCAATCCACGGGCCATCAGTGTTCCAGACGCCGTATTCCTGCTTCTGATAAATCAGCCCAAAATCACTCAGCGCGGTCTCATTAAAATCGGTTATGTTAAAGCTGGCATCAATTTCCATAGGGTCAAAAATTGCCTGCTTCATATATTTATCAAACCGCGTCTGGGTAACTTTTTCTATAATGGTTCCCAAAATTCCGTAATTTAAATTTGTATAGCAGAAAAATTCTCCCGGTGCTTCACCATAAGGCGCATAATGCGCCCCGCCTTCATAAAACAGCCCGTCCGGGCGGAACAACTCCTGCAAGCTGTATTTTGAAGGTATTGTATAAACTTCACCATCGCGCAGCGAAGAAGTATGGCTTAATAGCATTTTAGAAGTTATCGGCGTATCAGGATAGTTAGGGTTGCGCAGCGTAAAGCCAAGGTAACGGCTTATATCTGCGTCCAAATCAATTTTACCCTGCTCCGCAAGCTGCATATATGCCGCTGCAACAAAAACTTTGGAAAGAGAAGCAATGCGCAGTTTGGTATTCCGCGTAAGCGGCAGGTTATTTTGAGGATTTGCGTTATCAATATACCTGCTGCCCAAAGTCTTTTCATAAACCAGCCGGCCGTTTTTAATAACCGCCGCACCAACACCTGGTACGCCATTTTTGTTATCGTCAATTAATAACTGCAAATCAGTATTCAGTTTTGCAAAATTTTCATTTTCTGCCGCCGCAGCAAATACCTTTAACTGGCAGGGCAAACAAATAATGCCGCAAATAATAAAAGCAGTTAAAAATATTATGTTTTTAAAATTTTTCATTCTCATTCCCCTGTCTTAAAACAAAAGTTAAAAACAATTATAACATTAAACAGCCTGCTTATAATACCTGTTTTGGAGTGCAAATATGGTATTTTTTGTGAATTTTAAATAAACCAGCAAACAAGGTCAGAGAAAAATTTTAATGCAGCTTAATTCCTGCGCAATTAAACTATTGACAGAGGTTTGAGAAAATATTATAATATCTTTCGTCAACAAAATTCCCCGATAGTTCAGCCGGTAGAACACCTGACTGTTAATCAGGGCGTCGTAGGTTCGAGTCCTACTCGGGGAGCCAGAAAATCAATGTCCCGGACGTTTTCCGTTCGGGATTTTTTATTTTTATGTATGCTTTCCTGCTCTTTTTACAAAAAGCACAAAATAAAATACGGAATCAGTTTTCAGAGTATATAAACACATTTTAAAATACTGATTCCGTATGCAAAGTTTAAAATATTTATCTTTTTATTGCCAGCTTATCTTGTCAGTTTATAAATAAGCGCGTTGCAGATTGCCGCCGCAACATTACTGCCGCCCTTGCGCCCTACTGCTACGATATAAGGAATGCCAGTCTGCATAATAATTTCTTTTGATTCCACTACATTAACAAAACCTACCGGCACGCCGATTACCAGTGCCGGTTTTATTTTGCCTTCTTTTACAAGCTCATCAAGACGTACCAGCGCGGTAGGAGCATTGCCAACAGCAATAATTACCGGGCCTTCAACGGTGCAGGCTTTTTCCATGCAGGCTGCAGCACGTGTGGAGCCTGCTTCTTTGGCTCTTGCTGCAACGTCGGCATCCGCCATAAAGCAAACGGCTTTGGCTCCGAGCTTGGCAAGCCCTGCTTTATTAATACCGGTGCAGGCCATATTGGTATCGGTAATAATGGTTGCGCCGTTTTTTAAAGCCTCCAGTGCTTTTTCAACTACGCCTTCAGAAAAACGCATATTGCGTGCATAGTCAAAATCAGCAGATGTATGAATAACACGTTTAACAATGCTTATTTTTTCAGGGTCAATTTTTAATTCGCCCAGTTCTTCACCGATAATTTCCATACTGCGTTTTTCTATATCCGCAGGCAGTACATTTTGTAATTTCATATAAACCTCCTGTTATTTTTCAATACCTTCGCGCGCCATAATTCCCTTATCCATCGGATGTTTTACCTTGCGCATTTCCGATACATAATCGGCAATTTCAACAAGTTCCGGCGCAGGGTTGCGCCCTGTTAAAACAACTTCAAGATTTTCCGGCTTATGCCGCAAAAATTCAATGAGTTTCGGCATTTCAAAAACTTTTGCGTTCAGTGCGCCTATTACTTCGTCCAAAATTAAAAGCGAATAGCCGCCGTTTTTTATTTTTGCCAAAACCTGTTCAAACATTTTATTATGCTCGATAAGCAAAGCATGTTTTTCTTCTTCATTCATTTGAAAAGTAAATTTTTTGCTTTCTTTGCCGCGCATTACTTCAATATCCGGCAGTTTGGCAAGCGAATAAAGCTCCCCGCTGTCGCGGCTTTTTAAAAACTGCACCAGCAGAACCTTATTGCCGCGCCCTGCACAGCGTACTGCCAGGCCAACGGCAGCGGTGGTTTTTCCCTTGCCGTCGCCGCAGTAAATATGTATTAACCCAAACATTTAAATACCAGCCTCTAAAATTTCGTAAACTTTCTTCATGTCGATGTTCTTTCTGATATTGTCGGCAAGAATATCATACTGTTGCTTTTTATATTCATCAAAATTGATAACTTTAATGTCGTCGCTGCTCATGCCTTTTTTGGCAAGCAGTGCTTCAACAACGGCAGCTGCAACGCCTTCGCTGTCGAAAATGCCGTGTACATAAGTGCCGTAAACATTAAGCTGCCCTTCAATATGCTGGGAACCTTCCGGCATAACGCCGCCTTCTTCGTAAATAGGCTGCATCTGGGTCAGCGCATTATTTTTATCAAATTCGGTTACGCCGGAATGGATTTCGTAGCCGTAAAAATCTTTGCCGCTGAGGTTTGCAAAAACACCCTGAACGCTGCCAAAACGGCCTTCCACACGGATAGTGCGTTTCTTTTCGGCAAAAATGGTTTCAACATTCAAAAGTCCGATACCGGCAGTATCGCCGCCTTCTTCAACGCCATACGGATCGCTAAGGTTTTTGCCGAGCATCTGGTAACCGCCGCAAACGCCGAAAATAACAGTCCCTTTATGCGCGTGCTTCAGAATTTCCGCTTCAAAACCGCTCTGGCGCAGCCATTTCAGGTCGCCAATAGTATTTTTGGTGCCGGGAATGATAATCATATCAGGATTTTTCAAATCCTGCACCTTATCTACATAACGCAGGGAAACGCCGGGAATAAGTTCAAACACGTTAAAATCGGTGTAGTTGGACATGCGCGGAATACGCACAACAGCAATATCAACCGCTTTAACTTCGGTATGTTCGGTTAAGCGTTCGGAAAGGCTGTCCTCGTCTTCAATATCGACATGCAGCATCGGCACTACGCCTACAACGGGCACGCCTGTTTTTTCTTCAATCATTTTCAAACCCGGGCGCAGAATTTCCACATCGCCGCGGAATTTATTAATGATAACGCCTTTTACCATTGCGCGTTCATCCGGCTCAAGCAGCATTAACGTTCCGTAAATGGAGGCAAATACGCCGCCGCGATCGATATCCGCAACCAGAAGCACAGGAGCCTTTGCCATTTTGGCCATGCCCATGTTTACAATATCGTCGGTTTTAATGTTAATTTCCGCCGGGCTGCCGGCGCCTTCGATAACGATAATATCATTTTTATCTGCAAGTCCGTTAAAGGCTTTCATAATTTCCGGCTTCAGCGTATGCTTCATTTTAAAATATTCAGCCGCTGTCATTGTGCCGATAGGCTCACCGTTTACAATAACCTGCGAACCGCAGTCACTGGTAGGTTTTAACAAAATCGGGTTCATAGCAACATCAGGTTCAATACCGGCAGCTTCCGCCTGCACAACCTGCGCCCTGCCCATTTCCGCGCCGGTGCGCGTTATAAAAGAATTAAGGGCCATATTCTGCGATTTAAAAGGCGCCACCTTATAGCCGTCCTGATTGAAAACACGGCACAAGCCCGCAGTCACAAGGCTTTTGCCTGCATTCGACATTGTTCCCTGAACCATTATTGTTTTGGCCACTTTAATCACTCGCTCCCATTAAAAATTTATGTATATCATGGTAACCGCCAATAATAGGCGCATTATTATCACAGTTAACTGCGGCGGCAATTACCGGCACATTACCGGCGCTGTGTTTGCCTGTTACGCAGCTTGTTGCATGGTCACCGCAAATAAGTATTTTAAGCGGCTCTTTAACGGTTTTTAAAACTGGGCCGATAAAGTCTTCGTCAATGCGTGTTATAAAATTCGCTTTGCCGGTGTAATCATACCTGTGCGCCGCTTCGTCGCTGCCATTAAAATGCGTAACCACAAAATCATAATCCTTTAAAAATTTTATGGTTTGCCCTGCCTTTGCGCAAACGTCGGTATCAATATCCGCCGTTGCCGTTGGCAAATCAGGGACAGGCATTTTTAGAGCACGGGCAATGCCGCGTACAATTTCGGCCTTGCATACGGCTGCACCTTTAATGCTATGCAAATCATAAAATGCAGGCAGCAGCTTTCTTTCCGAAGGTCCCCAAGGATAAATCCTGTAACTGATGCCGTTTCTGGCAAAAGGTTTAAGTTTTTCGGTGGTTTCATCTATAAATGTTTTTAAAAGCAATGACCTTGCTTTCAAATCACTTAAAAGCATGTCGATATTAAGCCCCATGCTCTCGTGCGGAGGCGCAATATGGCAGTCATGCAGAATCTGCCTGTCGTTATCCAGAATCAATAAATTACGGTACTCGGAAAGATGCAAAAACTCAATTCCCTGCCACAGCTTATTGCATACGGCGGCAGCTTCTGCCATTTCTTTTGCTGTAAGCCCCATTGCGTTAAAAGAAACCAGCTTTCCGGCTCCGTCAACAGATGCCAGATTGCAGCGCAGCACCATTTCATATTCACTGATGTCGCGCCCGTTTGCCAAAAGTTCCAGATAGGCACGGTTAAGCGGGAAATCTTTCTGCCCAACGCCCAACAGCCGTAAAATACAGCCCAGGCTTTCCGCAGGAAAATCGCTGCCGCAAATGCTTATTTCCGAATATGAACCTTTTTTCAGCAGTTTGTCAATATTAGGATGCCGGGCATATTCAAACGGCGTCCTGCCCCCAAAAGCATCTATCGGGTCATCTCCCAACCCGTCAATTATCACCATTAATGAGCGCATTATTTTGTACTTCCTTTAATGCTTTGATAAATCTTATATTAACGGCATGCCTTTTAACGGCAATGCGGTAATAATTTCCGTTTAAGTTATGATAATTGGCGCAGCTGCGGATTAAAAAACCCTTCTTTAAAAGCTGTTCTTTTAAATCCTGCGGCTGTTCCAGTTTGAAAAATATATAATTAGCCTCAGAGCCATAGGTTTTAGCGCCTAGCCTGTTCAGCGCGGCGGTGAGATAACGGCGTTCTTTTGCTATAAGTTTTTTTGCCTTTTCAACATATGCACTTTCATCCAAAGCTGCGCAGCCTGCTTCCTGCGCCGGTACGGAAACATTCCAGTCCTGCCCGCATTCATGCAGGCGCAAAAGCAAATCCGTATCTGCCGTAAGGCAGTAGCCAAGACGCAAACCCGGCATGGCATAGGTTTTAGTAAAGGCCTTTAATATAATAAGATTATTATTGCTTCGCAGCTTTTCAATCATGCTGTAAGCATTTTCATCAGCCACAAAATCCATAAAACATTCGTCAATTAAAATTTTTATGTTAAGTTTTTGGCATTTGGCAATTATCTCTGTCAAAAGTTCTTTATCAATAAGTTTGCCGGTAGGATTATTGGGGTTGCAGATAACCACAAAATCAATATCCGGCGTCAACTGCCGCAAAATATCGCTTTGGGGTTCAAAATTCTTTTCTTCCCGCAGCAAGTAATAATCTATCCCGCAGCCAACACTGCGCAGAGCCTTTTCATAATCGGCAAAAGTAGGCGCCAGAAGCAGCGCTTTTTTCGGCCTTAAGGCCAGCGCCAGTTTAAACAGTACATCCGCTGCACCGTTGCTGAAAAAAATGTATTCCCCGGGCACGGCTAAAAATCCGGCCAGTTTTTCCGTTAAGCGGCGGCAGAACGGGTCCGGGTAATCCGCACATCCTGCAATGGATTTTACAATTGCTTTTTTTACAGACTGCGGCAAACCAAGCGGATTGATGTTTGCAGAATAATCAGCAAGGTTCTTTTTGCCGCTGGCGGTATATACATCGCCGCCATGCACATAGGTATACATCATTTACTCTCCAATTATAAAAATCTTAATTAAATACACCAAAGAAAAGGTTAAAATGCTTAAAATACAGGTCATGTACATTAAGCCATTCATTTTTACAATATCTTCGGCATCCGTTTTTTTCACTTCGTCGCCAATGGTATCTTTAGGCACCCATTTGCCAAAGTAAAAATGCCCGCCGCCAAGTTTAATACCAAGCGCACCGGCTGCCGCCGATTCCGTCATGGCTGAATTGGGGCTTAAATGGTGGCGCCTGTCGCGCTTAAAAATACGCCACGAACCGGAAGCATCCATATTCAGAAAATATGCTGCCGCTACCATTAACAAACCGGAAATACGCGCCGGTATAAAGTTGGCGACATCATCCAGCTTTGCGGCACAGCGCCCGAAATACAAATATTTATCGTTTTTATAGCCAACCATGGAATCCATGGTGTTAATTGCTTTATACAAAAATGCCAGCGGCGCCCCGCCGATAAACATAAAAAACAGCGGTGCAATAACGCCGTCAGAGGTGTTTTCCGCAACGGTTTCCACGGCAGCTTTGGCAACTTCTTCGTCAGTAAGTTCTGCCGTATCGCGCCCTACAATCCACGAAAGTTTTTTGCGTGCTTCCTGCAAATCGCCGCTTTTCAGTGCATCGTACACCTGCAAGCTTGCTTCTTTAAGGGAACGCATTGCAAAAATCTGATAAAACATAAATGTTTCAACGGCAAACGCCAGTACCGGGCTGTACATTTCTGCTAGCGTTAAAATAAAATACGGCACGGCAAAGGTTACCGTTAAAACAATAACCACCATCACAAAGCCGCCCATCAGCAAACCTTCCGGCTTTTCTCCGCAAAAGCGGCGCACGGCCTTTTCGGTTATGCTTATCAGTTTGCCTATAAAGCAAATAGGATGCGGCAACCAGCGCGGGTCACCAAAAATAAAATCTAAAATAAACCCCAAAATTATTGCTGTTAAAAGAACCATACTACAAACCCTTCATCATCAAAAAATCATTATTTATCCCTGTAAGCGCGGCAGGCCTTTACAAAATTTTCAGCAAACTCTGTATTGCCCCACAAATGAATGTGCGGGTAGCCTGCGTAAAGGTTCGGCGTTGTATAAACCGCTTCCCAGGCTTTTGTTCCGGAAGCTTTGGCAACTGCAAAAGTATCGCCGTTATTGGTACTGTCGGAATAATGGAACTCGTGCCCATTAATTTGCCCGCCTTTTTTGCACAGCAAATTATCGCGCTTGGCCGTTAAAACAACATAGCCAAAACGGTTCAGCTTCTGCGTCATATAAGTTTCGCCGTCTACAACGCCAGCCCAGTCATAAACCTGCCCGCTCTTATCGCGGAAAGCCTTCATCAGGTACATAAAGCCGCCGCATTCGGCAATGCACGGCAGCCCGGAATCTACCGCATTTTTTATGCTTTCGCGCATGGAAAAATTATCCTGCAGCACTTTGGCATACAGCTCCGGATAGCCGCCTCCAAGATACAAGCCGTCACATTCCGGCAGCTGTTTATCTTCCAGCGGGCTGAAATATACAAGCTCGGCACCGAGGCTTTCCAGAAGTTCCAGCGCGTCCTGATAATAAAAGCAAAAGGCCTTGTCATAAGCAACGGCAATTTTTACACCGGCAATTTTTTTCTGCTGCAAATCAGTATAAGTTAATGCCGGAGCCGCTGCCGCAATTTCAAGCAGCCTGTCAAAATCAATGCTTTTTTCTGCCTGGGCAGCAAGCGTATTGATAATTTCCTGTAAATCGGTAATTTCGCCTGCCGTTACAAGCCCTAAATGGCGGCTTTCAAAATTACAGTTTTCCATATGCGGCATATAGCCAAGCAAAGGTATACCTGTTTCTTTTTCAATGGCTTCTTTATAAAAAAGATAACTCATTGCCGTTACATTATTTAAAACCGCACCGGCAACATTTACATCTTTACGGAAGTTTTTAAAGCCTTCAATCATGGCGGCGATGGAAAGAGCAGCCCCTTTGGCGTTTACAACCAAAATTACAGGCGTTTTGGTAAGGCGCGCCAAATCGTAGGCACTGCCTTTAAGCGTAGTGCCCATACCGTCAAAAAAGCCCATGGCCCCTTCCAAAACCGCAATATCACAATCTTTGCCGTTTTTGGCAAGCAGATATTTGGCAGTTTCTTCCGGAAGCATGAATAAATCCATATTGCGTGATTTTGTGCCGATAACGCGGGAATGAAACATCGGGTCGATATAATCCGGGCCGGATTTAAACGCCGCCGTTTTCAATCCTTTATTCATTAACGCTTTCAGCACGGCACAAGTTAAAGTTGTTTTGCCGCTGCCGCTGGCAGGTGCAGCCAGCATAAAACGCGGCAGCTTCAGTTCAGCCATTTTACTCACCCTTTTTCAATGCCGTCATTATATAAACAGGGTTCTGGGACATCATCAAATTATAAGCGCCAAGTTTTTTGGCACGCGCCGCAAACACATTTACAATATCAAGCGCGTAGGCTTCGTGCTGCTTGTAATACTCAACCACTTCTATCAAAGTTTCAACGGTAATGGCATTAATTACCACACGGCAGTTTACGTTTTTGGCATAAATGGTGTTTAACATTTTGCACAAATTACCGCCGCTGCCGCCGATAAACACGCAGTCCGACACCGGCATTTCTTCCAGTTTTTCCGAAGCCTCGCCTGCAATTACCGTAAGGTTCTCCACGCCGAACAGCTCTTTATTTTTTTCAATAAGCTGCACAGCTTCCGGATTGCGTTCAAACGCATAAACCATGCCGCGTCCGGCCTGCAAAGCAAGCTCAATGGAGCAGGAACCTGTACCAGCGCCAATATCATAAATAACGTCGGTTTCCTGCGGCATCAATTTGGAAATGGAAACCGCACGGATTTCCTGCTTCGTCATCGGCACTTTGCTGCGCATGAACAAATCGTCATTCAAACCGTGAACATTATGTGCCAGAGTTTTGGCGTCTTTATTAATAATCATCATTACAGAAAGCGAAGAAAACTGTTTCTGTGCAGCTTCTTCCGCCTTCATGGAACTGATATTTTCGTTATCATAAGAAAGGTTTTCACCGACATAAACCTGCACACCGCCAAGCCCGAAACGGCACAGTTTGGCGCACAGAGCCTGCGGCGAATTTTCTCCGCCGGTAAGGGCAAATACTTTTTCATTATGGGCAACGGCTTCAATAAAATTCTGCCTGCGGCCGTGCATGCTGATAATTTTTGCGTCATCCCAGGACATTTGCAGCTGCTGCGCAAAATAAACAAGGCTGCTGATACCGCAAAAACGCACACATTCACAATCCGGCAGCTTGCCGCTGATAGTTTTGGCAAGGCTGAAAAAGCCTACATCGCCGCTTACAAGTATGCTGACAATATCTTTTTCAGGATTGGCATTTGCGCAAATATTGCATATTTCCGCCGTCTTAATGGTGTCAAAAAGGCGCTTTTTAGACGCAAAATTTGCAAGCATGCGCTTGTCACCAATCAAAATCGTACTTTGGTTTATTGCTTCAAGGGCTGCACCGGTTAACAGTTTGGGGTTGCCCGGCCCAATGCCTACAATATTAACCCTTAACATTTCTTCACCTTCATTCTGCGGTCTGGTAACGCTTTTTCATCAGCGCCGCTATATCTGCATAACCGCTGCCGTGTTCGTTTTCGCTTCTGGCAATTATAACAAGTTCCGCCCCTGCTTTATGTGCTGCGGATATTTTTTTTTCAAAACCGCCGGCTTTGCCGGAATCTTTTGTTACAAGGTATTTAGCATTAAAATGCTTAATCATGGCTATGTTTAAATCTTCTTCAAACGGGCCCTGCATGCAGACCACGTTAGCAGGCTTATAGCCAAGCTCCACAGCTTTGGCCAGGGAATCCTGCATAGGCAGAATCCTCAGCGCTATACGTTCGCTGTAATCAGGCACAGCCGTAAAATCAGGCAGATTTTTACTGCCGGTTGTTAAAAATATTTTGCCTTCGGTATGGCTTAACAATTCGGCTGCTTCTGCGGCGTCATGCACAACTATGGCACTGCCGTAGCCTGCTTCCGCCGGGCGTACAAGCCGCAGATACTCCGTATTGTTTAAAGCGCAGGCTTCTTTTACGGTTTGCGTAACCACCGTAGCATACGGATGTGTAGCGTCAATTACGCAGTCCGGCTTGTGTTCCGCCAAAAAGCTGCACATAGCCGTTAAATCCATACGCTCCGGCAGAACTTTAACATTATAGTGTTCTTCAATAAGGCCGGCTCCGTACAAAGTAGCTACCGAAACATAAATTTCAATATCAAGCGCGGCAAGCTCTTTTACAAGCCCGCGCCCTTCGCTTGTACCGCCGATAATCCAAATGCATCTGTTCACAGCTTATAGCCTCTGGGGGTAACCAGTTTGCCGTTAATAACTTCGGTTTGCGAGTTGCCGATAATTACAGTAGAGAACATATCTACCTGTTTATCGCGCAGTTCCTGCAAAGTAGTAATTTCGTAAGTTTCGCCGTCGCGGCCAATATTGCGCACAATGCCTGCCGGTACATCCGGGCGCTGGTTTTTCAGCATAATGTCGCAGGCTTTCTGCAAATAATCGTGGCGCTTAAAGCTGGAAGGATTGTACAGGCAAATGCAAAAATCAGCCTGAGATGCACAGTCAAGACGTTTTTCAATTTTTTCCCACGGAGTCAGCAAGTCGCTTAAAGAAATAAGGCAGAAATCGCTGATGAGCGGAGCACCGAGCACTGCTGCACCGGAGCAGGCTGCGGTAATGCCGGGAACTACTTCAATATCCAGTTCCGGATGGTCTGCCGCTACCTGGTACATAATGCCTGCCATGCCGTAAACGCCTGCATCGCCGCTGGAAATCATGGCTACGGTTTTGCCTTTCAGAGCTTCTTCAACAGCAAGGCGGCAGCGGTCAACTTCTTTGCGCATGCCGGTTGTTAAAAATTCCTTGCCGGGAAAATCGTTTTTAATCAAATCTATATAAACATGGTAACCCGCAATAACATCACATTTTTCAAGCGTGTTTTTAGCGCGTGTGGTCATTTGTTCCACACCGCCGGGGCCTAAACCTACTACATAAACTTTCTGCATTTTACACCATCCTAAATTTATTTTAAAAATCTATAATCAGCGGTTCTTCCGCAACCGCTAAGGTAACACCATCATGAGCCGTTTTGCGCAATTTAAGGCAGCCGCCGCTTGCAAGCACTGCCGAACGTTCGCAAACGTTATCAACGCCTGCAATGCTTTTTACAAAAGCGCTCGGCGTAAAATCACCCTTTGCCTGCTGCAGTTCTGCGGCAGTATAAAATTTTACCGGCACATTATGCTTTGCCGCAAAAGCAAGCAGCCCGGCTTCATCTTTTTTTAAATCTACCGAAGCTATGCTTTTTACGCAGCGCATGTCAAACCCATGCTTTTCCATTTCAGCAAGCACAAAATTTTCTATTTTTTCCAAAGGCGTATTTCTGCGGCAGCCAATGCCCAAATGTAAAATTTTAGGCATTAAAACAACTGTTGCGCCAAACGGCTTCTTGTTTTTGCAGGTTGTTACAGCCATGCCGGTTTCTCCGCTGCCGGCAAGTTCCACGCCGGAAGGCAGAGCACCTTTAATTGCGTAATCGCTGCATAGCCCTGCCGTTTTGCCCGCAACAAGCGCCGCTGCAAAATCTTTGGCAGCCTGCATGCTTTCAATAACCATGCCGCGCCGTGCCGCCCATTCGTCAACCGCAAACAGGTTATTAACATCGGTTGCTGTTGTTACAACGGGCACGGCTTTAATTGCGGCGGCAAGCTGCCTTGCTAGGCTGTTGGCACCGCCAATATGGCCCGAAAGAAGCGATATTACAAAGTTTGCGCATTCATCAATAACAAGCACTGCCGGGTCGGTAGTTTTGCTTTTAACATGCGGCGCAATAGCGCGCACCGCAATGCCGCTGGCACCAATAAATATCAGCGCGTCAGCCTTATTAAAATACTCCGCGCAAACAGCCTTGTAATCGTCAACAGCAGTTAAGCCTTCGCATACACCGGCAAACTTCGGCATAGTGCAGCATTTTGCCTCGCAGCCAATGCCTGCCAAAAACCTGCCTATGGCGGCGTTAAGCAGCCCGCCGCGTTTGCTGAAGGAAAAAATAACTGCCAGCATTATTTAACCTCAGGTTTAATATCCAGTTTGCTGGGGTCTGCTTCGCGGTAGCCGTGCGCAAAGGTCGGGTTATACAGTTCGCTTCTGTCGTATTCGCTGCCAAGGAAGTAGCCGACAGTAATGAGCGCGGTTTTGGTAATATTGTATTTGGCCGCGGTTTCGGCAATAGTGCCTACGGTGCAGCGGAAAACTTTTTCATCCGGCCAGGAAGCCTTATAAACAATGGCTGCCGGGGTATCTTCTTTGTATCCGCCTGCAATGAGTTCTTTCTGGAGTTTTTCCAGCATGCTGGAGCTTAAAAAGATTACCATTGTTGCATTGTGCGCAGCATAATCGGCAATTTTTTGTTTTGAAGGAACAGGAGTGCGCCCTTCCATACGGGTAATAATAACCGACTGGCTTACATTCGGCAGAGTGTATTCTGCTTTTAAAGCGGCTGCAGCAGCGCAGAAGGAACTTACGCCGGGCACAATTTCATAATCGAGCCCATAGCTGCGCAGAAGGTCAATCTGTTCGCGGTGAGCGCCGTAAATGCTGGGGTCGCCGGTATGCAGGCGTACTACCAGTTTGCCGCTCTGTGCTGCCGGTACCATGGCTGCAATAACTTCTTCCAAAGTCATTTTTGCGCTGTCCATAATTACGCAGTCAGGTTTCGCATATTTTAAAAGTTCTGGGTTAACTAAGGAACCGGCATAAATAATAAGGTCAGCCTTTTCCAAAAGTTCTTTGCCTTTCACCGTAATTAAATCCACGGCACCCGGGCCTGCGCCAATAAAATAAATCATTTGTCAAACTCCTTTTCCTTAACTAAAATTATCGAAAAATAACTGCTTTTTTCGTCAATCTCATTCAAATCACGGTAAACTTTTTCGCCGGGCAGTCCGCAGCGTTCCACCATTGCGGCATGGCTCAAAAGTCCGCGCTCTTTAAGTTCATCGCGCACACTGGCAATCTGGCTGGCCGATTTCATCAGCACCTTGTTGCCGGGAGCGTCTAAAAATTTGCTCGATTCTTTATAACTGCCGGGCAGGATGATTAAAGGCTCTGCCTTTTCGCACAGCGATACGTTAAGCTTTGCAGCAACGGCGCAGAAGCTTGTTACACCGGCAACGAGTTCTGCATCATAGCCTGCTTTAAGCACCAGTTTATGCACATAAATGCAGGTTGCGTAAACCGTAGGGCAGCCAAGCGTGATGAACACCACGTTTTTGCCTTCGTCCAAAAGTTTGGTAATGGTATCGGCGCCTTCCTGGTGTGCCTTGGCCAAAGCGTCTTTATCCTTCGTCATCGGCATGTAAATAACAACCTGTTCCTTTTCGTCGATATTTACAATCTGATTAACGATATTTTTTGCAGTCATAATATCGCCGTCGCCTTTTGGAAGCGCTACAACATCGCATTCCTTCAAAAGGCGCACCGCCTTCAGCGTCATCAGTTCCGGGTCACCGGGGCCAATGCCTACGCTGTACAATTTACCTCGCATTATCTTCATCCTTCCTTTTCATCTGATGCAGTTTTATAAGTTCATCAGCATGGGCTGTTTTGCCTAATATGCCATATACGTTGGAGAACATCAGCGCGCCGGTTTTTAATTTGCCGTGCACGCGGTGTTGCATATAATAATCTATTTTTCCGGTAACGGCAGGCATAACTTTGTCAAACAGGTTTTCTGCCTTTAAAATTTTAATAACTTCGTCAGTAGTCAGCGCTTCGTAAATTTTACGCCCTGTTTCAAGGCTAGCGCCGTTAAACAGCGCCTGCAAGGCAAACAGTTCTGTGCGGCAGTCCGCATACTTGCTGTGCGTATTCATTACGCCCTGCGCCAGTTTAACAAGCTTGCCGCTGTGCCCTATTAAAAGCAGGCTTTCAAAACCCTTATACACGGCGTAGTCCAAAAGCTCACCTACAAAGTTGCTACATGTAACGGCGTTGTCAATATCCACCTGCAAATTATCGCGCGTAAAATCTTCGCCGTAGTTGCCAAAAAATACCAATAAATCTTTATTGCCCTTTTCGGCCTGTACATTTATTTCGGTGTACATGGTTTCAATCAGCGCCGTGTCGCTCATAGGCTCAACTATGCCGCTGGTGCCCAAAATGCTGATGCCGCCTTCAATGCCAAGGCGCGGGTTAAAAGTTTTCGGCGCTATTTTTACACCTGCCGGGGCAGATATTGTAACCTTCAAGCAGCCGCTGTAATTAAACTGCTCTGCCGCATCGCGCAGGCTTTTTAAAATCATTTTGCGCGGCACCGGGTTAATGGCAGGTCCGCCCACGCTGCACGCAAGGCCCGGCTTTGTTACCCTGCCGACGCCTTCGCCGCCTTCAATAATATCTTCCGGCGTGTCAGTTTTTTCAACTTTGGCATAAATTAAAATGCCATTGGTGTCATCAGGGTCATCGCCGCTGTCTTTTTGTATGGCGCAGCAAGCGTAATCCGGCGTCATTTCAACGTCGTGCGTTTCAAGGTGCAGCCGCACGCCTTTGGGTGTATCTATATCGGCAAAATCAATGCGGCGCCCGGAAAGCAGCATCATAGCCGCGGCTTTGGCAGCAGCGGCGGCACAGCTTCCGGTTGTGTAACCGCAGCGCATTTGTTTGCCCTGCGAAAATGTGTATTCTTCCATAAAAATCCTTTCCAATTCCGGCACAATACGCCGGAACAGCTGCCTTTAATAATAAAAAAGGCTCCTGCCCTACGGCAGAAGTCACAAATACCAACAACACCGCTTGCGCAGTGTTCCTTTTGCTCTCTCCATCGCCCGTAGATACAGCCATTATCAGCCATGCTTCCGGCTAAAACCGGCGGCGGGACCGCTGCGGGCTTGCACCGCAGTACACAGGCCGATTTATTCACTTACCGTATCATTATAACATAGAATTTTTAAAAGTCCAATAAAAATCGTTCCCGGCAAGTTAAATATTGCCCGCTTTGCCTGCCCCTGCTATAATAAAACAGATACAGGAGGACGATATTTATGAATATGCAGGAAATGATAGCACGCATTAACTTTCTGGCAGCCAAAAAACGTACCGAAGGGCTTACGGAAAGCGAACTTCTTGAACAGAAAGAACTTTATGAGGCATATCTTGGCAATATCCGCGCGCAGGTAAAACAAAAGCTCGACAGCCTGCTTGCCGCCAGCCAGGAAAACACGGTGCAGCACTGATGTTTACTTTAGGCCCCGGAACCGTTTATTATGAAGACGGCTTCATGCTTGTTATTAATAAACCGGCAGGCATGCTGGTGCACCCCACCGTTAAAGAGGACGGCAGCACTTTATATAATTTTGTAAAGCGGTATTACGAAGCTCATGATATAGAAAGCGGCCTGCACCCTGTTTCAAGGCTCGACCGCAATACTTCCGGGCTTGTTGTTTTTGCCAAGCAGCCGCGCATCCAGTTTTTGCTTTCGCAGCAGCAAATGGTAAAAAAATACCTTGGCATTACGGCAAACCTTCCGCCTGCCGCAGAAGGCATTATTGAAGCGCCCATTGCCCGCAAGGAAGGCAGCATAATTGAACGCTGCATCAGCGAAAGCGGCAAATATGCCCGCACCGATTACCGCGTGCTTTTTACAAATAAAAACATGGCGCTTGCGGAACTTACGCTGCACACGGGGCGCACCCACCAGATACGCGTACACCTTGCGCATATTGGCTGCCCGCTTTATAACGACAACCTTTACGGAACGCCCGGACCGCAAAGCCGCCACGCGCTGCACGCCAGTTATTTAAAATTTACCCACCCAGTTACCGGCAGGGTTTTGGAAATTTCCTGCGGGCTTCCGGAAGATTTGCGTAAAATTATATACTAATTATCAATATAGTATGCTATAATTAACTTATAAAATTCTTGAAAAGGAGTTGTAGCAAATGCCATTAGTAACATCTACAGAAATGTTTAAAAAAGCCTATGAAGGACATTACGCAGTTGGTGCGTTCAATGTCAATAATATGGAAATTATACAGGGAATTGTTTCTGCCGCCAAGGAAGAAAATTCCCCTTTAATTTTGCAGGTTTCCGCAGGTGCGCGCAAATATGCCAGCCACATTTATTTAATGAAACTGGTAGAAGCAGCCGTTGAAGACACCGGCCTGCCCATCTGCCTGCATCTTGACCACGGCGAAGATTTTGAAATCTGCAAAGCCTGCGTTGACGGCGGCTTTACCTCCGTTATGATTGACGGCAGCAAGCATCCGTTTGAAGAAAACATTGAGCTTACCAAACGCGTTGTTGACTACGCCCACAATAAAGGCGTTGTTGTTGAAGCAGAGCTCGGCCGCCTTGCCGGTGTTGAAGACGCAGTTAAAGTAAACACCAAAGACGCTACCTACACCGACCCTGACCAGGCAGTTGAATTTGTAGAACGTACCGGCGTTGACTCTCTGGCTATCGCTATCGGCACCAGCCACGGTGCTTACAAATTTAAAGGCAAACCTGAACTTGACTTTGCCCGCCTTGAAAAAATTACCAATATGCTGCCGGGCTTCCCGCTTGTATTGCACGGCGCATCCACCGTTATTCCGCAGTTTGTTGAAGAATGCAACAAATACGGCGGCAAACTGGACGGCGCACAGGGCGTACCGGAAGACATGCTCTTAAAAGCAGGCAAATTCGGCGTTTGCAAAATTAACATTGATACCGACCTGCGCCTTGCAATGACTGCTTCCATCCGCAAATATATGCACGAACACCCTGCTGATTTTGACCCTCGCCAATATTTAAAACCTGCACGCGAAGCCATTAAACAAATGGTAGTTCACAAAATGCGCGACGTACTGAACAGCAGCGGCAGACTGTAATAAGCACAACTTTAAACCTGAATTAAACTTAAAAGCACTTGTATGTAAGGTTCGCCCTAATGCAAGTGCTTTTGTTCTGCCTGTTTACTTAATATTTCAGCAACGGGCAATTTTTAAATATCAAATCACTATGCCAAAAATGATTTTTCACTCCGTTGTCCGCACAATTATTTCAAACGTTTTAACCATAACACATAAAAATGCGGACATATCATAGTAAAATAAGTTTTAATCTGTATTTCACCTTTTAACGTTACTATAAACACATCTGACAAGGAGTGTGATTGAAAATGATTTACCGTCTCAGAAGATGGAGCGCCGCCCTGCTGCTGGGAATGCTTTTAAGCCTGCTAAGTATTTTGCAATGCTTTGCGGCAGGCAGCGTCAGCCAGGTTAACTTGCATATCGGGCAAACGCCGGATGCCGTTTACCTCACCTATTCCGCACCGGACGCAGCACAGGAAGCGTTTTCCGTAACAGGGCCAAAGGGAACTGCTGATTATGCCGCCAATCCTGTCTGGTCGGATTCGGCAGGCAAATACCTTTATTCTGCCAAAGTGGATGGGCTTGCACCTGATACTAACTATACCTATAACATTACAGGCTCTTATTCCGGCGCGTTTAAAACACCGGCAGAAACAGGTGCTTTTACCTTCGCCTTTTTAACCGACACACAGATTGGTTTTGCGGCTGACGCTAAAGCTACTGGAGCCATGTTCTCTCTGCTGAACAGTCGTGATGATTTGGCTTTTGCCTACATTGCCGGTGATATGACAGACTCCTCCCGTAATGAACGGCAATGGGAAATGCTTTTTGAAAACGGTGGTGTAAATTCCGGTGCCGGGCAAAACTTTTTAGGCAGCCACCTTATTGCTACCGCACAGGGCAACCACGACAACAGCAGTTTCAGCGGCCACATTACTGCCCCCTGCGCCAACAGCGGCGTAGGCCCCGTTGTTTATGCTTTTGATTACAGCAACGTAAAATTTGTAGTTCTTAACATGAACTACCCTGATACCTGGGCAGCACAGGGAGATTTTCTGCGCCGTCAGGCAGCCGATGCCAAAAATAACGGCAAGTGGCTTGTTGCCGGCTTTCACCAGTCGCTCTATTCCGGTGCCGCACATATCGTGGATTCCGGCATTATATCCGCACGTAAATTCTGGTCACCACTGTTTGCAGAGCTTGGCGTGGATTTGGTTTTGCAGGGGCATGACCATGTATATGCCAGAGGCTTTGTAACCGGCACTGGCAGCAACGCAAACCTGACTGCGGAAAATAATAGCTATCACGTTGTTTCCGGTATTCCTCTCTACATTACCGGCGGACACTCCGGCGCAGTTAAGTGGTATGCGGCACGCAATTACCAGATTTCTGCCGGTGACCCGCTGACACCCAATTACAGCTTTCTGGATGTAAATTCCGCAGCGCCTGCCCAAAATCCGTGGGGCACGGATACCAGCAAAACACATGAGCAAACATATATTTTAATTAATGTTGACGGTGATACCATGACTATCTCCACCTATATGTTCCGTTATGACGGAATCTCCGATAAAATGGCAACTCCTCCCTATCTGTACGACAGTTTAACCATAAGCAGATAAGCAACTGTCTAATAAATTTTAACAGCTTAAATGCAAAAAGCGCTTGTATTCAGAGTAATATCTGATGCAGGCGCTTTTTTATATAAAAAAATAAGGCTCCGCAAACTACGGAACCTTTATAAATTTATTTATTTAATTTTATGTACTGCTTCCGCCATTTCTTTTACGTAATCACTAACAGGCTGCACACAGTCCGTGCCGTATTTGCCAACTATTTTTACAACTGCGCTGCCTACAATGGCGCCGTCACTTACTGCAGCCATTTCTTCGGCCTGTTTAGGCGTGGCTATGCCAAAACCAACTGCTGCCGGCACATCCGTTGCCTGGCGTATTTTTTCCGTCATGGCGGCAATGTCGGTAGTAATGTCGCTGCGCACACCCGTAACGCCAAGCGAAGAAACAATATACACATACCCTTCCGCTTCTTTGGCAATCATTTTAATGCGCTCGTCGGAGGTCGGCGCTACCAGCGGAATTAAATCCACGCCGTACTTACGGCAAAGCTCTGCCAGCGGCGCTTTTTCTTCGTATGGTACGTCCGGCACAATAATTCCGTCCAGCCCAACGCTTTGGCAGTTTGCCAGAAATTTTTCCGTGCCATAGGTAAAAATGGGGTTGATATAAGTTAAAAACACCAGCGGCACATCCGTTTTTATGCGTACGTTTTTTAACGTGGCAAAAATTTTATCGGTTGTGGTGCCTGCACTTAAAGCGCGGATGTTGGCTGCCTGAATTACTTCTCCCTCCGCCACCGGGTCGGAAAAAGGTATGCCCAGTTCAACAATATCCGCACCGGCATTTGCCATGGCAACGATAAGCTGCTCTGTAACATCAAGGTTCGGGTCGCCTGCCGTTATAAAAGGTATGAAACATTTACGCTGTTTTTTGAAAGCTGCTGCTATTTTACTCATGCAAATCCACCCCCATGTATCTTGCAATGGCTGCTACGTCTTTATCGCCGCGGCCGGAAACATTTACTACGATAATTTTGTCTTTCGGCAAAGTAGGCGCCAGCTTTTGTGCATAAGCAATAGCGTGAGCGCTTTCGATAGCCGGAATAATGCCTTCTGTTCTGGAAAGATAACTGAACGCCGCTACCGCTTCGTCGTCAGTTGCCGATACATACTGCGCACGCCCGCTATCATAAAGAGCCGCGTGTTCAGGCCCTATGCCGGGGTAATCAAGCCCTGCCGAAATGCTGTATACCGGTGCAATCTGGCCGTATTCATCCTGCAAAAAGTAAGATTTCATGCCGTGGAAAATGCCGAGGCTGCCGCGGGCAATGGTTGCCGCCGTCTGTGCAGTATTAACGCCGCGCCCTGCTGCTTCCACACCGATAAGCTGTACTTCCCTGTCGGGAATGAAATCATAAAACAGGCCCATGGCGTTAGAGCCGCCGCCCACGCACGCCATTACAACATCCGGCAGGCGGCCTTCTTTTTCAAGCATCTGTGCTTTAACTTCCTTGCCGATAACGCTTTGAAAATCACGTACCATTTCCGGATATGGGTGCGGACCCATAACGGAACCGAGCACATAATAGGTATCGTTTACATTGGCAGTCCACTGGCGCAGCGCTTCATTAACAGCATCTTTAAGGGTTTTTGTGCCGCTTTCCACCGCCACTACCTTTGCCCCCAAAAGTTCCATACGGAATACGTTCAAGGCCTGGCGTTCGGTATCTTCGCGCCCCATATAAACCGTACATTCCATATCCATCAGCGCAGCCGCCGTTGCCGTTGCCACGCCGTGCTGGCCTGCGCCCGTTTCAGCAAGCACACGCTTTTTGCCCATTTTCTTGGCCAGCAGCACCTGCCCCAGCACGTTGTTTATTTTGTGCGAACCGGTATGGTTCAGGTCTTCGCGTTTTAAATAAATTTTAGCGCCGCCAAGGTCTTTAGTCATCTTTTCGGCATAGTACAAAAGCGAAGGGCGGTTGGCATATTCGTGAAAAAGTTCCTGCAATTCTTTGTTAAACTGCGGGTCATTTTTATAATATTCGTAAGCCTTTTCAAGCTCTATAACCGCGTGCATCAATGTTTCCGGTATATACTGCCCGCCGTGTATTCCGTATCTTCCTTTAGTCATCATGTTCATCCTTTCACCTGTTTTATAAAATTCTTAATTTTAACTTCATCCTTACTGCCGCCGCTTTCCACTCCGCCGCTTACATCAACGGCGTATGGCTTTAAGCCTTTTAATGCGCTGCGCACATTTCCGGCATTCAGCCCGCCGGCTAAAAAGTAAGGTTTATTTATTTTAACGTCCTTTAAAAGCTGCGTGTCAAACTGCCTGCCCGTTCCGCCGTATGAGGCTGTGCTGTAGGTATCGAACAAAAAATACTCACAGTTGTAAAACGCGGCTTTTTTTATGTCGGCTTCTTCCCTTACGCGCACTGCTTTAATAATTGGCAGCGTGCATATTTTGCGCAGTTCCGCAATATAGGCGTTGGTTTCATCTCCGTGCAGCTGCACCATGTTTATTATGCCAAGTTCAGCAGCTGCGGCAATTTCCTCCGGCGGGGCATTTACAAAAACCCCGATGCTCTTTATTTTTTTATTCAGCTTTGCTTTCAGGCTGCGTGCCGTTATTAAACTTACATACCGTTTGCTTAACGGGTAAAACACAAAGCCGGTAAAATCAGGCTTTTGCCTGTTTACAAATTCCACGTCCTGCAAAGTTTTTATGCCGCAGATTTTCACCTTTACCATCACTCAACACCTGCCAGTTGTTTCAGCGCACCTGCTGCATCACCGCTGCGCATCAGCATTTCACCTATTAATACGGCGTCTGCACCGGCGTTTTGCAGTTTTACAATATCATCGCGCGTTTTTATGCCGCTTTCCGCCACAAAAGTTATGCCAGGCGGCACCAGCTTTTTTAAGCGCAGGCTGTTGTTAAAATCAACCGTAAAATCCTTTAAATTGCGGTTATTAACGCCTATAATTTCAGCACCGGCTTTCAGTGCCGTTTCCAGCTCCGCTTCGTCATGCACTTCCGTTAAAACATCAAGCCCAATGCTTTTTGCCGCGGCAAGATATTCGCACAAAACGCTTTCTTCCAAAAGTGCCGTTATTAAAAGTATGGCGTCTGCACCAATAAGTTTCGCTTCATAAATCTGCACTTCGTGTACGGTAAAATCCTTACGCAGAACAGGAAGCGAAATGCTTTGGCTGATTGCCTTTAAATATTCGTTGCTGCCTAAAAAATACTGCGGTTCCGTAAGGCACGACACGGCTACCGCACCGGCTTTTTCGTAAGCCCTGGCCTGCAAAACCGGGTTAAACTCCTTTGCGATAAACCCTTTGGAAGGCGAAGCTTTTTTTACTTCACAGATAAAAGAAAGCCCCTGTTTTTTTAACGCCTGCCCAAACCCGCGGTTTACTTGCGGCAGCGTTTCCGCCTCACGGCGCAAAGCAGTTAAACCATATTTTTTTATCAGTTCACCGGCACGTTCTTTAGATGCCGCCGCTAAAGTATCAAGTATCATAAAAGCCTCACATATTGCTTAATTTTACAAGCTGCTGCAATTTTTTGTAAGCCCTGCCGCTGTCGATGGTTTCTTCCGCCAGAGCCGCACATTCCTTAATGCTGCCTTTGCCGCCAAGGTATAAACTTACGGCGCTGTTTAAAACAACTGCGTCGCGTTTGCTGCCGCGTTCCGTGCCATTTAAAATATTCGTAGTTATCTGCGCGTTTTCCTGTGCATCGCCGCCTACAAGGTCGGCTTTGGAGCAGCATTTAAAACCCAAATCGGCAGGGTTGAAAATATATTCCGTAACTTTGCCGTTATTAATTTCGGCCATTGTGTTGGTTGCTGAAACCGTTACTTCGTCAAGCCCATCGTTGCCGTAAACCACTATGCCGCGTTTAACGCCGAGGTTTGAAAGCACGCGCGCCAGCGGCAGCACCAGTTCTTTCTGGTAAACGCCCAAAAGCTGCAAGCTTGCAAAGGCCGGGTTTGCCAAAGGCCCGATGATATTAAAAATGGTTCTGATGCCGATTTCCTTGCGCACCGGGCCTGCATAACGCATTGAAGCGTGACAGGACTGAGCAAACAAAAAGCAAAGATTAATTTTTTGCAGCAGTTCTTCGTTTTTCTCTGCCGGCAAATCTATTTTTACACCCAAAGCCTCAAGTACATCGGCGGCGCCGCTTTTGCTTGATACGCTGCGGTTGCCGTGTTTTGCCACCGGCTGCCCGGCTGCACTTATTACAAAGGCACTGGTTGTGGATATATTAAAAGTATTTGCGCAATCGCCGCCTGTGCCTACTATATCAAGAACATCGCCCTGAGTATGGATGCGGCTGCATTTTTCGCGCAGTACCTGCGCGCAGGCGGTAATTTCGTCTATTGTTTCACCTTTCATGCGCATGGCGGTAATAAAAGCCGCAATCTGGGCGTTGGTTGCTCCGCCGCTCATAATCTGGTCAAAGGCTTCGCGTGTTTCTGTTCCTACAAGGTTCTGCCCTGCTGCAAGTTTGGCAATTGCTGTGTTAATCATTTTAAGTCCCCCCGGAAAGTTTTTTGTTGGAAATAGCTGCCGCACTAAATAAAAAAGCCTGTCCCTGTAAATATACAAGGACAGGCAATAATGCTGTAAACCTGCGGTACCACCTTGATTCGCGGAAGCTTCCGCGCACTTTAGCAGAGTGCCAACACACCCCTCGCCCGTAACGCTGGCGCTGCGTTGCAGAATACTCACAGGAAAACCTGCTTTGACTGCACCCTCAACGGTCCATTTATCAGACTGCATTTCTATCCGTTCCCAGCAACCGGACTCTCTGTGAGCGCATTTTCTGACTTGATCTCCGTCTCGTAGGTTTAGTGGTAATTATTAACTTGTGTATAGTTTACGCACAATACTGTAATTAGTCAACAAATTTTTATCAAAAGCCTTAAATTTTTTTATTTTGCTGTAAATGTGTAAAGCAGTTTACAAATTTATGCACATAAACGTTAATCGTCTTTGCGCAGAACAATTTTGCTTACACGGTCATTGGCATCAATGTAAAAATCAAGCCCGGCATCTTCATAATCACCGTCATTCGGAAAATCATAACCAAGCATCATGGTTTGTTTTAAACTTTCGTCATTTTTATCAGGCGTAAAATAAACCACTCTGTTAGGCATGCCGTACTGCCCTACAACACGTGCGGCTTCATCGCCGTTGCTTACGCCGCGCATGGTGGCAAATAAAGGCGATTTGCTTTCCATAGCCGTAATAGTATGTTTTTTACGGTTAACGCTGATTTTTACATCTGCATACTCGTAAACATAATCACCGTGTTCTTTGCCTTCTTTAAGCAGTTTGCCAAGAGCTGCGTTTTCCGGCACAAAAACATCGTCAAGTTTCCATTCGCCAAAATTAATATCCTCATCATTAAGCAAAGGTTCAGCTTCCGCAGGCGTTAAATATTCGGTTGCAATGTAACCCTTATGCCCGTTCCATACGGCTTCAGCCCAGGGCTGCTCGTCTTTTGTAATGCGCAGCAGCGAATGGCGCGGCAGGCAGCTGATTATGTTATTGCTTACGGCAGGATTGGAACGGAAATTAACGTCATCTTCTGCCAAAATCATAAATTCGCCGCTTTTGTAGCCGCTTACGCGCTCGGTTGAATAAAATTTTGTCAAATCTTCTGCCGATGCAGAATTTGCAAATACGGCAACGCTGATTGCCGCCGTAGCCGTCAAAGCCAAAACTCCCTTAAACATTACTGCTTTGCTGCTCCTTTCTTATTTTGCAAGCTGTTCTTTTAAATAGTTTTCTGCTGCTTCCAGCTGAGTGTCTTTCATGCTTTGCAGGTCAAGCTCCACCTCAACATCAGGCTTAATGCCGGTGCCGTGAATGGAACGCCCGCTCGGCGTATAATATTTGGCTGTTGTAAGTTTCAGCCCTGTATTTTCGCTTAATTTATAAACGGATTGAACAGAACCCTTGCCAAAAGTCTGCACGCCGAAAAGTTTACCCGCGCCGGTATCCTGCACCGCACCGGCAACAATTTCGGCCGCACTGGCACTGCCGTGGTCAACAAGCACAGCCAGCGGATACTTAACTTTTTCAAGGTTTGATTCTTCAACAAAGGTATTGCCGCTGCGGTCCTTAATAGATACCACCGTACCTTTGGGAACAATGTACTGCGCAACTTTTACGCATTCGCCCAAAATGCCGCCGGGGTTATGACGCAAATCAAGCAGCAAGGCCTGCATACCTTCTTTTTCAAGCTCTATATACTTTTTGGCAAAATCGGCGCCGGTCTGTTCGTTAAACACCGAAATGCGTATATAACCGATTTTTGTACCGGGCAGCATTTGCCCGCCTACCGATTCCACCTTAATATCGCCGCGGATAACGCGCACGGTGCGCTCAGCGCCGTCTGCGCTTTCAAGAAGCAGCTCCACTTCCGTGCCCTGCTTGCCGCGTATTTTGGCAACAACATCCTCAAGCTGCATACCGTCAACATTAGCGCCGTCAACGGCAAGAATTTTATCTCCGGCTTTTATTCCGGCTTCGTCACCAGGTGTTCCTTTCATGGGCGCAACTACAACAAAATCATCATCTTTTTTGCCAAGAACCACGCCAATGCCGCCGAAAACACCGTCTGTCAAATCAGTAATTTCGCTGAAGCTTTTTTTGTCAAGGTAAGCGGAATACGGGTCGCCCAAAGCCTTAACCATGCCGGAAGTAGCACCGTCAAACAGCTTTTCGCTGTCAACCGGCTCCACATAGTTATCACGCACGGTAACAAGTGTTTTTAAAAATACCATGCCTCCGGCAGAACTGCCGGCCGCTTTCTGCACCAAAGCCATGATAACGGCCAAAGTAATTACTGCTGTACAGGCACATGCCAGCAGCAAAGTTAAAAAGTTAAACCTTTTTTTCAGCATTTATGCCCCTCCAATTGCAGCCCATTACGGCAGATAGTTCATTGGGTCGGTAAGTTCACCGTTCAGGCGTGCTTCAAAATGGCAGTGCGGGCCAGTAGACCAGCCGGTGCTGCCTGCAAGCGCTATCGTCTGGCCCTGCTGCACATACTGGCCTTCAGATACCCACAGTTCACTGTTATGCCCATACAAACTTACAAGCCCGCCGCCATGGTCAATCATTACGCAGTAGCCATAACCGCCCAGCCAGCTGGAATATACAACCGTGCCGCTGTCTGCCGCGGCAATAGGCGTACCGGTATCACAGGCAATATCATAACCGGAATGGTAACGGGTAGTGCCGAAAATAGGATGTGTACGCCAGCCATAGTAGGAAGTAATTTCGCCCTGCACCGGCCAGATAAATTTACCCGTGCCTCCGCCGCCCGGCATACCGCCCGCATTTTGCAGGCTGCGCAGCATGCTGGCGATGTTTTCGCTGATAGCGGCAAGGCGGTCATACTCTCCCTCAACCTGGCTGCGTTCTTCTTCGGCAGCATATAAAAGCTGCGCTCTTTCTTCACGCCGTGCTTCTGCTTCCTGGCGTTTTACTTCAAGTTCTGCCCTCAAAGCATCAAGCTCTTTGGTCTGAGCATCAAGTTCTTCCTGCCGCTTTTCAATTTCAGCCATTGATTTGTTAATGGCATCAAGCATTGCAATATCACGGCTGATTATTTTTTGCAGCAGGAACATACGGGACGAAAAATCGGAAAAATCTTTCGCACCCAAAAGTACGTCCAGATAGTTAATCTGTCCGTTGATATAAATATCGCGCAGGCGCTTTTTAAAAATGTTCATCCTGCGTTCAAGGTTGGCTTTTTCTTCTGCCAGTTTAGCCTGATTATCGGCAATGGCAGCATCAAGTTCTGCCTGGCGGGAATTAATTTCGTCAAGGCGTATCTGCAGCTGGCGCAGTTCACTTACTACTTCTTCCATACGGCTGCTGGCCGCATCGGCAGCACGCCTTGCTTCTTCGCGCTGCGCTTCCATATCGCGCATCTGCTGCTGCACCCTGTCATATTCAGCTTGTTTTTCAGAAAGTTCGTCGGCGTAACCATGCAGCACCGGCAGGCCTGCAACACATGCCGCCAGAACTGCCGCCAGAACTTTACTTTTCAACATGCGCAGCCCTCCCGTCAAACGCGCAGGAATTTGCGCAAAGATACGTAACTGCCGGCCGCGCCGATAGCTGTACCGCTGATAATAATAAACAAATCAACATAAATCAGCATCGGGTAAGGAGGCAGCATCGGCAAAAACGCCAGCGTGGAATAAATACGCGACAGCAGTGCCGAATAAGAAATATCTATTATGGTAATGGAAATAAGCGAACCGAAAAAGCCCAGCGTCATACCTTCCAGCATGAACGGCCAGCGGATAAACCAGTCGGTTGCGCCTACGTATTTCATTATGTTAACTTCGCGCCTGCGGGCAAAAACCGTCAGGCGGATGGTGTTTGCAATAATAAAGAGCGTTGCAAAAGCAAGCAGCACAACCAGCAGAATACCGCCGATACGCAGTATTTTGGTAATCTGAAACAGCTGCTCAACAACTTCCTGCCCAAATTTTGCGGTTTCCACGCCTTCCATTTCACCTATCTGCGGAGTAAGCTCGGCTATGCGTTCCGGAGCGTCCACTTCCACTTCAAAATAATACGGGAATGGATTATCCGTGCCAAGCGAGTTAAGCAGGTTCTGCTGTTCGCCAAGGCGTTCTTTAAAGCGCTCCAGCGCTTCTTCTTTGGTTACCGGAGTAACTTTTTCAACACCGGGAAGCCCTTCCAGTTTGGTACGCGTTGCATCAAGCACATCGCCGTCTGCTTCATCCTGCATATAAACGGTTATCTGTACCTGGCTTTCCAGATATTGGGCAAGGTTATTGGTGTTTAAAAATAATAAAAGAAACATACCCAAAACCAACAGCGACAAAGCAACGGTAGATACAGAGGCTACGCTCATCAGGCCGTTGCGCCGTATGGATTTATATGTTTCTCTTACAAAATATTCTTTCGTACTAAGACTCATAGCCGTATACTCCTTTTGCATCATCGCGCACAATATGTCCGTGCTCAATGGCTATAACCCTTTTTTCCATTTCATCAACTATTTCCCTGTCGTGCGTAGCCATTACAATAGTGGTTCCGCTTTTGTTTACCTCGCGGAAAATATCCATAATTTCCCAGCTGGTTTCCGGGTCGAGGTTGCCGGTAGGTTCATCGGCTATTAAAAGGATAGGGTCATTGACAATGGCGCGTGCAATGGCAATGCGCTGCTGTTCGCCGCCGCTGAGCTCGGTAGGATAAGCATGCGCACGCTTGCGCAGCCCTACAAGGTCAAGCACATCATTAACGCGGCGTTTGATTTTGCGGTACGGAGTTTCGATAACCTGCATTGCAAACGCAACATTGTCATATACGGTACGGTCAGGCAGCAGGCGGTAATCCTGAAAAACTATGCCCAGCTGCCTTCTGAAATACGGAATTTCCTTATCTGTCATTTTTACAAGGTCATGCCCGTTTACGATAACTTTACCGCTGGAAGGCAGAACCTCACGGAACAGCATTTTAAAGAAAGTAGACTTTCCTGCGCCGCTCGGGCCTACAATAAAAACAAATTCGCCCTGCTCAATACGGACGTTAATGTCCTGCAAAGCGACTGAACCGCCTGGATAAATTTTGCTTACATCTATCATTTCCAGCATACGGCCTGCTCCTTTCATTCTTCACCGCGCAGCAGCGCAAAAGTTCTTTCCAAATTAAGCTGTGCCTTACTGCGCAGCTGCTCCATCCGTTCATTCTGTACAACCGGCGGCTTGCACCACGCGGTTTTAAGTACGTTTACAAGCTGCTCTTTCTTTATATCGTCCACGCTTCCGGCAAGCACCCCACCGGCGGTATTTACAAAAGCGTCAACCTTGGGGTCGTACGAGATTGCCAAAAGCGGCACCTTCATAACTGCCGCAAAAACCAGTGCGTGCAGGCGCATGCCCAAAAGCAGCTTAAAATTGCCTATCAGCGATAAAAATTCTTCCGTGTTATATGCGGAATCCAAAAAATAAATGTCTTTTTCGTCTTTTAAAAAGCTGTTAACGGCAGCACAGCTTTTTAAATCTGCCGGATACTGCAATGGCAAAAGCACTATCTGCGCATCATGCTCCGATTTAAACTGTTTTAAGGCAGCTGCAATTACCTTAAAGCAATTTATATCATTTGCCCACGGGCGCACGGAAATACCAAGTACCGGCCTGTTAATGTCGATACCGGCATTTTGCAGTATTTTCTGCCCTATGGTTTTATCTGCAACGGGCAAAGCCAGCACAGAATCAGCAGTTACAATAATATTTCTGCCGCTGAGGCCCATTTTTAAGAGTTCAGTCTGTGAATCTGCATCTCTTACCGTAATTAAATCCGCCTTGCTGCAGACAATTCTTGTCAGCTTTCTTGCAAGCGTATTACGTATCGGGCCAATGCCGTGCGAATACAGCATAACCTTTTTGCCCGCCATTTTGCCCATTAAAATAATGAACAGATAATAAAACAGGCTGCGCAGGCTGGTTACATCCTGCAAAAGGCTGCCGCCGCCGCTTAAAAGCATATCGGCATTTTTTAAGGCATTGTATATTTTAAAAAAGTTAAAACGGTAAATGCTTTTTACTTTATGTTTGGCAGATGTTTCGGCAGGATTGCCGGAAATAACCGTAAGGTCAATTTCCGGCTGTACGCCGCGCAAAGCCCTTACAATTGATGTAAGCATGGCTTCGTCACCCGCGTTGGCAAATCCGTAATATCCGGAAATGACAATTTTATTCATTACCCAAATATCTCCTTTGCCACTTCTGCAAATAAGGCATTAACAAATTAAGCACAACTACTGCTGCTATGCCTATTACGGCGCCAAGCCAGTAGCCGTCCAGCGCACGGATATAGCTCATGATAACCGGCGTGCGCATATGTGCAAAGGTCTGCACAAGGCTGCCCTGCCCGATAACCGCTCCTGCTACAAGTATCATCTGCCACAGGCGCGGAGCTTTGTAATAAGCCGCGTAAGCTGCTACAAAAAAGGCAGGATGCCCAATCATAAATTCTTTGGTACGCGGGCGTGCATACATCAGCTGTTCCAGCAGGGCACGCATTTTAAGCTCAATGCCCCAAACCGGCACACCGGAAGTATGGCCGCTGCGGCCTACAAAAATATAAGCTACAAAAGCCAGAACACCTAAAATGAACAGATGTTCCAGTTTGATATGCGTCGATAAAAGATAGCGGATATCGGCAATAAGGCCGCCGCCAGTTTTGCCGCCGAAAATATTAAAACGTTTGACATACCATAACAGCATTAATAATACCGGCATAATAAACGTTAATTTTACGCCGCGGTAAATGTCAATTTCCAAAAAGAAACGGATGTCGCCTAAAAGTGCGGAAATCATTGCCGCACCGCACAAGGACATGGCAACTGCCGCGCCAAGCTGTACGGTAGTGCGCATTAAAAACTGCACCATGCATTTGCAGCGTACTTTTACGCTCTCCCACCATTCCACAACTACAATCATTGAAAGTACCGGGAATACGCAGGCAGAAACAAATGCCAGAAGCTGCCTCGGCAAAGGCGAAGCCATTTTTACAACCAATGCAGCGGCTGCGGCACCAAAAACCGCAAACAGAATATACTGCAATTTACTGCTAAGCCCCAAAAGCAATGCAAGATACATTACGCCTGCTGCAACAACGGCAAGTACAGGCAGAACCAACAGCATTTTATCGGGGAAATATGCCTGATAGCCATTGGCATCCGCGTTAAACACACCGCTGGTGCCAAGCTTAAAGCCGCGCGACTGAACATCAGCGGCAATGCTCTTAACATAATCAAGGTTAAGCTCTAAAATATCCTGCCCGTTCTGCGGCAGCATAAAAGGTTTAATATAATTGATGCGGATATTGCGTTCTTCATCGGTAAGTGCCCAGCGGCGCAAAGCCTCGGGCATTTTCAGCTTGCGCTGTTCGGCCTTGTCGATAATATAAGAACGCGCTACCTGATAATCCATTTTTTCCGCCATGGGAATAAGGCCTTCCATGGGCGCAAACTGGAGCTGGGTATAATGTTCAACCATACCGAAAACCATGTTATGGCTTAACAATTTTTCGGCCATGTAATCGAGTTTATTGGGGAAACCCACTACTTCCTTGCCGCAGCCGATATAAGAAACAACATTTGCGCCGGATTCATCAATACGGCTGAATATGCTGTCTATCTGCTGTTCCGTTACCGGCAGATAATTTTGCGGGCGTACGATAACGTTAAACCCGGCAGCTGCAATCTGCCGCATTTCTTCGGTGGAAAGGCCAAGAGGCGCCTGCATCAGCGGCATTTTGGTATCGTAGTTGTCGCCTTCAATAATACGCGGGTCGCCCAAAACACGGATAATACGCGGAGATTCACTTACAACGGCAATACGTTCCGGCGCATAGCGCAGATACAGGTCTTTCTCTGTTTCTTTAAAAGTTACAGGTGATTTTCCCTCTGTAATATAAACTGCGTCGGGAATTATATCCTGCTGCTGCAAAGCCGCAAACTGCGTTCCGGCAGTTCCGCCGTGCAAAAGCTCACGCCCCGGAGCGGCATAAACAAGCCCTTTGTTGTCAAGTTTTTTCAGGGTAGTGTCAAAAACTATCAGCGAAGTAACACCGGCATCTTTAAAATCTTTCAATACGGAATCAAGCGGCAGGCCTTCCCAGTCGGCAAGCTGCTGCAGGACTTCGTATTCCATAGCCATTTCTACGGTATTGTTTTTTTCTTCTATTTCATATCTGCTGTAATTAAGCCATAAAGCACAAACAAGCCCTATAACAATAACTGCCAGCAAAACCGGATTATAACGGCTTTTCATTGCTATCTCCACCCATTAGCCAGTTAAATTTTCTTTTGCTGTGACCTTAAATAAGCCTCAATAAACATATCCAGGCCGCCGTCCATAACAGCCTGCACGTTGCCTGTTTCGGCACCTGTACGGTGATCTTTAACCATTTTATACGGCTGGAAAACATACGAGCGTATCTGGCTGCCCCATTCAATGTCCTGGTAATCACCGGCAATATCATTTTTCAGCGCTTCCTGTTTGGCGCGTTCATATTCGTACAGTTTGGCGCGCAGAAGCTGCATGCAGCGTTCACGGTTCTGAATCTGCGAGCGTTCGTTCTGGCACTGTACGATTATGCCGGTAGGAATATGCGTCATACGCACGGCGGAGCTTGTTTTGTTTACATGCTGTCCACCTGCACCGCTGGCACGGTAAGTATCAACCTTTAAATCAGACGGGTCGATTTTAATATCGACGGTATCGTCAAGTTCAGGCATAACGTCAACAGCCGCAAAAGAAGTATGGCGGCGTGCGTTGGCATCAAACGGAGAAATTCGCACAAGGCGGTGTACGCCCTTTTCGCTGCGCAGATAGCCGTAAGCATTATGGCCGTTAATTTGCAGCGTAGCACTTTTTACGCCTGCTTCATCGCCGGGCAGATAGTCCAGCATTTCAATGGCAAAGCCCTGGCGCTCGGCATAACGGGTAAACATGCGCAGAAGCATACTTGTCCAGTCCTGTGCTTCGGTACCGCCGGCACCGGCATGCAGGGTTAAAATAGCATTGTTGGCATCATATTCGCCGTTTAAGAGCATTCCCAGTTCCAAATGCTCTATTTCTGCTTTTGCAGCTCCAAGACCGGCTTCAAGTTCTTCTTCCATGCCGGATTCCGGTTCTTCCAAAGCAAGCTCTACCATAACCTCAAGGTCATCAAGCCTTTGTTCAAGGTTATGTACAATGCCCACTTCTTCTTTCAGCTGCGTAACAGCCTGGGCAGTTTTCTGCGCGGTATCCGGGTTGTCCCAGAAATCCGGCGCACCCATTTTATGTTCTAATTCAGCAATGCGGTCCTCTTTGGCAGCGACGTCAAAGAGATCCCCTCATTTCCTCTAATTTTTGCTTCAATGCGGATATTTCGGGTTTGTATTCCTCTATCAGCACCAAATTCACATCCCTTCGTAGGTAATTTATTTTAATTTATGTTTTTATTTATCTTTGCCGCAGCAGTTTTTATATTTTTTGCCGCTGCCGCAGGGGCACGGGTCATTGCGGCCAGGTTCTTCCTTTTTAACAACAGGCTGTTTGGTGCCTTCGTCACCGGCGTTGGTAGAAGCATTTTCCAGACGGTCTTCCACCTTAGGCTGGGTAATAACGTTTACGCGGTAAATGTAACGTACAACGTCGTCCTGAATAGCGTCAATCATAGCCTGGAACATATCGTATGCTTCAAATTTATATTCAACCAGCGGGTCTTTCTGCCCGTATGCACGCAGGCCAACGCCTTCACGCAGCATATCCATGGCATCAAGGTGTTCCATCCAGTGGTTGTCTACAACCTTAAGCATTACAAGGTTTTCCAGTTCACGCATCAGTTCAGGCGTAATGGCGGCTTCACGTTCTGCGTAATGCTCGTCGGCAACTTTGTACAGATATTCTTCCAGTTCCTCACGGCTGAGGTTCTGCAGGTATTCAACGGTTAAAAGCCCGCGCGGAGCGTAGAATTCTTCGGCATAGTTAATAAGTGCCTGCAAATCCCAGTCTTCGGAATATACTTCCGGCGGAGCATACATTGCCATGGTACGGTCTACAACCTTATGCACCATTTCCATAATGGTATCGCGCAGGTTGGCCTGCTGCAAAATTTTGCGGCGCTGGCTGTAAATAACTTCACGCTGCTGGTTCATAACGTTATCGTATTCCAGAACCTGTTTACGGATGGTAAAGTTGCGCGCTTCTACCTTCTTCTGTGCTGATTCGATGGACTTGGTTACAAGTTTATGTTCGATAGGCTCGTCTTCTTCCATGCCCAGCTTATCCATAATGCCGGAAATGTTGTCCGAACCGAACAGACGCATCAAATCATCTTCCAGCGAAAGGAAGAACTTGGAAGAACCCGGATCACCCTGACGGGCGCAGCGTCCGCGCAGCTGGTTATCAATACGGCGGCTTTCGTGGCGTTCCGTACCGATAATGTGCAGGCCGCCGAGTTCAGGCACGCCTTCGCCAAGCATAATATCAGTACCGCGGCCAGCCATATTGGTGGCAATGGTTACAGCGCCATACTGGCCTGCTTTGGAGATAATCTCCGCTTCTTTTTCATGGTATTTGGCGTTAAGTACATTATGCGCTATGCCGCGGCGCTTGAGCATTGCGGAAAGTTCTTCGGACTGTGCGATGGAAGTTGTGCCGACCAGTACCGGGCGGCCTGATTTATGGCATTCTTCAATTTCCGCAACGGCGGCTTTATATTTGGCGCGTTTTGTTTTATAAATAACATCCGGATAGTCAATACGGATCATCGGTTTATTTGTAGGAATAACAATTACATCCAAACCGTAAATTTTCTGGAATTCTTGTTCTTCCGTTTTAGCCGTACCGGTCATGCCGCTGAGCTTGTTGTACATACGGAAGTAGTTCTGGAAGGTAATCGTTGCCAGAGTCTGGCTTTCGCGTTCAACCTTAACGCCTTCTTTGGCTTCAATAGCCTGATGCAGGCCTTCGGAGAAACGGCGGCCAAACATCAAGCGGCCGGTAAATTCGTCGACGATAATTACCTGTCCGTCTTTTACAACGTAATCCCTGTCACGGTGCATAATGGCTTTGGCTTTTAAAGCACACATCAAATGGTGCGAAAAGTCAACGCCGTGTTCAGCGTCATAAAGGTTGGCAATGCCGAGCATTTTTTCTGCCTTGGCAATACCAGTTTCGGTAGGCGCAACGGTTTTTAATTTTTCATCTACCGTATAGTCCTCGTTTTCGTTCATGTTGGCAACTACATGCGCCAGCACGCGGTACAAATCGGTAGATTTTTCGCCCGGGCCGGAAATAATCAGCGGTGTACGAGCTTCGTCGATTAAAATACTGTCAACTTCGTCGACAATACAGAAATTAAGCTCGCGCTGTACCATCTGATTTTCGTCAACTACCATGTTGTCGCGCAGATAGTCGAAACCAAATTCGTTGTTGGTGCCGTAAGTAATATCGGCAGCATAAGCAGCCTTGCGGTCGGGGTAATCCATATCATGCACAATAAGGCCTACGGAAAGTCCGAGCGCTCTGTAAATGCGGCCCATGTCCTCGCTGTCGCGGCGGGCAAGATAATCGTTAACGGTAACAACATGTACGCCTTTGCCGGTAAGGGCGTTTAAATAAGCAGGCAGGGTTGCAACAAGGGTTTTGCCTTCGCCTGTACGCATTTCGGCAATTTTGCCGCGGTGCAGAACAACGCCGCCTATAAGCTGTACATCAAAATGGCGCATGCCGGTAATACGGCGCGAAGTTTCGCGCACAACGGCAAACGCTTCCGGCAGGATATCATCAAGCGTTTCGCCTTTGGCAAGGCGCAGTTTAAACTCGCCGGTTTTGGCAGCAAGATTTGCTGAACTCAGCGCCTGCATCTCCGGCTCCAGTGCATTGATTTTATCGACAATGACCTGAATATTTTTTAATTCTTTGGCATTCGGGTCACCGAAAATCTTTTTTAATATGCTTTCGAGCAACACACTCACTCCTTAAAATTCCCTGTTTTATAAACACTATACTAATATAAAATTTTACCAAAAACCACGCAAAAAGTCAAAAGCCCGGGCCTTTTGTCCCGGGCTTTTTTGTGAAATCAATGTAAAGATTATTTTAATTCAGGCTGCAGCAAACCATAGTTGCCGTCTTTGCGGCGGTATACAACATTTACTCCGCCATAATCGGGGTCAAAGTATACAAAGAAATCATGGTCAAGCAGGTTCATCTGCAAAATTGCTTCTTCAGCCGTCATCGGGTTCATCGAGAACTTCTTGTTCTTAATAATCTTGAATTCTTCATCCGGAGCCGCTTCTACTTCGGGAGCAGGTACGGGCTCTACAAAGTTGCTGTATTTACGTTTGGCAAGACGTGTTTTATATTTATGTACCTGGCGTTCAATTTTTTCTACTACCAAGTCAATGGACGAATACATATCTTTGGTAGATTCCTGGGCTCTGATTAAAATTCCGCTGGCCGGAACGGTAATTTCCACAATGTGGTTGCCTTTTTCAACTTTAAGTACTGCACTGATATCGCCAACGGTTTTAAACTGCCTCGTGATTTTCGTAATTTTCTTTTCAACATACTCTTTGAGCGCCGGTGTTACAACAATGTTCTTTCCTCTTACGTTTACGTTCATAAATTATCCCTCCTTAATCCCGAGGTCCGGGATAACAAACTCTTTAGTTTGTTATTATTTGTATTCGCCATAATAATTAAAACTCCTGCAAAAAATTACAAAAACTCGTGCAAAAAAGTCTTTTTTCTGCACGAGTTTACAATCTGCTACTATTGTAACAGTTTCAATTATAAAATTTTGGAAAGGAAACTGCGGGTACGTTCTTCTTTGGCATGTAAAAAAATGTCGTCAGGTTTACCCTGTTCCAGAATTTTACCGCCGTCAACAAACAGCACCCTGTCGCCAACTTCGCGTGCAAAGCCCATTTCGTGGGTAACAACCACCATGGTCATGCCTTCATTGGCAAGGCGTTTCATAACGTCCAGTACTTCTTTAATCATTTCCGGGTCAAGCGCAGATGTCGGTTCATCAAACAAAAGTGCTTTCGGCTTCATGGCAAGCGCACGCGCAATAGCAACGCGCTGCTGCTGCCCGCCGCTCAGCTGGTCCGGATAGGAATCAGCCTTGTCGGAAAGGCCAACCTTGCCTAAAAGCTCCATAGCAGTTGCTTCCGCGGTTTTACGGTCAATGCCGCGCACTTTCATCGGCGCAAGCACAAGGTTTTCCAGCACCGTCATGTGCGGGAAAAGGTTAAAACGCTGGAACACCATGCCTACTTCCTTGCGCACTTCGTTAATATTGGCTTCGCCGTCCAGCTTAATGCCGTCAACAACAATCGTGCCTTCGGTAGGTTCTTCAAGGTAGTTCATGCAGCGCAAAAGCGTACTTTTGCCGCTGCCGGAAGGCCCGATAATTACCACTACTTCTTTTTCGGCAATGGTAAGGTCAATACCCTTTAAAACCTCAAGACTGCCGTAGCTTTTTTTAAGGCCTGTAATTTTAATCATCTCTGTACTCATTTTGTTTCAAACCTCCGCTCCATCAGCCCTACCAGGCGCGCAACCGTAAAGGTCATAATAAGGTAAATTACGGCTACTGCCAGCCAGATTTCAAAAGAAGCATAGGTACGCGCAATAATCAGCTGGCCGCGTCTTGTCAGTTCTTCAAAACCGATAACGGAAACCAGCGAAGAATCCTTCAGCATGGCAATAAATTCATTGCCAAGCGGCGGAATAATGCGCTTAAAGGCCTGCGGCATAATTACATAGCGCATAGTCTGGTACCAGGTCATGCCCAGAGAGCGCCCGGCTTCCATCTGCCCTTTATCGATAGACTGAATGCCTGCGCGGAAAATTTCGGCAATGTATGCACCGCTGTTAATGGAGCAGGCGCAGATAGCCGCAAAAAACGGGTCAATGCGCTGGCCGATAATGGTAGGCAGCGCAAAATATACCAGAAAAATTTGTACCAAAAGCGGCGTGCCGCGGATAAAATCTACATAAAAGTTAGCTGCATAACGTACCGGTTTAATGCTGGCAAGCCTTGCCACGCCGATAATCATACCTATCAATAAGCCAAAGCCTACGCTCATGGCGGTTATTTCAAGAGTAATTCCGGCACCGGCCAGCAAAAGCGGTATCGCATCTTCAATAAGTTTAAAATTCAGTTCCATTAGGCTTGTCTTTCCTTCCAGTCAGCCTGCGCTTTAATAAATAAAATACGGGGCACACCTTCGTTGCCGTTGATGTTCCCCGCATTCAGGCGCAATGCTTATTTTTTCACTTCACCGAACCAGGTTTTGTAAATCTTGTCATATTCGCCGTCTTTTTTCAGTTCTGCCAAAGCTTTGTTAATGTCTTCAAGCAGTTTGGTGTTGTCTTTTTTAACGGCAATGCCATATTGTTCTGCTTCCATAACATCACCAACGGTTTTGGCAACTTCGCTGCCGCCCTGTGCCAGATAATAACCGATAACCGGGCTGTCGTTGATAACAGCGTCAACGCCGCCGTTGGTCAGTTCCATTGCAGACTCGGTATTGGTATTGAAAAGGGTTACTTTGGCATCTTTAACGCTGTTTGCTTTGTCAGCGCCGGTAGTGCCAATCTGTGCGGCAATGCGTTTGCCGGCAAGGTCATCAATGCTCTTGATGTCGTTGTTGTCTTTTTTAACCATTACAATCAAGCCGGAAGTATAGTAAGGGTCACTCATGCCTACGGCCTGTTTTCTTTCGTCGGTAATGCTCATGCCTGCAATGGCAACATCAATATTACCGGTGTTCAGCGCAGGAATCAATGCATCAAAACCCATGTTGGCAATTTCAACTTTATAGCCGAGTTTTTTGCCGATAGCGCGGATTAAATCCATATCAAAGCCTGCCAGTTCATCGCTGCCTTCCTTCTGGAATTCAAACGGAGCAAAAGTCGGTTCAGTTGCTACACGCAAAACTTTCTCCGGATGAGCCTTAGCCTCATCCTTGCTGCCGCCGCAGCCTGCAACTGCCAGTGCCACAAGCATTAAAGCAGCCATTAAAAACACCAAATACTTTTTCATAAACATAACCTCCAACAGCATAAATTTACAAACTTTTATCTGTTAAAATATTATAGCTCTAAAATACAGGTTAAGCAACAAAAACTTTCAAAAAACCTGCATAAAAAACCATTATTTAGCTTCGCCGAACCATTTATTGTAAATTTTATCAAATTCACCGTTCTGCTTCAGCTCATTAAGAGCCTTGTTAATATCGGCAGCAAGTTTGTCGTTGCCTTTTTTAACGGCAATGCCGTAATCTTCTGCATTCAAAACTTCGCCGACGGTTTTAGCGTATTCACTGCCGCCCTGCGCCAAAAAGTATTTCAGCACCGGAGCGTCATTAATAACAGCATCAGCCGCGCCGTTTTTCATTTCCAGCACAGCGCTGCCGTTATCGTTAAACGCTGTTACTTTGGCACCTTCAACTTTTTCTGCGCGGAATGCGCCGGTAGTGCCAATCTGCACGGCAATACGCTTGCCTTTTAAATCATCAATGCTCTTAATATCGTTGTTGTCTTTCGGTACCATTACCAAAAGGCCGGATTTATAATACGGGTCAGAAAAAATTACCTGCTGCTTGCGTTCTTCGGTAATGCTCATGCCTGCCAGCGCAACATCAATGTTGTCTGCCTGCAAAGCAGGAATTAAAGCGTCAAAGCCCATTGCGCTGATTTCCACTTTATAGCCGAGCTGTTTGCCGATAGCACGGATTAAATCCATATCAAAACCGGTAAGTTCCTCGCTGCCTTCCGCCTGCATTTCAAACGGCGCAAAAGAAGGTTCAGTACCGACACGCAGTAATTTTTCACCGCCCGCCTGTTTCTCATCATTGCCGCCGCAGCCGGCCGTAACAAGCGCCATTGCCAGCATGGCTGCCATTAATAATGCCAAAAACTTTTTCATCAGATTATCTCCCTCCAATATTCTGCCAACAGGCAGGTTATAATAATGTATATTATAAAACTAAAAGCCCTTCTGCACAAGCAAAAATATGCAAAAAAGGCTAATTTTTATAAAATAAAGCAACTCAGCTGACCTGGTCTTCGCCCCCACACCCGCCTGCTGGGAGGTTCGCTCCTAAGCAACGTGCTCCCCACTACTGCTCCTCTCGCTTTTCGCGGCAGGACTTACTTCTAAGCTGCGCCGTGCTCACAGTAATTTTTACTGCTTACGTGGATCGTTTTGCCCGCAACTAGCATCGACTTTCAACCACAGACCTGAGCTGCATTTTAATTATAGCGGCTAATAGATTTTTTGCAATACCTGCGGCTAAAAAATTTATAAAATGCTCTTTGATATTTTGCCGCGTTGTAGTATACTATTATGTGCAAGATTTGATTGGACGGATTTTTAACAGGATGGTTGTTTTATGATTGCTTTACCCCAGACACTGGATTTTCCACGCGAAAATAACATACGTGAAATATGCAACTCGCTTTTAACGCTGCTGCAAAAAAAGGATACGGGTTTATACATGCACAGCCAGCAGGTTGCCAACTATTCGGCATGCATTGCGGCCAAACTCGGCCTGCCTGCCGCAGAAATCGCTTCCATTAAAAGCGCCGCGCTTCTGCACGATATCGGGCATCTTTCCGTGCCTAACACGATTTTAAAAAAATCGCCTTATTTAAGCACGCGCGAGATGGCTACCTATAAACGCCACTGCCAGGCAGGCGCCAGTATGCTCGAAAATATTCCGGAATTTGCGCATATTATCGACATTATTTACAGCCACCACGAAAAGTGGGACGGCACCGGTTACCCCAAGCGTTTAAAAGGCGTAAACATACCGCTGGGAGCGCGTATAATCGCCGTAGCCAATTATTACGACCGCATTGTAAACCCATGCACCCATTACTGGCAAAAAACGCCTATGGAAGCCATTAAGGAAATGAACGACAAAGCTGGCACCGACTTTGACCCCAACGTTGTCCGTGCGTTTTTAGAATCGATAATACCAAGTAAAATACGGTAAAAACAAACTAATACACAAAAGCTCTTGCTTCTTAATGTAGAAACAAGAGCTTTTTATTTTATCTTATCTGTTTTTATACATTATTTCGTAATATTTTTGGTATTCACCGCTGATAATTTCCTGCCACCAGTCTTTGTTTGCCAAATACCATTCGATAGTTTTAGCTATGCCGTCCTCAAACTTCGTCTGCGGCAGCCAGCCGAGTTCATTGTGTATTTTGGTCGGGTCAATTGCATAACGCCTGTCGTGACCAGGACGGTCTTTTACAAAAGTAATTAAATCTTCGCTTTTGCCCAGCGCTTTTAAAATAATCTTTACAACATCCAAATTACTCTTTTCGTTATGCCCGCCTACGTTGTAAACTTCGCCCTCGCGCCCATTGCGGATAATTAAATCAATAGCACTGCAATGGTCTTCAACATACAGCCAGTCGCGCACGTTAGCGCCATCGCCATAAACCGGCAATGCTTTATCATGCAGGGCATTAATAATCATTAAGGGAATTAACTTTTCCGGAAAATGATACGGGCCATAGTTGTTGGAACAACGAGAGATTGTCACCGGCAAACCATAAGTACGGTGGTACGCCAAAACCAGTAAATCCGCACTGGCTTTAGATGCCGAATACGGACTTGATGTATGAAGTGGCGTTGTTTCAGTAAAGAACAAATCAGGCCTATCCAGCGGCAAATCGCCATACACTTCATCCGTGCTTACCTGATGATAACGCTTAATGCCATACTTACGGCAGGCGTCCATTAACATACCCGTACCAATAACGTTAGTTTTTAAAAATAGCTCCGGCTCCAAAATGCTGCGGTCAACATGGCTTTCCGCTGCAAAATTTACCACAACATCAGGCTTTTCCGCTTCAAACAAGCTGTAAACAAATTCACGGTCAGCAATATCGCCTTTAACAAACTTAAAGTTTGGCTGCTCCATCGCACCATTCAAACTGCTTAAATTACCCGCATATGTCAGCTTATCCAAGCAAATAAATTCGTCCTCCGGATGCCGCTTAAGCTCATAATATATAAAATTACTGCCAATAAAACCGGCCCCGCCAGTGATGATTAGTTTCATGATAAAAATTTTTCAAGAGTTTTAGCAAAAATATTCATGTCTTCTAATTTATAAATATCATTACATAAATATTTTATAAAGTCTTCTTCTTTAATTCCAATATTAAATAAGTTGCTACATAAAACTTTATATAACCCTTTTCCAGAACTATCGTCGTTATTTTTAGTTTTACTATTATTGTTATAATCTTTAATTATGTCTGCTAAATTCCTATTTGTAAAATATTTATCACCTATATATTTAATAAATTCTCTATCATTATCAATAACTAATTTTTTCATCAAATATTTTTCTATACTTGGAATAGGTAAAAAAGTTTTTGGTAAAGTCTTATACTTATCAATTTTTAATACTACTTCCTTTACGTCTCCATCACAAATACTAATTATTCTCTTACCAACGCCTAATGTATTATATGTAACCATATCAAAATGTAATTTAAGCATTTGACTATACCCACCAGCAGGCAAAATACAGCATAGTTTACTCTTTGAAAGATTATTTTCTCTAATAATTTTTTCAACTAATGCTTTTGCTAACTCATCTTCTACCAATAATAGAAAATCAAATCCATTAGGAACATATAAATTTCTCACTGCATAATTTGGATAGCAAGGATTAGTTATTTCTACATTTCCTTCAATATTTTCTACCAAATATATATTTTTAGGTTTTAAACGATGAATAAGTTCTGCTGAATGTGTAGAAAAATATATAATAAATTCTGAATTAGAATTTTTCAATAGTCTTTCAAGAAAAAGGACTAACCTATCAATTGCAGCAGGATGCAATGCCAATTCAACTTCATCAATCAAAAATAATAGTTTTTTGGTATTTTTCTTATTCTTTATTACAAGATTATTAATAAAATCAATCAATGAAATAAGCATACTCTCACCGCTGCTCATTCTAAATTGACTAATAAAATTATTATTTACCTCTATAAAATATGGTATTCCCTTAAATCCATTTTCTTCAGCTATACGTCAATTTTTTATTTTTTTTAGATTTTTATAATAATCCACATCATTATGTAATATAAATCCCAATTGTTCAGAAACAAACTTATCAGCATCTACCAAATAATCAGAAAATCCATTATTAGCCATAAATGGTTCAATGTTATTATAATCATCAAAACGGCAACCATAAAAAATGCTACCCTCATAAAATCCTTCAATATGTGTACTAGCTATTAAAGCGTTATGAGCTTTTACATTTCCATGCCCGCGCACTCTGCCAAATTTTCCAGTAGTCATTTTTCCTTTTTTATAAAACCAATTATCTTGCGCTTCAGAAGTTTGTATAACTATTTTTGAATTTTCGCAGATATCATAACTTTTTAGCATATGAGCAGATGAAGTCTTTACCATTAATGATAAAGCTAACATTAATGTGCTTTTTCCGCACGAATTTTCTCCAACTATAGCATACATCCCTTTTTCTAAAGGCAATTTAACATTAACATACTTGATATTTTTAATTTTTTCAATAATTAAGTTAATATCTGACATCTTGAGTCCTCTTTTAATTTTTAAATTATATTATTATACTATCATTTTTTAATCTTTTTTAAAAGTATTTTCAAATATTGCATTTCTTCTCTATTTCTAAATGCAGCAGACCATAAAAGTAATGTAATAACTACACATAAAAACATACCGGCAATAAAATTTATTAAAGTTACTTCATCAAATAAATTTGTATATATAAATTTACTTACTAATGTAGCGCAAAACGCAACTACAGTAAACTTAAAATAATCAATAAAATAATCTTTTAATTTAACATTAATGCCATTATTAAAAAGTATATAAGGTTCTATCCAAAAACAAGTTAATAATGTGCTGATTATACTTCCTATCACTACTCCTATCACGCCATAATGTATAGTTAAATAAACTGATACAATCAAGTTTATTACAGCTTCTGCTAATGGTTTATAACGGTCATTCCAGAACAAACCACCGGCATCTTTAAACATACATACAGCTTTACGCATATACATCAAATAAAACGAAAATGACATTAAATATACGATTTTTTCATCAAATAAATATTCCTGACCAATCCATAATTCTATAAACGGATTAAACAAAACATATAAACCGCAAAAACAAATAGCTGCCTGTAAAGCAGTTATAAATTCTATAATTTTGAAAACTTTTTCTTTTTCATTACTATTATTTAAAACCAATAAATTACCTATACTTGCAGTAATAGATTCAAAAAATTTGCTAGCAAAACTATTTAAAGCAACTATTACCATATAATAATTGCTGTATAATCCAACAGCAACAAGACCAGCAAATTTACTTAACACCAAATTACTGCTACTAAAAACTACCATACCGCCAATTTTATGACAAATCATAGCCTTTGTATTTTTTACTATCTGTTGTTTTATTGAGCTATCTAATTTATCTGCCTGCTCTTGTAAATATGGATATTCCTTCTCCGCTTTACGTGCGATACTAAAGTTTTCTAATACCGTACCAACCAGCATTAAAATAATAAAGCACCAATAATTTGCAAAGATAAGCAAAGATATTATCTGCAATACTGCAACAATAATCTGCACAATAGTCTGATATATATTCACAACATACTGTTTTTGATCAGCAATTAAAAGACTACGTTTATATGTCCACAAATAACTTACAACAGTATTAAGCAAAAATATCAGGTAAAAATAATGCACATCCAGCATAACTTGCCCATCTTTTATAAAATTATCTAGCCATGGATATAACAATAACCCCAAAACTAAAATAATACCACCAATAACAACGTACACTTTTTTAAATAAATGCATTATAGCTTTAACAGTATTTATATCTCCATAAGCAAGCGGTCTATATAAGCTGTAAACTATTGCTGGCCCGATACCAAGCTCTGCTAACGAAAGCATTGCTAGTACATTTGTAAATAACCCATTAACCCCTAAATATTCTATAGATAAAGTGCTTAAAAACACAATTCGCACTATAAATTTAAGTAAGTTAATAATTACATAATTAAGAGCAGAATATTTAATGTTCTTGTTTATCGCTTGTATTGCCATTAGACTTTACATCATTTTCCTTTCCGAAACACATTGCATAACCTAAGCCCAATAAAACCCAATAACAATATGTTATATTCAATGTATTACTGAACCCTGATGCCAGTATACCTAATAAAGAAATAAGCAAAAACAAATACTCAAATCTAAAATAATCTTTATTTAAAATTTTTAATATACTCCAAATTAATAATAATGCGGGTAATAAATATGAAAATAATCCTAAAATTCCACTTTCAGCGAAAACTAAACTATAAGCACAAAAACTTGGAATAGGTACTTTTAATATTCCCTCTTCTTTTTGATATTTTATCCAATTTTGAACTTCCCTGTTATTCTCTACATAATTAGGAAAATAATCCGGCATATATGCAGGAACTAAATTCTTCCCAACCCCTAAAATTGGATTATCTACCCCTATCATTATATTTGCATAAATTGTTGCATACCGTGCTCCGTTACTGCGTGCATTCACTTTAGAAATAGAAGCTAAATTATTTTCATAATAATTCTCTATGGTTTTAGTATTAAATGCTTCAACATTTGTCTTGTTAATAAAAGTATTAATAAAATAATTTGAAAAAATAAAAGCACTAGCCGCACATACTGTTATGCCGACAAATTTTCTTAACGCTAATTCTTTTCGTATAAATAGCAAATAAATCAATAAACATGTAAATACACCACAAAATAATGCTACGCCAGTTCTAGCATTTGTCAAAAATATTAAAGTTTCAAAAATTGTTATTACTATAGCAAACAAAAAGCTTGATATTAACTGTTTACTTACAAAAAATTTATACCATACAAATGGCAATGCAAATGCTGACCAAATACTAAAAAAAGATGGTTCTGCAAACACAGAGCGAACTTGTTTGTTCCATAATAACGGCGGCCACCATCCATGATCTACCTTTATAACATGAATATAAGGATTTAATGCACTCAAGATATTTTTAGCTGTAACATTTCCTGCTAAATAAAACATTTCAATACAACCATATACTAATACTACTACTAACCCAGTTAAAATACCTTTTATAAAAATATTAACCCCCTTTTGCCAATCATTATGATACCAGCAATAAATCATATATGCTCCGCCAAAGGTATAAAAAGTATCAAATAACAATCCTTTAACTACTCTTGCAACCATCCAAAAAGCTATTAAAACTTTCTGATCAATATTTATACCTAAACTATCTAGAAACGCCATAACTTTCGGTAACTTTTCAATTTGCATTACCGGCCCGTTTATTACTAAATCATAATACGGATAATTATATAAACCTATTATTAAAGAGATAAAAATAACAGAACAATATATAAAAATGAATTTTATAAATTTATCAAAATTTACCAAAACATTTTTATATTTATATTGAGAATATATTGTATAAATAAATCCGGTAAATAACGGATAAAAAACCAATTTACTCTGCACTGGTCCGCCTAAAAAGTTCATTTGTATAATTTTAGGTATATTATTGAAAATTAAGAAAAAAGATATAAAGAAAAACAAAAAATTAATTATTTTTTTATTCATAAAACAACCTCATAAAAATTTATTTCATAAATTCTGTTGATTATAGATTTTAAACAACATTTTCAAACAATTTTTATTAAATTTAATTCTAAAAATAAGTACATAATTAACTTAATCTAACAATGCAAATTAGCTCTTAAATTCTTTGTTTTACTAACATATACAACTCAATATTTAAAACAATTAAAACATAACCAACTTTACCTTTAAAAGAAATGTATTTATTCTTTAATATATCAATTAAGTTTTTTCTCAACTCATTTTGTATTTTTTGAGCTACTAAAGTGTTTTCTTTGTAATCCTTGCAATCATAAATACGTTCTATCGTTATTCTATAAGCCCAATACAATCTTGCTTTTACAACAGCAACACACCTTAAATATTTTTTTGAAATTATATCTAAATTTAATAAATATGCTTCAATTACATCTAAAATTTTTGGTGTATATAACTGTTGATGTGTAATACTATGCATGTGTTGTACATAGTAGTATTTAACATCAGAGATTCTACAAAATTTATCAGTGTTTTCTATCCATTTTAAAACAAAGAATACATCTTCAGATGTTTTACCTACTGTAAATTTACAATTTTTTATTACTTTTTTCTTAAATAATTTATTGCAAACACTAATTGCAAGCCCACCAGCTTGATTTACAAACAAATTTTCTATAATTTTTTCCTTTTCGTTGATAAAAATTGTTTTAAAAATTTTAGGAGTTTTTACAGTTCCATCTTCGTGCACATCGCAAGATGCACACATAGCTACATCTAAATCATTATCAACAACTAAATTATAAAGGAATTCATACATATCTTCAGCTATATAGTCATCGCTGTCAACAAATCCTATATATTCGCCTTTGGCAATTTCTAATCCGGCGTTACGCGCATCACTCAATCCAACATTCGGTTTATGTATAAGCTTTATTCTATTATCTTTACCAGCATATTCATCACAAATTTTTCCACTATTATCAGTACTGCCATCATCAATCAATATTATTTCTAAATTTTTATAAGTCTGATTGATAATAGAATCCAAACATGCTTTTAAATAATCTTCTACATTATAAACTGGTACTATTATGCTTATAAGAGGATTCATAATTTACTCCTACAATTTTATATCCACTACTTCACCACTAAAATTGCTTAACAATGTTTTTAGCGATATTTCTGCTACATCTTTTGATTTCAATAAAGTTTTTTCGTCTTCCATGCCAAAATTAGCTGTACGCATTGGGGTTTTTGTCCTTTGCGGGTTTATGCAGTTAATTCTTATGTTATCCTGCTGCCATTCTTCGGCTACAGCCTGCACAAAATTTACTACAGCAGCTTTGGTGGAAGAATACAAAGCATAATTAGCCCTGCCCCTTGTATACGAACTTGATGTAAAATGCAGCAATTGTCCTTTGCTTTGTAATAAATATTTATATGCAGCTGTTGTTACGTTTACCATGCCGTTATAATTAATGCTTATAATTTTATTTATGGTGTTTTCGTTTAAATGCATTAACGGTTCTTTATTTAAAATTGCAGCTGTATTAACAACATAATCAATTTTGCCTTCTTTATCCATAACTGTTTGTAAAGCATTTTCAACATCAGCTATATCAGCAATATCTGTTTTTGTTGTAGAACGTGAAAAACTATGACATTTAGCACCATAGCTTTTTGCTATTTCTATCATATCTGCGCCAATACCACTATTACCACCAAATATAACTAAAACTTTATTTTTTAAATTTTCTAATTCAACTTTTCCGTCAGGCTTAGTGCCTTTTATCTGAAACAGCTTTTCAAGTACATAAACATCTTCCGGATATGTCAATTTAATATTTTGTTCTTCACCTGAAACAACAAAAACCTTAATGTCAGGCAAATATTTTCGTACTATTCCACAGTCATCCGTTGTTTGCATATTTTCATCCTGCAAGGCAAGCTGATATGCTATGGCGATTACAGCATATTTAAAAGCCTGAGGTGTTTGTCCTCTGTTTAAATAATTTCTGTTTGGTATTTGTTCTATATACTGTTTACTGTTATCAAGTTTTATTACTGTATCAACAGCAGGTATTGCTACATCAACAGCCTCGTAAGTATTTAAAGCTTCAATTACATTGCTTATAATTTGCCCACTAACCAATGGACGCACAGCATCATGAAAAATTAAATTAATATTTTCATTTTGAGCCTGTTTTTCATAAGCATCAATGGCAGCCAGACTGCTTTCATAACGCTCCTGCCCGCCATTTAATACCTTTTTTACTTTAGTCCAATGATTTTTTAAAACCATTGTTTCCGCTTCTTGAATATAATTCGCATGCATAACAATGCAAATTTCGTCAATCTGTAAATGGCGCTGAAATACCTCAACAGTATGTTCTAATACGGTCTTTCCAGCAACCTTCATAAATTGTTTTGGCCTGTCTAATCCCAAACGGCTGCCTACACCGCCTGCTAATATTACTGCTATGTTCATAAATAACACCTGCTAATCTTCTTTTAAATAAACTGTCATATTATGCGTTTTTCTCTTTTCAATCGGAGGTAACTCCATATAATTGCCATACAACCCAGTTAAATAACTGTCCCAGCATGAAAACGCCGGAAATTTATGTCCTTCAAACTCTACTTCTACTACTTTTTCAAATTCCGATTTTAGCATACGCTCACCAGCACCATACAATCCCCAAGTAACTGCTCCAACATATTTGGAAGTTTCGTAAGGATTAGATTTTGCTATTTTTTCAAGTTTTTCCGCACATCTTTTTTTACCATAAAATTTTGCCAATGGTTTTAGAATATATTTAGCATATTTTCTAAAAAACGTTGTACCTTCACCAAGTTTAGCATCTTGAAGCAATAAAAGTGTTCTATAAAAATTACATCTACTATATATCTCTTTTACTTTATAAATATCTTCTGGTAAACCATCTACAGGGAATATATCTATCCACAAATGTTTGTTTACTTCAGATTCATCAAATTTCGAATCAATTTTTGTACTTATATCTACTATTTTTGCAAATGGTATATCTAAATTATTTAGCAAAAAACTTTTTATAGTTAAATTTTTATCATTACTTATAAAATTATTTACTAAAAATTCGTAATCTTTTCTTGGCATACATACATCTATATCATCATCCCACGGTATATATCCTTTATGCCGTATCGCTCCCAATAAAGTGCCGCCAGCAAGATAATATCTTAAATTATTTTTTTGACAAAAAGAATCTATTTCTTTCAATATATTTAGTTCTATTTTTTGAATTTCATTTAATGTCAATTTACGCATTATACCATTCCTTTTTTCTTATATATATTTCTAAACATTTTTAATTTTCTGGTTATCATCACATCAACTTAACATAAAAATATTCACTATTTTTTTAAGAAATTAAAAACTTACTCTTAATATTGATTTTATTTTCAAACCCAGAATTATGAGAATGAATTATTCTAATATTTATTCCAAATATTTTTGCCATAAATACTGGAAAAACCTACTCTAAACTTAATGCATTTAATACAATACCTGCATATTTTTTTCTGCCTTTAAGAAATAATAATATCCATTGCAAATAATGCTTTATCGGATTTTTTCTACGAGAACAGATATTATAGATTATAGATTATACTCCCATTTTTATTAATTCATTTTCAAATACTATATGATCATTTATGGTAACATTAACAAAATCATAAATTAATCTATCTTTGTTTAAATTATTAAATTGCTGTAATAAATATGTCTCCAGTCCGCCCCAGTTTCTTGTCATACCTATTTGTAGAACTTTTATATATTTTTTCATTTTATCCTCGCAAAAATTATTGGATAATTTAATTTTACGTAACTAATAATTTTTACAAATTTAATTAATAATATTTCATTTTTTTGTTTTAATAAATAAATCATTGTTTTTTCTTTTAAACTTAAGTTATTAAATTCATATTCATAAAACTTTTTATAGATATTCGACCTTTTAATTTCTTTTATTAATGTTTTAAGATTATTATTTTTTATATTTCTTTCAATCTCAGAATATACATATCTGTTATATAGTAATAATAAAATTTCTGTTATTTTATGATCTATTATATTAAACTTATTTAGAAGTTTGCTAAATTCATCTATTTTCATTATATGCAATCTAAAATAATCTTCTTGTTTTTTACTTGATAAACTAGTTTTATTACTTAATTTTCTATAATGATATCCTCCAAAACTTATACATTTCATATTATTAGTGTAATTTATATATTGTATATTAAAATCAAAATCTTCATTCATTGCTAAAATATTGTTAAACTTAATATTATTATCATTTATAATATTAGACTTATAAAAAGTATTACATACATATCCAAATAACGGATACCGCTCTAATTTTATAGATTCCATTAAGATATCTTTTTTATTATCATAATAGCAATTTGTACATTGACAAAATCTTGTATATTCTAATTTATTTTTATAATTAAAATATTCTTCAAAAACACCGTATTTTAAATAATCAACTTTTTTATTTTTTAAACATTTAAATGCTATTTCTAATAATTTTCTTTCTAAATAATCATCAGCATCAAGAAATGTTATATAAAATCCTTTAGCTAAACAAATTCCATAATTTCTAGTATCTGCAACCCCTAAATTATTACTATTTTTTTTCAAAATTATCCTTTTATCTTTTTCAAATTTTTGACAAATACTATAACTATTATCTTTTGAACAATCATCTATTATTATCAGCTCAAAATTAGTAAAAGTTTGATTTAAAACACTTTTTATTGATTGCTCTACATACTTTTCTGCATTATAAACTGGCATAATTATCGAAAAAAATGGATTTTCATTTTTCATTTAACCATTACCTAAACTTTCTCTTTAAAAACTCTACAATCTTATTTACCCAGTCCTGCTTTTCTAAAAACACTACCGGCATTTCTTTTACTTTTAACCGTTGCTTTTCAAGCCACACGTTAAACAATCGCTCCGATATAAACCCAAACACTCTTGCTTCATACTGGTTATAGTTTGCAATATCTATCCTTTGTTCCAGTTCAAAAAGTATGCTGAACAGCCAATTGCAATATTCATCAAATAATGTCTTTTTCATTACAAACATATTTAAGATATGCAGCTTCGTTCTGTTCATTACTTTTGTAAAAGCTTCGCTGTATTCCGGGTAAAGTTCAGCTAATATTCTTTCTGCTTCATCTAAATCACGCTTGTTATGTGCATGCTCATATTGGCTACGCACTGTTTCTATGTAGTAGTTGCGCTTTACCGGCAGTATTACATCATATTCTTGCAGTAGTTTTTCATAGTCTTGTCTATGTAAAATTACTGCTTTTTTCTTTTCTAAATTGTTTATATGCAGATTCTTACTTGCAAAATACCTGCGGTAATGGCATAAGCCTATATAGTCACATTTTAAATTTTTCCATGCCCAGTAAAGACCTGTAAGTTCACAGTAATTGGCGTTTTTGTCTGAGATATTATCTCCGGTGTTATCGCCTAAGTATCCTAAATCCGCTTTACTTTCCCTGCCTACATGTACCGGAAGATAGACATCGTCATCAGGCATCCAGTATTTTTTATGTACTGCTACAAGTATTTTTATATCCACTTGTTACTTCAGTTCCTTTTCTGCAAGATTTAACGCGCTTTCTATTACTTTATCCATATCGTAGTATTTGTACTCACCTAACCTGCCGCCAAAGATTACGTTCTTTTCCTTGTCTGCAAGTTCTTTATATTTAGCATACAGCTGTTGATTTTTATCATCATTGACGGGATAGTAGGCTTCTTCTCCTAATTTCCAGTCCTGCGGATATTCTTTGGTTATATACGTTACTGGCTGTTTGCCAAATTCAAAGTGTTTGTGTTCTATTATTCTGGTATAAGGCGTTTTGCTGTCTGTAAAGTTCATAACGGCTACGCCTTGATAGTTTTCCTGTTCCAATCTTTCGGTTTCGAATTTTAAACCGCGGTATTCAAGATGGCCTAACTGATAGTTAAAATATTCATCTATGGCACCGGTGTAGATTACTTTTTCAGCTATTTTCTGGTCTTTATCAAAGCAGATGTTATAGTCGCAGTTAAGCTCTACATCTATGCCTTCCAGCATTTTTTCGATTATTTTGTTGTAGCCGCCGATAGGAATCCCTTGGTATCTGTCGTTAAAGTAGTTGTTGTCATAGGTATAGCGTACCGGCAGGCGTTTAATAATAAAGGCAGGCAGTTCTGTGCATTTTCTGCCCCATTGTTTTTCGGTATAACCTTTAATAAGTTTGGTATAGATATCTGTACCGACTAAACTGATTGCCTGTTCTTCAAGGTTTTGCGGTTCGTGCGTAATTACTTGTTTTTGTTCGTTAATTATTGCTTCTGCCTGCTGTGGTGTACTGATACTCCACATTTTGCTAAAGGTATTCATATTAAAAGGCAGGTTATATATTTCGCCGTTATAGTTAGCAACAGGGCTGTTGATGTAATTATTAAATTCAGCAAATTGGTTTACATAATCCCATACTTTTTTATTGCTGGTATGGAAGATATGAGCACCGTATTTATGGATATTAATACCGTCTTGCTGTTCGCAGTAAATATTACCACCGATATGGTTTCTTCTATCTACTACCAGACATTTTTTGCTACGCTTTTTAGCTTCGTAGGCAAAGACGCTGCCGAATAATCCTGCGCCGGCGATAAGATAATCGTATTTCATGTTTTAGTTTTCTATCCCTTCGTTATGGTATTTTTAATACGCACCTTTTCTGAGTAATACTACTTTAAATGTTTTAAACAGCAATGTTATATCAAGCCATACGCTCCAGTTGCGGGTATACCAGCTATCCAGCAGTACACGTTCTGCGTAGTCGATATCGCTTCTGCCGCTTACCTGCCACATGCCGGTTATGCCCGGTTTTACCATCAGGTAGTCGTCAATGTATTCCCCATACCTTATCATTTCATCCCTTATTATCGGGCGCGGGCCCACAAGGCTCATTTCACCTTTCAGTACGTTGAAAATCTGCGGCAGTTCATCCAAGCTTGTTTTACGCAAAAATGCTCCGCTTTGGGTGATGCGCGGGTCATTTTTCAGCTTAAAGTCTTTTTCCCATTCTGCTCTGGCTTCCGGGTCATTTGCTAAAAGCTGCTCCAGCTTTTCTTTGGCGTCTACGCACATGCTGCGGAATTTATAGCAGTTAAATTCTTTGCCGTTTTTGCCTATTCTACGGTGTTTAAAGATTACCGGCCCAGGTGAATCTTTATATATCCATAAGGCTATTACTATAAGTATCGGACTGATAGCGATTGTACCGGTAATGGTAAGTACATAGTCAAAGATTGTTTTAATCCAGCGGTTGACAGGGCGTGCAAGATTATTACGCAACCTTAATAGCATAAGTTTTTCGTTAAAAAGGCTTTCTGCTTCTATGCCGCCCATCGGTACGCCTACAAGGTTTGGTATTACACCCATGCTTTTTACAAGGGGCTGTACTTTGTAGATTAGTTTGGTAAGTTTGCCTTGTTCCAAGCCGGGTGCTGCTATAAAGACATGCTGGATATTGTATTTTGTTATTACCTGTTCAGCATCGCTGAATTTACCGAGTACGGGATATTTTTCCAGAACTCCGTCTTCTACTTTGTTATCTTCAAGCAGGCCTATAATTTTATAACCCATACCGGCATCATCTTTAATGCCCTGCACTAAAAGCTCTGCTGTTTTGCCGGCGCCGATGATAAGCACCGGCACTTGCAGAAGCTGGTATTTTTCAAGTATCTTTTTAGCGATATAGCGGAATACTACAAGCAGGATAAAGCTTAATACCCAGAATACTGCAATGAACATTCTGCTGGTTGAGCCTGCTATGCGCGCTATATAGAGCAATATGATGATTGAGGTAATAGCGTAACAGCTTGTTACAAATAATTTTTGAATTATCTGCCAGAACTGCGCACGGCGGTTATAGAGCTGTTCGATATTTAAAAAGATGAGGTATAACGCCGGAAACACTACCCAGAAGTTAAGCCATGAAATATGCAGGCTGGTGTTGCCTGTATACCAGTTGCGGAAGTTAAAGGCAAGGCTTTCGGCGCAGACGATAGCAAGGTAGTCGATAAATACAAGGACTACCGGCAAGATAAGGTTGGTATATTTGTTTATTTTTTGTAGATTTTCGGGCAAATTTCTCACCTATTATCAGAATTTTATTTAAAACTTATTTATAACTTTATTTTACATTCAATTATGAATAATTTTATCACTTTTAAAATAAAATTTCTACCATTGACCTTTAAGTTAACTCCGTTTTTACGCAACAAAAAAAGACTGCTGCAAACCTTTTTGGGTTTACAACAGTCTCATAAATTACGTTATTTAATTTGTGCTGATTTAAGCAGCTTTAACCTTATTTCTCCCCCGTGCTGCCGAAGCCGCCGCTGCGGGTTGCGTCGGCGCTGTCGCCATCAGCCGTAAGGTATTTGTAAAAAATACCCTGTGCCACTCGCTCGCCCTTTGCCAGGGTTACGTCGCTGCCGGTTGTGTTGTACAGCCCCAGCATAATGTGCCCTTCGTTATCTTCGTTGTTGTAGTAGTCGGCGTCGATAATGCCCACGTTATTCACCAGAGCCAGCCCTTTTTTAACGGCAATGCTGCTGCGGATATGCACGCCAAGGAACTCGTCGTCCTGCATGTAGGCTTTCACGCCTGTAGGCACCATTTGCAGCGTATGCGCCTTAATGGTAA
>UMAJ01043445.1_pt1 | contig 113928 bp, 107 predicted proteins | sample 1963671 | NCBI WGS metagenome assembly UMAJ01 (sample SAMEA4835912, study PRJEB28245) | human gut metagenome | biome: gut microbiome; material: fecal sample | place: Denmark | collected 2008 | reverse complement strand
GCACACGTTGGACCGGGAACGATGGTACTTATTTTTGAAGGTGACAAGCGATAAGCTTTCGCATATACTAACTATAAAAAGCGAAGGTATGCGATGCGCTTTTTAGAATTAAAAGAAAAAGAAGTTATAAACTGCAAAGATTGCAGGCGGCTCGGCTATGTTGCCGATGTCGAGTTTGATTGTGAGACAGGGAAGATACTTGCAATCATCGTACCGGGACCGGGAAAATTATTTTCCTGCTTTGGTTCGGGAACGGAATATTACATCCGGTATTGCAACATTGTGCGTATCGGACCGGACATTGTTCTGGTCGATATTGATGCCTGCGATATACGGAAAATTCAGGGAGGAAAGGAATAAACATATGAAGTGCCCATTTTGCGGAGATGATAATACGCGTGTGATTGACTCAAGACCAGCAGATGACAACGAGGCAATCCGTAGAAGAAGACAGTGTGATGAATGTGGAAAGCGTTTTACTACGTATGAGAAGGTAGAGACGATTCCTCTGATTGTAATCAAGAAGGATAAGAATCGTGAGACATATGACCGTTCCAAGATTGAGTCAGGAGTGGTACGTTCCTGTCACAAACGTCCGGTATCTGTGGATCAGATCGAGGCATGTGTGGATGAGATCGAGAACAAGATTTTCAATCTCGGCGTGCGTGAAATCGAAAGCGAGAAGATTGGTGAGATTGTAATGGATCAGATTCGTGATCTGGATCAGGTTGCATATGTGCGTTTCGCATCCGTCTACCGTCAGTTCAAGGATGCGGATACGTTTATGAGTGAGTTGAAGAAGCTTCTGGATACAAAGTAGACGGAACTGAAAGGGACGTTATGGATTATATCAAACTGATCGAAGGTGCAGAGGGCGAGATTGTTGAGAAGAAATCCCGTTTTATTGCGCAGATTGCCCCGGTTGAGACAGAAGAAGAGGCGTATGCATTTATCGAGAAGATTAAGAAGAAGCATTACGATGCACGGCATAACTGCTTTGCATTTTCCGTGGGCGCTGAGATGCCGCTGCTCCGGTTCTCGGATGATGGAGAACCACAGGGCACTGCAGGAAAGCCGATGCTGGAGTTGATTCAGAATTCTGGAATCCATGATATCTGTGTGGTTGTGACACGGTATTTTGGCGGTACACTGCTTGGTACGGGCGGACTTGTCCGTGCATATACGCAGGCAACAAAGGAAGCCCTAGAAGCGTGTACGACGAAGTTAATGCAACAGTTGCTTCCTGTTTTGATCCGGACGAATTATACGGATATGGGGAAAATACAATATATCCTGAATACGAGACAGGTTGCGATCATCAACACGGAATTCGCAGAGGATGTGGTCTTTACGGTACATATTCCGGTTGGCGATGCGAAAGCAATCTTAAAAGAGATAACCGATGCGACGAATGCAAGAGCGCAGATCGAAGAACAGGACGAGATCTTTGGATGATCTCGTCCTGTTTTTGTATCATATTAAATGTATGTTCCAATAATTAAAAAATATGAAATCATAGAATATAATTCACGAAGAAATATACGATGGTAATCAGTAAAAGCACCGGGATCCACTTGGCAAGTGTCCGGCTTTTTTTGATAAACACCGAAAGTACAAGCGACAGAAGATAGGCAAGCAGACTGACAAGTGTTACCTGTAACAGAGTTGCAGTTCCGTAGGTGATGCCGTTGCATAGCATGCCGATTCCGTAGATTGGAAGGATGCCAGCCAGAAGTCCCGTGCATAAAATACCATATCTGCGTTTGCCAGAAAGTGCGATGTAGATGCCACGTTCCTGATCCTGTAAGAACAACATCAGGCTGAACAGAGAAGCAAACAGGACGAGCAGACAGGTGCATTCGTAGATTGGAAGCTGGATACGATAGGTATTTTCCTTATAATCGTAGGCACCGTCTGTGACAGAGGACATACGGAAGATTGTGTCACTGTTCATATATGCCTGCATGCGGCTTTTTAACTCTTCAGACAACGCTGCATCGTCGATCGTGTCAACCAGAATCTGTGGGGATGCAACCTTGAAGATATAATGGAAGAATGTCTCGCAGATGGCAGAGGAAAGTGTACTTGCACTTGTCTCATACAAGGAAACCTTTGGTTCCCCGGAGCCTGCAATGTAGCCGGAGAAAAATCCATCTGGCAGGACAAAACCGCATTCTGCATCATCCGCCTGTACATCCCGGATTACATCTGTGGACGCATCTACATAATAAAACTGATAGAGCGAGGCACTGGCATCTAATTCCTCTTTGAACTGTGTCGTATACGCACTGGTATCTTCCAGATATACGGCAACACGGATTTCTGTGGACTGGCTTTTCGCTGGAAGCAATGCATAGATTCCAGTTAAGATGAGCAGGACGCCCAGCATGCACCAATATAGCTTTCGATGTAAAATTCGTTTCCATGCGACAATCAGTCGGTTCATAACAAAACTCCCAAATGTTTAATAAAGTGCGTGGCAGAAAATCTGCATTACATACGTTCCTGGCAGATACGGACGGATCTGCTGTATCACCTTTGGCAGCAGAACATCCGGTAAAAGTCCGCCACCGCAGTAGGCAAGCACCAGCACAACAAATAACAGACAGATATTTGCGGAAAAGGTACTTCTGGAAAAGGTTGCGATTCCGGCGATCAGCAGTGCAATCAAAAGCAGTGCAGGGATGATCGTCAGAAGTCCGTTCAGGTTTGCGTGCCCCATCCAGATGGAGATTCCGATATAGCACGGCAGAAACAGGATATACAGAGCTAAAAATGTATGGATCATGTTTGCTGCCAGTATATGTCCGCGGTTTAGGTGATACAGTTTCATGCATTCGCAGATGCCATTTCCGGTTCCCTGTAAATATGGAATCAGCAGGAATGCAAGAAAACAGAGACTTAATATAATCGCAAATGCGGCATAGTGCTGTGTGAGTGTCACACTTCCTGCATCCTCTGCCTGTATCGTCTTCATATAATTTGTCTTGTTCATGACACGGTCTAGGTATACGAAGTTCACACGGTTGGAAAGCTCACGTATCTGTTCCGGTGTAAATTCGTGGGCACGTGTCGTGTCAAGGCCGCTGTAAATACCAGCCTGAGCAGTTCCGAGCAGTCCGGCGTAGGACATGAACAATTCGTTGATGATATAAGAGGATATGGAGCTGTTGTCGTAAACAACGATATCAAGCGGTACATTTGTACTGTCCATAATTCCAGAGAAAAACTGCTCCGGGACGATGATCAGATACAGGATTTCATGCGAAGCAAGCATGTTATAGCCTTCCTCGACGCTGTTTACCTGTACGAGCTGGACGGTTTCCTCCATTCCTTCTAAATCCTGTAACATACCAATGCCAAGCTGGTTTAGGTCCAGGTTGTCGTCCTGTGGCAGATAGTATCCGATGGAAATCGCAGAAAATACATTTTCCTTATATAGATGTCTGGATAGATAAAATCCTGCGGTTCCAGTCAGGAGAAGCAACAGTAACAATGAGACAAACATCGATGGCAGATAGTGTAACAGCCGTTTGCAGTTGGCGCGGATGAAATTGAAAAACATATGGATGTGAGACATAAGTTCCTCTTAAATTTAATTTCTTAGCAGATCAATATAATTAGTGCCCTCTGGCAGATGCGACGCATCGAAGAGTGTGCCATTTTTCAGAAGATAGACTGTGTGGCAGAACTGAAAAACGGCTTCCTCATGGGAGGCAATCACAATGGAATTTCCAAGACTTAAATAATAACGCATAAACTGCATGGCATCCTGTTTGGCTGGAAGATCCAGTGCTGCAAATGGCTCATCCATCAGCAGAATCTGTGGTGCATCGAGCAGGGCACACGCGAGACTGAGCCGCTTTTTCATACCACCGGACATATTTTTGACCGGAGTATCCAGAAATGTCTGGATTCCAAGCTGGGCGAGCGGTGGTGCCTGCAATGCCTGCAGGATTTCGGATTTGCGTTTGTTCGTCCACATACGCAGATTATCCACAGGCTTTAGCTCATCATAGAGCGGATTTTCCTGTGGGACATAGCCGATTCTTACATCTGGTGTTCCGGCATATTTTTTTGCAATGCAGGAAAGCAACGTGGATTTCCCGGAGCCGTTGACGCCTAAAATCCCGATGGCACAGCCTTCCGGGACGGGAAAAGACACATCGTTCAGCACCTGTTTTTTTCCGTATGATTTTGAGATATGTTCAATCTGAAACATAATAACTCCTTTGATTGGTTTTCGATTGCGATTTTTGCATCCGTTCAAGTCTTTGGTTCTTTGAATTAAGATAGCATTTTTAGGTAGAATATACAAGTAGAAAGCGCGGATAAGTGGATTTTGTCTATGGACTTTATATTACAAATTTGCTATAATTTTAAACATATATGACATGGCGTATATTTATGCGCAACGGAAACTTGTTAGAACGAAAGACATGGGGTACATACATTATGAATGGAACGAGATTAGCGAAGAAAAATGATCTGGCGATGAAGGTGATGGTTGCTTTTGCAATCGCGAAAATCGTAGTATTGATTATTAATCATAAGACACAGGAGGGATTTGTGCCGCTGCTGGTATTATTTGCATTGTTTGCGGTTGGAAATGTTGTGTTCCAGCTGATCAATGACCGCAGTGAACTGATGAAATTCACATCGGTCACAGCATTTTCTGTGCTGGTACTTGTGTCTGTATTTGTATCCGGCTCGGTGATGGAGGCACTTCCGATCTTTATCGCGATGGGCATGTGTATCATCTATATGGATACGTTCCATATCCGTGTGACATGTGGCGTATCAACACTCGGCATTCTGGTTGAGACGATCATTCAGATCGCAAAGCATGGATTTGCACTATCAGCTACATGGATAGAGATTCTGCTTTTAGCAGCTATTTTCACATTTGGAATTCTGATGGCTTGTAACATTACTTTGCGCGAGCAGGAGACAGACCGTCAGGAAATTGAGTACCATGTTGCATATCAGGAAGAAATCACAGAGAACATGGTCAAGGTCGTTGATAACGGAAATGCGCATATCGAGCAGCTGCAGTCAAAGCTGGATAACTTCCAGGCAGCGACAGCAGAAGTAACGAAGTCTGTTGATGCCATTTCAACCGGCGTTACCGATACGGCAGAGAATATGGAAGTGTCAACAACGATGACACAGCAGATTCAGGATATTATTGATAACCTGATCGACGTCAAGGACAATACCGTACAGTCGACACACCGGGCAATCGAATCTGTAAAGTCCGGTTTAGATATTATTGAAAGTCTGAAGGATAAGTCGGACGATATCAATGTTGCAAATGAAGATGTAACACGTGTATCCGAAGAACTCTGCGAGAAGATCCAGTCTGCAGAGGAGATCACACAGATCATCTATCAGATCTCCAGCCAGACAAATCTGCTTGCGTTAAATGCGAGCATTGAGGCAGCACGTGCCGGAGAACAGGGACGTGGATTTGCCGTAGTTGCAGATGAAATCCGGAAGCTGGCAGATGATACAAGAAGTTCCATCGATAGCATCACACAGCTTCTGAAGGGTGTGACAGATCTTGCCAATCACACATCGGATCTGGTTCGAAGAAGTGTAGAGGCGGTATCTGAGCAGGCAAAATATATTGAGGCGGCAGACGGAAGCTTCCAGACAATTGCAGGTGCGGTTGAGGAGTTATCTGGCGATATGAAGCAGCTTGATAAGCTGTCTGGAAATCTGGATGCATCGAACAATTCCATCATTGACGGTCTGGCAAATCAGCAGGCTGCCAGTGAAGAAATCGCAGCAAATGCACAGTCCTCCGCAGATCTGTGCGAGACAAACTTAAATGAATTAAATGGTGTCATTGATGAGTTAAATGAGATTGCGAAGATTATCGGAAGTCTGCGTGCGGCTGATTTAGAAGAAATCAATAAGATGTTAGATGAGACAACCGTTCAGACTGTATCTCGTGACACAACCGATTATTCAGATTATTTTTCAGAGGATGATGGACAGGAAGCAGAGGCTCCTGCGAGTGCATCCGCAGAGGAAGATGACGCAGAGGAGTCCGAATCCGAAGAGACAGAACCGGCGGAGACAGATTCAACGGAAGAGACAGAACCGGTGGAGACAGATCCAACCGAAGATGCGTCGGAGGAAACATGCGAAGATTCTGAGGATACACAGGCTGGGATAGATGAAGCATATGAATCCTGGGAAGATGCAGAAGACAGCGGAGAAAACAGTGGAATAGAAGAAAACCGGGATGAAGAAGCAGCAGAAGAAGATGAAGAGATAAGTGAAGATCCCGAAACGGAAGATGATATAGAATATGATGCGGATACAGACGAAGAGGACTCTGATCAGGAATAATCAGTAGTCCTCCTCGATGACCTGAAAGTCAAGATAATCAAAATCGATGGATTCGATGAAATTATCCTGCGTGAACCGGGTTCTTGCATGACGAATAAAATCCTGCTGGTTGGATTTTAACCAGATAGGCTTCGCTAAATCAAAGGTGTAGCATAGCTCGTCAAGGGCGGCATACACCTTTTTTGTACGCGTCATGGTATAGTCCTCGATGCAGACGGTATGGTCTTTGACGAGACGGTTATCTTTCATTATTTTTCCCCAGATACGAAACATAGTATCACCTGCCTTGGTAGTATAGAATATGTCACAGAGAATGAAATCATGCCCGGTGTGACAGAATTATTATATCGGGCATAAGACAAAAAAACAAGTTAAGATAACAAGTGATTTAAAATAAAGGAGCAACAATATGAGTTACAAATTGATTACCAAAGATGGAAGTGCCAAGCGTGGCGAATTTACGACACCGCATGGCGTGATCCAGACACCGGTCTTTATGAATGTCGGTACAGCCGCCGCCATCAAGGGTGCGGTATCGACGGAGGATCTGCAGACGATCGGAACGCAGGTGGAATTGTCAAACACCTATCATTTGCATGTGAGACCAGGCGACGAGGTTGTAAAGAAACTCGGCGGTTTGCATAAGTTTATGGTATGGGACAAGCCAATTCTGACCGATTCCGGCGGATTTCAGGTATTCTCACTTGCAGGACTCAGAAAGATTAAAGAAGAGGGTGTAACATTCCATTCGCATGTTGATGGACGTCTCATATTTATGGGACCGGAGGAGAGTATGCAGATTCAGTCAAACCTTGCATCTACGATTGCAATGGCATTCGATGAATGTGCACCGGTCAAGGCAGACCGTTCCTACATCCAGCCATCGGTAGACCGTACAACACGCTGGTTAGAGCGGTGCAAGCGGGAGATGCATAGGCTGAATAGTCTCGAAGATACGATTAACAAGCAGCAGATGCTCTTCGGTATCAATCAGGGAGGCGTTATAGATGATATCCGTATCGAGCATGCGAAGCGGATTGCAGACATGGATTTAGATGGTTATGCAATCGGCGGGCTGGCAGTTGGAGAGACACATGCGGAGATGTATCGGATTATCGAGTCAGTCATTCCGTATCTGCCGGAGAACAAACCAACTTATCTGATGGGGGTTGGTACACCGGCGAATATACTGGAAGCTGTAGAACGCGGAGTTGATTTCTTTGATTGTGTATATCCATCCCGGAATGGCAGACATGGTCATGTCTATACAAACCATGGTAAGCTGAATCTGTTCAATGCAAAATATGAACTGGATGAGCGTCCAATCGAGGAAGGTTGTGGATGCCCGGCGTGCAGGAAGTATTCGAGAGCCTATATCCGCCATCTGCTCAAAGCAAAGGAAATGCTTGGAATGAGATTTTGTGTCTTGCATAATTTATATTTTTATAATAATATGATGAGTGAGATTCGGGAGGCAATCGAGGAACATCGTTATAGTGAATATAAACGACAGAAATTAGAAGGCTTTCAAAATCAAGAATAAATAAAAGGAGTTTTAAGACATGTTATTAACATTACTGGAATCAACAGCAACAACAGCAAAACAGCCAAGTGGATTGTTCTGGGTTATCTACATTGTAATCTTAGTCGGATTCATGTGGTTACTGATCATCCGTCCACAGAAGAAGCAGAAGAAGCAGATGGAAGATCTGCACAAGGCAATGGAACCGGGTGACAACATCATGACCACAGGTGGTTTCTATGGTACAATCCTTGATATCGTAGATGATACAACAGTTATCGTAGAGTTCGGTAACAACAAGAACTGCCGTATCCCAATGCACAAGAACGCAATCGCTGAGATTGAAAAAGCAGGTTCCGCAGTCGTAAAGGATGAGGAAGAGGATACACCTGTAAAGGAAGAGAAAAAGGAAGACAAGAAAGCAGATAAGAAGCTTGGAAAGACAAAGGAATAATCCGGATTTGTTATGAGAAATGCAGGTACTAGCCATGTTTGCATATTCTACAAAAAATGACAAAAAAGGTGTAGACGAAATTATGACTTTGTGAGAAAATGTAGTTGATGGTGCTTTGCATGAAAAAAGCATCTCTCTATAAAATTTTAATATTGAAAGGAGTTCCACAATGATTTACACGAAGGAAGTTGAAAACATGTGCCCAGTAGCCAAGGGCGCAAAGCATGAGCCAGCTCCTATTCCTGAAGAAGGAAAGTGGGTACACTCAAAGAAGATTGAAGATATCTCTGGTTTTACACATGGTGTTGGCTGGTGCGCACCACAGCAGGGTGCTTGTAAACTTTCACTGAACGTTAAGAATGGCGTAATTGAAGAGGCTTTGGTTGAGACAATCGGTTGTTCCGGTATGACACATTCTGCAGCTATGGCAGCAGAGGTTCTGCAGGGTAAGACAATCCTTGAGGCTCTGAACACAGACCTTGTATGTGATGCTATCAATACAGCTATGAGAGAGCTGTTCCTTCAGATTGTTTATGGTCGTACACAGAGTGCTTTCTCTGATGACGGTCTTGCAGTTGGAGCAGGTCTTGAGGATCTTGGTAAGGGCCTTCGTTCTCAGGTTGGTACAATGTACGCAACTAAGGAGAAGGGTGTTCGTTACCTTGAGATGGCTGAGGGCTATGTAACAGGTATCGCACTTGATGCAGATAACGAAGTTATCGGATACCAGTTCGTTTCTCTTGGAAAGATGACAGACTTCATTAAGAAGGGTGATGATCCTAACACAGCATGGGAGAAGGCAAAGGGTCAGTATGGCCGTGTTGCTGATGCAGTGAAGATTATCGATCCTAGACAGGAATAAGAGGAAAGGAGAAACGACAATGGCTTTATTTGAATCATATGAAAGAAGAATTGACCAGATTAACGCTGTATTGAACAGCTATGGTATCAGCTCTATCGAAGAAGCTGAGAAGATTACAAAGGACGCTGGACTTGATGTTTACGATCAGGTTAAGAAGATTCAGCCAATTTGTTTTGAGAATGCTTGCTGGGCTTACACAGTTGGTGCAGCAATCGCAATTAAGAAGGGTTGCAGAAGAGCAGCAGATGCTGCAGCAGCAATCGGTGAAGGACTTCAGTCTTTCTGTATCCCGGGTTCAGTTGCTGATCACCGTAAGGTAGGTCTTGGACATGGTAACCTTGGTAAGATGCTCCTTGAGGAAGAGACAGAGTGTTTCTGTTTCCTTGCAGGACATGAGTCATTCGCAGCTGCTGAGGGTGCAATCGGTATCGCAGAGAAGGCTAACAAGGTACGTCAGAAGCCACTTCGTGTTATCTTGAACGGTCTTGGTAAGGATGCAGCTCAGATTATCTCACGTATTAACGGATTTACATTTGTTGAGACAAAGTATGATTACAAGGCAGCTAAGCTGAACATAGTATATGAGAAGCCATATTCAACAGGTCTTCGTGCAACTGTTAAGTGTTATGGTGCTGACGATGTTCAGGAAGGTGTTGCAATCATGCATCATGAGAATGTTGGTGTATCTATCACAGGTAACTCAACAAACCCAACACGTTTCCAGCATCCGGTAGCAGGTACATACAAGAAGGAATGTATCGAGCAGGGTAAGAAGTACTTCTCCGTAGCATCCGGTGGTGGTACAGGTCGTACACTTCACCCAGATAACATGGCAGCAGGTCCTGCTTCTTATGGTATGACAGATACTATGGGACGTATGCACAGTGATGCACAGTTCGCAGGTTCTTCATCTGTACCAGCTCACGTAGAGATGATGGGTCTGATCGGTATGGGTAACAACCCTATGGTTGGTGCTACTGTTGCAGTTGCAGTTTCTGTTGAGGAAGCAGCAAAGGCTGGAAAGTTCTAGATAGAGAGCAATGCAAAAAAATACAGCATGGCGTGCAAGTTTACTTGCATACAGCCATGCTGTTATTTTTTTATAGTGCGAACGCACGTGACTGAGTTGGAGCGAAGCGGAAACGAAGTCGCATTGCGAACGAGGTTTATATAGGGCGAATGCCCGAGACCGACTCGAAGCGAAGCGCAGAGGAGGTTGCACGGCGAATGATTTCCTGTTTATTTTTTATTCTAAGTATTCTCTAAGCCATTCCACAACGTTTGCCGTGTATGTGGATTCGGTTATATCTTGTATATTATTTTCCACAAAATGTAAATCTGGGCTCGCGGGAGAGAAATTAAGCGGAAAAACCCACGACGTGGGCGTAGGCGGAGAAAAGCAAGCAGAAAAACCCAAACCGGAAGCTAATCGGAAAGATACGGAGATGAAGCTGGGTGTGAGGGAGAGAAATTAAGCAGAAACCCCCACGATATGGGCGTAGGTGGAGAAAAGCAAGCAGAAAAACCCAAACCGGAAACTGATCGGAAAGATACGGAGATGAAACTGGGTGTGAGGGAGAGAAATTAAGCAGAAAAACCCACGGCGTGGGCGTAGGCAGAGAAAAGCAAGCAAGAAAACCCAAACAGGAAATTAATATAGTAAATATCTGGAAATCAGGGTTGAAATCATATCCATGACAGAAGAAAATTACACATTGTTATTTCCATATATGTATGATAGTGTTAAAATGAATGAAAGAATTTTACAACAATCCTTTGTATATTTGGGAGGAGGGAAAATATGTCATTAAAGTTAAAAGATGAGGATTCCACAAAACGCATGAAAGATATGCAGGAAGAATTAAAAGATCCTTCACTGGGGGAGTTTAGCGATTTAGAACAGGATCCATATGTCATTGAATCCAAAAGGACAACTCCAATCGATAAGCCTGTTTATCAACCGGATGGAAAGCTTTCATCTGCAACAGATAGAAATCCATATATTTTGTCAGAGGAAAAACAAGCACGAATCTTTGGAGAAGATTTAGGTGACAAAGAAATAAGAAAAAAGTCCGTCCGTAAGGAAGTGATGATAGTTATGTTTGTCGGGCTGGCTTTGTTGTTCGCGGGACTTGCGGCATATGTACATAATGATCTGTTTTTAAGAAAAGCAGAGACCGTACCAGGTATTGTAACAGAAAAACGTATGCATAGAAATCATGCAACTTGCACCATCTTTGTGGATTATGAAGTAGATGGAAAAACATATAATGAGATATATGTGGGTGATGGACATGATATGCAGATAGGGCAGAAGGTAACGGTATATTATGATCCGGAGAAACCAACCAAAATAACGGATGGAAGGAAAATCCCGACAATGTCTGTCTATCTTGTTATAATAGGAGGGGCTTTGTTCCTGATAGGCGGCTATCTCGTATTCTGGATGAACCAGAATCCTGACAAGGGAATTGAGATTTATAACAGGATATTCAAGAAGCGTGACAAATAAACAGAATCTGTGTGTAATAGAAGAAGTTTTGTAAAACTTTAAACTATAAGTACATAGATAATTAATCGATTCCTTAATGAAAAATGCATTATTGTACAGAAAATGTACGAAAAATGCAGAAAAATGTAATAGTGATTTTCACACATACATGGTACAATATTGAATAGATGCAGGAATGTGAATTTTGCACCAAAGAAAATATGCGATCTGAGTCGCATAGCAATCAATTAACTTGTTGTTAGGGAGGGTTTTTGTATGTCAGGTTCAACAATTGCTATTATTATCATTATCGTGGCATTGCTGGTCATTTTATTTACCAGTTATGTCAAATCACCACCGGATAAGGCGTATATCATTTCCGGTTTAAGAAAGACACCGAAGATTCTGATTGGTAAAGCAGGCTTGAAGCTTCCGTTCTTCGAGCGGAAGGATGAACTGTTGATCAAGCAGATCAGTATCGATATCAAGACGGACGATTATGTTCCGACACTGGATTTCATCGGTGTTAACATTGATGCAGTTGCGAAAGTTAAGATCCGTACGGATGAAGAAGGTATGCAACTTGCCATGAAGAATTTCCTGAATATGAAGGAACCGCAGATTATGGAAGCACTGGTGGATTCTCTGCAGGGTAATATGCGTGAGATTATCGGTACGATCAGTCTGAAGGAGTTGTGTAACGATCGTAAGTCCTTCGGTGATCAGGTGCAGGAGAAGGCGCAGGTGGATATGAATCGTCTGGGTATTGAGATTATTTCCTGCAACATCCAGCATGTAGAGGATCAGAATGACCTGATTATCGCGCTTGGTCAGGATAACATGGCAGCAATCCAGAAGAATGCAAGTATCGCCAAGGCAAACGCAGACCGTGATGTAGCGATCGCACAGGCACAGGCGAGAAAAGAAGCGAACGATGCAAAGGTATTATCCGATACGGAAATTGCCGTGAAGCAGAATGAGCTTTCTATCAAGAAGGCAGAATTAAAGACAATCGAAGATACGAAGAATGCGGAAGCAGATGCGGCTTACGAGATTCAGAAGGAAGCACAGCGTAAGACAATCGAGGTTACAAAGACCGAGGCAGATATCGCACGTCAGGAGAAGGAAGTTGACCTGAAGAAGAAGGAAGCCGAGGTTATGGAGCAGTCCCTCGATGCGGATATTCGTAAGAAAGCGGAGGCGGACAAGTTCGCAAGACAGCAGCAGGCAGATGCGGAGCTTTACAAGCGTCAGAGAAATGCCGAGGCAGATAAGTTTGAGAAGCAGCAGGAAGCTGAGGCGAAGAAGGCACAGGCAGAGGCAGAGCTTTTCGCAAAGCAGCAGGAGGCAGCAGGTATCCGTGCAGTCGGCGAGGCAGAGGCGAAGGCAATCGAAGCCAAAGGTCTTGCAGAGGCAGAAGCCTTAGAGAAGAAAGCCGAAGCGATGAAGAAGTATGGTCAGGCAGCGATGGTGGAAATGATCGTGAAGGCATTGCCGGAGATGGCAAAGGCAATCGCAGAGCCACTCTCTACAATCGACAAGGTTACGATCATCGACGGCAACGGCGAAGGTTCCGGTGTCGGTTCGATGGGGTCGTATGTGCCACAAGTCCTTGCAAAGACAATGGAGTCTGTGAAGGAAGTAACAGGTATCGATATCGCGGATATTATGCGTGCAAATACATACGATGCAAAGGTTAACAAGAATGTGAACATCACAGGCCTGGATGGAATCAAGGTAGAAGCTCCTGCAGAGGCGGGAACTTCCGTAGATACAACTGTGGAGTAAGATAATGTGTAAAACAGAAAACTTTTAAGATAAAAGAGGAAAGGTACTTTAACTGGTACCTTTCCTCTTTTATCGATACTATTTCTTTCACTGTGAAAGTGAATGAAACTTGATTCACGAAATCTTGCAGTTCTATCACGTAAAAAAGCAGGTAACGGGAATCGAACCCGCCTATCCAGCTTGGGAAGCTGGTGTTCTACCAATGAACTATACCTGCAATAAAACAAATATAGTACAGACAGGCACGAAAGTCAAGCATCGGATTGCCCGGAAGAATGCAGCCAAAAAGGGTTATTGTAAATCGCGGATTCCTATATTATAATATTTTATTATGCTGAAATCAGATCTGGAAGGAGTAAGGTAAGAAATGCCTTTTAACAATAATACAAAGACAGACATTCAGATAAGAAGATTCACATTTCGGATCGTCATTGTGTTTTTGCTTGCCATCACAGTTGCAACAGGAACCATCACTTTGATCCTGACAAGAAAATCCTCCCAGGAAATGAAATCAAAGGTTGTAAACCTGATACAGGCAAACACCCAATTGCAGATATCAAATCTCAATCAGTATCTGGGAAGAATTGAAGATACCGCAGCATTGCTGTTCTCGGATGATATCTATTGTGAGTATGATGCAACGAAAGAGGGGCAGGATGCATTCGAGAAGATACAGCAGGAGACAGCGATTGAAAAACGTTTGCAGGATATTAATATTCTTCAGAACTTCTCTGATTTTGGAATTGTATACGCAGATGATTCATCGCTTGGTTCAATATCGAATACGACGCTCGAGTTGTTCCCGGATGGTGGACTATATGCGTATCTGGAAGGGCATATTACGGACGAGAGGAAAGAGTCCGGCTGGTTTTTCGATTATGAGCGGTGCTATGACAGGCTGTATTACGTAAAAAGACTGAATGAGCATGCAATCATTGTGGCAGCATTTTATAGCCGGGAACTGAGCCAGTCTTTTACAGATATGGAGGATGTGCCGGGGATGCAGAGCTATCTTGTGGATTCGGCACATTCGATTGTCTATGCTGAATCAGGAGAGATACTTGGACGGAATGCAGAAGAAGTCTGGAACGATCTGCCGGATGGATATAGCAATTACTGGATTATAGGCGACAAGGAAGTTGTAGTAGTTGGAACCTGCAAGAACGACTGGCAGGTAATATGTGTGGCTCCGGAGAACGTGCTATTTGCGGAACAGCTTGGAATCACCCGGTTTGCTATAATTGTATATATTATTATGCTTGTGGTTGCTATGACGGCGGCAGGAATCCTGTATTCACAGGTGGCAGTAAAGGATGGCGTGCTTTCGCAGATCAGGCAGAAAGCAGATTACGATCAGCTGACAAATGTGTTGAATAAGCAATCATTCCGTGATCTGGTAGATACAAAGCTTGCACATGCAGGAGAAGGAACAAAGCATATCTGCATGATGCTGGATATGGATAATTTTAAGCTGGTAAATGATACATATGGGCATCAGGAAGGGGATAAATTTCTTAAGAAATCCGTAGTAATCTTCCGGGAAACTCTTGGAACACAGGCAATCATCGGGCGTATGGGCGGAGATGAGTTTGCGGTGTACATTCCATTTGAGCATGAGGAAGAGACCGTTATACGGGAGGAGGTTGCCCGGAGGCTGGATGCACTTTTGGATGCATTTCATAAGCAGTTTGATACACACTATGAATCGTGCAAAGTCTCACTTTCAGCAGGAATCTGTCTGAGAATTACGGTAGATGGAATAAAACTTGGATTCGAGGAATCTTATCAGATGGCGGACCGTGCGTTATATGTATCAAAAGAAAACGGAAAACATCAATACAATTGGTATGAGGATTGATTGGCAGATATGAGGTACATGGGAAAAATGAAAAATAAATATCGTGGAATCAGCATCTGTCTCATTGTATGTCTGATTTTCTTATCCGGGTGTTCCGGAAATAGCAAACCGGTAGTCTATGAATCCACGACGGAGATTTCCTACTCCTGGTGGGGAAATGATGACCGGCATCGGTACACACTACAGGCATTGGATATATTTACAGAACAAAACCAGGGACAGATAGAGGTGCAGGCAAACTATGGAAGCTGGGGCGGATACGAGAACAAAATGCATATTTATATGCGCTCCCACAATGCACCGGATGTGATGCAGATTAATTATGCGTGGCTGTCGGAATATGCAGACGAAGAAAATGGCTTTTATAACTTGTATGATCTGAAAGACATCATTCATCTGGAGAATTACACTCCGGAGGAGCTTGCTTATGGGGAAATGGACGGAAAACTGTATGCCGTTCCGATTTCATTTAATACACCAATGTTTTATTATAACAAGACGATTTACGCATCGTATGGCCTGGAGATCCCGAAGACGTGGGATGATCTTTTTGCAGCGGCTAAGGTTATGAGCCGGGATGGAATCTACCCGCTTGGAACGACAAAAAAACAACTCTTTCTGATGCTGGTTGCATATCTTGAACAGATAAAGGGAAAGGAGTCCGTGAAAGCAGATGGGTCATTGCAGCTGACAAAAGCAGATATTGCATTTATGCTTGATTTCTATAAGCGTCTGATTGATGAAGATGTGCTGATGCCGATCGACTCCTTTGATCGAAATGCTTTTTCGACAGGAAAGGCAGCGGGAACGCTTGCGTGGATCAGTGATGCAGCAAATTATTGTACACCATTGGAAGAGAACGGTGCGGAGGTTATTGTAGGCGATTATCTGCAGGATGCAGCTGCGAGGAAATTCGGGTGGTGTGTAAAACCAGCTACGATGTATGCCATCAGTGCAACAACGGAGTATCCGGAAGAAGCGGCAAAGCTTCTGGAGTTTCTGCTTAATAGCAGGGATATGGCACAGCTGCAGGGAACCGAAAAAGGTATTCCAATCAGTGACGCGGCAAAGGCAGCGCTGCAGGAAACTCAAAAGCTCAGCGGTTATGAGAAACAGGCAGATGACATGCGTGAAAATTACGCAGACCGGCTGGAGATATTGCAGCCGGTATTGGAGAACGAAAGCGTCTATGATGGTTTTAAGGTCAATGCGGACTATTATATCTATGATAAGCTTTCCGAAGATGAAGTTGTAGAAAAATTATATGAAGCAATTTACTGATATCGGGAAAACAATATAGTGTGATTGCATAGGTCATTACAGAAGAATACATAGAAGGAAGGATGAACAAAGTGGCATATAAAAGTGTAGATGAATTAGAGCATTTCCGGTTTGACGACTGTCAGATCGATACATTTGCAGTGACAGAAAATGGTGTGGAGCTTATGGTAGAAGCACTGATTGTGAGAGCGGACAACAGCCAGAATACAAATTATACAGAAAGCTATGCCGGTACGACGAAGATCCGGATAACAGATGGAAAACTGATCCGGTGTGTGCGTGATGGCTACAAGTATTATGATGCAAATGATGTGCTGCAGTCCGAGGTTCCGGATTATGAACTGTCTGTTGCGGAAACGACAGATTTTCCAAAAACCTGTGAAGGGGCATATCTCTTTGAGATGAAGCGGGATGCGGATGGATACGTGCTTGGAATCGAATTTGTGGATCCGGAAGATCAGACGGTAGGTGATTCATATCAGGTCTATGTGACAGGAACGCAGGTGGCTATGCTGTGGGAGCAGTATATGAACCGGGTGCAGTCATAATGCAGGCGCGAATGCCGGCAGGATGAATATTATGGATAAAAATATTGTGTAGGTAAGTCGTTTCGGGTATTGAAAATGTAGAAATTTTTGCGGCTATTTTTGAAAAATGTAGCAAAATTCATAATTGACAATTAAAAAAGTATAAGTATAATATTGGTAGTACCAAAGTGGTGCTACCAATTTGCTTTTTATAGGAGTTAGGGAGTCATTATGAAATACTTACGACAGTTTCTGTTAATCTTGTTTATCTCCTTTTTAGGAGAGTTGTTAAAATACTTCCTGCCATTGCCGATACCGGCAAGCATCTATGGCATGGTGATTTTATTTATCGGGTTGCTCAGTGGAATCATTAAGCTCGATGCAGTGAAGGATGTCGGGAAATTCCTGATCGAGATCATGCCGGTCATGTTCATCCCCGCAGGGGTTGGTCTGATGGCATCATGGGGTACATTGAAACCGGTGTTAGTACCGGTCAGTGTGATCACGGTTGTAGCACTCGTTGCGGTTATGGGTGCAACCGGACGTGTATCCCAATGTGTGATCAAGAAATCCAAAGCAAAAGAAAAGGCAAAGGAGCAGGAGATATGAAAGATTTATTTCAGACATCCATGTTCGCAGGTGTGACACTCAGTCTGCTTGCGTATCTGGCAGGTTTATTATTAAAGAAAAAGTTTAAGCTTGGAATCTTCAATCCATTGCTCATCTCGATAATCCTTACGATCATCGTGCTTGTATGTGCGCATATTGATTACGATACGTACAACAAGGGTGCCGTGTACTTAAGCTGGTTTCTGACACCGGCTACGGTCTGCCTGGCGATTCCGCTGTATGAGCAGTGGCAGTTACTAAAGCGGAATGTCAAAGCGGTGATGCTTGGAATCACAGCAGGTGTACTTACGAGTCTGACGACGGTATTTGTACTGTCGAAGCTCATGGGACTTACCCATCAGGAATATGTCACGATGCTTCCGAAGTCCATTACGACAGCTATTGGTATGGGAGTATCGGAAGAACTTGGCGGTTATGTGACAATCACGGTTGCCGTCATCGTAGTAACAGGTGTGATTGGCAACATCTTAGGCGAGTTCATATGTAAGCTCTTCCGTATTACGGAACCAATCTCCAAGGGACTTGCACTTGGGTCTTCATCCCATGCAATCGGTACAGCCAAGGCAATCGAGATGGGCGAAGTGGAAGGCGCGATGAGCAGTCTGGCAATCGCTGTCACCGGAATCCTGACCGTTGTACTCGCATCCGTCTACGCAAATTTCATGTAAGGAAGGGAAAAGGATATAATTGATAGTTGGACATGGTTAAGAATATGTATATGCATTTGTATGTGACTAACAATTCACAAGCAGACCGTTGAAGCACGCTGGTACTTAATGAACGGCAAACTTGTTTGACGTGAATTTAGTACCACTGCGTGATGAACCGAGCGAGAGCGTGTCTGCGTTGAAATGTTAGTCACATACAAATGTAGTAGAATTTAACCATATGTAGGAGGTGTTCGTTATGATTATTACAATTGGTAGAAAATGTGGCTGCTGCGGAGACGAGATCGGTCATGCGTTGGAACAGATCTATCATATTCCATTTTATGATCGGTCGGTCATCTCAGAGCTTGCAAAAGGATATGGAATGTATGACCGGTATCCGGATTTCTATGGGGAAACCCCGATGGATACATTGATGTACACGATATCCCAGACAGAGAGTGAAAACGTGTTTTATGAGACACCGAAGAAAGCATTGTCCGAAATCTTAGACGGAAAAAACTGTATTATTTTAGGTCGATGTGGTAATTATGTATTCAAGGACCGGAAGGATAAGCTTGCAATCTTCCTGACCGGGGATGATGCGATGCGGATCGAGTCGATTGCGAAGAAGCATGGAATCCCGGAGCGCCAGGCGAAGAAGCTTGTACAGGCAACCGATGAACGCCGGGAGGCATACCACAAATATTATACCGGGGAGACATGGGGCATGGCAGAAAATTATGACCTGTGCCTGAATGTCTCGAAGCTTGGAACGGCAGGTACGATCGCAATGATTGAGCAATATATCAGACAGACTGGATTAGAGTAGGTGATGAGAAAATGGAGAAACAGACAACACAGGAATATGAAAAAGCAATCGCCTATATCATAGACCGGATCAAAGAAGGGTCACTGCAATTAGGCAGCAAGCTTCCACCGGAACGAAGGATTGCCGAGGAACTTGGCATCGGCAGAAATTCCATCCGGGAGGCAATCAGCATCCTGCATGGCATGGGACTGATCGAACGGGTACAGGGTTCCGGCAATTATGTGTCAAAGCATGTCGGCGAGTCTATCCGTCAGTCGCTTACGGTGATGCTGGCACTCGGAACGATTACGAAAGAGGAAATATTTGAATTCCGGCGGGTGATGGAGAAGGCAGTCTGCTCGAATCTGATTGCGAAAGGACTGTCCTATGAATATGAGTCAATCTTAGAGACAAAGCTGGAAGAGATGAAATTGTTCGATGGCAAAGATCTGACCGATGTGGACAAGGAGTTTCACGATACCCTGATTCAGGCAACCGGAAATCATCTGTGGGCAGTCTTGATGGAGGCTGTGACCGACGCATACCGGGATTGGATTAACTACGTGATTGAGCTTGCCGATGAATCGGTGCGGGTGAAGCTGCTGCAATGCCATGCGGACATTTACCAAAATCTCGAACAGAAAAATGAGCCAGCCATGCTTTTGGCGATTGACAGGCATTATGATTTGATAGAACAGATGGTTTAATTATGTTAAAAATGCTAAAATAACAATCTGTTTGGGTTGTTTTTTTATAGAAAAATACGTTTTACTTTCGACAAAAAAAGGTATACACTTTTCCTTGGGTAGAAAGGATAAAACGAGAAAAGGAGATGGTTTTTTTGGAAGATCTTGCAAAAGACCTGATGGAAGAACTGAACTGTGAGACCGTCTTTACGATTCCAATCTTCGGTGGTATCGACGTATCGGAATCTGTGGTCGTAACATGGATTATCATGGCAGTGCTAGTTCTTGTGGCAATCATCCTGACAAGAAACATGAAGATTGATCACATCAGCAAACGTCAGGCAATCGCAGAGACGATTGTTACAAAGCTGACCGGTATGGTGGAGGATATGATCGGACCGGAAGGAAAAGCGTATGTCCCATATCTGACAACTGTATTGCTGTATATTGGTGTATCAAACATCATTGGATTGTTTGGATTCAAGTCCCCAACCAAAGATTTAAATGTCACGATCGCACTTGCGGTTATGAGCATCGTCTTAGTTGAGGCGGCAGGTATTTACCATCTGGGTGTGAAGAAGTGGCTGCATAAGTTCGTAGAACCGATTGCAATCGTTACTCCGATCAATATCTTAGAGGTATTTACACGTCCATTGTCGCTGTGCATGCGACTTTTTGGTAACGTGCTTGGTGCATTTGTAATTATGGAACTGATCAAGATGGTTGTTCCGGTTGTTCTGCCGGCAGTCTTTTCTTTGTATTTTGATCTGTTTGATGGATTGCTGCAGGCATATGTATTTGTATTTTTGACATCACTGTATATCAGTGAAGAGATTGAACAATAAACGAAAAGGAGATAATTAGTATGGGTACAATAATCGCAATTGGTGCAGGTATTGCAGTTTTAGGAGCGCTTGGCGCAGGTATTGGTATCGGTATTGCAACCGGTAAGGCAGCAGAGGCAATCGCAAGACAGCCGGAGGCAGAAGGTAAGATCAACAAGACATTGATTCTTGGTTGTGCACTTGCAGAGGCAACCGCTATTTACGGTTTCGTTATCGCGCTTATGATCATAGTAATGTTGAAGTAATCACAGGAAAGGCAGGGTGGTAACATGCTCCGGGTAGATTGGAATTTATTACTTACCATAATCAATCTGCTGCTTTTGTTCGTGTTGATGCGGATTTTCCTGTTTAAGCCTGTACAGAAGATCATTGCAGCGCGTCAGGAGGAAGCGGACAGACAGTTCAAGGAAGCGGGCGAGAGCAAGCAGGCAGCAGAGGAAGCAAGAAAGCAGTATGAAGCAAGTCTTGCAAATGCGGAGGAAGCCAAGAAGCAGGTGCTTCAGGAGGCAAGACAGACCGCAGATGCAGAATATAAGCGGATTGTATCAGATGCTGAAAAGACCGCAAAACAGGTAAAGGAAGATGCAATCACAGATGCAGAGAACCAGAAGGCACAGATTCTGAAGAAAGCAGAAAAAGATATTGCCGATATGGTTGTCGATGCAACAGTTAAGATTGTTGGAGAGAAAAAAGGTGCAGACGTGGATAATGCGCTGTACGACAAATTTTTAGATAAAGCAGGTGATGAAACGTGATTCGAGCAGCGAAGGACTATGCAGCGGATTTGAAGCTCGTTGAAAACGCGAAGTCAAATCTGCAGAGCGTAAAGGATATTTTAGAAGCAGTTCCACAGATTGGTGTGGAGTTTGAAGATCCAACTGTGTCGTTAGAGAAGAAACATCTGGTGATTGACCGGGTGTTCCCGAAGGAGATCCGGAACTTCTTAAAGGTGTTGTGTGACAATGGCGATTTCGGATTGTTAGATGAGATCGAGCAGGCATACATGGAGCTGACGAAGACACCGGAGAAGGTGGAGGCACAGGCAGAACTCACATATGTGACACCACCGACAACGGAGCAGATGGAGCGGATCCGGTTGTTCCTTGCGAAGGAATGCAACAATCCGGATATCAAGATCGTCGGTAAGGAGGATGCATCCATCAAGAGTGGATTCATCATCCGTGTTGGAAACAAAGAGTACGACTGGAGCGAGCAGGGACGTATCGACCAGCTGCAGAAGCATATCAACCAGTCGCTTTCCGGCAAGAAGCTGGCAACGGTCAGTGAGGAGAGCATCATTTCCATCCTGCGTGCCGATATCGCAGATTTTGAGCTGGCAGCAAAGGATAAGGAAATCGGTGTTGTAAACTGGGTTGGTGATGGTATCGCGAATGTCGATGGTATCGACCATGCATTTTACGGAGAAATCGTTCTCTTTGATTGTGGCGTCAAGGGTATGGTACAGGACGTAAGACGGGATGAAATCGGTGTTATCCTGTTTGGGCGTGATACAGAGATCAAGGAAGGCAGCCGTGTCGTTCGTACAGGTAAGATGGCCGGTATCCCGGTCGGAGATGCATTCCTTGGAAGAATCGTAGATGCACTTGGTGCGCCGATTGACGGACAGGGCGACATCGCACAGGATGGTTACCGTCCGATCGAGAACCCTGCACCAAGTATTGTAGACCGTAAATCCGTATCGGTTCCGATGGAGACCGGTATCCTGTCAATCGATTCGATGTTCCCAATCGGTCGTGGACAGCGTGAGCTGATCATCGGTGATAGACAGACCGGTAAGACATCGATCGCGATGGATACGATCTTAAACCAGAAGGGCAAGGATGTTGTCTGTGTCTATGTGGCAATCGGACAGAAGGCATCGACAATTGCGAAGCTAGTGAATACACTGAAGAAAAATGATGCGCTGGATTATACGATCGTCGTTGCAGCAACGGCATCCGATCCGGCACCGTTGCAGTATATTGCACCATATGCAGGTACAGCACTTGCAGAGTATTTTATGTATCAGGGCAAGGATGTTCTGATCGTCTATGATGATCTGTCCAAGCATGCGGTTGCCTACCGTGCAATCTCACTTTTGCTGGAGCGTTCACCGGGACGTGAGGCATATCCGGGTGATGTATTCTATCTGCATTCAAGATTGCTGGAGCGTTCTTCCCGTGTGACAGCTGAGGCCGGCGGCGGAAGTATTACCGCACTTCCAATCATTGAGACACAGGCAGGCGATGTGTCTGCATACATCCCGACAAACGTTATTTCTATCACAGATGGACAGATCTATCTGGAAAGTGAGCTGTTCTTCGCAGGTCAGCGTCCAGCCGTCAATGTCGGACTTTCCGTATCCCGTGTCGGTGGTGCGGCGCAGACAAAGGCGATGAAGAAGGCAGCTGGAAGTATCCGTATCGATCTGGCACAGTATCGTGAGATGGAAGTGTTCACACAGTTTTCTTCCGATTTGGATGAGAACACGAAGAAACAGCTGGCACATGGACGTGCGTTGATGGAGCTTTTGAAGCAGCCGCTTGGCCGTCCTTTTACAATGGCAGAGCAGGTTATCACATTGGTTGCTGCCAATGCACATGTATTCAGTGATCTTCCGGTTGAGAAGATCAAGGCATTCCGTCTTGGGCTGCTGGATGATTTTGCAAAGAATCATGCAGATATTATCGGACGTCTGGATTCGTCGAAGGATCTGGCAGACGATGTGAAGGATGCCATTATACAGGCGGCGAATGAATATAAGCAGAGGAGTCTGGAAGACGAAAACGGAGGGAATTAAATGGCGAATGCAAGAGAAATTTCCACACGTATCAAAAGTATCCAGGACACGATGAAAATCACGAAGGCGATGTATATGATGTCTTCCATGAAGCTTCGGAAAGCAAGACAGAAGCTGGAGAGTACAGAACCTTACTTCTATGGATTGCAGGAGCAGATTGCAGATATTCTGTTACATTTCCCGGATATGCAGCATCTGTTCTTCGATAACCGAGGCAAGGATCTGCATGAGACGTCAAAACGACGTGCATTTATCGTCATAACAGGTGATAAGGGTATGGCAGGTGCATACAACCACAATGTGTTAAAAGAGGCACAGAAGATGGTCGATGAGTCGGATTCCTACCGCTTGTTTGTAGTCGGTGAGCTGGGACGACATTTCTTTTCTTCGCAGGGGTATACGCTCGAAGAGGGATTCTGCTATTCGGCGAACAACCCTTCTATCCATCGTGCGCGTATGATTACAGAGCGCATCGTGGAGTTATATAAAGAGGAAGAATTTGACGAGGTATATGTTGTCTATACGAAGATGGTAAACAGCATGAAGGAAGAGGTTGAAGTGCAGGAGATTCTGCCACTCAAGACGCATGAGTTTATCAAGAAGGAATTGCTTGAAGATTCCCAGAAGGGATTAGGAAACAGTGACCGTGAGGCTGCGGAGCAATCCGATGACTGGTTTTTGATCTATCCATCTCCGAAGAAGGTTTTGGAGAAATTGGTGTATAACTATGTAACAGGTTTTATGTATGGTGTTCTTGTTGAGGGCTCGGCAAGTGAGGAAAATGCCAGAATGATGGCGATGCAGGCGGCAACGGACAATGCACAGGCAATGCTGCATGAACTTTCAATCGAGTTTAACCGCGTGCGCCAGGCAGCAATCACACAGGAAATCACCGAGGTGATCGGTGGAGCCAAGGCACTCAAGAAGAAAAAGAAGAAACAAGCGAGGTGAACGATCGCATGATGGAAAATAAAGGTAAGATCGTACAGGTATCCGGACCGGTTGTCGATGTCGAGTTTGCAGATGGGAACCTTCCGCGGATTAAGGATGCCTTGTATGTGATGAACAATGGAAAGAAATGCGTCATGGAAGTATCCCAGCATATCGGCGACAATGTTGTGCGTTGTATTATGCTTGCGGCGAGCGAGGGCTTGTGCAGAGATATGGAAGTGACAGCAACCGGATCCGGTATTCAGGTTCCGGTCGGAGAGCAGACATTGGGACGACTGTTCAATGTACTTGGTGAGACATTGGATGGAAAGGAAAGTCTGGAGAATGGCGAGCACTGGTGTATCCACCGTGAACCTCCAACATTTGAAGACCAGAGCCCGGTTGTTGAGATGCTGGAAACAGGTATCAAGGTTATTGATCTGCTTGCCCCATATGCAAAGGGTGGTAAGATCGGTCTGTTCGGTGGTGCCGGTGTCGGTAAGACCGTCCTGATTCAGGAGCTGATCCACAACATTGCAACGGAGAGTGGTGGTTATTCCATCTTCACCGGAGTTGGAGAGCGTTCCCGTGAAGGTAACGATCTGTGGAATGAGATGAAGGAATCCGGCGTACTTGATAAGACAGCGCTGGTGTTTGGACAGATGAATGAGTCACCGGGTGCCCGTATGCGTGTGGCAGAGACGGGACTTACGATGGCGGAATATTTCCGTGATGTAAAAAAGCAGGATGTGTTGTTATTTATTGATAACATCTTCCGTTTTGTACAGGCAGGTTCAGAGGTGTCCGCATTGCTTGGACGTATGCCTTCTGCCGTTGGATACCAGCCAACTCTGGCAAATGATCTGGGTGAACTGCAGGAGCGTATCGCTTCCACAAAGGATGGTTCTGTAACATCGGTACAGGCGGTATACGTACCAGCCGATGACCTGACAGACCCGGCACCTGCTACAACATTCTCTCATTTGGATGCAACAACTGTATTGTCACGTAAGATCGTAGAGCAGGGTATCTATCCGGCTGTTGATCCACTGGAATCAACCTCCCGTATTCTGGAGGCAGATGTCGTCGGAGAAGAACATTATCGTGTCGCACGTGAGGTGCAGGAGACTTTGCAGAAGTATAAGGAACTGCAGGATATCATCGCAATTCTTGGTATGGAGGAGCTTTCCGACGAGGATAAGCAGACGGTTTACCGTGCGAGAAAGGTACAGCGTTTCCTGTCACAGCCATTCCATGTAGCTGAGAATTTTACGAACGTCAAAGGTGTATTTGTACCGGTCAAGGAGACAATCCGTGGATTCAAGGCAATCTTAGATGGTGAGATGGATGCGTATCCGGAGGCAGCCTTCTTCAATGTCGGTACGATTGAGGATGTAAAGAAGAAAGCAGAAACCCTGTAAAGGATAGAAAGGGGACGGCGTATGAATACATTTTCACTCAAGATCATAGCCTGTGACCGGGTGTTTTATGATGGACCATGTGAGATATTGAAATTCCCCGGCTATGATGGACAGATGGCGATTCTGGCACATCACGAGAAGATGACGACGAATATTGAAGTCGGTGAGCTGCATTTCCGGACACCGGATGGAGAAGAGCATGTGGCAATCTGTTCCGACGGACTTCTGAAGGTAAAGAATAACGAGGTTGTTGTACTTGTCTATTCGGCAGAAAAACCGGAGGAAATCGACGAGTTCCGTGCACAGGCTGCGAAGGAACGTGCCATCGAGCAGATGCAGCAGAAACAGAGTATCATGGAATACCACGTATCCCGTGCTTCGCTTGCGAGAGCAATGGCGAGATTGCAGGGACATGACCGGTACGAAGTGAAGTAAATAAAAGGATGAAAAAACACCCAACTGTTTAGAAGCAGTTGGGTGTTTTTGTATTTTTCGTGAAGTGGCATTACTCCCGGTTCTTCAGTGCCTCTTCCATAGGAATCTTCTGAATCTTCTTATACTGCAGGAAACTTAATAACCCGTAACATACAATATCCCAGATCACAACCTGAACATAGATAGATGTTCCGATATGAACATTTTCCAGCCAGATATCAAAAGTCCGGAAGAGATAGACAATCATTGTCTTCAGGATGACCGTAGAAAGCGGCAGACTGATTGCTACACTGACAAGGACAGCTATCGCGGTTGAAATAATGTAGATTTTTCCGATTTCTCTGTTGTTGTAACCGAGAATCTTCGTCAGGGAAATCGATTCCGCATTTTTCTCCAACACAATCTTAGAGAGCAGATAGATAACGATGACGAAGATAATAAGGGAAAGATATTTCATCAAAGGCATCATACGTCCCATCGAATCATTCATCTGGTCACTTAACTTTGAATAGTCCGAAGGTCCCATCGTACTGTAGATGAAACTGTCATCTAAATCATCCAGCGCTTTGTCAGAGAAATATCCTGTGAAATAATCCGCATCCTTCCCGAATGTGTCATTGTAATTATCAATGCTCATAAATACGGAGAAGGCCGCCGGGTAATTGAAGCTGCCGGCAATCCGGAAAGAATATTCTTTATCGCCATATTTTTCTACTATTTTAATCGTATCGCCCACTTTATAATTGTTCAGTTTCATGAACGATTTTGAGATGATTATATCCCCTTTTTCCGCAGGCATAGAAACCTGTGTCAGATACTTTGAATTATCTGCGATTCCATATACAAGCACTTCTTTTCCGCCATCATCCGCAAGCGCAGTCAGACAGTATTTTTCAGCAGATGAATCGTCTAGCTCTACCGGTGCTTTGAGTGTATATTGATAGTTTGCAATCAGGTGGTCAAGCACATTGTCTGTCTGGTCATTTAAGATTGGAAGCATGCTGGCAGAGAAGATAAACAGGATATTTGCCATTAGGATACCAATCGCCATCGTGATATAGTTGGAGCGGTTCTGCAGGATTGTACGAATCCGGAACCTTGTCAAAAACTTGAAGTCCGGAAGCTTTGTCACATGTTTTTTCTTACGTTTTGACAGATCATGCCGCAGGAAGTTAAGCGGTGACAATCCAAGCATTGATCGAAGCGCAAGGTAGTTGATCACTAACAGAATCACAATCGGAATCACAGTCGTAAGCAGAAAGGCGTTTGCATTCCAGACAACCTTGAATACAGGCAGAGAGTAGGAATGGTAATACATGTCCTCCATGAATTTACGAAAACAAGTGTAACCGCCGATATTTCCGATCACTGCGGCTGCAAGGAATACGTACGTTGGTGCAGCCATGTAATGCCGGATGATTTCGCCTTTTGTATATCCGGAAGCTCGCAGGGTTCCGATGGCACCGGCTTCCGATTCAATCGTGCTGAAAGTCATAAGTGCGAAGATGAATGCAAGTAGTGCTATCATGATATAGAGCATCATGATCGTGCTGTTTGTATCGCCATCCATATCTTCCCTTGTAAATGAGATCGCTTTATTGTTCTGCCGCATCAAAAAATCGGTTAGGTAATTTCCCTGTGGAGCGAGTTGTTCGGACAATGTATTCATCAGGTCTGTGCTTGCGTCATAAGAAGCCCGGTCATCAAGACTTCTGTCCGAAAAACGATATGCAAAGCTGTAGGTAAGCTTGCTTTCGGAGAATTCCTTGAAATAATCTGCAGTGACAAACCCCATGGTAAATGTCGTTGCGCTGAACATCGAATCAGAGTTATTCTCGAACAGACAGCTATAATCCGGGACAGCAACTGTTCCGCAGATTGTTAAATCCTTTCCGTCAAAGGTGAGGGTGTCACCGATTTTGAGATTGTTGTTTTCTGCAAAGAGGCGGTCGATGGCAAGTTCTCCGTTCTTCTCCGGGGCGTGCCCTTCAAAGATCGAATATGTATTTAACGCCTCGCGGTTTTCGTAGAGACGGATGGAATAATTGCTATTACCTTCAAATGTGTAATCAAAATTATAGAAGTATTGTTTGTAGATGGTTGCTTTTGCTGTGTCTGAATCTTCCTGATCAGCGATCTTCTGCAGTTCGGCCACAGAGATTTCACTGTTTGTAGAGAAATGTCCATCCTCCAATTTATATGTCTCGATACCATCGTCGTAGGTGTGCATCATGCTCAGGGAAGTAACCAGCATACCACTGACGATTGAAATCATAAATGTCAGAAACAAAAAGATGGATATGTATTTTCCTTTTTCTTTTCTGATATCCCGAAGGATGCGTTTACGCAGTGGATTTTTGATTGTTTTATCAGCCATATGCATTCACCTACCAATCTAATTCCATCGCCGGTGTCTTTGTTTCGTTTGTATATTCTTTCCGGATCATACCGTCGCGGAGCTTGATCACACGGTCAGCCATGAGTTTGATGGCATCGTTGTGCGTAACGATGATGATGGTATTTCCGTATTTCCGGTTGACGTCTTCAATCAATTTCAGAATATCCTTGGAGGTATTGTAATCAAGGGCGCCGGTTGGCTCATCGCAGAGCAGCAGATCCGGATTCTTGACGATGGCACGACCGATGGATGTACGCTGCTGCTGACCGCCGGAAAGCTGGCTTGGAATCTTATCCTTATGCTCCCAAAGTCCAAGTGTATGAAGCAGGTCATCGACATCAAGCGGGTTGCTTCCGAGGTAAGCGCCGACCTCGATATTCTCCTTGACTGTCAGGTTCGGGATCAGGTTATAGAACTGGAAGACGTAACCTAAGTGTTCACGTCGGTAGAGAGTCATCTGCTTTTCGTTCATGGCAGACATGGCAGCACCGTTGATGATGATCTCTCCCTTATCATAGCTTTCGATGCCGCCGATGATGTTCAACAGGGTGGACTTACCGGAACCGGATGGCCCGAGCAGGACGCAGATTTCGCCTTTCCCAATACCGGTAGAAAGTCCTTTTAAGACTTGTACACGGTTGTCTTTTTCACCATAGAACTTTTCAAGATTGTTGATTTGTAAGAACATGATTTTCCTCCTTTTATGTGACTGCGAATCGTGAAGCAAAACACGAATGCAGGTGATGGTAGCGAGTTGCAGATTATCACATTTCTACGCAGACTCGCTCGCGCTCACTTCCGCACATAGCAGACACTAAACTCACAAAGCACCAATTCTGCGAATTGTTACTCCGTTCGTTAAGTGCTGATGTGCTACAATGGTCTGCTTAAGAACATGTGATAATCTACAACTCTTACCTACCATAATGCTCGTGTTTTGCGATTACGTGATAGGCAGTGAATATAAAACTCCCAAATGCATTAACCTTTTTCTATTCTCATACGTGAAAACATATGAATATATGTTCATATATAAAATAAACGTGTAATACAGGTTTGTCAAGCGTATTTTCGCTTGCTTTGATGGATGTTTTATGTATTTGGTTAATTGCCGTGGTTATTATAACGCAAAAAGTTAGTCAAAACAAACCATTTATGCAGGATTTTTGAGCTGTTGGGAAATTTTCTCATTTGTGGGGCTAGTTGGGTAAAAAAGTCCAGAATTGGGAAAATACTCCAATGGGAAGAGTGAGGGAAGCAAGCTAGTTGGGTAAAAAAGTCCGGAAACGGGAAATTGCTCCAATGGGGAGAGGTAGAAAAGCAAGCTAGTTGGGTAAAAAAGTCCGGAATCGGGGAATTGCTCCAATGGGAAGAGTGAGGGAAGCAAGCTGGTTGGGTAAAAAAGCCCGGAATCGGGAAAATACTCCAATGGGAAGAGTGAGGGAAGCAAGCGGGTTGAGTAAAATAACTGTAAAACAGGAAATTACTCCAATAGGAAGCAGACAGAGAAAAACAAAGTATGGATTGAGAAACAAATCACTCTGTGATACCATAGGAAAGAAATAGAAACAAACAAGAAAACAACCAAGGTACATATGAAATACATGAAAACGATAATCGATAATTCTTGGAATAAAATCAGGAGGAAATACAAGTGGAACCGAAAGCAGTCGTGAATTTGCGAAAGGGAGAAGGTCGTACCATCAAGGCAGGTGGACTCTGGATCTTCGACAATGAGATAGAGAGCGTGATGGGAAGTGTGGAAGATGGCGATATTGTCATCGTGCGTGATTTCGATGGATATCCAATGGGACGCGGATTCATCAACCGGAAATCCAAAATTACCATTCGAATGCTGACTCGAGACGCAGAGCAGGATATCAACGAAGCATTTCTCCGTATGCGGGTGAAGAATGCCTGGGAATATAGAAAAGCTGTGATGCAGGGTGAAGATCTTACATGTTGTCGTGTGATCTTTGGTGAGGCGGATTTCCTGCCGGGACTCGTGATTGATCGGTTCTCGGATGTGCTGGTGGTGGAATCCCTCGCACTTGGCATCGATTTATATAAGGAACAAATCGTGGATTTGTTGAAAGAGATCATGGCGCAGGATGGTGTCAAGATCCGCGGCGTATATGAGCGGAGTGACGCGAAGGTGCGCAAGAAGGAAGGACTTGCTCCATATAAAGGATGCATCGGTGCGGAGTTTGAGCCGGTCGTTGAGATCGTGGAGAACGGTGTGCATTATAATGTGGATGTAGCAAATGGACAGAAAACAGGATTCTTCCTTGACCAGAAGTACAACCGGCTCGCGATGCAGAAACTGATCAAGGGTCTGACCAGAGGCGTGCAGGAGACACCGTTGCGTGTGCTTGACTGCTTTACACACATGGGAACCTTTGCATTAAATTGTGGCTATGCTGGGGCGAGTGATGTGTTAGGACTTGATATTTCAGAGTTTGCTGTGGAGCAGGCAAGAGAAAATGCGAAGCTCAATCATTTGGAGAAGACTGTACATTTTAAAGAGGCAAATGTATTGGACGAGCTGCCAAAGCTTGCTGAAGCAGGTGAGCAGTTTGACGTTGTAATCTTAGATCCACCGGCGTTTACCAAGTCGCGCGAAGCAACCAAGAATGCAATCAAAGGCTACCGTGAAATCAACCGGAAAGGCTTGCAGCTTGTGAAAAACGGCGGGTATTTTGCAACCTGCTCCTGCTCCCATTTCATGACACAGGAATTGTTCACGAAGGTAATCGGTCAGGCTGCAAACAGCGTGCACAAGCGTCTTCGTCAGGTGGAATTCCGGCAGCAGGCACCGGATCATCCGATTTTGTGGGCAGCGGATGAGAGTTATTATTTGAAGTTTTACATTTTTCAGGTTGTTGAGGAAAAGTAAGAGGTGTAGTAACAAGATGGGAAAGCTGAATGTGTTTTAAGAAGATAAGAGAGTAGATAATCATTATATAAGTGGCTATCTACTCTTTTCGTTTATAGGGTTTCTTTTCATCTGTTTGGTTCAGAAGATAATCAATGCTTGTTTTATAAATCTTGGATAGTTTAATCAGAATATTTGTGGGGATATCATTTTCTCCGGTTTCATATTTCGAATATCCTGTCTGGCTCATATCCAGAAGTTTGGCCAGATATGTTTGTGATATATCATTATCTTCCCTAAGCTCTCTCAACCTGTTTTTAGTAGAAAATTTACGCACAAAATCACCTCGGATGTATTGTACTTTAATCTAAAACAGGTTAAAACGATTTGTAATAAGATTTTAATATGCAATACAAAAGTATAAGAGGAGAGGATAAGTTATTATGAAGAAGAAAATGTTATTGCAACTACATTTGTAACAGTTGTTCTTGTTGCGGGTATAGCATTTATTGTTAATGGCTGTGCGGATAAAAATACGGATAGTTCCCAGACTGCAAACACAGAGACAAGTGCGACTATTACAGATGCAGATACAGCAGAGAAAGAATCCGTTGATATAGTAGATGCTGACACAGCCAAAGCAGATTTTGATACCGTCAAGACGGGGTCTGAAACTGTCAAGGTAGATGATGCTAAGTCTGAGGATAACAACTCAGGCAAAGAGCCAGCAACACAGGCACCTGCTACCATTGAGACACCAACGACTCAGGTTCCTACCACACAGGAACCAAGAACGGAAGAGCCTACAATTGCTCACTAGCACATATGGAAGACAGTTGTAGATAAAAAAGCTTATGATGAACCTATTTATGAGGAGCAGGATGTGTATGAGTGGCACTCTATGTGGACTGATGGCAGTTATGCTGATGAATTCAGAGATAAGGAGGTTATGTTTGTGTGCACTTACAATGATGAAACATGAAATTTTCTTGCAGAGCGATGTTAGGGTATGTCGGATAAGATATTTACATAGAGCGAATGACTTGCCTATTAACAAGGGCGGATCGAATTAGGGAAAAGATGAAATCTTGGTTAGTGTTAAATTTTTTAATATTATATGTATGTTTTTTTTTAATATACATATAATATTAAAGGAATATAAATATACAAAATGTATTTACTTTTACCATGATTGTGTTAAAATGTGTATAAAGGAGGTAAAAAAATGAATAGACATTTTTATCTTTTAACACTTGATATATATGGTATAAAAAATATTGCAAATCCAATTCATTTAGATTTTTATAAGAAGACAATTAAAAGGGATTTTAATCCCGAAAAATATAAGATTAAAGCAATTTATGGGGAAAATGGATCTGGAAAAACGGCAATAATTACTGCAGTTAAACTTCTTAGAAATTTATTGATTGATAAAAATTATTTATCTGACCATGAGACACAAAAATCACTAGTTGAAATTATAAATAAAAAGACAAGGAATGGATATATTGAATGTGAAATATACGTAGATATAGATGAAGATAGAGAAATTTTGGATTATTATATCTCTTTTGAAATAAAAGATGATGGCAGAATTTATATAACAGAAGAAAGATTAAGTCGCAAAAACGGAAATTATTCAAAAAATTCATATTTATGTGTGTTTGAGTCAAAAGATGGGGCATTAGAGAAGTTTGGAAATGATAAGGTGTACGAATTTGTAAAAGAAAAAACTTTGAATTTATTAGATAAACAGTCATTTGCTTCTAGTATACTTACAATGATGAATGATTTTCCGCATGATAAAGATTTAAATAATGATTTTGTAACTGTAATAGAATTGTTCGCATTTGCAATTTCATTAAATGTTTGCATTGACAATGCAGATATTCATACAAATAATCGGTTATATCAAAAAATACAAAGTATAGAAGAAAATAAAAAAGATTCTTTTACAAAGGAAACATTTAATCAACTAAAGAGGGAAATACTTGAAGCTTCTGGAAGAGATATTTTGGTGCCTAAAAATTTATATAGTTCATATGAAGAACAAATCGCAAAACTTAGTATGTTTATTCAGATATTTAAACCAGAGCTCGTAAATATTGAAGTAGATAAAAAAGATTTTGATCAATTTTATAAATGCAATCTGAAAATGATATATGAAAATTATACTTTGGATCAAGAGTTTGAAAGTCGTGGAATAAAAAAAATGATGGATTTATTTTATTATCTTGAAGATGCATGTATGGGAATGATCACATTTATCGATGAATTGGACTCTAATATAAATGATGTATATCTAGATAAAATAATTGAATATTTTATATTATATGGAAAGGGGCAGCTTTGCTTCACTTCTCACAATCTCTCTCCAATGTCTGTGTTGAAGAAGAATAAAAATGCTATAACATTTATTTCCAGTGTTAACACAGTTCATACTTGGGCTAATAACGGTAATTTGAGTCCTGAGAATGCATATAAGAATGGTTTTATTGAGGATTCGCCATTCAATGTTGATGCATCGGATTTTCTTGGAATATTAGGAGGTACTGATGAGTAGGCAAATATTATTTTGCGTGGAATCCAATAATAAGGCTAGAACTGATTATCAGTATATTGAGGAGACATTGAAAAGATTTTATAAAGTGGATAGAAAGATTAGATATAGAGCAATATATTTAGGATCAAAAACGAAATACAATGCGAAAGATAAAGTAAGAGAGATAAATAAAAATATTAAAACATTTATAGGTGAGACAACTGTTATTTATTTTATTGATGTTGATGATTATGATACTTCTTATGACACAAAGAAATTATATGATGATATAGAAATCTATTGTAAAAAACATGGTTATGAGTTCGTTTTTTTTCATAAGGATGTCGAGGATGTTTATTTGGGGAATTCAGTTAAAGATAAGGAAAAAGTAAGTAAGGTTGCTGAGTTTAAAAGAAAAAAAATGATAGAAAATGTAGATGAGTTTATGTTGAGAATGGACTATCATAAAAGACATTGTAGTAATATACTTAAAGTATTGGATAAGTATTGGCAGAGAAAGTAGACAGTAAAACTACATATACAAGAAATGTTCATTTAAACAAATTATCTGATGATACAAGAAGCATCTAAAGGAGAATCGTTATGAATAAACATATAGAAAAAGCAATGGAGCTTCGAAACGAAACTCCAATGGTAAGCAACTGTTCCCAGACGATTATGCGTTGTTATGCTGAGGATATGGGAATTTCAGAAGAAATGGCAGCAGGGCTTGGCTGTAATTTCGGTGGTGGTATGAAATGCGGTGGTATCTGTGGCGCAATCACAGGTGGTTTGATGGTGCTTGGTGCCAAGGGCGTTGAGAATCCAGCAAAGGTAAATGAGTTTCGCAGGAAGATTGCGGAGAATCATGATGGAATGGTGAACTGTGTGGATCTGCTTCGCGCAAATGCGGCGAAGGGTGGCAACAAGAAGGAACATTGTGATAAGATGATTCAGGAAGCAATCACGCTTATAGATGAAATGGTGTAAAAATTTCTTGACGAAATTTATTATGTAACATAGAATGAGATTAATACAGTGAAAAGGAAGAAATCAATGTTCTGGAAGATGACAACATTGCAATTGAAAAAAGGTTACATTTTCGCTCCTAACGGGGATAGTGCGCCTTTTTTCAGGAATAAAGTCTGATTCATCAGAACCATTCTATGTAAATCAAGGTACATTATCTCCTTAACGATAAAATATAAGTTAAGGAGATTTTTTATGTTTAAAATTAAAAAACAAATTTCGAAGTTGTACATGGCGTCCATCTTAGGCAATCTGTCGCTGACGGGCGCGTGGGTCGCAATTCTTGCAGCGAGAGGATACAGTCTGATCAAAATCGGAATTGCAGAAACGGTGTTTCATATTTTCAGTTTGACGTTTGAGATACCATCGGGCGTTTTTGCAGATGTATTTGGACGAAAGCAGATGCTGGTGGTGAGCAGTATTATGCGTGTGATCGGAAGCATCTGCATGATTTGCTCAAAGAATCTGACGATGGTGTGTGTGGCAATCGCGTGTTTTGCAGTTAGCTATAATTTTTCCTCGGGATCTGGGGATGCGCTTGCATATGATTCGCTGAAATTAGTTGGTGAGGAGGTACGGTATGAGCGTTACGCATCCAATCAGTTGATTTTGTATCGGCTCTGCAATGGCATTTCTACATTGTGTGCAGGTTTTGCACTATTTGTTGGATATAAGATTGCGTATGCGTCGGATATTTTGGTGACCGGTATTCAGATTGGCGTGCTGTTGTCACTTCGCGAGATTCATTTGAATCACACAGGCGCGGAGCGGAAACAGGCGGTGTTGCAGTCGGTATGGAAGGAACTCAGAGGTTGTTTCGTGGAGAGTCTGCGTTTTCTGAAAGAGTCGAAGCGGGCAGTGTTTCTGATGACATGTAATTCCTTTGTCGGTGCGGTTGATATTGTATTGCTGTTTTTCTTACAGGCGAAGCTGCCGCAGACGGGTATGCCGGATTCAGCACTTGGAATAGCCTTGTTCATTATGGAGATGGGAGGAATCCTTGGAGCCAAGCTGATCTTGCAGTGTAAGAAGTTACGGTATCGCTGGGTGTTTGTGATAACGTCTGTGCTCGTTTTATGTGGCGTTTTGATTGAACATACAGGCGTCGCGGTACTTATGACGCTGGGCGGATTTGTAGCGGCATGCAGTGATGATGCATTGCAGGTTCGCACAGATGCAATCTTACAGGAAATGTTTCCGTCTGAGCAGCGGGCAACGCTGATATCAATGGAATCTTTTACATTTTCCATGATTATGATTGTGTTGTCGCCGCTTGCAGGAATTGTATTTTCCGTGTGGTAAAAAGAATTGCCGTCGGTTCCTGTTCGGAGCTGGCGGCAATGTGTTGTGAAAATTCAGAAATGTAACATAGATGAAAGAAATAAAATAGAAGATGTTAATTCCGAAACTGCACGCGGCGAAGCCTAGGGAACAGGCGGAGCGGGAACCCGCATTTGACCTTGGAGAAGAGGGAAGAATAAGCGGCAGTTTCGGCATTTTTGATTTCGTGGGATGTGTGATTTATTGTGCCTTTGAAATCTGGATGTAGTATACAATAGATATTATAAAAAAGGGGGATTATTGACTGAACATGCGAAATTCCTGACTGAACTTCATTTTTAAGATATTTATATGATAAAAAAGACAGCATAATAACAAAAATGAATTTGGGAGAGAAGGGGGATTTTGAGTCAAAAAGTGCTATTAAGAATGTTATAATACAGATTGACGATTAGAAAATAAATGGATATACTAAAAATAAGAATGGGGGTGAGTATATGCCGAACAAGATTAAGGATTTATTAGAGTTATATAAAGAAGAGATTGATAAACTAGGACGAGAGCATTTGGTAAAAATAATTTTGTATGGATCATATGCTCGTGGAGATTTTCGTCAGGATTCGGATATAGACATTATGATTCTTGTGAATGACTTGGATGATAGCTTGGTTGAATATGAAAATAAGGTGGATGATCTAACCTATGATTTTAATTGTAAATATGGAACAGAAATTATGCCAATTGTAAAAAATATAGACCAGTTTGAATATTGGAAAAACGCATATATGTTTTACAAGAATGTGGATCAGGAGGGGGTCATACTTTAATGGAAAAAGATACAGGAAGTTTTGAAGATATAGCACGGAATAAATTGGCACAGGCTATTGATGATTTGGAATCAGCAGACATTTTATTGGGAGCAGATAAATATAGAGCTGCAAATAATAGAGCATATTATGCAGTATTTCATGCAATTGATGCAGTATTATCTATGGAACCAGTTGCGTTCAAAAAGCACAAGGATGTGATTGCCTATTTTAATAAGAATTATGTAAATAAAGATGTTTTTTCGAGAGATATGGGAAGAAAAATATCCAAGTTAGAAATTATTCGTCATAAAAGTGATTATGATGATTTCTACATTGCCAGCAAATTAGATACAGTAAATCAAGTTACTATTGCAAAAGAGATTATTGGTGAAATAAAAACGTATTTGAATATGGAGTAGTGTTTGAAATACATTTTCTATATGGTAAAAAGAATTGCCGCCGGTTCTCATCCGGAGCCGGTGGCAATGTATTATGAAAACTCAGAAATGTCATTCAGAAGAAAGAAACAAAATAGAAATTGTTAATTCCGAAACTGCACGCGGTGAAGCCTGGGGAACAAGCAGAGCGGGAACCCGCATTTGACCTTGGAGAAGAAGGGAGAATAAGCGGCAGTTTCGGCCTTTTTGATTTCGTGGGATGTGTGATTTTTTGTGCCTTTGAAATCTGGATGTAGTATACAATAGATATTATAAAAAAGGGGGATTATTGACTGAACATGCGAAATTCCTGACTGAACTTCATTTTTAAGATATTTTTATGACGAAAAAGACAAATAAATAATAAAGACGAAATGAAAATACCACCTTCACGGTGGCATTTTTTATGTTCAAAACATGATATTCTATATCCGACAAGTTATGAATTCGGACAAAACGATTGCACGATCGCCATGACGACGATCAATCCGAATACAACGAGGATGTCTAACACAACCACACCCAATATGCGCAGCGATTTTTTTTCGTGTTGGCACAGAGGCATAAGCTGTCGTACATGGAGATAGTCGAAGATCGAAGCTACGATAAAAAGCATCATAACGAGTGCAAATACACGTTCCACCCACAGTGCCGCTCCGAAGGTATTGTTTACTTTCATGGATAAGCAAAACCATGCCAGAAATATATAGGTAAGCAGTGCAACCGCCATCTTCCAAGGTGTTTTGGAATGGAAACCGGGAGGGGCAAACTGTATACGTTTTGTGGAAGTACCGGGATCGTTCTGTGTTTGAGCATTTGAACGATTGGAAGATGAACCGGATAAATCTCCGGTGAAGGCTTGACCAGCGTGGGTATAAGGAAAGATTCCCCCATTTGCTAACAACGCCTGACGTAATTCCCCGATGCTTTGATACCGTTCCGCCGGGTTCATCTGTGTACATTTGGCAGTAACAGCATCAATATATGGATTCTGGCAATGCGATGCTTCTGCCATTTCCTTCAGAAGAATCCCCATAGAATAAATATCTGTCTGCGGGGAGGATTGTCCAAATCCGTATTGTTCCGGGGCGGAATAGCCCTGTGTACCAAGCAGGATTGTATCAGAATCTTTTGCAGCTGTATGGTATTTGGCAGCGTTGAAGTCGAGCAGCACGGCTCGGTTATAACTGGTGATGATAACATTCGATGGTTTCACATCCCGGTGGATGATAGCCGGATTATGCTGATGTAACTGTTCGAGGATTGCGCACAGGTCAAGCATATATTGAAGCATCTCGTTCGGCGATATATCTGCGTGGCGGATCTTATCCTGCAGGGATGTTCCGGAGATATATTCTTCGATGACAGTAAGCTGTCCTGTTTCTTCGCAATAGTTTATGATCCGCGGTGTACCTGCGACAGGATTGCGGTATAACTCGGCATAGACAGCACAGTTATAGACATCAAGCACCTTTTTGATGGCAATCTTTTTTGTCTCCTGGTGCTGAACTAAGTATACATGATGCGGTTCATTTATGGCGGCTATTGGTTTATAATACGAAATAGCGAGACGCTGATCGAGATCCATATGCGTATATCCTTTCTATAGAGCAGGGGTACTGATTATACTTCGTCAATCAATTATCCGGGTTGTTTGATACAGTTTTGGTAATTTGATAATTTTATTATAACAGATTGGAGAATGAAATGAAGGAGAAAAATACAAAGGAATTAAATGAAGTCTTAGGGAAGGCACATCTTTCGGACTTTGAGAAATATTGCGCGGAGAATAAAGAAAGTGTAAGCGATAATTCGGAAGCATTTTCTATCTATGTGAAGAACCTGCTACAGGAAAAGAAGCTTACCCAGCAGTATGTGTTCCTGCAGGCAGATATTCCGGAGCGGTATGGCTATAAGCTGTTGTCCGGGGAGAAGCGTACGCGGCAGAGAGATGTAATCCTGCGGATCTGTTATGCGGCGAAATTCAGTCTGGCGGAGACGCAGCGCGCACTTAAAAAATACGAGATGCCGGAATTATATGCGAAGGTCCCGAGAGATGCACTCCTGATGATCGCGTTCAATGAGCGGCCGGGAAGCATCCTGGATGTAAACGATCTGCTCAATCAAAAAGGTTTGCAGCCGCTTCGGACAAGCGGAGTGCAGGATTAGAGGATAAATTTGCCACTGCTGCGGGGGCAACGAGGCCGGATGATTTATGGGATAATACTTGTGGGGATACAAGACAAGAAAAGGAGGAAGAGGTTCATGAAAACTTGGAAATTAGTGTCCGGCATTTTATCCATGATTTTATTCGTCATCGTAACATTCCAGTCATGTGCAGCGGGCGTTGCCAATTCGCTCGAAGCAAATGGCGAGACATCCGGCTCCGCAGGCGTATTGGTAGCAATCCTGATGCTTGCAGGTGGAATCGTATCGGTTGCGACGAGAAATGCTGAGAAAAAGGGCGGAAATATTGCTTTGATCGTTCTGTTCGGTCTGGCTGCACTGGTAGGATTTACCGGTTTCGGAAGCTTCTCAGATCTTGCAATCTGGGCAGGCTGGTGTCTGATCAATGCGATATTCGCAGTCGTTGCGATTGTAACAAAGAAGTAATTACATAGAAATTCAGGAGAAATGGTGTTGGAAGGCATCCGCAGTTTGCGGGTGCCTTTTTTATAGAAAGTATATTTTCAAATTTAGCGAAATATGGTACAGTTCCGTTAGAAAATACGAAAAGAGGAACCGATTATGACACGACAATCAGGCAGACCAGCCGATGAGATAGGCAGGCTGGAAAAGGAAATACGAACTTATGATTTTTTGGATGCGAACCATGTATGGTATGAGCGGATCGACCATGAAGCAGCGATGACGATGGAAGTCTGCGAGGAGATCGACAAGGCATTGGAGGCGACGATCTGCAAGAATCTATTTCTGTGCAACCGGCAGGAGACAAACTTCTATCTGCTGATGTTACCGGGACATAAGAAGTTCAAGACGAAGGATATCTCGAAGCAGCTTGGCGTAGCCAGACTTTCCTTCGCGAAGGATGCTTATATGGAGGAATACCTGGATATCACACCGGGTTCCGTGAGCGTGCTTGGACTGATGAACGATAAGGAAAATCACGTACAACTTCTGATGGACAAGGATCTGGTGCAGGATGAATATGTGGGCTGTCATCCATGTATCAATACGAGCAGTCTGCGCCTGAAGATGGACGATCTGTTACATGTGCTGCTTCCGGCGATGCACCACGAGCCGATTTTCGTGACAGTGGAGGATGAGGAAAGTCGAATCAGTTAAAAATTGTAAAATATATAGCTATTTTTGTAGATTCATGATACACTCAATTTAACTTGACAGAGGGGGTGAACGCGTGGATACGATGCAGATTGTGAATCAGCTCGATGGTTTGCATAAGAAGTACAGACAGGCGATGTATTTATTCGCAGCTCCAGTTGTATTGCTGGTGATAGCCTATATAGGGGCACCGGGAATGGGGGCGATGGCGGGCACAGTAGTTGCGGTATTGATGTTTGCGGTACCCGTTGGAACCATTTATGCATCCGGCAGGATGTCAAAGATCAACAAGGAATATCAGATGATCTACAAGAATGCATTTGTTGTTTCAATATTGAACAAGACATTCTCGGATGTTCAGGTGAACTGGGAGTGCGGATTTACGAGACAGAATGTCGAGCAGATGGGACTGTTGAAGCTTGGAAATCGTTTTGATTCCGAAGATCTGATCCACGGAGCATATGAAGGTGTCTCCTTTGATCAGGCGGATGTCACGATCAAGAATGTGACGGGAAGCGGAAAGAACCGGCATACAACGACGTATTTCAAAGGACGGGTATTCGTGTTTGATTTGCAGAAATCCGATATACGTTCTGTTGGTATCCGGTCGAAAAATTTCCAGTATTATGGAAATCTGAATGGATTTCATCACGAGAATGTGAAGCTGGAGAGCGAAGCGTTCAACCGGGAGTTCAAGGTGATGGCAGCCTATCCGGTCGATGCGTTTTATGTGCTTACTCCACAGACGATGGAATGTGTGACAGACCTGTACCGGCGTGCAGGAAATGTAGCCCTGCGGTATCTGGGTAACAAGCTATATGTGGCAGTCAATACAACTGGAAATGCATTTGATGGTGATATCAAGAAGCCATTCGTCTATGTGGATGAAATCAATAAGATTAAAAATGATTGTGCTGTGATTATGGATATCGTACACCGGTTGCGGATTGGAGATGCACAGTAGCATTTTTATAATCAAGTAATATAATTTCTATGAAAAAGAGAGGAGAACAAATTATGGAAGCGATTATTACAGTGATTATTGTACTTTTGGTCTGTATCGTGATCTGGTACATATCAACATCGAATGGAATCAAGCGGTCACAGCTTAAGGTGGAGGAAGCAGAGTCCGGAATCGATGTGGCACTCACGAAGCGTTACGATGTGCTTACGAAGATGCTCGATGTCGTAAAGGGATATCAGGCACATGAGAAGACAGTTCTGACCGAGCTTGTCAAGCTTCGAAGCGGCATGACGATGGCAGAGAAGAATGCAGCCAATCAGAAGATGGAACAGCTTACAAAGGATATCAACATTCTCGCAGAGAATTATCCGGAGTTAAAATCCAGCAACAACTTCATGGAGTTGCAGAAGACGATTGCAGATGTGGAAGAGCATTTGCAGGCAGCCCGCAGATTGTACAATGCGAATGTCAACACGTACAATACGAAGCTTGTTGTATTTCCGAGCAGCATCGTAGCAAACAACATGCATGCGGTAAAGAAACCATTCTTCGAGGCAGAGGAAGCAAAGCGTCAGGATGTGAAGATGAGCTTCTAATTAAAATAAAAATCTTAAAACAAAAATCCGGAGCGTTCATGCAAATGAATTCTCCGGATTTTTTATGGCAACGAGGAAAATGCACGCATTATGCGGTGCATTTGACAATCGTTAATCGAAACGCAGCATGTCTCTGCGGGACTGTATATGTACTAGGATGCATCTTGTATCTGACTGTCTCCAAGGCGCCCGTGTTTCTTCATCCATACAAATGCACCCACGCAGATAATAACCGAAAGCATGGATCCGGCAGGCGCCGCAAGCCCCATCGGGAACAATGTATCTGCGAAGAACTTCGAGGCCAGATACGAACCCGGTACACGCAGACAGATGATCGCAATCATATTGTGGATGAATCCGATGTAGGATTTGCCGTATGCACAGAAGTATCCGCTGAAGCAGAAATGGATACCGGCTAATGCACAGTCGACGATATAGCCACGCAGGTATTGTGAACCAAGCACGACAACCGCGGCGTCCTTCGTGAAGATGCCGACGATACCTGCGGTAATCAGTTCCCCGATGATTGCAACGATTATCCCATAGGTAAATGTAATCAGAATGGCATATTTCAGCGTCTTCGATGCACGGTCATGCTTGCCGGCACCGATATTTTGTGCGGCAAGTGCAGAGACGGTTGCAAGCATCGAAGATGGCACGATGAAGAGTGCGCTGATCACTTTTTCGACGATACCGACGGCGGCAGCATCATTTAAGCCACGGCTGTTTGCGATAACTGTGATAATGATAAATGCAATCTGGATACAGCCATCCTGAATCGCAACCGGAATACCGATCTTTAAGATCTCGCCGAGCACAGCACGACTTGGGATGAAATCCTGTTTGCAAAGTTTGATGCCAAGCTTCTGTTTCTTTGTCATGAGCAATGAGATAATAACACTTAACGTCTGGGCGAGTGTCGTGCCAAGTGCGGCTCCGGCGGCACCCAGATGGAGAACTCCCATAAATACATAGTCGAGCGCGATATTTGCTGCGCAGGCAATCGCGATAAAATACATCGGACTTTTCGAGTCACCCATACCACGGCAGATGGAAGCGATGATATTATAAGCTGTAATAAACGGAATTCCGATAAAGCAGATCGTCAGGTACCGGATCGAACCCTCGATTGCTTCGACCGGTGTCTGAATCAGTAACACGATCGGTCTTACAAGCAGCAACAGAACAATCGTCAATACGATGGAAAGTCCCATGAATAAGGTTACGGAGTTTCCGACTGTTTTTGCAATTTCATCCTTATGCCTGGCACCGACGGCACGCCCGATTATGACAGTGGATCCCATTGCCAGACCGACGATCATGACGGTCAGCATGTGCATGACCTGACTGCCGTTTGCAACGGCGGTCGTACTTTCGGTTCCGTTAAACTGTCCGATAATGAACAGATCCGCCATACCATATAATGTCTGTAAAAAATAAGAAAAAAGATATGGAAGCGCAAAATATAAAATCGTCTTGAATACGCTTCCGGTTGTCAGATTTTTTTCCATAGTAAATAAAGCCTCCTACGAAGTCTTTTTCAACCCCGCATCCTATATTAAACCTTACAACAATTGTAAGGTCAATGCCAGTTATGCATAAAATTATAAAAAAATAAGCTTTTTATACATAAAAATGTATTGTATTGCAAAAAAAACGCGTCTTTCGTTGCATTTTTTGTCGCAGGATGCTATATTAAATCGTAAATGTGAAGAAAGGAAGTAAAATATTATGAAACTTAAGAAGTTAGTAGCAATTACATTGTCTGCAGTTATGTGCATGGCAGCACTGACAGGATGTGGCGGAAAGAGCGATTCTGCAAAGAAGACAGCCAAGGTTATCGAGGTAGATCTGACCGATGAGCAGTATGCATTCGGTGTAGATAAGGACCAGCCGGATTTATTAAAGGAAGTAAATCAGTTCGTTAAAGACATGAAGTCTGATGGAACATTTGACGAGATCTGCAACCGTTATTTTGGTGATGGTACTCCGGTTCCTGTGAAGTCAGCAGCTTATGACGAGAGCAAGGATCAGTTGGTAGTAGCAACAAACGCTGCATTCGAGCCATTTGAGTATATGGATGGTGAGAACTATGTTGGTATTGATATGGAGATTGCAAAGGCACTTGCAGATAAGCTTGGCAAGGAGCTTGTAATCCAGAACATGGATTTCGATGCCGTATGTCTCTCTGTTGGCCAGCACAAGTGTGATGTTGCCATGGCAGGTCTTACAATCAAGCCGGACCGTGAAGAGTATGTAGCATTCTCTGATCCATATTACAGCGCATCACAGAAGCTTATCACATTGTCTACAGATACAGAGTTCGATGCCTGCAAGACAGCCGACGATGTAAACAAGATTCTTGAGGCAAAGGGGTCTGACTTAAAGATCGGTTTCCAGAACGGTACAACCGGTCAGTTCTACTGTGAAGGTGATGACGACTGGGGATTCCCAGGACTGAAGATGGAGTCTAAGGGTTACAAGAATGGTTCCCTTGCAGTACAGGATCTGTTAAATGGAAACATCAATTACGTAATCATCGATTCCGCTCCTGCTGAGAGCATTACATCATCTATCAATAAGATGCAGTAATTTAAGGAACGAAAGGATATTTCATGGGAGATATAGGAACTAAAATAGACAAATTCATAGAAATATTCATCAATAACCGTGGGTATGTAAAAGTATTAGAGGGCTTGAAGAATACGCTGATTATCGCTGTGATCGGTCTCGTCATCGGTGTTGTGATCGGTACTTTGATCGCGATGGTGCGTGTGATTCCGAAGTATAAGCGTCTGCCGCGTGTCTTAGATGCCATCTGCCGGTTTTACGTCGGATTGTTCCGTGGAACTCCTATGGTTGTACAGTTGTTGGTATTTTATTATGTATTGCTGCCTCTGATGGATGCACATATGACAGGCGTACAGGTATCTATTATGGTATTTGGCTTAAACAGTGGTGCATACATCTCCGAGATCATGCGAAGCGGTATCCTCTCCGTAGATCCGGGACAGATGGAAGGTGGACGTGCGATGGGTTTGAGTTTTGCTACAACTATGCGCAAGATCGTCATTCCACAGGCAGTCAAGAATATCCTGCCAACACTTGGAAATGAATTTATATCGTTGATCAAGGAAACTTCCGTAGTCAGCTTTGTCGGTGCCTCAGATCTGTATGTGGCATTCAACTTCATCGGAAGCAACAGCTACGAGTTCATGATTCCATATCTGGTTATGGCAATCATCTACATCGTGCTTGTCCTGCTGATCAGCTTTGGAATTAAAATGATGGAAAGGAGCCTGAGAAAGAGTGATAGAAGTCATTGATCTTGAAAAACATTTTGGTGACAATGAAGTCTTGAAAGGCATCAACGTCACTGTGGACAAGGGCGACATTATGGTTGTCATCGGTCCTTCCGGCTCCGGGAAGAGTACATTTTTGCGTTGCCTGAACTGTATGGAGGATCCAACAGGCGGACAGATTATCTTCAATGGTGTCGATATCGCAGACCCAAAGGTTGATATCAATATCCACCGCCGCCGTATGGGAATGGTGTTCCAGCATTTTAATCTGTACAATAACAAGACCGTCATCCAGAACATCATGCTTGCACCGGTCTATGTACAGTGCCAGGATCTGAAGAAGGCGAAACGCCACAACCGGTTCCTTCCGCTTACAAACCTGTTCCGCAAGGAGAAGCAGGAGAAAATCGAAATCACAACGACCAAGGCAAAGATTGTAGCGGAAGCGAAAGAAAAAGCAGAAGATCTGCTGAAGAGAATCGGACTGTTAGACAAGGCAGACGTATATCCGTCTACACTTTCCGGCGGACAGAAGCAGCGTGTGGCAATCGTGCGTGCACTTGCAATGAATCCGGATGTGATCCTGTTCGATGAGCCAACCTCCGCGCTTGATCCGGAGATGGTAGGCGAGGTATTGGATTTGATGAAGGCAGTCGCGAAGGAAGGCATGACGATGATCATCGTTACCCACGAGATGGGATTTGCAAAGGAAGTTGCAAACAAAGTTCTCTTTATCGACGATGGTCAGATCTTGGAATCCGGCACACCGGAAGAGTTCTTCGGGAATCCAAAGAATCCGAGACTCAAAGAATTCCTGTCGAAGGTGTTGTCATAGTCTAATTAGATTATAGTAAATGCATCAACATTCGAAAAATTCGGATGTTGGTGCATTTTTTTGTTATAGTATATACAGAAGACATATGTATTTTGTAAGATACAGTAAACAGCAATTATGCAACTATTAAAGACATATCATATATTTCAGTATTCATTCATGAAGATATACGATATGTTTGAAGTTTAGAAGTTCTTGATGTTCTGTGAATTATAGCAGCCATGTTTGAACACGATGTTCAAACAAGCCGCCACTGAGCCATGGATGGCGAGCGGAGGGCGCATAGGAATCGCAGATTCCTATTTAGGATGCGCCCGACAACCTGCCAACGAGCAAAGCGAGTGGGCGATTCCCGTGCGGCGGTGGCGTATATTACAAAATGTAGATCAGAACATATAGAACTTCTTAGCTTCAATACATTGTATATCGTATGAATCAATCTGGATCTATATATAGAATGCTAACCAGTTTCACCACGAAGTAAAGGGGAGAACAGTATGTACCAGATTCTGTTAGTGGAGGACGACAAATCCATCCGGGAAGTCATCGCAGATTACATGGACGAGAAAGGAAAAGACACGATGCGGCTGACGCTTGCTGAGGACGGAAGAGCCTGCGAGGGCGCACTCGAACGCCAGACATTTGACCTGATCCTGCTCGATGTGATGCTTCCGGATATCGATGGATTTACACTTTGCCGGATGATACGGAAAAAAGATATGGTTCCAATCGTATTCCTGACCGCAAAGGGAAGCGAGGAGGATATACTCTGGGGCTACGGACTTGGCTGCGACGATTATATTGTGAAACCATTTTCGCTGGCGACACTGTATGCGAAGATACTTGCCATCCTCCGGCGGACAAAACAGGAGAACCAGAAAGAGACGATTACCTGTGGCGCGATCCGGATGGACAAGCAGAGCTGTCAGGTATTTGTGAAGGAACGGGAAGTACAGCTACAGAACAAGCAGTATGAGATCCTGCGATTCCTGATGGAGCATAAAAATATCGTTTGGTCGCGGGACGCCCTGTTAAACCACATTTGGGGATATGATTACATGGGTATCGACCGTGTGGTGGATAACCAGATCAAGAAGCTGCGGAGTGCGCTTGGCGAGGAAGGAAAACGGATTCAGACGGTGGTAGGCAGGGGGTATAAAATATCGGATGCGTAGCAATGTGTGAAAACGGAAAAATTATAGTTAGTATTTTATCTGATGTGTGTTCAGGCAAAACAGGCGCAGATAAGAAGGTGGAGGGATGCATATGAAGTTTACAATCTTACCGGATTTTGAAGCAAATAGAAAAAGACGCGCAATCCGCAGGCAGAAGCGTGGGCAGCGAAGAGATGCGCGGCAAAGCCGGAAGAACTACTGGTATCTGAAACGGAAGAAGTTCTGGCAGGTTTGGCTGGAATGGTTTGTCCTTGTGCTTCTGATTCTTGGAATGGGTGGTGCATGGTATTTTAGGACCGTGGTGCAGGATACGGAGGATAATGCGGAATTTGAGATGGATCAAAGTCAGGAAATTATTCAGACTTATATTGAGAGGCGGTATGAAGAACTGACTGCGATGGGAATGAAGTCCGGAAAAGAGTTCGATGATCAGATGGGCGCGTATATGTACCGTATGATTCCGAGCAGATTGATGGGCGCGTATGGCGTATCTGCAGCGGCAGCGGCGATCTATAATGAAAATGGAGAGCTTCTAACCGACAGCAGTCCACGGTTTTATCTGTACTGTGACCGGTATGAACCGGTAGGAGACGAGAACGATCATACAGTGAATCTATATCAGTCTTATTATACATGTGCACAGGAGCTGTCGGATGAATTTCTTCAGGATTATAACGACTATTTTCTCTATGGCAACATTGAAAATGGAGAACGAATGGAATTCGGAGATTTTTATGTAGATGAAGAGAAACGACAGTTTTATTTCAGTACCGTTTCTTGTTTAGAGCAAGGGAAAGTGGTGAAAACCTATGATTTTACACCGGAGCATGTAGAGGGCATGGAAAAAGTACAGGAAACGTATGACTACTGGACGAGAGAAGGAACACGCTGGTACCCGGTTCTTGGAATGCGGTCGGCGGAGATTTCGGAGCTTCTGCAGTTTGCATACGATGTGTATGATGATTACAAGGATGACAAACAGTTAAAAGGTGCCGGTGTGACAGCGGAACGGGGATACTTCGCCAAGACATATGCACGATATAATGTGATAGAAATCGGTGATCAAAGTAATGGAAATCCGGAATATACGGTTGTGTTCGCGTATAACTATGATTTCTTTCAGGCAAATCGTGGCTTTGTACAGAAGCTTGTAATCTGCTTGTCCCTTGCAATCCTGCTTATCAGTTTCCTATGGTCGCGGTTTACCTACGTGCGGCTTAAGGCAAGGTATGAGCTTGAAGATTATCAGCGGAATCTCACGAATGCAATGGCGCATGATCTGAAGAGTCCGCTGATGATATTATCCGGTATGGCTGAAAATCTGAAAGAAAATGTACATACGGAGAAGCGGGAATATTATGCGGAGGAGATGCTTAAGAATATCGCGGACATGAACCGTATGATCGAGCAGTCGCTTGGATTCTCAAAGCTTAGCCAGACAGGCAGGGTTGGCAGGAAGATAGAGGTTGATATGCGTGCACAGACGGATGCATTGATCGGAAAATATAAGGAGCTTGCGGAGGCACAGGGACAGCATATTTCCGTGACAGGCGAGGGGCAGATGCGCGGAAATGAGGCGATGCTCCGGCAGATGATCGATAATCTGTTGCAAAATGCGATCCTGCACGGAGAAGAAGACGGACAGATTGAGATCAACATTGGAAATGGCATATACCAGATCCGGAATACTTACACGGGAACGCTTACGACAGAGGCGGCAAGAAAGCTTTTGACCCCTTATGTCAAGGAGGAAAACCGCAAGCGGACAGGCGGACATGGACTGGGGCTTTCCATTGTGCATGAGATCGTGAAGCTGCACGGCGGTAAGCTTCATTTGAAGGTGGAAGAAGAAATGTTTTGCGTAGAAATTAAAATATGATACCCCCTATTAAAAGGTTTCCATAATTTATTTCAAAAATCGGGTTGTCAAACAAAAATCCTGTGGTATAATACCCATGTATATAGGAAAAAGCGTTGACGGAAAGAGTAGTGCATGGGCACCATCCAGAGAGAACGACAGATGCTGGAAGCCGTTTATGGAAGAAATGTATGAAAACCATTCCCGAGCTGTGCGTAGAAGATGACCGGATAACCGGTTGTTGAAGCGTCACCGTAAGGCATGCGTTAAAGCCAAATGAAGTGAAACACTAAGGTGGAACCGTGTGAAAGCACCCTTAGATACAAGGTTAAGGCATTGTATCTCAAGGTGTTTTTTTGTTGGTGATTTAATCATTAATCATTTGACAAACAAAATTACAAATGTGCAAGCATATATTTCGGTAATCATTCATGAAATATACAATATGTTTGAAATCTAGAAGTTCTTGATGTTCTGTAGAATATCAGTAATGTTTGAACACGATGTTCAAACAAGCCGCCACTGAGCCATGGATGGCGAATTGGCGGCGGTTACGTACGATATGAATAAGTGCATCAGAACATCTTAGAACTTCTTGGTTTCAATACATCGTATATGGAATGAATTATTATCGAAATATATGGATGTAGAATGTGAATGTTTGGCAAATGATAGAAATAAAAAAGGAGAACAATAATGGTAAATTTCAAAGAAGACGAGCAGTTAAAAACATTGAACCACTCCTGTGCCCATCTGATGGCGCAGGCAATCAAGCACCTGTACCCACAGGCAAAGTTCTGGGTAGGACCAGTCGTTGCAGAAGGCTTCTACTATGATGTAGACCTTGGCGATGATGTAATCCGTGATGAGGATATCGCAGCCATCGAGAAGGAAATGAAGAAGGTTGCAAAGTCAGGCAAGAAGATCATCCGTAAGGAGATTTCCAAGGAAGAGGCTCTGGAGATGTTCAAGGATGATGAGTACAAGTTGGATCTGATCTCCAATTTGGAAGATGGAACAATTTCCTGCTATGAGCAGGGCGACTTTACAGACCTCTGCCGTGGTCCTCACGTAGACAATGTAAAGCTCTGCCGTAACTTTAAGCTGCTCCGTCACTCAGGCGCTTACTGGAAGGGCGACAACAACAATAAGGTATTGCAGAGAATTTACGGTGTCTGCTTCCCAACAGCAGAAGAGCTGGAGGCACATCTGAAGCTTCTCGAAGAGGCAAAGGAGAGAGACCACAGAAAGATCGGTAAGGATATGCAGCTGTTCATGGTAGACGATCTCGTTGGACGTGGACTTCCGATGTTCCTTCCGAAGGGGTATACGATCTGGCAGGAGCTGGAGAACTACATCAAGGATAAGGAGCGTAAGCTTGGCTACCTGCACGTTATGACACCATGTGTTGGTACGGTGAATCTGTACAAGACATCCGGTCACTGGGATCACTACAAGGAAAACATGTTCCCGGCCATGGATGTAGAGGGTGAGTCTTTCGTTCTTCGTCCAATGAACTGCCCACATCATATGATGATTTATGCAAACCGTATGCATTCTTATAAAGACCTCCCAATCCGTATTGGTGAGATCGCACATGACTTCCGTTTCGAGGCGAGTGGTACTTTGAAGGGTATCGAGCGAGGCAGACATTTCTGTCAGAACGATGCGCATTTGTTCGTGACACCGGAGCAGATCGAGGATGAGTTCTCAAAGGTTGTAGACCTGATCTTCAGCACATACAAGGATTTCGGTATCACAGATTATCGTTGCGTGCTGTCTCTGCGTGATCCGGAGAACAAGGTAAAATACCACGATGATGATGAGATGTGGAACACAGCCGAGGATGCACTTCGTAAGGTATTGAATGACCTTGGCATCGAGTATACAGAGGAAATCGGCGAGGCAGCATTCTACGGACCGAAGCTTGATGTAAATGTAAAGCCGGCTGTCGGAAATGAATATACACTTTCTACCTGTCAGCTTGACTTCTGTCTGCCTGCGAAGTTCCAGCTTACTTATATTGACAAAGATGGCGAGAAGAAGACACCGGTTGTATTGCACAGAGCAATCCTTGGTTCGCTGGATCGTTTCATGGCATACATTCTGGAGGAGACAAAGGGTAACCTTCCAACATGGTTAGCACCGGTTCAGGTAAAGGTTATGCCGGTTAAGACAGACAACGAAGAACTGATGGCATACGCACACAAGGTTGTGGATGCGCTGGATGCGAAGAATGTCCGTGTAGAATTAGATGACAGAGCAGAGAAGCTTGGCTACCGTATGCGTGAAGGTCAGGTGGAGAAGGTTCCATATCTTCTGGTTCTTGGCTTCAACGAGGTTGAAAATAACACCGTATCTTACAGATTGCATGGTCAGGCAGATACAACTGTTGTTGGTCTGGATGAATTTGTTGCGAAGATTGAGGAAGAAATCAAGACAAAGGCGAAAAACAGATAATCAATGAAGAAATATCGAGTGCTTAGAGTGATCGGTTGCGCCGCTGGCGCAATCGTGATCATTCTGCTATATGAAATGATTGGAATATTTGTTGCATACAAGAAGCAGCCGGAGCTCTCGGAAGAGACGAAGCAGAGCCTGCATCCCGAAGATATCTATACGGATGCAACAGTTGAAGAACGCGCCTGTATTATTGAAGAAAATGGTAATGCGTTATTGCAGCGTGTCCGCCTGATTGAACAGGCGAAGGAAGAAATCATCTTATCTACGTTCGCATTTCACGATGATGACAGCGGACAGATCATGATGGGCGCTTTGCTTCGGGCAGCGGAGCGGAATGTGCACATCCGTATCCTGGTGGATGGATTCGAGAGCTGGACAGCGATGGAAGGAAATGCATATTTCTATGCAATGTCATCGCATCCGAATATCGAAATCAAGGTGTATAACCGTGCGAACCCGTTAAAACCCTGGGAGATGATGGGGCGCATGCATGACAAATATCTGATCGCAGATGGGAAAACATACATCCTTGGCGGACGAAATACATACAATTATTTCTTGGGTGAATTTCCGGGACATAAAAATTACGACCGCGATGTGCTGGTCATCTGCGAGAATCCGCAGGTGGATAGCTCCGTGAACCAGCTGCTTGCTTATTTTGAGACGATCTGGAGTCAGAAGGATTGTAAATATTTCCATGACAAAGAAAAGCTTGCCGACCGGAAATCTGTCAAGCAGGCAAAGGAAGATGTGCAGACGGCATTTGCCAATTATTACGATGCACAAAAAGATACAATCACAGACACGGACTTTGAGAAAGATACGGTTGTAACTGACAAGATCATGTTGATCTCGAATCCAATCCATACCGGGGCGAAGGAGCCGACAGCATGGTATGAGATGGGTGTCCTGATGAAGCAGGCGAAGAAACGTGTGAAGATCCACACACCGTACATCATCTGTAATGACATGATGTATGACACATGGACGGACGTTGCCGCAAATGTACCGGAATTTACCGTTATGACAAACTCTGTCGCGAATAACGGCAATCCGTTTGGCTCCGCAGATTACCAGAAAAACCGGGATAGGATCAGCAGTACCGGCGTCACAATCTGGGAGTATGAAGGCGGATATTCGTATCATGGAAAGAGCATTCTGATTGACGATGATATATCCATCATCGGTTCGTTCAATATGGATATGCGCAGTGTCTATCTGGACACAGAACTGATGCTCGTAATTCGAAGTAAGGAGATCAACGCCCAGTTGGAATCGGCCATGATGAAATATGAACAGGGTGCAAGACAGGTGCTTGCCGACGGACAGTATGCGAATCCATATCATGTGGAGCCAATCGCACTCACACCGAAACGCCGCCGTAGAGTATTTGTTGTACGGTATCTGCTTGGATGGCTGCGGTTTTTGTTTTAGGGATTTTTATTCTGTAGGAGGTAATGGATTATGATAATGGAAAATGATGAATTTGTAATTCCAGAACAGTATCGGAAAATGTCCGTTACTGAATTAGATGCAGAAGCAAATAAAATGTTGAAGGAGATACAACAAGGGAAACGAATAATTTGAGATAAGAAAAAAGCTGCACAGGGAAAGAATGAAATAGTTTTCTATGTTGAGTAGCAAAAACTCTCTGAGGTTTTGAACAACTTCAGGGAGTTTTTTTGTGTCTTATAGAGATTGTAAAGTGAGGAAGGAAAACAAATATAGATAAAGTTATACTATTTGGTGCAGGTGCGGAACAAGGATATAACCTTGCATTGGGAAGTAAAAACTCACCTATAAAATCGACACATTCCCCTATAAAAATCCCCTATTATCCGCTATAATAATATGTAAAAATAATAGTAGTTAATTGTGCGATACAGGAAACATGTTTACACGTGTGAAGTCACCGGGCGGTGTCCGGTGACTTTCCTGTAAATGAGCAAAAACGCGAAGGAGAAAAATCTATGATTCGAATGGAGATTGCGCTGATATTGATTCTGGCGTTTGTGGCAGGAATCTATTTCTCGGCGAGGCGGAGACAGACCGCGTTACATAAGACATTTTCGGCACTTTTGATCGTGGTGATCGTGCATCTGATGTTCGATGCGGCGACGATCTATACGGTAAACCATCTTGCTCAGGTACCGCTTGTGCTGAACGATGTTTTACACCGGCTGTTTGTCGGTACGATGGCGTTAGTTCTGTTCTTTTTCTATCAGTATATTGCGATACTGGTGGAGGAAGAGACCGGGAAGAAGCGGACACTCGATCTGCCGGCACGGATATTTCTGGCGATTTCGGAAGTCGGGGCGATGACGCTTCCGATTACTTACATCGAGACACCGGATGGAAATTATTCGGCGGGACTTTATGCATATGTAAGCTATGTCAGTGTGGCGGTGTATCTCATACTTTGCTCATGGCTGCTGCTTGCAAACTGGAAGCGGATGGACAATAAGAAGAAATTCGCCATCGGAATGGCACTTATATTTGAGTTTACAATCTGCTTCCTACAGGGATTGCACCATACATGGCTGATCAGTGGAATGGGAATCACGCTTATGACGCTCGCATTCTATCTGACCTTGGAGAATCCGGATGCGCTGCGTGCGGAGCTTACGGAACAGAAGATGTCGATGCTCTATCTGAAAAGTCAGGTCAATCCGCATTTCTTATATAATACACTTGATACGATCCGGATTCAGGCAGAGCTGGACGGGGATAAGAAGGTTGCGAAGCTTCTGATGCGGCTCGTGGATTTCTTCCGGCTGAGTGTCAAGGTCGACCGTTCCATGGTCACGCTTGATGATGAGCTCGAACTTGTGGAAGCATATATGGAGCTGATGTGCTACCGGTATCCGGAGCTCTTCTGCGATTATGATATCGATCCGGACTTAGGGGCAGTGCAGGTACCGAACTTTATCTTACAGCCGCTGGTGGAAAACAGTCTGCTGCATGGGATGAAGAACCGCGGATACCGGGGCGAAATCGAGATATCCGTAAAACGCGCAGGCGCAGATATGGAGATCTGCATCAAAGACAGTGGCAGCGGATTTGAAGAGGGTATGAAAGCGCAGATTGACAAGATGTTACTGCACTACAACAAGCAGGAGGCGAAGCTGGATGGAAACAGTATCGGGATCCTGAATGTGCAGAAGCGGATCAAATATCTGTGCGGCAGAAAATATGGACTATCCTATGAGGAAAACAGCGCGGGAGGTGTGACAGCGCGGTTGCTATTGCCGGTTTGGAAGGAGGAAGCATCATGAGGAAATTACGCGTCGTATTAGTCGACGACGAGATTATGATACGTGAGGGATTCAAGAAATTATTTGACTGGGGCGCACATGACTGTGAAGTCGTGGGCGAGGCAGCGGATGGCGTCGAGGCGCTTGGGGTAATCGACAGCATGGTACCGGATATCGTGATCATGGATATCAACATCCCGATTATGAACGGCCTGAAGGTCATCCAGACCAGCCGCCTGAAATACCCGGATATGGCATTCATCGTTGTATCGGGATACGATGATTTTTCTTATTGCAGGGAAGCATTGCGGCTGCAGATCACGGACTACATCCTGAAACCGGTCGACTATGAGGAGTTCGGGAACACGATCGATCATTTGAAGATATCGATATTCGAGAAACAGACGAAGAATGTGACACCCGGCAGTGAAGCGTCAACGATTGTTGGAATTGTACGGTATATGCAGGAGCATCTGGCAGAAGAGATCAGCTTGAATGTTCTCGCGGAAACATTTCATCTGAGCGCACAGTATATCAGCCAGCTCTTCAAGAATGAGATCGGTGTGAATTTCCTTGCTTATCTGACGACAATCCGTATGGAGCGTGCGAAGAAGCTGCTCGTCTCGACACAGTTATCCATTGCGGAGATTTCTGAGCGGTGCGGCTATGCCGATTACCGGGTGTTTACCAAGGTATTCAAGAAGACGGAGGGCAGTACACCGTCGCAGTATCGTAGAGATTTTTTGTAGGAGCTTCAGTATAAGATTCAGTATGGGACCGATAAGTTATAAGGCGTGGATGAAAGGTGCACTTTCTTATAACTTACCAGTTCACGATAAAATAAGATTGACAAATGGGTGCAGATAAAAGACAATTGATATAAAGATAGGAAATGCATATCGATAGGGAGTCTGATATATGGATTTAACAAAAAAATGGCATCGGAGTGAATTTGTCAGTCATGAGATGCTGGAGGTACATCGTGGAATCGAATGTGAACTGGATTTCTATTCAGCAATTGCAAATGGCGAAATAGAATTAGTTCAGGAAAATTGTAACGAACAGGCATTTACAAATCCGGAGGGCATGGGCGTGTTGTCTACGGATGCGCTTCGCAATATCCGATATCATTATGTTGTAACCGTAGCGCTTATTACACGTTTTTGTGTACACGAAGGGCTGGAACAGGAAAAAGCATATAATTTAAGTGATTTCTATATTTTGGAGATGGATAAATGCAAGACAATCGAACAGATATCGAAGCTGCATGATGTGATGTGTCTTGATTTTTGTAAACATATGCATGAAATAAAAAACAGTCAGGTACTTTCCAAGCAGGTGGTTTTATGTCTGGATTACATTTACAGTCATACTCATTACCGGATTACAATTCGTGAAGTGGCTGAATATCTCAGATTATCTGAAAGCTATCTTTCAAGATTGTTTAAAAAAGAAATGGGAATCTCGTTCAGTCAGTATATTTTGAACCTGAAAATTGACAAGGCAAAGAATCTGCTTCGTTTTTCGGAATATTCAATTGGAGAAATAACCTATTATCTTGGTTTTTCAAATGAGAGCCATTTTATTCAGACATTTCAAAAACGGGTTGGAGAGACGCCGAACCGCTATCGTAGGAGGTGTTTCCGCACGGAGTGGGAATTAAAACAGAATTAGTAAAAATGTACAAATAATTCAGAAAGAATAAATGAATAACAGACAAAATCAATAAGATGTCATGAATATAACACTTATGACATTATTTAAACATAATCTTCCTTTGCTTTTGAGTATGATTAACATATCAAAAAATGAAGGGAGATTTTTTTATGAGAAAGCTGAGAAAAGCAATTCCTCTTGCACTGGCAATGAGTGTAGCTCTTACGATGACTCCAATTCGGGCATCAGCGGAAGAACCGACTCAGGTACAGGCAGAACAAAGTGATCTTGTAGAAGAAAACGAAAGTCTGAGTGATGAAGCAGACAAAGACAATGAAGGGTACAAACTGGTATTTGAGGATGATTTTAACGGCGATCAATTGGATCGTAAGGTTTGGAATGTCGAAAAGCATGAGAAAGGCTGGGTAAACGGGGAGCTTCAGGAGTATGTAGATTCTGATGAAAACATCAAGGTACAAGATGGTTATCTGAATATCATTCCTGTTGAAAAAGTTGAGACAACATCTACAACTGATGGACAGAATTTGTTGTCAAACGCTGATTTCAGTTCCGGTATGGACGATTGGACTGAAACAATTGCAAACTGGGGAAGTAATGGTTTTGACGCATCTGCGCAGAGCTCTGTTGCTGATGGGGCTATTACTTATACGATTACCAATCCTGGTAATGACTTATGGCATGTACAACTTAAACAAACTGTTAAGTTGGCAGCAAAAAAGCATTACACATTAAGCTACAAAGTAAAATCGGATGTTGCTCGTACAATTGAAACGGGTGTGCAGGGTGATGAAGAAAATAATTATATCTCATATGGAGCAAAAACACAATCATTGCAAGCGGGAAAAGAAGAATCAGTATCTATCGATGTATATGCAGAAGAGGGATATGATACAGCAACTTTATATTTCTCTTTAGGGCGTAAGACTGGAGATACATCGATTCCAGATGCATCTGAAGTAACAATTTCCGATATTAGTTTGGTGGAAACAACTGCAAACATGCTTCCGGCAAATGCATTTGGTGACAATGCAACTGCTGGAACAAAGGTCAAGAAATCTTATACATCTGGTCGTATCTCTACACAGAACTTAAAGACATTTACCTATGGTAGGTTTGAAGTAAAGGCAAAGGTTCCAAAGGGACAGGGATACCTTCCGGCATTCTGGTTAATGGCTAACGATGAGAATGTATATGGTCAGTGGCCAAGATGCGGTGAGATTGATTGTATGGAAGTTATGGGGCAGGATACAAAGAAGTTGTACGGAACCATACATTACGGAAATCCACATGCAGAAAGTCAGGGAACCTATACAATCGAAGATGGTAAGGAGTCGTTCTCCGATGGATTCCACACATTTACATGTGATTGGGAACCAGGCAAGATTACATGGTATGTAGATGGAAAAAAGTATCATGAGGAAAGCAACTGGCATTCAACAACAGAAGGACAGGGAACACTTACATATCCAGCACCTTTCGATCAACCTTTTTACATTATTTTGAACCTCGCAGTTGGTGGTTCATGGGTAGGAAATCCAAACGAGGAAACAAGTTTTGTTGACAATCCGTTTGTTGTTGATTATGTAAGAGTCTATCAGAAAGATTCTTATGATGAGAATGTAACACGTCCAGAAGTTAAGTTTGAGCCTACAAACAAGCCAGACCAATTCGGAAACTATATTAAGAACAGCACATTTGCAGAGGCAGAGGATTTGACAGATGATACAAATTGGAAATTCTTAACTACTTCGGATGGTGCTGCAACAGCAGAAATCAAAGATAACTCTATGGTTATCAGTACAGAAAATGCAGGTACTGTTGATTACAGTGTACAGTTAGTACAGGCAAATATTCCTTTTGAAAAGGGTGCAACTTATGAAGTAAGTTTTGATGCAAAAGCATCTGGGAATCGTAAGATGAATGTAGATGTTAAGGCTCCAGACCGTGGATACCAGTCATATATGAAAACCCTGGTTCCAGAGCTTACAACGGAGATGAAGCACTTCAGCACACAGTTCGTAATGAAGGCAGATTCCGATGTGAATGGACGTTTAGAGTTTAATATGGGTAATGCAGGTTCAGGCGATATCGTTCTTAAGAACGTAGTTGTTAGGAAGACTGCGGAGCCAGATCCGAATGCAAAGGAAGAAAAGACAATTCTTGCAAATGGAAGCTGTATCTATAATGGATCTTTCCAGGAAGGTAAAAACCATCTTGGATATTGGGATATAACACCAGAAGGTGCAGATATTAAGGTAACAGGTCTTTCAGATGGAAGAAGATTGGTCACAGAAGGAAAAAGTGTAACAATCAGTCAGTCAGATCTTGCATTTAAGGAAGGAACAGCATATGCATTGAGCTTTGATGCGTATGCGCAAAATGGAGCAACTGTCGTTGCAACTGTTGGCGGAAACACATATAAAGTAAATGTTGAAGCAGGAAATGAAAAGAAAGATTATGTTGTAAAGATTCCTGCAACAGCAAAGTTTACAGACAAGACAGTTTCATTGAAAATCGAAGGTGCAATCTCTCTCGATAATGTAAAAATGGTAGAAGATGCAAAGATTAAGAACGGATCATTCAATGATAGTCTTTCAGGATATGAAGTATATGTAGACAGCACAGCAAAAGCAACTGTTGTTGTTGACAGTTTAAAAGAAAATAATGCACTGGATGTGACTGTAGATGATACAGGTGCGGATGACTGGAGAATACAGATTAAACAGAACAATGTATTGCTGGAAAAAGGAAAGAAGTATAAATTATCATATGAGGCTAAGTCAACCATTGATAGAAAAATCAGAGTTGTAATGCAGGGTGGAGAGGCTCTTGGATGGCCGGTATACTCTGAGCACAGCGATGATCAAGATGCAAATGATGGAATTGTAACACTTACAAGTGAATATCAGAAGTTTACTGAAGAATTTATAATGACAGAAGAGACAGACGCACAGGCATTCCTCAGCATCTGTTTGGGAAATGTAGGTGGTCAGATTACTGATCAGCACAGAATTGTAATTGACAATATTTCTTTGGTTGAGGCAGAGAATCCGACACCGGAGAATCCGACACCGGAGAATCCGACACCAGAGAATCCGACACCGGAGAATCCGACACCACAAAACCCAATTGTGAAGCCTGTAACAGTATCTTATTCTACACATATACAGAGTTATGGATGGAATAAAAGTGCAGCGAAGAATGGAGCAGTGGCAGGAACAACAGGAAAGGCAAAGAGATTAGAAGCGATTAAAATTTCTGTAGAGGGAAATGAAGATCTTGGTATTCAGTATACAACACACTGCCAAGGATATGGTTGGTTAAACTGGTCATCAAATGGTGAAATCAGCGGAACAACAGGTGAAGCGAAGAGACTCGAGGCAATCAAGATTCAGTTGACAGGTGCAGACAGGGATAAATACGATGTATATTACCGCGTTCATGCACAGGGCTATGGCTGGATGAATTGGGCAAAAAATGGTGAGGCTGCCGGTACAGCAGGACTCGCGAAGAGACTTGAAGCAATCCAGGTAGTAGTTGTCAAGAAGGGTGAAAGCGTACCAGACAAGTTCGAAGGTGTAACAGTATCAGAAAAGAAAGCTTATATGGCAAGTGCAGCTGCAACAGCTGCAACAGTTGAAGGCTCAGATCGGGCACATGTTCAGTATCGTTCACATCTTCAGACATATGGATGGCAGAACTGGAAGAATGACGGAGATATTTCCGGAACAACAGGTAAAGCAAAGCGATTAGAGTCTTTGAAACTTGAACTTAAAAACAAGGATTATACAGGCGGTATCTGTTACAATGCACATGTGCAGACAATCGGATGGCAGGCCGATCCAAATAAATCTGCAACATGGAAGAAAGATGGTGAGTTTTGCGGGACAACAGGAAATGCAAAGAGATTAGAGGCAATTCAGATTGAGCTTTATGGTGAGATGGCAGAGCATTATGATATTTATTATCGTGTGCATTCACAGACGTACGGCTGGATGAAGTGGGCCAAAAATGGAGAGATGACTGGCACAACTGGTCAGCATAAAAGAATCGAAGGAATTCAGGTTGTGCTTGTGAAAAAAGGAGAACAGGCACCTTCGGATAATTACAAGGGAGCTGTTACAAATACAACAAAAACATTTCTCTCAAAATAGAAACTATCGATAGTCAAAATGGCGTTATCCATTACTTTGGATAACGTCATTTTTTAGTGCGTCTTGCGGCGCACGTTTCTGGATGGAACCTGGTTATGAAAAGAAATAAAATTGTAACAGTATTGATGCAGAAATGATGCATGCCGGATGTATGATGCAGGTTATAAAAAGAAAATCGGAAAATATCTGAAGAATTGACACATTTAGATAGAAAAAAAGCCTATTTTCTTTTTATATCAATCGTTATAATACAACCGAAAGAAGGAAAGAACTATGAGAAAGAAAACATGGATTTTATGTACGGCAATGGTAGTGACTTTGGCAGGATGCAGCAATGTGAGTGATAATAATACGACCGATATCATCCAGGTGAGCAGCGAGACGGTGACTACAACGGAAGCAGCAACGGAAGTTACGACAACCACCGAAAATGAAACTACGACCGAATCTGTTACGGAGAGCAATACCGCGGACAGCACATTACAGTCAGAAGGTTCGAATACAGGGAAGACGGAACCCGCTGCGACAGAAGCTAAGACGACGGAATCCCAGTCACAGGAAGGCGAGCCATCCGATGATTCGTGGAAGGAAGAGTTCGAGAAGACGCTGTATGAGGAGTATGGTGTGGTGCCGGATCATTACGAATATATCGGAAATGATGTCTATCAGGTCTATGTGAAAATCGACGATAAGATCGTGCCATATGTGGCAGTGAATTGGAAGACGGGAGATTTCCACGGATAGAAGAAAGGATAAAGACGGGTGAAAGAAATGGGCGATGCAAACAAAATCACAGGATATGGAGAACATAGAGAATTATATCGGATTTCAACGGATGAAATCCTGTATTTTGAGGCGGTAGGAGAGAAAGTGTTTGCCTATACGGAACAGGAAATTTATGAGATAAAGAATCGCCTTTACCAGATTGAAGAGAAGGTAAATGCGTATGATTTTACCCGGGCATCCAAATCTATGCTTGTAAATACAGACAGAATCTCAAGTATTGCTTCGATTTCGGGAAGCCGCGGGAAGATTATGATGGACAATGGTGAGGCCGTTATTGCGAGCCGCATGTACTACAAACCATTGCTTTCATCCATGAAATGGAAGAAAATCAGTTGATTTTTTTTGTGTTTTTTTCTGACAAAAAATATGCTATGATGAAATGCGAATTGGCATAAAGGTTAGAAAAAGGAGACACAAAATGAGCAAGAAATTACTTTTGATCAACGATATGGCTGGCTATGGAAAGGTTGCGTTATCCGCGATGATTCCAGTGCTTTCCCATATGAAATACGAGGTATTTAACCTGCCGACAGCAATCGTATCGAACACACTTGATTATGGCAAGTTCGACATCCTGGATACAACTGATTACATGAAAAATGCAATCGCTGTCTGGGAACAGCTTGGATTTGAATTCGATGCAATCTCGACCGGATTTATCGTGTCGAAGGAGCAGACCGAGCTTGTGACCGAGTTCTGTAAGGCACGGGCGGAAAAAGGCGTGACGATCTTCACAGATCCGATTATGGGAGATGAGGGAAAGCTCTATAACGGAATCACAGAGGAGACGATTGATTTGATGCGTGAGCTGATTTCGGCTGCGGACTATATCGTACCGAACTATACTGAGGCGGCATATCTGACCGAGCTTCCATATAAGGAAGATGGTGTGACCGAGGAAGCATATCATACGATGATCGACAAGCTTCGTGCATTCGGTGCGAAATCGATTGTGATCACAAGTGCGAAGATCGCGGGCACAGATTGCAGATCGGTTGTCGGATATGACCACAAGAAGGAAGAATATTTTAAGGTTGATTTCGAAGAAATTCCGGTACATTTCCCGGGAACGGGAGATATTTTCTCCGCCGTATTTATCGGAAAGCTTATGAGTGGCAAGGATCTGCAGACGGCAACCGCAGAGGCGATGGATGCCGTGAAGAGCATGATCGGCAAAAATGCAGATAACGTGGATAAATATAAGGGAATTCCGCTGGAAACCTGTATGGAGGTGCTTGACTGATGGCAAGACCGAAGATCCGGATTACACTGATCGACCAGAAGGGCGAAAAGGGCTGTCACAGAGGACATAAGATCGGTGATTCTTATGATTTTGATACGGAGCGTGGAAAGCTCTGCCCGATGGCGATGCATGTCGCATTTCCATATGTGGATATCCTGCGCTATGGCGGCGAGATACCGGGACAGGAGAAGGGCACCGCTGTTTTCGCATGCCCGGATGTCGATACGCTGAATGTCTTTAAAATTGAGCGGATAGACGGTTGAATGTACGAAAAGAAAAACAATAAAAATGATAGGGATTATTGATTTTATTTGAAACATTTTGTATAATACAGTCAGAGTTTATATTACATCTAATATAAAACATAATATAAATAATTTGAAAGGAGAAACTATTATGTTACAGAACCAGGAATGGGAATCATTCACAGGTAGACTCTGGAAGGAAGAGTGCAACGTAAGAGACTTCATCCAGAACAACTACACACCTTATGATGGAGACGAGAGCTTCCTTGCAGGACCAACAGATGCTACGAACAAGCTCTGGGATAAGCTTCAGGCTCTTCAGAAGGCAGAGAGAGACAACGGTGGTGTATTGAAGGAGGACGCAGATGTTGTATCCAGCATTACAGCATATGGTCCTGGTTACATTGATCCAGAGACAAAGGATCTTGAGCAGATCGTAGGTCTTCAGACAGACGAGCCACTTAAGAGAGCATTTATGCCTTATGGTGGTATCAAGATGGCTGAGGAAGCACTCGAGATGTACGGATACAAGCCAAACGAGAACTTCCACAAGATCTTTACAGATTATCACAAGACACACAATCAGGCAGTATTTGATGCTTATACACCAGAGATGATGGCAGCTCGTCATACACATATCGTAACAGGTTTGCCAGATACTTATGGTCGTGGTCGTATCGTTGGTGATTACAGAAGAGTCGCTCTTTACGGTATTGATCAGCTGATCGCTTGGAAGCAGGAAGATAAGGCTAACTGTGGCGATGGTAATATGTATGATGATATTATCCGTCAGAGAGAAGAGTTGACAGAGCAGATCAGACGTCTTCAGGAGATGAAGGTTATGGCTCAGTCATACGGCTATGATATTTCTAAGCCAGCTTCAAATGCGAAGGAAGCTGTTCAGTGGTTATACTTCGGATACCTTGCAGCTATCAAGACACAGAATGGTGCTGCTATGTCCGTAGGACGTGTATCTACATTCCTTGATATCTATATCGAGAGAGATATTAAGGCTGGTAAGCTTACAGAGGCTCAGGCTCAGGAGCTTATCGATCACTTCACAATGAAGCTTCGTATGGTTAAGTTCGCAAGAATTAAGTCATACAACGAGCTGTTCTCAGGTGACCCTGTATGGGCTACACTTGAAGTCGGTGGTATTGGTATGGACGGACGTTCAATGGTTACAAAGAACGACTACAGATTCCTTCATACTCTTGAGGATATGGGACCTGCTCCAGAGCCAAACCTTACAGTACTTTACTCTTCAGCATTGCCTAACAACTTCAAGACATATGCCGCTAAGATCTCTGTAAGAACAAGCTCAATCCAGTACGAGAACGATGATGTAATGAAGCCAATCTGGGGCGATGATTACTCAATCTGCTGTTGTGTATCTGCTACACAGACAGGTAAGGAAATGCAGTTCTTCGGAGCTCGTGCAAACCTTGCTAAGTGTCTCCTGTACGCTATCAACGGTGGTAAGGATGAGAAGTTCCTTGACAAGAAGACAGGCAAGCCAATGCAGGTAGGTCCTGACTACGCTCCTATTACTTCTGAGTACCTTGACTATGATGAAGTACTTGCTAAGTACAAGCAGATGCTTGACTGGTTAGCAGGACTTTATGTAAATATCCTGAACCTGATTCAGTACATGCATGACAAGTACTACTATGAATCAGCAGAGATGGCATTGATCGATACAGATGTACGTCGTACATTTGCTACAGGTATTGCCGGATTCTCACACGTTATCGATTCCCTTTCAGCTATCAAGTATGCTAAGGTTAAGGTTATCCGTAACGCAGAGACAGGACTTGCAGAAGACTTCGAGATCGAAGGCGAGTTCCCTAAGTATGGTAATGATGATGACAGAGCAGATAATATCGGTGTATGGCTGCTTCATGAGTTCCTTACAGACATCAAGAAGAGACACACATACCGTAATTCAGAGCCTACAACATCTATCCTTACAATCACATCTAACGTAGTATATGGTAAGTTCACAGGTAACCTTCCAGATGGTAGACGTGCTTGGACACCATTTGCTCCAGGTGCTAACCCAAGCTACGGTGCTGAGACATCAGGACTTCTTGCATCTCTGAACTCAGTTGCTAAGATTCCTTATGAGTGGTCTTTGGATGGTATCTCAAATACTCAGACAATGAACCCATCTGCACTTGGTCATGATGAGGCTGAGAGAGCTGAGAAGCTTGTAAGCGCTATGGATGGTTACTTCGATCAGGGCGCTCACCACTTGAACGTAAACGTATTCGGTAAGGATAAGCTCCTGGATGCTATGGAGAACCCAGATAAGCCAGAGTACGCTAACTTCACAATCCGTGTATCTGGATACGCTGTTAAGTTTATCTCTCTTACACGTGAGCAGCAGCTCGATGTTATCAACAGAACATTCCATGACTCACTTTAATTAGAAGTTTGTCAAAAATGTTTTTGATAGATAAGTAATTCACTGGAGTCCCGGAGATACTATCTCCGGGACTTTTTATAAAAATAAAATTGTTAGAGGTGGAACATGCCGGAGAAGAAACAGATTTTAGGTTATATTCATTCAACAGAAAGCTTTGGAGCCGTAGATGGACCAGGTATCCGATTTGTAGTATTTTTGCAGGGCTGTAAGATGCGTTGTAAGTACTGTCATAACCCGGAGACGTGGAATCTGGTAACCGATTACACAAAGCTCTATGCAGACACAACGGATGATAAAGAACGAGAAGAACTCGAAAAGAAAATTGAAGAGAACACAAAACTGCTACTAGATAAAGGCGTCAAGGTTGAAGCGAGAACTCCGGAAGATCTGCTCAAGCAGGCACTTCGTTATAAGCCTTATTGGAAGGGTGATGGAGGAATAACCGTCAGCGGAGGCGAAGCGCTTCTGCAGATGGACTTTTTGATTGAATTCTTCAAGCTTGCAAAAGCACAGGGGATTCACACAACGATTGATACAGCGGGCAATCCATTTACAAGAGAGGAGCCTTTCTTCTCGAAGTTCAATGAACTGATGGCACTCACTGATTTGTTCCTGCTTGATATCAAGCAGATTGAGGACGACAAACACCGGGAGCTGACAGGGTTCTCGAATAAGAATATATTAGACCTGGCGCAGTATCTCTCCGATCAGGGAAAGCATATGTGGATTCGACATGTCCTTGTGCCGGGCATAACAACCGACGAAGCAGATCTGAAGAAGACGGCTGAGTTTATCAAGACTTTGAAGACGGTTGACCGGGTGGAGGTATTGCCATACCATAAGCTTGGAATTCAGGAGTGGGAGCGCCTTGGAATCCCTTATAAGCTGGAAGGAATCGATCCTCCAACCGACGAACAGCAAAAAATTGCAAGAGAGATTCTGGACGCAAAGTAAGCGTTGAACATAAGAGTTGCAAAAACAATATAAGAAAACAAATGAGACTGCGTAATATTCAGGAATATGAGTATTGCGTAGTCTTTTTGGTATAGGAATAGATTATAACAAACAATCATTTTTATGTATGGCTGTCTGTATTGACATAACAGAGGAAGCACGTTATAATCTGAAACCATGAAAGGGAAATAAATAGTATATCAGATAGGAAAAGTAGGGTATAAAACCTGCGAGGGAAAGGAAGTACGTCTATGGCAATCATCCAGATACAAGATGTATCCAAAAAATTTCAGACAAAAGACGGCGAGATCGACGCGTTGAAGCATGTGACGCTCGACATCGAAGCCGGAGACATATATGGAATCATCGGTATGTCCGGTGCAGGAAAGAGTACACTCGTACGATGCATCAACCATATCGAAGTTCCGACTGAGGGAACGGTGATCGTGCAGGATAAGGATCTGAGCAAGCTTTCCGAGAAAGAGCTTCGCAAGCAGCGGGAACATATCGGCATGATCTTCCAGCATTTCAATCTGCTGATGCAGAAGTCCGTATTGGAGAATGTATGCTTCCCATTGTTTATTCAGGGGAAGTCGAAGGCAGAGGCAAAGAAGAAAGCTTATGAGCTTCTGGATATCGTAGGTCTGAAGGATCGTGCCAAAGCGTATCCATCTCAGTTATCCGGTGGGCAGAAACAGCGTGTGGCGATTGCGAGAGCCTTAGCTTCCGATCCGCAGATTCTTCTGTGTGATGAGGCAACGAGTGCGTTAGACCCACAGACAACTTCTTCGATTCTCGCTTTGCTGCAGGATATCAACAAACGGTTTGGTATCACAATCGTTGTGATCACACACCAGATGGCAGTTGTCCGGGAGATCTGTAACAGGGTAGCAATTATGAAGGATGGACAGGTGGTCGAGAACGGAAGTACTGTGGAAATCTTCAATCATCCAAAGTCAGAGGTGGCAAGAGAACTGCTCAGAAAGGACGATGGTGGAGATACCACCGGTGACGATCAGCAGACAGCAAGTCAGATTCAGGACGGAACGAAGATACGAATCGTATTTACAGAGAACTCCGCATTTGAACCGGTCATTGCAAATATGATACTGACATTTAAGGAGCCAATCAACATCCTGAAAGCTGCAACCAAGAATGTTGGCGGCGTGGCAAAGGGAGAGATGATATTAGAGATTCCGAATGGTTCCACGAATGTGAAAGCGATGGAACAGTATCTGATTGACCGGGGACTTGAGATAGAAGAGTTGTCGGAGACAAAGACAGGAGGTGCGTTCTAATGTGGACAGAACAGGTTCGTTCCATGATTGGAACAGGTATTCTTGAGACGTTATACATGACAGTTGTTTCAACTGTATTTGGATATTTATTTGGACTGCCGATGGGAATTCTCCTTTGTATCACAGACAAAGAGGGATTGAAGCCAAACAAGGTGGTATATAAGATTCTGGATGTGATTGCGAATATTGTACGAAGCATACCGTTTTTGATTTTATTGATCCTGCTGATTCCATTTACAAGACTGTTGCTTGGAAAAAGTTATGGCTCGTCTGCAACGATCGTCCCACTGACGGCAGCGGCGATTCCATTTATCGCAAGAATGGTAGAGTCTTCGCTCAAGGAAGTCGATTATGGAGTCATTGAAGCGGCAAAGGCAATGGGCGCAAGCAACAGCAGAATCATCTTCAAGGTATTGCTTGTTGAGGCGAGAACTTCCCTGATCACAGGCGCGACGATTGCAATCGGAACGATCCTTGGATATTCCGCAATGGCAGGTGCAGTCGGCGGTGGCGGACTTGGTGATATCGCAGTCCGTTACGGATATTACCGGTATCAGACAGACATCATGCTTGTTACGGTGGCGTTACTGATCGTGATCGTACAGGTATTCCAGTCGGTTGGTATGTTAGTTGCAAACCGTCTGGATCGCAGAAAATAATTTGCAATATATGCGGGAATTGGAATGTGCACACCGAAACCTGCTTATATATAAAGTAATTGATCGTTGGATAAAAGTTTTCAATGATTACAAAAACAGGAAAGAGAGGACATGAATTATGAAGAAATCAATTAAGAAATTACTCGCACTGACACTGACAGGTGCATTTTTGGTAGGAGCACTCACAGGCTGCGGAAAGAGCGGCGAGGACGATAAGACAATTAAGGTTGCAGCATCTGCAACACCACACGCTGAGATTCTGGAGTATGCAAAGGATAAGCTCAAGGAGCAGGGTTATGATCTGCAGGTAACAGTTTTTGATGACTATGTAAAGCCAAACGAGGTTGTAGAAAGTGGCGACTTCGATGCAAACTACTTCCAGCATGTACCATATCTGGAAAGCTTCAATGAGGAGAAGGGTACACACCTTGCAGTTGCAGGTAAGATCCACTATGAGCCATTCGGTATCTACCCAGGAACAAAGAAGAGTTTGGATGAGATCGCAGATGGCGATTCTATCGCAGTACCAAACGATACAACAAACGAGGCAAGAGCATTGCTTCTTCTGCAGGACAATGGCATCATCAAATTGAAGGATGGCGCTGGTATTAATGCAACTGTTAATGATATCGCTGAGAATCCTCACAATGTAAAGATCGTTGAGCTTGAGGCTGCACAGGTAGCCAGAGTCGTTGATGAGACAGCATTTGTCGTATTGAATGGTAACTATGCACTTGCTGCTGGTTTCTCTGTAGGAAAGGATGCACTTGCTTACGAGAAGAGCGATTCTGAAGCTGCTAAGACATATGTAAATGTAATCGCAGTGAAGGAAGGCAACGAGAACAGCGCAAAGATCAAAGCATTGGTAGATGTATTGAAGTCTGATGATGTGAAGAAGTACATCAACGATACATACGATGGAGCAGTTCTTCCTTACGAAGAGTAATCGGATAGAATACAAATCAAAACAACATATAAACCACATACAGACGCTCTTCGATGGGATATATTTCCTGTGGCAGAGCGTTTTGTCATTGGCGGGCGTAAAAAGAGCATATGAACACATGAAAATTGCTAAAAACATAAAAATCCAAAGTAAATATCCTGAATATAGAGAAAAAATATAGAGAATTATCTATTTAACTCTTGTTTTTTTAGAGAAATGTCTATAAAATAGAAAACAGACGGTTTAAATGCATAATTTATACGATGCAAATAAATGTGAAAGGTATAAGGTAGCTGAAATGAAGAAATACAAGGATATGAGTAAAGACGAGTTATTGACATTAAAAGCCGCTCTTATGGAGGAATACAAGGAAGAGCAGGCAAAGGGCCTCAGCCTCAATATGGCAAGAGGAAAGCCGGGATTCTCCCAGCTGGCACTTTCCATGCAGATGTTAGATGAGATTAATAGCAAATCTGATATGCGTACCTTGCTTGGAAATGATACAAGAAACTATGGAGATCTGGATGGTATCGGAGAGTGTCGTCAGCTTATGGCAGACATGATGGAAGTAAAGAAGGAGAATATCATTGTATATGGTAACTCCAGTCTGAACGTTATGTACGATACAGTTTCCCGTTCGATGACACACGGTGTCAATGGTTCGACTCCTTGGTGCAAGCTGGATAAGGTCAAGTTCCTCTGCCCGGTACCTGGATATGACAGACATTTTAAGATCACAGAGTTCTTCGGTATTGAGATGATCAACATCCCAATGAATTCCGATGGACCGGATATGGATCTGGTTGAGAAATACGTAAATAATGATGCCGCAGTGAAGGGTATCTGGTGCGTGCCGAAATATTCAAACCCAACCGGAATCGTATATTCCGATGAGGTGGTAAGAAGATTTGCAGCATTAAAGCCGGCAGCCGAAGACTTCCGTATCTTCTGGGATAATGCATACTGCATCCATCATCTGTATAAGGATCAGCAGGCAGAAATCCCGAATATCTTAGAGGAGTGTGAGAAGGCCGGGAATCCGGATATGGCATATATGTTTGCTTCGACATCGAAGATTACATTCCCTGGTTCCGGTGTTTCTGCAATCGCAACTTCTACAACAAATGTAGAATTTATCAAGCAGCAGTTAACCGTACAGACAATCGGTCATGATAAGATCAATCAGCTCCGTCATACAAGATTCTTCAAGAATATTGACGGACTGAAGGCACATATGGAGAAACATGCGGATATCTTACGTCCGAAGTTCGAGGCAGTTTTAAATGCATTTGATCAGGAGCTTACAGGACTGGAGATCGGTTCGTGGGTAAAGCCGCTCGGTGGATATTTCATTTCCTTTGATGCACTCGAGGGCTGTGCGAAGAAGATCGTAGCAATGTGTAAGGATGCAGGCGTGGTACTGACAGGCGCCGGTGCAACCTATCCGTATGGCAAAGATCCAAAAGACAGCAATATCCGTATTGCTCCTTCGTTCCCATCTGTGGAAGAGATGGAAGCAGCATCGAAGATTTTCGTGCTTTGCGTGAAGCTTGCAAGTATCGATAAGTATCTGGAAGCATAAGCTTGCCAGGGCAATTAAATAGAGAGTATTCAAATCCCGGTGTGAAAGCGCCGGGATTTTTTGCATGGATTTAACAGTATTATGATGGTTTTATGATAGAACCGGGTGATAGTATCTGCTAGGATCATTTATAATTGGGAAATATATGCGATCGTGAACAGCCTTCCGGATATTGGTGATCGCTGTTTGGTAATTGGTGTATCAGGATACGGAGAATGAGATATGTATGATGATGAAAGAAAAATTTTGACAGACCGGTTAGATAAACCGGTGATCCATAACCGGAAAAAAATCAGAGATAAATACAGACAGGATATACAGACGATGGGGCAAAAACAGCATATCAGTACTGCGGAAGACATGAAACTTCGCGAGATGTTACTCAGTCCGCAGAATAAGGTGGAGGACACACGAAATGAAAAAAATGGATGTGCGCTCTTATTGTTCCTTGAAATATTTTTTACCATTGCGGTATTGATTGCCAGTCTTGCTGTGACGGTTATGCCACAGGAACCTTCCGGACGGACGATGGCGGATGCGATATCAACGTTCTTCTTTATTGAGATCCCTTTGTGGTTACCATTTTTGATCATCATGAACAATCACGGTAAAATAAAAAAGGCAGTTGAAAAGGGAAATTTTGAGAAATATAATTTTCAGATTCGGGAAAAAGTATATCAGTTGTTTTCGGGGGAAGATTATGTAGTAACAAATCATTATATTGAGATTGCAGGCATGTATATGTACCGATCCGTGAAAACCTCATTACGGGGCTTGAATGTTGGCAGACAATCTCTGTTGTGCTGGTCGAATATAAGGGAACGTATTATTTTTCATATCTTAATGAAAATGTGTTTTACAATGATACTGAAGATAGTCTTTGGTGGAATGATTTATCACGAAAAAAGACATACTAATTCCACAAATAAATGGAGGAATTCGTATGAAGGATCGAATCGAGACATTGAAGGGATATTTGAAGCGGCTTGGAAATGGAGAACCGCTGGAAGCAGTAAGAAAAGATTTCGTGGAAGTATTTAAGGATGTTGATCCTGCGGAGATCATGAAGGCGGAACAGGAGATGCTTGCGGAGGGAACACCACTTTCTGATGTGCAGAAGCTGTGTGATGTACATGCCGCACTCTTTCATGGAAAGACGCGGGAGGAACAGATTGCGAATGCGGAAAGGGCAGTGCATGCGTCAACACTGCGGGAAGAGCGGGAGACAAAGACGCGGGAGCTGGCACAGATCAAAGGACATCCGCTGTGGCTGTTTGCAAATGAGAATGGTGCTCTTGCTATGCTATTAGAGCAGGCAGAGGAGAAAATCAAAGATGGCAGTGCAAATAAGAAGACGTTGGAATCGTTGCGTGGCATCTCCATTCACTATGCGAAGAAGGGAGATCTCCTGTATCCGGTTTTGAATGTGCGGTATGGGATATCCGGACCGGCAAGTGTGATGTGGACAGTTGATGATGAGATCCGGGATGAAATCTCATTTCTTGCGAAGATGAATGATAAGGAACCTGAATGGCAGGAGCGGTTCGCAACGGTAGTAGCACGGGCACAGGAGATGATCTACAAAGAGGCAAATATTTTGTTCCCGAACTGTGCGGCGAATTTCACGGAGGAAGAGTGGATCGGCATCTACCAAGACCAGAAGGATTATGCGGTCTGTTTCGGCGTGGAGCCGGAGATCTGGCAGAAGGCAGAGGATAACCAATATGTGCCGGAGACATCGCTCACAGAGACGGAAATCCGTATGCCGGGCGGACATCTGACAATTGCGCAGCTGATCGCACTTCTGAATACGATTCCGATGGAGATCACATTTGTGGATGTGGACAATATCAATCGTTTCTTCAATGAAGGACCGAAGGATTTCAAACGTCCGGGGATGGCAATCGACCGGGAAGTATTCTCCTGTCACCCGCCGAAGATTGAATCGACCGTGCGAAGAATAATTGGAGAATTCCGCGCGGGGGCATTGGACGAGGTTCCAATCTGGATGGACAAAAATGGAAAATGCATGCTTGTCAGATACATGGCGGTACGGGATAAAGAGGGAAAGTATCTCGGTACACTGGAGCTCGTGCAGGATATGGGATTTGCAAAGGAGCATTTTCAACCGGAAAAGCGGCAGGAGGAGATATGGTAAGCGGAGAAATGGGGATATCGTAAGCGGAGAAATCGCTTGTATATGCGGCACGTAAATGATAAAATCTGATGTATATGCCAGAAATAAATGTACGGCTTAAAATAGGAGAAATCAGATGAAAATTACAATCATTGCAGTGTCCGTATCTGCACTTTCACAGATCCAGATCTTTCAAAAAGAATATGCAAAAAAATACCCGGAGGATGCAATTGATTTTGCGGTCTTTTATGTGGCAGGAATGGAAAACAAATATCTGATGCATCCGGAGATTCTAGAGAATGCAGTCCGTGAGGCGGATGTTGCAATAATTGACCTGATGGGTGTTTCAGAGGCATTGCGGGAGATTGTCAGATGTGGTTTAGAGGAGTGCCGGGGACAACGGATTGTGATTGGTAACGAATTGCGAGAATATCTGCGCCTCGGAACATTTTCTATGGAAGCAATGGGTAAAATGATGAAGTCCTCCCAGAAGAAACCGCTGACAGGAGATGTGTCAGAGGAGGAAACTAACCAAGCGGATACGAAGGAAAACAAAAAAACGACAGCCAGTGCGTTAGAGAAGATGCGCCGGATACGAAGAATGGCGATGATCCTTGGAAATGTCCTTCCATTTGGCATGACGAAGGATATGAAGCAGGTATTCCTGTTGATGGACTACTGGCAGCAGGCAACCTACACGGATATTGAATCGTTTTTCTATCTGATTTTACGAAGATATTGTGGCAGGAGCTTTCTGCCGAAGGAAAAGCCTTGTACGATGCGGTACGGAATCTATCTGAAAGATCCATTTTCGCTTGTTTGCGAGGACGTACTGGATAAATATTGGAAGAAAAATCCGTATGACAAAGGCAGGGATACGATAGCATTTTTGTTTTACGGACATGCATATCCGAACGATTATCTGCCAATTGTGCGTATCATTTGTGAAAAATTAAGAGAAAAATATAACATACTTCCGATTGCATTCTCACAAAATGAGGATCGCGATCAGGAGAAATTAAAGAGTTATCTCTGCCAGAAGAAGTATCCGGTATCCGCGGTGATCAATACGATGCCATTCCGTCTGGGGGCAGGTCCGATGGGCGGAAATGCAGATGGAGCGGTGCAGATTCTGAAGGAGCTGCGGGTGCCATATATCAAGCCATTCTGCCTGACGAAAATCACAGAGCAAAGATGGCAGGAAGCATCCGCGGTCAATCCGGGCGAGTTCCTGATCAGTATGTTGCTGCCGGAATTAGATGGGGGAATCCTCACGTTTCCGGTTGGCGTGATGGGTGATGCGACGGTATCAGAATTGCAGCCGATCACAGAACGGATTGATACACTTGTGGCACGGCTGGAAGGATATCTGAGGTTACAGAAACTGAACAATCAGGATAAAAAGCTCGCAATCGTATTCTACAATTATCCGCCGGGCGAAAGCAATGTTGCATCCGCGGCATTTCTTGATACCTTTGCATCGGCGGCAGAAGCTTTGAAGCAGTTAAAACAGGCGGGATATCAGGTGGAAGCCCTGACTGCGGAACAGCTTCAGGAAGCGTTCGTGATGGATGGAAACTGCAATGCGCCACAGTGGAGCGACGAGGCGGAAGCACAGATTACATACAGGCTGGATGGAGAGGACTATCCAGTGAAGGGGATTCGATGTGGAAATGTATTTCTTGGGTTACAGCCGTTGCGGCAGGACGGAGACAGTAAAGCGGATATCATCGAGAACTACCATGACCGGAATCAGGAACCACCGAAGGCATATCAGGCATTTTACCGTTATATAGGGGGAGAATTTGGCGCGGATGCAGTGATTCATTTCGGTACACACGGGACTTTGGAATTCCTTCCGGGCAAGGACAATGGCATGATGGGACAATGCTGGCCGGACCGTTTGATCGGGACAGCTCCTCATTTTTATTATTACTATATCGGGAATCCTTCGGAAGCGATGATAGCCAAGCGGAGAACGCATGCTACGATTATCAGTTATCAGGCACCTGCTTTGAAAAAAAGCGGAATATATGGTGAATTGCAGGAATTAAAAGAGACGATCGCTGAGTATAGGGAGAGTATGCAGAGTGCACCGGAACGCTGCGATGATCTGATGAACCAGATTGACCATCTGGCAGAGACATGTGGATGTACAGGGGATCTTGAGCAGATTGAGGAATATTTGTATGAATATGAAAATAGTCTGATCACGGATGGCTTGCATGTGATGAATGCGGAGGAGGCACAGGGACTTTTACATGCCTTAGATGGGGAATATGTCCCTGTTGGAACTGCGGGAGATGTGGTGAAAAATCCGGATATCCTTCCATCCGGGCGGAATCTTGTGCAGTTTGATCCGCGGTTGGTTCCGACTAAAACGGCATATGAGCGGGGCGCAAGAGCCGCACAGCTTGCCGTGGAACAATATAAAAAGCAGACAGGCAGTTATCCAGATACGACAGCCGTGATTCTCTGGGGATTAGAGACATCCAGAAGCCAGGGCGAGACAGTCGGGCAGATCTTATATTATCTGGGACTCCGTCTAAGGACGGATCGTGCGAGCTTTGATGACCGTCTGGAGATTATCCCGCGGGAGGAACTTGGAAGACCGCGTATGGATGTGGTGATCCATATGTGTGGATTCTTCCGGAATATGTATCCGAATCTGGTAGATAACCTGAATGAAATGCTACAACAGATTCTTGCGTTGGATGAGACGGACGAGGAAAATTATTTTGCGGCAAATACGAGAAAACTGGCGTATACACTGATGAAAGAGCAGGGAATGGACGAGACACGGGCATGGGAGATGGCGTCCTGCCGGATCTTTGGCCCGAAGGAGGGAGAATATGCGACGCGTCTTACGGATGTTGTGAAAAAAGGAAGCTGGAAAGCAGCGGAGGAGCTTGGAACAGGCTTTACAGCGGATCTTTCGTATGCGTATTCGTACCGGCACAGAGGCGAGGCAGCAGCCAGCGTACTGAAACATCAATATGAAAATGTAGACTACATCTCGCAGATACGGAACAACGTGGAATATGAACTCACCGATCTCGATCATTATTATGAGTTTTATGGTGGACTTTCCAAGGCGGTGGAAAACCAGAAGGGCGAAAAGCCGGTGATGCTTGTCGCAGATACTGTCGGAGAAGATGTCAAGGTACAGGATATCCAGGAAGCGCTGAACCGGGGAATAAGAACGCGCCTGTTGAATCCTGCATGGATCGAGGGCATGATGCGGCATACCTATCATGGCGTGCAGCAGATTGAAAAGCGGTTTGAAAATGTGATGGGATTTGCGGCATCGACGGATGCAGTGGACAGCCAGACATTTTCGGAGATGACGCGTTGTTATGTGGCGGATGAAGAACTGCGCAGGCAGATGACTAAGAGTAACAAATGGGCGTATATGAAGATGATGGAACGCCTTATGGAAGCAAATCATCGAGGGTATTATCAGGCAACCGAGGAAGAGTTAGAATCGATCCGGGAGGCTTATATCGAGGCAGAAGGAGAGGCAGAGGAGTAAGATGCAAAGGAAAAAGATAGACAATGTATATCCGTTCACGGCGATTGTCGGTCAGGAGAAGATGAAGGAAGCAATCGTGTTGAATCTCATCAATCCGGCACTCGGCGGTGTACTAATCCGGGGACAGAAGGGAACTGCCAAGACGACTGTCGTCCGTGCAATCCCGAACCTGATGCATAAACTGAAAATTGTGGAGATTCCGGCAAATGCAACGGAGGATCGTGTTGCAGGAACGATCAATATTGAGGCGGCGTTGAAGGACGGAGAGAAGAAATTTGAGCCGGGACTTCTGAAGGAAGCAGATGGAAATATCCTGTATGTTGATGAGGTAAATCTGCTCGATGACCATATCGTGGATCTGCTCTTAGATGCAGCGGCAACGGGCAGAAATACAGTGGAGCGTGAAGGAATCTCCTGTACGCATGCGTCAAAGTTCATATTGATCGGTTCGATGAATCCAGAGGAGGGAAATCTTCGACCACAGCTGCTCGACCGTTTCGGAATGGTAGTGGATGTGACAGCAGAGGAGGATGTAGACAAGCGAATCCAGATTGTCGAGAACCGGCTTGCCTATGAACAGGATGCATCGGTATTTTGTAAGAGATTCGAGGAACGTCAGGCGCATCTGCGCACGAAGATCGACAAAGCCAGAGCACTTTTGCCGGAGGTGACAATGAGCCGGGAACTTCTGCGCCTGTCCGCAGAGATCTGTATTGCCTATGGTACAGACGGACATCGTGCAGATATCGGAATCGTGAAAACAGCAAAGACGATCGCTGCATATGAAGGAAGAAAACGGGTCAAAAAGGAAGATATCTCCAGAGCGGCACAGTATGTACTGCCGCACCGTATGCACAAAAATCCGTTGGATAACGGGCAGATGAATCCGGAGATGATGGAACAGATATTGTCCCGAAAAGGAGAAAAACGTGAACCGGAGACATCCGGGGAGGGAGACTAGACTCTGCGAAGCAGAAAAATGTGGATATGCAGGAGGAAATATTTCTCCCGGTTGAGCAAAGTGGAAGGGAACGCTCGATTATAGAAGTACTAGATGAGATGATGGCATCTCTGGAGCTTCCGTTTTCACAGAAACGTGCGGCACAATTAAAGATAAAAAAAGGAAAGCACAGTGGATCTGTGGTGCCATCCGAAGCAGAAAGGAAAATGTGCGGCCTTTCGGATGTTGATATCCCGGCGACGATCCGGACATGTGTGGAACGTGGAAGCCACATGGAGAAAGACGGACTTCAGGGACAGATCATGCCAGAAGATCTGCGTATGAAACGATATCGCAACAAGAAGCACAGTACCGTACTTTTTGTTGTGGATGCCAGCCGGTCGCAGGGTGCGAACAAACGCCTTGCATTTGCAAAAAGCGCAGTGATGGCAATGCTTGAAAAAGCCTATTGTGACCGCGACCGGGTGGGACTGATCTTATTTGGAGATAAGCATGCCACGGTGAAGCTGCCATTTACAAAGAGCGTGGATGTCGCGGCTGAGAACATGCGGGAGTTGAAAGCGAAGGGCAATACACCACTTGCGATGGGGCTGCGTTTGGCAGAACAGGTACAGTTGACGGATCGCCGCAAATATCCAGAGGATATCCATCTCACTGTGCTGATTACGGATGGCAAGTCCAATTATGATACAGAACATGGGAATCCGGTAAAACTGGTGTATCAGGCAGCGGAGGATTTGAGGAAAAATGAGTTGCCGCTTCTGGTGATTGATACCGAAAACAGTATATTCGGAATGGGAATCGGAGCGAGAATCGCAGAGCTTGCAGATGGTGCATATGTGAAATGTGCAGAGTAACTGGACGGAGCCAGACGATAAGAAAGTTGAAAAAGAAATGAACAAGATCGAAGAATATTACAATAAATTCAATGAGGAAAAACGATTAAATTCAAGGCATGGGCAGATCGAGTACCGTATCACGATGAAATATATTCATGATTATCTGGATGTGCGGATGCAGGAGTTGAAGGTTACGAACCGGGAACAAATTAAGATTCTCGATATTGGTGCCGGAACCGGACGTTACAGTGTGTCGCTCTGTGAGGAAGGTTACGATGTGACGGCTGTGGAGCTGGTGAAGCATAATTTGGGAATATTGAAGCAGAAAAACAGCAATGTGCATGCGATGCAGGGAAATGCGCTGCATCTGAAGAAGCTGGAAGATAACACCTATGATCTGACACTCCTCTTCGGTCCGATGTATCATCTGATGACGAAGGAGGAGAAGATTCAGGCGCTCTCCGAAGCGAAGCGTGTGACGAAGCCGGGCGGAATTATATTGGTCGCCTATGTGATGAATGAGTATGCCGTGGTCGTATATGGTATTCAGGAGAACCATTTGGAGGAAAGTGTGAAGAATGGAACACTGGATGCGTCATATCATACGGTACCTGCGGAGGATAGTCTGTATGCATTTGAACGGATCGAGGACATTGACGGCTACAACGAAGCGGTTGGATTAAAGCGGGAGAAGATTCTATCACCGGATGGACCAGCCAATTATATCCGGCCATTTGTGAATCAGTTAAGTGAGGAGAGCTACGAGCTTTTCGTGGCATATCAGTTGAAGGTGTGTGAACGGCCGGATCTGATCGGAGCAGGAGCACATACGGTGGATATACTGAGGAAGTAGAGGAGAAGAAAGAATGGAACAAGGAAGCCTGCCGGAGCGCTATCTGTCGCGTTCGGTGATTAAACATATACGAAGATTGAATCCGAAGCTTTCGATATCGGCAGCAGTCGGAAATGATTATGCAAACCTGCACGGAAGCGTAAGTGCAGATGGTATCGGAGATACACCGTGGATCGCGTGGGTGAAAGCGATGAATAATTTTGCGTGCTCGGGTGGACAGATCGAGGGGGCTCGTCTTACGATGCTTCTGCCGGGGAATGTAAAGGAGTCATGGATCAAAGGTTATATGGCAGATTTTAATTCCTATGCAGAAGCAAAGGACATACAGATCTTAGGTGGTCACACCCAGGTGTCTGAAGTGTTTGCGCGGGCGCAGTTTGTTGTGACAATGCTTGGAACAGCGGGTGAGTACCATGCAAATAAAAAGAAAATCAAACCGGGCTATGATATCGTAATGGTCGGACAGGCAGGCTTGATGGGCGCGGATATAATCCTGAGGGAAAAGCGGGAAGAACTGCATACGCGGTTCCCGGATTTCTATCTGGATATGGCAAGCGTCAAGGAAGATGCGTATAGCATTGCGGACGTGGCACGTAGGATTGCGGATTCCGACATGGATATCTGCTATATGCACGATGGCTCATCCGGTGGTGTCTATGGTGCCCTGTGGCAGATGGGCGTCTGGATGGATAAGGGCTTTGAGGTACAGCATGTGGATATACCAATCCGGCAGGAGACAATCGAAATCTGCGAGTTCTTCAATATCAATCCGTATCTGCTGGATGCAACCGGCTGCCTGTTTGTAGTCGTGGAAGATGGAGAGAAGCTGGTGGAATATCTGTCAGAACAGGAAATCGAATCCGTCGTGATCGGTGTTGTGACAGAGAAAAAAGAGAAGCTGATTGTGGTAAATGAACTGGAACACCGATGTCTGTCTCCGGTAAATGGGGATGAGATACATAAGGTGTTGTAAATGAGAACAGGTGAACTTACAAATGAGTAACAAAAGAGGAAAACAACTGAACAAATATGTACCGGACTATGTGTTATATGATCTGGAGACAACCGGAATCGCTGCAAACTACGATGAGGTAATTGAAATCTCAGCCGTGAAGGTGCGCGGCGGTAAAATCATCGATGAATTCAGCACACTTGTTAATCCGGGACGAACGATTCCGTATGGCGCGAGTGCGGTCAATCACATCTATGACGAGATGGTGGCAGATGCACCGGAGTTTGAAGAAGTGTTACCATTGTTCCTTGCATTTATCGGAAACGATATTCTGGTTGGACATAATATTGCCTCGTTTGATATGAAATTTCTGTATCGGGACTTCGAGAAATATATGGGTGTGGTACTTCCAAATGATTTCGTGGATACATTGCGCCTTGCAAAAATCGTATTCCCGGATTGGAAGCATCGGAGACTGGGTGATCTTGCGAACTATTATGGCATCTCTACGGTGGGTGCGCATCGCGCATTGACAGACTGTAAGATGAACCAGAAGGTATTTGAATTACTTGGAAAAGAATTGTCTGGGGCAGGAACGATGGATGTACGGCAGAATGTCAAGATTTGTCCGAAATGTGGAATGATGATGGTAAAACGAAAAGGAAAATTCGGCGAGTTCTGGGGCTGTAAGGGATTTCCGGATTGTCGTTATACGGAGAATATCTAAGGCGCGGATAAGGGGAAACAGCAGGTTGCTTTTATCGTAAGCGGTTGTCTGCTAAGATAGCATCATGGAGGTGAATGGGATGGAAACAAAAAATGTGATTTTGGAACTTCGCACGAAGCGGGGATTATCGCAGGATGAATTAGCCGAGAAAATCATGGTGACAAGGCAGGCAGTATCGCGCTGGGAGAACGGCGAAACCGTGCCGAATACGGATACGTTAAAGCTGCTGTCGAAAGTATTTGATGTATCAATCAATACGCTGCTTGGACAACCGAGAAGATTGATCTGTCAGTGCTGTGGCATGCCGCTCGAAGATGAGATTATCGGGCATGAACGGGATGGGGCAATGAATGAATCATATTGCAAATGGTGCTATGCAGGTGGCATGTATACATACAGTAATATGGATGATCTGATCGATGTTGCAGTCAAGCATATGGTGACGGATGAATTCTCGGAGGAACAGGCACGGGAATATATGAAGGATCTGCTTCCGAAGTTAGATTATTGGAAGCGGTACGATGAACTGAGCGATGGCGGACAGTTCGATGAATTCAAACATCAGTTGATAAAAGAGATAAATGATCTTCACATCGAAGGATTATATAAGAAACGGTAATGATGAATAGAAGCGTTAGTGAAGAGCCGAGTGATCGGCTCTTTTTTGCATTTCATCTAAAAAAGATAGAATTATGATACAATCCAATGTAAAATATAAAAATACATAAAATGTAGGAATATGTATGGATATGATGCGGGGTAAAAGGCAGATTTCCATGCATCCGATATCAGAGAAGCGAATGTAGAAACAGGGAGGGATTTACAGATGAAGAAGAAATTACTGACTGTAATGATGGCTGTGATGATGGCGTTTTCATTATCCGGCTGTGGCAATGACGTCATCGTGGATGTCGTGACGAACGATGTAGAAAGCGGAAGCAATCAGGCAGATACTTCTAACTCAGGAACGGCACAGGGAGAGCAGACAGCATCGGCAGAAGTGGCAGAGACCAATCCGGCAGGACTTAAGACGATTCCGTTAGAGGATGTCAAGATTGGTGTGTTATATATCGGCAGTGCATCCGATACATCGGGATATACGTATGCACACGAGCTTGGAATTCAGGGTATGGTTTCAAATCTCGGACTTAAGGAAGATCAGGTTGTACGCAAGGAATCGATAGACGATGGCGATGATGTGGCGATCAAAAAAGCATTGGATGAATGTATGGACGAAGGCTGCAACATTGTATTTACAACGAGCTGGGGTTACATGGAAGAGACCGCGGCATATGCGGAGAAATATCCGGATGTTTATTTTGCACACGGAACCGGATATATGAGCAATGGAAGCAATTTTACGAATTATTTCGGAAGAATCTATCAGGCAAGATATCTGTCCGGTCTGGTAGCGGGCATGAAGACGAAAAGTAATTTGATCGGCTATGTATCTGCGATGGGCAGCGACAACAGTGAGTGTACCGGTGGTATTGATGCATTTGCGATGGGCGTTGAGGAAGTCAATCCGGATGCGAAGGTGCTAGTGGCAGTGACGAACTCCTGGTTTTCTCCGGATGACGAGCAGGCGGCTTCCGATGCATTGATTGGCAAGGGCTGCGATGTGCTGGCACAGCATGTAGATACGACAGCTCCGCAGACAGCATCCGAAGAAAACGGTACATGGGCGATCGGATATAATTCCGATATGAGTAAAGAGACACCGGATGCGACGCTGACATCGGTTATCTGGAACTGGAGTGCGTATTACACCTCCTATGTAAACAGTATCGTCAATGCGACATATGACGGTTCGAATTATTATGGCGGTATGGACGAAAGTCTGGTTGGACTGACGGGATTATCTTCTCTGTGCGAGGATGGAACACAGGAGAAAGTAAATGAGATGCAGCAGAAGATTTTGTCCGGAGAATTCGGTGTGTTTGACGGAGAAATCCTTACCAACGAGGGAACCGTGATCGGAGAAGAGGGAAAGACATTGGATGATGCGACGATTACCGGTAAGATCAACTGGTATTATCACAATGTGGAAGTCGTAGATTGGAAATAGGGGGGATAGCCGTGAAAATATTTCGCAATTTGAAGCTGCAGTACAAGATGCTTATATTGGCTATCATTCCGGTACTCGTCATGGGTATTGTAGCGATTCTCATTAGTAATACAGTCGTGAAAAATAAACTGCTGGATGATGCCAAGCAGAAGCTGAAGGCGACGTCCAACGCGGTGCTTGCGGCGTATGATCAGAATGCCGGAGATTATTTTGTAAATGCGACCGGGGATGTGTGGAAGGGTGCTTACAACGTATCACTATCTACACCTTTTATTGATGATATTGCTGCAAAAACCGGGATTGAGGTTACATTCTTTTACAACGATACAAGACTTGTGACATCGTTAAAGGATGCGGACGGGAAGCGGATCCTTGGTTCCAAGGCAGGCGATTTCCTTGTGGAAAATGTCCTGCAGGATGGTAATGAGGTGTTTACCAATCGTGTGCTGGTAGATGGTACTTTCTATTTTGGATATTATGTGCCGGTGCACCAGAATAACAGTGATGAGATCATCGGTATGGTTTTCGCCGGAATGCCGGTCAAGGAGATATATGCGAGCCTGAATCTGATTACCATGATTTTTACAGTTGCGATTGTTGTTATACTGGTAATCGCGGTCATCGGATGTCTGCTTGTTTCCAGAGGAATCGCAAAGAGTATCCGGAACAGTATGGACGTGGTAAAACAGATTTCGGAAGGCAATCTCAATGTTGAGATCGAGCAGAGTATGTTGGATAGAAAAGATGAGGCGGGAGCTTTGTCATGTAATACGCAGACACTTATCGACAGCTTATCTGCGATGATTGGCAAGATCAGCAACAATACCATGACCTTGAATGCATCTTCCGAGGAGATGAATGCGGCTGCCGGACAAGCAGGCAATGCGGTTGGAAATATCAACGATGATCTGCACAATATGCTGACCGGAGCTGTCGAGCAGACCGGCAACGCGCAGAATATCAAGAACAGCATTCACAATATGAATATTCATCTGGAAAAGACGCTCGGGGAAGTGGATCACCTTTCCGATGAGACAAAAGCGATGCTTGATGCCAGAAATGACGTGGATAAATCGTTGAACCAGCTCGATGCTTCCAACCAGGATGTTATGACCGAGGTTGAGAACATCCAGAAGCAGACGCAGCAGAATAATGAATCCGTGGAAAAAATCATTGCCGCAGTTAGTTACATCTCCGATATTGCAGATCAGACAAACCTTTTATCTCTGAATGCATCGATTGAAGCAGCCAGGGCAGGTGAAACCGGTAAAGGCTTTGCTGTAGTCGCAGAAGAGATTGGCAAGCTGGCAAACCAGAGTAATGAAGCATCGACAGAAATATCCGAGCTGGTGAATCTGTTAAGCTATAATTCCAGCCAGACAATGGATATTATGGACAGCGTACAGGATGCTATGAATGATCAGACGAAGAAGCTGGTTGAAACTGCCAATATATTCAAGCAGTTACAGGAGCATGTATCTCATGTTGCAGATGGTGTGGATGTCATTCGTGATGCAACTGTACAGTTAGGCAAAGAAACCGATGAAATCGGAAAAGATATCAAGAACTTAAGTGACATCGCACAGAGAAATGAGGATACGGTTAAGGGAACGATTTCCTTTAGCGATGAGGTGCTTGGCACAGTAAACAGTGTGACCGAGATGTCAACGGAAGTCAGCTCATCCGCTAATGATATGGCCGGCGTGGTGTCACATTTCCGTATGTAGGAAGTAAGAATATAAATAGAAAAAGAATGTAGAAGCGTTGGTTCGGAAACGAACCGGCGCTTTTTTGCGCAATAAGCCGTCATGCAGAAATCGTGCTTGCACGGATTTCTATATGACGGCAAATGTTCATCGAGCCGACAGGCGAGATGCCGTGGTGAGCCGTCATGCAGAAATTTGACTTAGATTTTACATGGTTTCCACAGAAATATGATAGTAGAGTGGCAAATTTCAATTTTATAATAGAGCAGAAATTAGAGAAAGCAATATATTCAAAGTGAGGAAAAGAATATGCCATCTACATATGCACATTACCGGATGGGGCAGGAAGTAATCAAACAGGTTTCTGCCCCTGCCCGCGACATCATTATGAAACATAAACAGCTTTACGATATAGGTCTGCACGGACCGGATATCTTGTTTTACTATCATCCGTTGGTGACGAACCCGGTCAATGCAATCGGGTATGGACTGCACGAACGCTCCGGGAAATATTTCTTCGGGAAGGCGGCTGAAATCATAGAGACGGCATCTGATAAGGAAGCGGCACTTGCCTATATCTATGGATTCATCTGCCATTTCGCCCTGGATTCGACCTGTCACGGTTACATCGATGAGAAGATTGCGCAAAGTGGCGTGTCTCACACAGAGATTGAAGTGGAGTTTGACCGGAGCTTAATGATCGAAGATGGGAAAGACCCGGTTCGACAAGATTTAACGAAGCACATCGTCCCATCTATGGAAAATGCCAGCGTGATTGCACCATTCTTCCAAGGAACAGAACCGAAGCAGGTTAAAAAAGCGTTGAAGGGAATGATTCAGAATAATCATTTACTGCTCGCACCTTCCAGATTAAAAAGAATGCTGATCTATGCTATACTCCGTCTGTCCGGAAATTACAAAGAAATGCATGGATTGCTGGTAAATTTTGAAGCAAATCCGGCATGTGAGGACAGTATAGCGAAGCTGCATCAGTTGTACGCTGTGGCAAAGAATCGGGCAGTTATATGTCATGTTTTGAAATGTTAAATCAACCATATCCAAATCTTCTAACGGAAAGTTGTATTGCGAAAAGCAATATAGTCGGATATAATGAATAAATAAAGATGAAAGCCGTAAGATTGAAAACGAAGGGGATATAAGCACGTGCAGGCATTAGATAAGATAATCAAACCATTAACAGAAGTAAAATATTTGAATGCGGATAATGTGAGCAGATATCGCTGCATTATGCGCATTTTTTTTGAAAATTATGAGAAACTTAGATATTGGCTGTATCAGGAGGATGTGTATGACGAGATGCGTCGGGATCCGTTATGGGCAGACTATAAGCTCGAACAGTGCCAGCAGGATCTTTCGATGCTTGGGTGCTTTTTTACGTTAGAGCCACTTAACGATTGTGGGTGTCAAAAAAGCTGTTTAGTGATATAATAAATTCTGTATATTCATTTGAACGGAGGTGCTTATTATGGCAGTCCCAAAAGTTGACTGACAATTTATAGCAGAGGCTATTAAATATATTGATGAGAATGGAGTTCCTTGGCACAATACGAGTACCAAGTATGAGCTTGTATGGAAAAATGGAAATACCTATCCACCAAAGTATGTATTAGCAGTGGCAAATCATTTGCAGAATGGTGCAGAGATAGATGTGTCTGGATATAATGCTGTCGAAGCAAAAAACTATCTTATGGCAAAAGGATATGAGATTCAGATTAAGCAGACAAAATACGAGATCACTATAACAGCAGATTCTGTTACTTCTACTGATGATTCATTCACTATGGATAATATTAGTGCTGGAGATGTGTTCAAGCCTTTGGATGCATCCTTTGTTGCTGCCGATGGAACTGTTATCAAAAGGAATTACGGAAAAGGCGAGAGACGTAATACAAATCAAACTTTACCACGATTGGCATTTCAAATATATGAAGAACAGATTGTTGCACTTCCTGTTGAAGAAAAAGAACAGTTCCCTATTTGCCAGTATCGACCAGATACAGAACTTATAAAGGGTATTTATTATAGCGTTGATAACTTTAAAGCTTCCAGAAATACAATCGAATATTTGACGTACAACTACGGAGAAGGTAGACAGTTTGTTATCTATTCATGGAACATCTTCACCACTCTTAGATTTGTTCAGGAGTGCTTAAAACGATTTGGTAATCCGGGAGATGCCTTCAAATTGATTTATCGTGAGAAGGATGAAAAAGAAAATGCAGAGGAAGATGCAGCGGTTGTAGAAGAGGTTAAACAGGCGGAGTTTAATGGTTATTTAAATCCATATTCTACTATGCTTGTGGAATCAAAGAACATTATATTCCGTGGTGCCCCAGGAACAGGAAAGACTTATCTTGCAAAGGAAATTGCTACTGACATTATCAGCAATGGGTATTTTGATGATTATACGATGCTTACGGACGAGCAGAAACAACAGGTGGAGTTTGTCCAATTCCACCCAAGCTATGACTATTCTGATTTCGTAGAAGGACTCCGTCCAAAGACAAATGAAGATGGCTCTATGGGATTTGAATTGCAGGATGGCGTGTTTAAAAAATTCGTGGACAAGGCTAGAAGAAACTATGAGAATTCAAAAAAATCCACAGAGGTCATTGCAAATGAGTTGTCCGTGCAAGATGCAATGAAGGAGTTCTTTGATGATGTGGATGCCGGAAATAACACCTTCAAGACAAAAACAGGCACAGAATTTACAATCACAGATGTCGATGATGAGCATATTTATCTTTCAATACCACAGAATGCATCCATCAATAGTATCCGATTGAATATTTCTGAAATTAGACAGATGTTAGAGTCTGGTAGAGAATTTGACAAATTGAAAGATATCACGGAATTTTTCAATATCAATTTCACACAGCAGAGATATTCTTATAATCTTGTTATTTTAACGAAATTCAGAAAAAGAAAAAGGCTGCCAAGATTGTAAGACAGGAAGAGTTAAAGAAATATGTGTTCATTATTGATGAGATAAATCGTGGTGAGATATCCAAGATTTTCGGAGAATTGTTCTTTGCCGTAGATCCAGGATACAGAGGAGCGGCAGGAGAGGTTTCTACCCAGTACGCAAACCTTCATGCAGACAGTAATGAAAAATTCTATATTCCAGACAATGTTTATATTATCGGTACAATGAACGATATAGATAGATCAGTAGACAGTTTTGATTTCGCTATGAGAAGAAGATTTCGTTTTGTGGAGCTTCGTGCAGATGAGCGTCTTGAGATGCTTGCAAATCTAAATGACGAAGAAAAAGAAGCGGAGGCAATCGCGAGAATGTCTGCTTTGAATGCAGAGATTGCAGTTACGGAAGGTTTAAATGAAAACTATCAGATTGGTGCATCCTATTTCTTAAAGCTGAAGAATATTGACTTTGACCAGTTATGGTCTGATTATCTGCATCCTTTATTACAGGAATACATAAATGGTATGTATGATGAAGAAGGTATCATGGAACGATTTAGAAAAGCCTACAGTCATGGGCAGTCAGATGGAGTTGATGTAGATGAGTCGAATTAAAATAAAAGACAATTCGAGAATACCGAAGGAATCTCTGTCTGGTATATCACATCTGACTAGCAAGATAGCTGATAAAACATTAGAGCAGTTGAAGAATGAAGGGATATTTGTATTCCCGGAAATCCTTAGAGATGCAGATGATATCACAAAAGACCAGATGATTTTACAGAGTGTGAACAACTACTATCTGTCGAGTAATGTCATGGGCTTCATGGGACTTGGCGATGAGAAGCTCATTGTTGAATCAAGGTTTAGTGGCAACGGACAAGATTTCCTGTTTCAATATTTGTTAGAGAGGGTTTTTGATGTTCCGAATATCGTAGACTTGGAAACTGATGCGAATAACGATGATCGTATTTTCAATCTGCTCGTTTTTATCTTTCCACATTACTTAAAGAGTGCCATGCGTAAAGGTGTCTTTAAGACTTATGTAAGAAAGACCTACAATGACAGCAATGTTAAGGGAACAATTGATATAGCGAGACACATTGTTAAGAATACACCGTTTGTCGGTAATGTAGCATATTCGCAGAGGGAGTATTCCTTTGATAATGATTTGACGGAGTTAATCCGTCATACCGTGGAGTTCATCAAATATAAGCCATACGGCCATAAACTACTTGCACAGGTTAAGGATGAGGTCAAGGATGTTGTTGCAGCTACTCCAAATTATGAGATGTGCAATCGACAGAAGGTCATTGATGCAAATAAAACGAATACCATCAGACACGCATATTACCGAGAATATCGTGAACTGCAGACCCTGTGTCTGCTCATTTTACAACATCAGAAACATCAGATCGGAATGGGGAGCAAGAAAGTATATGGACTGCTGTTTGATGGGGCATGGCTCTGGGAAGAGTACATGAATTCAATTGTGGATGAGATTTTCTATCATCCAATGAATAAGGCCACCAAGGGTTCTCAGTGTTTGTTTGACCATAATCGTGGACTGATTTATCCAGACTTCATAAGCAGAGATTCTAAAGCACGAGTGATTGCCGATGCCAAGTACAAACCGATTGACAATATTGGCAATAAGGACTATCTGCAGGTGCTGGCATATATGTTCCGATTTGATGCCAAGAAGGGATTCTATTTTTATCCTGAAATGGGAGAGGAAGAAGATACTGTTATGTGGCTCAACCGTGGTTCGACTTATGAGAAGAATATAGAGGCACGAGAGAATATTTGTCTCATCAAGCACGGCTTTCGGATTCCAACAGATTGTGCTGAGTACGGTGTTTTCACAGAGCAGATGAAAGCTAGAGAGTGGCAGTTCCTTGCAGGAATTCAAACGAGCGCCGTTTAGATTTGAACCCCTTAAAGTGTAAAAATGCACACCCTTTTAACGATACCCCTTTTGGGGTGTGCAAATGCACCCCTCCCTTGAAAAAAGGGTGCAAAATCCAGAGTAGTAATCCCCCAAATTTTTACTACGATTTTACTACGAATGAGGGGTGTGAATTGCACCGTTTTGCCGTATTTTGCAAAATCGGCACTTAAAATGTAACTTTTATATAAGAAGAAACAAATCGGCCAATAGTGCCAAAACACGGCATTTCACGGCTTTTTATGATAGGAGAATTTTATGATACGAGTACTTTTCATCTGTCACGGCAGGTCAGTTGGATAAGAATGTACTATGGCGCAAAGTGGGGCAGAACTTGGCATAATGTGCCAGAAACACTGATAAATACTACGGTTTAGACTACTAAGGTACATACATGGTATGGCGATGAAGCCAAAAGCGTTGGGAGAAATCCTTAGTAGTAATGGACTACTTAGAAACAAAATGTTGACCATATTTTGATGAAATTTAATCATCAAGATATGGTCTTTTGTGCTTGTGAATGTTACTTATAATCCGTTGTTTCATAGACATAGAAAATGTAGAATAATATCGGAGGTTGTCGAAATGATACAGACTAATTTTGGAAAAGCGATAAAAAAGATTCGAGAGGGTACTGGTTTAAGCCAGGAAAAATTTGCACTCTCAATTAGTATGGATAGAACATATTATGCTTCTGTAGAGGCTGGAAAAAGAAATATATCCTTGCAGAATATTTATAAGATTGCAAACGGATTTGGGATATCTCTTAGCGAATTGTTTGCCGAGGTGGAAGAGTTATAGGAAAGGAATAATGAAATGGATGATTTTAGTTATGAAATAGACCAATTCAAAAATGGTATATTTGATCTGAGAACACGTAGATTTGGTACAGTTGCAGAAATAATGATTAAAAAGTTATATGGTATGGATGAATCAGGAACACTGGCATTTGATAAAAGGGATTTTCGTACAAATGAACGTGTCGAGATAAAGTTTTCTACTGCACTTAAGAAAAATGAAGAATCAATAAATGATCAAAATGTTTTTCAGCAGGTGATGAATGCAGATTATAAGACTAGAGCAATATCTTCGTATGAAGCAGAAATATATGATTTTGATTCTAATATTCAACAGATAAAAGGCAAGGAATTTGACGTTTTATATTATGGTTTGTTTTTCTCAGATCAAATCGAGATATTTAGGGTGACACGTTCAGAGGTTTTGAGATTTGATAATTATTCCAATAAACAACATCGAGGAAATGTTGGTGAAGGACAGTTTCACTTAAATAGGAGAAATATTCAACTACATAGAGAACGATTTTTAGAGAGGATATTAAGCTATACAGAGTTATACAGATTACTTCAAGAGGAGGATTGACAATATGAAACAGTTACAACATGAATTAGATTTACTTTTAAAGCAATCAGGTGGAGATGATCACACTATAGAAGTTATTAGAAACGAAAAGTCGGTATTCCCATTTAGTACAGAAGGACGTATGCTTGCATATTTATTATCGACAAGAACTATTGATTATAATAAATATATGGATTTACAAAATGAGTATGTCAAGAGAAATCAGTACTTAGATCTATTTGACATGGCTCCACGTACATTTGGAGAGACCTGGGGTGAAAAACATATTTTGAATCTATTTCCAGAGTTTATGAAGGCAACAAAGGAAAATATTTCTTCAGTGTATCCAAATTTTGATGGAGAATTTGATCTGTGGATAGATGGTATCAGAGTTGAGGTAAAAGCATGTCGTGCTAATAGTACAAGAACTGGTGGAAGTTTAGCAAGCAGAGCGTATCTTCATTCAGAAGCGACCGCAAACTCTTTTAAATATCACTACCAGCAGTTAAAACCATCGTGTTGTGATGTATTTATATGGATAGGTGTATGCAGAGATGATTTGATTTATTGGGTTCTGACTAGTGAAGAATTACTGCAAACAGGGAAATTAGGATCACAACATAGAAACGAAAATACAGGTGTTGAAGGTGTGGAAGTGTTTGAAGGACAGGTGTTTATGACAGAAGAGGAGTTGGCACCATTCTGTGTTTCTGAAAAAGATGTTCTTGAAGCTGTTAAGAAAAAAGGAATTAAATAGTTAATGAGCCAATGATGCTGCTAATGCTATCATTGGCTCATTTTTTTATTCAAGAAATTTATTGTCGGTATCAACTGCTTGTTTAATGATTTTTTGTTCCTCATTTGTTAGTTTGTACAATTCACATATAATGGTATCAAGTTCATCATATTTAGTAAAAAGCAGTTCACCGTCTAATCCATCTATAAGTTGGTTCGTCAGAGAAATAATTTTATCCTGTGTCTGCTCATCAACAGCGGGAATCGGAATGCATTCGATATGAGAACGTAGGACTTTTACCGAATTAAATTCCCTTTTGTAAATGAATTGAGCAACCCTTGAATTGAGTATAGCAAGAATGTATTTCAATTTTATACCATCAAGTTTTGGAATAACAATATTACAACTATTTAAGGAAAGCGTTTGTTTGTCATCATATGCAAATACAAGCTGGTTGCTTATAAATCTGTAAAGTAGTTTTTCAGGAGCACGATACATTTCGGTAGGAGCGATTTGCTGAAAACTTTCAGGTTTGAATGTAATATAATTCGTTGTAGGATTGATATGGTATTTGCTTATATCTGCACCTTTTAGAATCATTTCGTTTTCACTTGTTTTAATATCAGAAATATAATCTTTATTATTTCCAGTGACAATACCTAAAGCAAAATCAGCATTGTCCTTTAGGTAAACGGCGGAACCAGATTTTCGCACTTTCTGAAGAATTTTATATTCATCATCTGATGTCGTGAAGCTGAAATATTCTGCTGATGTTGTTCTATCAGTGTCTATTTTGAATGAACCATCCTTGTTACTTACAATCATTCCTATAGTTGTGAATGGTGAATTCTGATATTGTAAATCCATTATTATGCATGGACATTGCACTCCATCAAAAGCATTCCCAAGAAAATCCAAATTACATATAGAGCACTTTTTGAGGATAATACTTCTTATATCAGTGTGTGCTTTTACATTTAGTAATGCTTCAGGCAACACGAATGCAAGATGCCCATGTAAATCAAGATTATCAATTGCGTGTTCGATAAAAACATCATAAGATTCAATGTTTTTTCCAGATGTTGCTTGATATTTTGCTTTTAAATACTCTTTTTGTTTGTCAGAAAAATCATAACCCCAAGGAGGGTTTCCGATAATATAATGGAATGATGTATCGGAACTGAAATCGACAAGATAATCAAGCTGAGTAATATGATTATCTATCGTTTCAAGGTCAACGTTATATTTTAATGCCATGTTTAATTTTGTTACTTTTACGCTAGTAGAATCAATATCATTTCCAAAGATATTATCAAATGGAACGGTATCTGGTAATTGAAGTAAAAAATTGCCTGTTCCGCAGCATGGGTCAAGCACTCGCTCATTTTCCTGAAATTCAAATTTTCTTATTAGCTGTTTAACAACTTTTGTGGAAGTATAGTATGAACCAGTGGCCTTTCTATTGCCTATGTTTTTGCAGGATATATATATAAGGCCTAAAACGTCTTCATTTGATTCGTACTCATATGGCAAATTAAATAATATGCTGTTTCGTTCACAAAATTCTTGTGCCGATGTGAAATCAGCAATTAAGGTCAATATGAGTGGATCATACACCCCTATCGATATTTCTTTGTTTATAAATTTCGCAAGTAGATTATTTTGGTGACTCCAATTGAAATCATTTTTGCTACCAAATAAATGAAGGGCACAGTCAGCAATGATATACTCTATAACGCTTTCAGAAAGTTCAATTTCGTTTTCTGATATTAAAGCTAAGAGTTTTTGTAAGATTGGAATGTTTATACATTTTTCAGATACATAAGAATTATATAATGCATTTCCAGATACAAACTTTTTGTTGCGCCGACTCTTTAATGCAGTATTTTTACCTGAATGTAGTTCCTTTTTTAATGATTCTGCGTATTCTTTCGAAAAATATGTTTTTTTTGCTGCACTATCTTCGGGAATCAACTTACCGAGTTTAATCCAATTTCGTCCGGTAGCCGTTGAGATGGAAAGCTCGTCACAAATCTCTTTAAGCGACAAATATTCAGAAGAGTCTGGTAGCGTTGTACTTCTTTCATCTGATGGTTTTACGGCATCAGAAGGAATCAACCAGACACCACTCATTCTTGTGCATCCGTCGATCCGATTTGTTTCACATAGCTTTTGAATTCTTCTTTCTGAAATATCAAACTTTATGGCAGCATCTTTAACTGAAATGTAATCCATAGTAGCCTCCTTTGATAATGAATATTATATACGAGCAAACGAATAAAAACAATATTAATGTGAAAAATAGCAAAAGGGAGGGTAAAATCTCTGCAAGGGAAATAATTAAAGACCGATGCCCCATTGAACGTAAATTTTCGCGAAATTGCATGATGATTACACATACTGCAAGTATTACGAGGCGGTTTATATCCTATTTCATACAGGAATGAGAATATCGGAGTTCTGTGGATTGACGCTGAAGGACATCGATTTGAAGAACAAAACAGTGAATATAGACCATCAGTTACAGCGACTTGGTGATATGAAATATTTTATAGAAGAAACAAAGACGGATGCTGGAAAGAGAAAGATTCCGATAACGGATGATGTTGCAGAAATGTTTCAAGCCATTATCGAGGATCGGCAAGCTCCAAAGCATGAGCAACTGATAGATGGTTATGGTGGATTCCTATTTTATGATGATAATGGAATGCCACTTGTAGCAATGCATTGGCAACATCGATTCAACCACATGGTCGGAAGATACAATGACATCTACCGAGTGCAGATGCCAAATATTACGCCACATGTATGCAGACACACCTATTGCAGTAATCAAGCAAAAGCAGGTATGAATCCAAAGACACTGCAATATCTTATGGGGCATTCCGATATTAGCGTTACGATGAATGTGTACACACATATCGGATTTGATGATGCTGAGGAAGAATTGAAGCGAATGGAAGAATTTAGAAAGGCACAGGCTGAGATTGAAAAGAAGAATGAGAAAACGCTGTCGCAGAAGATGTTTAAGGCAATATAATATAGAAGATGGATGACGCTCCGGCTTGGCTGGGGCGTTATTTTTTGAAAATGCATTTTATAGATAAAAAGATATATTCAAAAGTAATAATTTGTGATAAAATATAATAACTATGTGGAAAGGAGTGAAGAACATGTATAATGTATTAGATGTGTGTAGACATGTCATAAATTATAGCAATGAAAAGGACTATGGTATTTCCAATTTAAAATTGCAAAAGATATTATATTTTATTCAAGCATATTTTTTAATAAGCACTCCTGAACAATGTTTTGTGGAAGATATAGAAGCTTGGGATTTTGGTCCGGTTGTTCCAGAAGCCTATCATGAATATAAACAATATGGTAGTGGGGATATTCCATACATTCATTATTTTTTTAAGTTTGACGAAGACGATATATGGGATTCAACAAGCGTAGAGTTTAAAGACAATGTAATATCTGACGAAGATAAAGAATTAATGAATTCTGTTGTTGACAAGTTTTCTGATTATTCGGCAACTGATTTGGTTTCCTTAACACATCGGCAGGCACCATGGAACAATGCCTATGTTCGAGGAATGAATAACGTAATTAAAATAGAAGCTATAAAAGATTATTTTAATGGCAAGTAATGAAAAATTAAATGCTTTAGACAGGACAGATGATGGTGCAACTAGTCATGTTGTGAAGCTAGATAATTCAAAAAAATATAATAACTCAAAAAGAAAAATAAATCAGATTTGTCGAAATTTAACATTGGATACAAAGAGCTTTATTCCGATAAAGTCGGTGGAGCAGATAGCAGTATATTTAAGAACTAAAGATAAAATGACCAGGATTTTATATTCAGAGATAAGTAACTATATGTTTAATATGGAATCCGAACAGAGAATGGTATTTTTGACAAATGTAGAGAGTTTACTGATTTTTTCGCTTGATGTAGGTAATCTTTCGGGTGTCATATTGGATAAAGATCCAGATACTTTAGTCGATGATATTGCAAAAATTATTGTTAAAATTTATGATCATACACAACTTGTGAATTATCAGATAGAAAATATGAATACTATTTTTGCACAGAGTATTTCAGATGCAAAGTTAGATTTGCATAAAGAAATTAAAGGAATAGAAAAAGAATATATTTCTATTTTGGGAATTTTCGCTGCAATAGTATTAGCATTTGTTGGTGGAATTACTTTTTCATCGTCTGTATTACAAAATATCGGAAAAGTGAGTATATATCGTTTGCTGGTGGTCGTTGTAATGCTAGCCTTTGTGATAGTTAATGTGATTTGGCTATTAATAAAATTTATTGCAGAGATTAATGATAAAGACATCAAACTATTCAAGATAGGTTTGTTTGACACAGTATGTGGTATTTTGATGATTGGGATAATTGTTGCATGGGCTTTGAATTTAGAGCAAGTTGCGCAGTTTATTTCGACATATTTACCGTGGTGCAAATGAATTAGGAGAGGTTATTGTGAATCACACAGTGACCTCTTTTGTTATATTGCAATATGAGAATAATAAAGGATGATGAATATATGGATATAACAGATTACATAATAAATTCTGCAACCATTTTTTATAATGATTTGAAAAATGGAAGGTATTGTTCATGGGAACATTGCTACTCTATATTTTGCAAATCAAGGGGAGTCGAAAAACAGATATAGATTATTTAAGTATTCATATTGCTTTTTATTTGGCTAGTTGGGGTATGTATAGAGGTTTATCATTTTTACTGCAGAAAGACTATAAGATACACATACCTGTTGTAAAGGTGATATTGAAACCAAAGTATAATTCACTTTGTGGCATTAGATGTGTTGGGTTTAGAGAAGAATCTAATCAAATATTATTAGCTGAACTTAACGGATTTATGGCTTCGTATTATGATGAGATTCGAAGAGAAGTGAAGGAACAAGATTTAAAGAATAAACGCTCCGACACATTGTTAACCAAGATTCTTATGGGAACTTTAGGCTGTATGCCAGCATATGATAGATATTTATCGATGGGATTAAGAAAAGTAAAGTCGCAACAGGACAATAAAATATAAAATCTTTGATGATGCTGGTTGATTTTTATGAGGCTAATGAAGAAAAATATGAAACAGCCCGCTTGAGAATGGATATGTGTGGACAACCTTACCCATAGATGAAATTATTATATATTGGCTTTTGGCAGATTGGATTCGAAAGTGATGACTCCAAAGGTTATCAAATAGCACACTAATTCCTTAGTAGTAACCCCATCCTGTTTTACTACTAAGCGGTAGTAATAACATGCTAAAATTTGCTATAATTTGCCCTGCAAGCATAAAATTACAGCAACCACAAAACTACCGAGAGACCTCGCAAATTAGCGCATTTCTAGGCGCTTTAAGGAGAATTATTACAATGATAAAAGTACTATTTGTTTGCCACGGCAACATCTGTCGTTCCACCATGGCTCAAAGCGTATTCACCCACCTCGTCCATCAATCCCATCTCGATTCCTGTTTTGAGATTGATTCTGCAGCGACGAGTACAGAGGAGATTGGGAATCCGCCACACCACGGGACAAAGAGAAAATTACAACAGGAACAGATTCCGTTAATCCCGCATCGGGCGAGACAGATGACACACGCGGATTATACATACTATGGTTATCTGATAGGAATGGATAGTGCGAATATTCGGAATATGACGCGGATTGCCGGTAGCAGTGATGTGGAAGGGAAGATTTACAAGATGCTGTCGTTCGCTGACTATGAGAAGACGCATAGGCTGAGCGAGGCACGTGATGTAGCTGATCCGTGGTATACCGGTGATTTTGATCAGACATTTGAAGATGTTATGGATGGTTGTCAGGGCTTGCTCGCCTACATCAAAGATAGAGAACAACTGCATAAGTAAAACGGCATTTACGAGTATTTAACATATGCGAGATAACATATTTAACAACCCCTGTTTATTATGAAATAGAAATCATAATAAATGGGGGTTTTTACATGAAGAGTATGTGGCAGATTCTGCCGGAACTATTTACATATTACAGAAGAAGGGTTTAGAAAATGGCACAGATATTATACAAAGACATCATCAAGAACAAAGAGATAAACGAATTTATCAAGAAGGGCGATGCGAATTTAGCCACGCTTGGCTATACGGAGCATTCGAAGACACATTGCACGCTGGTGGCAGAACGGGCGGCATATCTGCTGGAGAAGTTCGGACATGCCGACGCGGAGATCGAACTTGCGAAGATCGCCGGATATATGCATGATATCGGAAATGCAGTCAATCGTGAACATCATGCGGAGTATGGCGCACTTCTTGCAAATGATATCCTGCGGCGGATGGATATGCCGTTTACAGATCGTGCAACCATCGTTTCAGCGATTGGACATCACGACGAGTCAACCGGAGGTGCCGTGGATATTGTGTCAGCGGCGATGATTATAGCGGATAAGACAGATGTCCGCAGAAGCCGTGTGCGTTCGCGTGATAAGTCGACCTACGATATTCACGATTGGGTGAATTACGCAGTCACGGAAGCGAACCTGAAGATCAACCGGGAGAAACGCCAGATTGCATTGGAACTCAAAATCGACGAGAAGATCTGTACGATGTATGAGTATTTCGATATTTTCCTTGGACGCATGCAGATGTGCCGGCACGGGGCGGAGTTGTTCGGAGCGAAATTTAAGCTGACTGCCAATGGCAGCAAGGTACTGTAAAATCTTCTGTGGATATTCTTGTAGAAAAATGCTATAATCACAATAATTGTAAACTGATTCCGGAGTGATTGTTTGACAATGCTCCGGTTATTTGGTTAGCAAACTATAATATAAATATGGGGGAAGCGTATGAAACTAAAATGTACAAATGTGTTGGTTACAATTGCGATGATCTGCAGTGTGCTGGCAATGATTATGAACTGGATTATTTACTTTGGACCGCAGGACAAATATGTTCAATTTTTTGGCGTGGATGTAAACAACGAACGAATCTTTGATATCCGCTGCATTATATGTCCTATCCTGACTGTGGGACTGTATATTCTTGCATGCACCATCACACGGAAATCGCAGAAGAAAAGAACCGGATTGGCGATTTCAGTCATTGTTCTTGTGAGCCATATTATTTTAAATGTATTAAATGTTGTATGTGTGGTTGCAGTAAACCGGAAATATGCCTTTTTTTATGGGGCGTCAGTGCTGGCGAAAGCTTCGATTCTGAATAATATGAGGAATTTTATGGAAAAACCATTTCATATATTGGCTATGATATTTCTGGCAATTACGATTGGAACGTTGTGCGGAAGGGATAATAACATACAGCAGACACCATACTATGGTGATCCGATGTACCAAATGCCGAACAATGGGTATAATACGCAGCCTCAATCCGGACAATCGTTGTAAGGCATAAAATCATATACAGACATTTCATAAAAAGGAGTTTATACAGTATGAAAATCGGAAGTCATGTTGGAATGAGCGGCAAAGAGATGATGCTTGGCTCGGTGAAGGAAGCACTCTCTTATGGCGCAAATACATTTATGTTATATACAGGAGCGCCGCAGAATACGCGCAGAAAGGACGTGTCAGAGCTGCGCGTGGAAGAAGCGTGGGAGCTGATGCGGGCAAATGATATCACAGAGTTTGTGGTACATGCGCCGTATATCATCAATCTGGCAAATACGGTGAAACCGGAGATCTACCAGCTGGCGGTTGATTTCTTAAAGACAGAGATCGAGCGGACCGCGGCAATGGGAAGCAAGACGCTTGTCCTGCATCCGGGTTCTCATGTGAATGCCGGTGCCGACGCCGGTATCGCGAGCATTATTAAAGGGTTAAACGAAGTGCTGACCAAGGATACGCCGGTGCATATCGCGCTTGAGACAATGGCAGGAAAGGGCAGCGAGATTGGCAGAAGCTTCGAGGAGCTGGCACACATTTATGATGGCGTCACTTACAATGATAAGTTGCGTGTCTGCTTTGATACGTGTCACACGAACGATGCCGGATATGATGTGGCAAATGATTTCGACAGCGTGATCGAAGAATTCGACAAGATCATCGGCAAGGACCAGATTGCGGTATTCCATATCAATGACAGCAAGAATCCACGCGGAGCGGCGAAGGATCGCCATGAGAATATCGGACTTGGTTCGATTGGGTTTGATGCGTTATATAAGGTTGTATGGCATAAGGATTTCTTGGACGTGCCGAAGATTCTGGAGACACCATATGTGAAATCACTTGCAGATGCGAAGAAAGCATTTCCACCATACAAGGAAGAGATTGACATGCTCCGGAGTGGCGCGTATGATGCGGCAAGAATTACAAAGCTTGCGGAGTAAGTCGTCCGAAGAAACTTAGACATATTGCGAACACACACATGGAGCCGTCAGGCGACATGAAAAACAAAGAATCGAGAGTAGGAAATATGGCAGTCAGAGATGAAATCATAAAGACACTGGAAGAAAACAGAGGCACCTATCTGTCTGGCGAGCAGCTTGCGAAGAAACTATCTGTCAGCCGGGCAGCAGTGTGGAAAGCCATCCGCAAATTGCAGGAGGATGGATTTGCAATCGAGGGCGTGAACAACAAAGGCTACAAGCTGGCGGAGGATACGGATGTGTTGTCCGTACAGGGAACGGCGAAATATCTGGACGTCGAGTGCCCAGTGCGGTTGGAAGTGTTCCGCTGTATCAACTCCACGAACCTTGCACTCCGCGAGCGGACGCAGGAGGAAGAAGGCCTGGTGCTTGCTGCGATGGAGCAGACGAACGGACTCGGAAGACTGGGGCGGTCGTTTATGTCGCCGGCAAATACAGGAATCTATTTCAGTATTTTGCTGAAGCCGCAGATTGCGAATCAGGAAGTGACGCTGCTCACGACAATCGCCGCCGTGGCAGTCTGCGAAGCAATCGAGAAATACACGGACAAGAAACCACAGATCAAATGGGTCAACGATATCTTCATCGATTCGCACAAGGTATGTGGCATCCTGACACAGGCAGCATTTCAGATGGAGAACTTAGACCCGGAATACGTGATCGTTGGAATCGGAATCAATCTGTATATGCCGACGGAAGGATTCGGTAAGGAACTGGAAAATATTGCTGGTTCTGTCCTGCAGGAGCAAAGCGGTGACATCAAGAACAAGATTCTGGCAGAGACACTGAACCGCTATTTCTATTACTACAAAAACTTTGCGAAGAAAGAATTCATCGCGGAATACAAGAAGCGCAGTCTGGTTCTTGGAAAAGGTATCCGTGTCGTGACAAAGGATGGCGAGCGCAAGGCGACAGCCCTTGATATCGACGACATGTGCCACCTTCTGGTCGAGTACGAGGATGGCACCCGCGAAAATCTCTCAACCGGCGAAATCAGTATCCGGCTGCAGTAATACGTGATAACCAAGGAAAAATTGGATATAATATGTGTGTATGATTCATTGTTACAATTAAATAATTACAAATGAAACAATATGTAGATTCGAGTTGCACAGAATACTTATTATTAAGCAGACCATTGGAACACGCTGGTACTTAATGAGCAGGGCAATAAGAAATAAATAATTGATGTATGATATTCCTGCGAATTTAGTACCACTGCGTGTGGAAGTGAGCGAGAGCACGTCTGCGAAGAATAAGTATTCTGTGCAACTCGGTCAGTATAGTAGGATTCGTAACTGTTTGATTTGTAAAACAACGAAAGGAGACACATATTATGAAGATACTATTTTACGATGCAGCAACCTACGACGTGGAATCCTTCGAGAAAGAACTCAACCATTTCCCGGACATCGAGATTATCTACCACGAAGTTGATATCTCTCCGAAGACTGTATCACTCGCACAGGGCTGCGATGCAATCTGTGCATTTGTAAACTCGGATCTGAGCGCGCCGGTACTGGAGAAGCTTGCTGCAATAAATATCAGGCTGGTGCTGCTTCGCTGTGCCGGGTTTAATAATATAGATTTGGAAAAGGCAAATGAACTTGGCATTACGGTGCTGCGTGTGCCGGGCTATTCTCCGGAAGCCGTTGCGGAGCTTGCGATTACACTGGCGCTTGCGGTCAACCGCCATGTACACAAAAGCTACATCAAGGTGCGGGAGAATAATTTCAGCTTAGTGGGATTAACCGGAGTGAATTTTCATGGGAAGACCGCGGGCATCATCGGGACCGGAAAAATCGGTGCTGCAATGTGCCGGATCTGCCGTGGATTTGGTATGCGCGTAATCGCGTATGATATGTACCCGAATAAAGAGCTGGAATTCGTGGAATACATGCCGCTCGAAGACGTGCTGAAGCAGAGTGACTTGATTTCCCTGCATTGCCCGCTCACAGACGAGACTTATCACATGATCAACAAGGATACGATTGCACAGATGAAGGATGATGTGATCTTAGTCAATACATCCCGTGGTGCGCTGGTCGATTCAGAGGAACTGATACAGGGTATCCGGCAGGGCAAATTCTTCGGCGTCGGTCTGGATGTCTACGAGGAAGAGGGAGACAATGTATTTGAGAACCGGGAGGACGAGCTGTTACAGCATTCTATCACAGCCAGATTGCTTTCATTCCCCAATGTTATCATTACGTCCCATCAGGGTTTTCTGACGCGGGAAGCACTTGCGGCAATCAGCCGGACAACCTTACAGAATGCGGTTGATTATGAAAATAGAACCATCCATGAAGCCAATCAGGTAAAATAGATTGGACAAAATTATAACAGTCATAAGTACGGGCAGATGTATGTATCACACATATATCTGCCCATTTTTGCTGTTTTTATCAAATAGATGTGGATTTAAAAATGAATCTATGATAAAATGGCTCTTATCTGCTGTTTATAGGACAACAAAATGAAATCAGACAGCAAATAACGGACAAGATGCATGATACAGAATTCTTTATAAGAGGGTATGTGTTGTGAATCGAGAACGAAAAAAGAGAGGGAAAAAGGATGGAAGAAAAGAAGCGACACTCATTTGGTGGATCAATCGGATTCGTACTTGCGGCGGCAGGTAGTGCGGTTGGTCTTGGAAATATCTGGCGGTTTCCGTATCTGGCAGCCAAGGATGGAGGCGGATTATTCTTAGTCGTCTATATCATTCTGGCATTGACATTTGGCTACACGCTGCTGACTACGGAGATTGCGATCGGTCGAAAGACGAAACAGAGCCCGCTCACGGCATATACGAAGCTTCATGATAAATGGGGATTCTTAGGTGCTATTGCGAGTATTATACCGGTTATCATCATGCCGTATTACTGCACAATCGGTGGCTGGGTAGTAAAATATTTCTTCGTATTTTTGACAGGACATGGAGCCGACGCTGCACAGGATGGATTCTTTACCGGATTCATCACGTCACAGTGGGAACCGATTATTACATTTGTGATCTTCCTTGCGGTATCTGCATTTATCGTATTCCGTGGTGTCAATAAAGGAATTGAGTCCACATCGAAGATTATCATGCCAATCCTGCTTGTCATGATTTTGGGAATTGCAATATTCTCATTAACATTGAAAAATACAAATGATGCAGGTGAAGTAGTAACCGGTCTGCAGGGATTTAAAATATATATTGTTCCTAATTTTGAGGGACTGACAATCGGAAAGTTATTTACGGTTCTGATCGATGCACTCGGACAGTTGTTCTTCAGCTTGTCTGTGGCAATGGGTATCATGATTACATATGGTTCGTATGTGAAGGATGATGCAAACCTTGGAAAATCAATTAATCAGATTGAGATTTTTGATACGGTTGTTGCGTTCCTTGCAGGTGCAATGATTATTCCGGCTGTGTATGCATTTATGGGAACAGATGGTATGTCATCCGGACCAAGTCTGATGTTTGTATCTTTGCCAAAGGTATTTGCTGCAATGGGTGTTGCCGGAAATATAATTGGTACAATCTTTTTTGCAATGGTATTGTTCGCTGCAATTACAAGTGCGGTATCCGTCATGGAGGCAGTTGTATCATGTATTATGGATGCATTCCATACAAGCAGAACAAAAGCCGGCACAATCGAGGGAATCTTCGCACTGATCGTTGGTATCATTGTCTGCCTCGGATACAACAAGCTGTACTTTGAGTTCAAGCTTCCGAATGGTTCAACGGCGCAGATCTTAGATATCATGGATTACATCAGTAACAATCTGCTGATGCCGATCGTAGCACTTGCAACCTGTATTCTCGTCGGATGGGTCATCAAACCGAAGACTGTGATCGAAGAAGTAGAAAAGAGCGGTTGTAAAATGGGAAGAAAGCGGCTTTACACTGCTATGGTAAAGGTCATCGCTCCAATCTTCCTGATCCTGCTTTTGCTGCAGACACTCGGAATCATGAAACTGTAAACATATAGAAAAAGGAACCCGGTTTGGGTTCCTTTTTTTCGCGGAGATACATTTATAAAGTTTTAATTATATCCAACAGTTCTTTTGGAATATTCATATTTCCCCGTCCGATTCCCATCTGTATATTCGGCTTTACAACCCCGTGGAAATCCGAGCCGCCGGAGATTGCCAGCCCGTATTTGGCAGCCAGCGAGCGGAGCTTCTCACTTTCAAAGCGGTTGTTCGAAGAGTGGAATGCCTCAAGTCCTTTTAATCCGAGTGTTTTCAGATACGCCAATAACTCATCAATCTGTGCATACCCAAGATGATAGAGCAGAGGATGTGCCAGAAATGCCGCTTTGCCATAAGTCGTTAAGATGCGCATGGCAGTCTCACAGGTAACCTGTGGTTTTGGAAGGTAATATTTACAGCCGATGCCGATGTATTTGCGGAACGCGGTATCCTTGTCTTTGCAGACACCTTCCTCGACGAGAACTCTTGCGAAATGTGCCCGTGTGATGACACTGTCCGGATTGCCGTGAAGCAGCTTCTCCATCGTGACAGGGAGACCATCTGCCTGCATCATCGCTACCATTTTCTCATTTCTTCCCTCACGTGCTTCCTTTAATACGGCAAGCTCTTTTTGAAGCTTCGGGTTTTCATAGTCCATATAGAAGCCGAGAATATGAATCTCACGATTGTTATAGTAGCAGGACAGTTCGATGCCCGGCACTACCTCCAAAGGCTTGTCCTTTGTATAGTCTAAGATTTCTGCCACGCCATCGACCGTGTCGTGATCGGTCAGGGCAATCGCGGAAAGTCCCATCCGCATCGCTTCGTCGGCAACCTCTGTCGGTGTCAGAGAACCGTCGGACGCATTGGAATGTACATGTAAATCGATTCGTTCCATATTACCAACCTCCTTGTGATCGTGTTTGATGTATTATTTTATATCACAGCTTGTACCATCTGTTTTGTTTAGGTGATGCAAAACTATATCGGATAAGCGGATTATTTATTCTTCAGAATATTCAACAGCTCATCCGGTGAGAATGTATATTTCGTGTGACAGAAGTCGCACACAACTTCAATTGGCTTGTTGTCAGCAATCATAGCGCCAAGCTCTTTTCTGCCAAGACTGATAACTGCCTGCTCGACACGCTCCTTGCTGCAATCACAGACATACGCACAAGGCATGGAATCGGTCAGCTCGACATCATAGCCTTCAAACAATTTTCGTATGATAGCTTCCACAGACATGCCCTGCTTGAGAAGAGCAGTGAAAGAAAATCCTTTCAGCCGTTTCTCCAGCTCGTCAATCAATGCGTCCTCTGCAAATGGCATCAGCTGGATGATAAATCCACCGGCATTCGCTACGGATGTATCGTCGTTGAACAACACGCCCAGAGCCACAGAGCTTGGAATCTGGTCACTTGTTGCAAAATAGTAGGTCAGATCCTCTGCAATCTCGCCGCTTACCAGATGGGTGTCGCCGACATACGGCTCCTTCAGACCGATATCCTTGATGACGCTTAAGACACCGAGGTCCACAGCCTTTGCGACATCGTTTGCAGGAAGCATAACCTCCGGTTCGCTGACATATCCCTTGACATGTCCGTTTGCATCGGCAGTGACAAGCATACCGGAGATCGGTCCCTGACACTGGATACGGAGTGTTAATTTGTCGGTATCATTTTTACACATGGCGCCCATCAGCACGCCTCCGGTCAACAGTCTGCCGAGTGCGTTCGTAACAACCGGACTGGTATGATGTGTAATTCTTGCTTTTTCCACAGTATCGGTAGAGTTGCAGGCGAAGAAACGAACCTGCTTGTTCGCTGCCATGCCACGAATCATTGTATCTGCCATAAATGTATCCTCCTTAAAATGAGTGTTTGGATTTTGTATATATACTTGCATGTGTTGTTATTTATGATTGATGCAGTGGTATACAAAATTACTGTATATATTGTTTCTTTGAATTCTTGTTTCGTGTTTCTTTCGCGATGATATAAATACGTTCACATTCCTCGTCCGCCGGCTCATGTGTAAATGCATCATAGGCCGCAAGCAGGGTAAGACCGGAATCAGCTACCATCTGTTTCATCTGCTTTAGTGTGTACCCTTTTTGTACATGCAATTCCTCATATTTGCGGAACAGGTTATCATCGGCATCGGAATCCGAAGGTTCCTTTACGAACAGGCTTAAAGCGAGTTCATTAATTGCTTCCTCTTCATCATAATAATTATCCCAGATAAAGCTGATATCATCCCGATCCTCGGCAATTGTCGCTTCGGCTACGACATCCCGGTAATAATGCTCCGTATGGAAGTCGAAGATGAAAAGTCCGTCCGGATCAAGGTAGTTATTGACGAGCGAGAATACATGCGTAAGCTCTTCCGGTTCGGTAATATAATTGACGCTGTCGCAGAGACTTACGATGGCTGCAACGGTTCCGTATAACTCAAACTCGCGCATGTCCTGACACAGGTAGAGCGATGAAGAATGATTTTGTTCCCGCTTTTCGTTTGCAATATCCAGCATGGCAGGGGAGTTGTCGATACCGATCATGTCGTATCCGAAATCTGCCATACGCTCGGTTATATTTCCGGTTCCACAGCCAAGCTCTGCCAGAATGCCGCTTGCAATATCATATTCCACAAGCAGGCCGTGCAGATAGTCTGCCCATGCGTCATAGGGAATGTTGTCCATGAGCGCATCGTAGACAGCAGCAAAATTTGAATATGCTTCAGCCATAGGGTACCTCCTTATTTTTCGTAAACACTGACATTAAATTATAAAATAAAAGATAGTGAAAAACAAGGAAAAATCATATATAATAAAATGCGCGATTGATAGCGCGTATGCGAGATTTGGAGGATTACAATGAAAGATCAGATACAGACAATAAAATTAAAGAAGGAGAAGCGTGCATTTTCATATTGGCGCATCCCGTTTTTTGCGGGCGCGGGCATCTATCTGGAAGTGTTGTTTCATCTGGCGATTTACCATAAACTCGAAAGCACGAGCATCTATCCGATTTTGTTCGGTGCCACGTTGGGGCTTTTCTTAGCGGCACTCACTGTATGGCTGCCGCGCATCGGAAATGAGATCATCGCGTATGTCGGTCTTACGGCATTCTGCGTGTATGATATCGTGCAGCTCATCTATTTCCGGATATTTGGGACATTCTTAAGTCTGGTGTCTGTCGGCGGGGCCGGGAACGCGATGGATTTCAAGGTCGTGATGTTCGAGAAGATTCGCCAGAATGTTGGATGGATGTTGCTGTTTATGTTGCCGGTGATCGCACTTGTTTTGCTGCGTGTATTTCTGATAAAGTTTGACAGACCGAAGATGAAAATAAGGCTTATAAGTGTGGCAAGTGCGGTTTGTCTGTGCGCCATTTCCATCCTTCTGCTGAATGTGCAGGGACGCGCGATGTATTCGCCGTATCAGTTGTTCCACAACCAGTATGTGCTGGAGCTTTCGATGAACAAGCTCGGCGTATGTGTGACGACCGTGCGGGATGCGCAGACGATGCTCACCGGGGGAAAGAAAAATGTGACATTCACTTTGGATGATACAGATATGCAGCCAGATGATGTGACGGCAACCGAAAGTGATGCAATGGAAGCTACGGCAACCGATACGGATGCAGCACCTGCGTATGTGGAACAGGTTGATCCGGCAGTTGATTTTAAGAAGCTGTATCAGGCAGCCGAGGATGAGCAGTTGAAGAATCTGTCCGCTTATTGCGCGCAGCAGACACCGACCATGCAGAACGAATATACGGGTATGTTCGAAGGGTATAATGTTGTCTGCATTACCGCGGAGAGCCTGTGCAAATACGGTATCTACGAGAACTGCACACCGACGCTTTATAAGATCATGAATGACGGCTTTGTATTTGAAAATTACTATAATCCGATCTGGTATCACAGTACGATTGACGGAGAATTTGTAGACTGTCTGGGACAGTATCCGTGTTCCTCAGAGTGGAGCTTTTATAAGTCAGCAGATACATATCAGCCGTATGCACTTGGCAATGCATTGAATGAGAAAGGCTACACAAGCAAAGCATACCACGACTTTGACTTCTATTATTATAACCGGAGTGAGACACATGCGAATATGGGATATGATTTCAAGGCAATCGATTATGGTCTGGATATCCCAAGCTATGTGACATATTCCGATTATGATACGATCGAGGCAGTATACAAGGAGTTTATTAACGAAGAACCGTTTCTGATGTATTTTATGACATTCAGTGGGCATCTTCCATATAATTACGATTACAATGCCATGTGCCTGAAGAACCGTGAGGAAGCAGAAAAATGCACAGAAGGAATGGACTTGCCGGAAGACGCGGTGGCGTATATTGCGGCACAGATGGAGCTTGATAAAGCATTAGAGGATCTGATCGACAAGCTGGATGAAGCCGGAAAGCTGGAGAAGACCGTGTTCATCGTGACACCGGACCATTATCCATATGGACTGACAGACAGCGGCTACGATGCGCTTGCAGGCAAGAATGTATCCGATGATGCATTTGAAAAACATCATTCCTGCCTTGGCATCTGGTCTGCATCGATGGGAGAACCGGTTCCTGTCAAGAAGCTCTGTGCGAGTGTGGATGTTCTTCCAACCGTTCTCAATCTGCTTGGCGTGACATACGATTCCCGCATCCTCGCAGGACACGATATCTTATCCGATTCGGAAGAACTTGTCATCTTCGCCGACCACAGCTTCAAGACAGACAAGATCGGCTATAACACGAAGACCGGAGAAGTGACCTACTACGTGGATGAAAAAACAGTTTCACAATCCTACATCGACGATAAGATCAAGGAAGTCGAAACAAAACTTTACATGTCCGATGAGGTCATCAACACCGATTTTTACGGCTATGTGTACGGCAGGAAATCAACAAACACCACAACAAGCACCACCACATCAACCGAACAACCAAACAAAGAATAACCCCGAAAAACATACAAAAAAGTACGATGTGGCGAAATTTTGTTGTGAAAAGCAACGAAGTATGCTAAAGTGGATTCGATTGTAAATTTTTAATTTGATTCAACCTTCGGGCATGAGAGGCTATATGTAGATTCGAGTTGTTCTGGATTTTCAATTCTAAAGCAGACCATTGGAGCACATCAGCACTTAACGAACGCAGTGAGTTTAGTGTCTGCTATGTGCGGAAGTGAGCGAGAGCGCGTCTGCGTAGAATGAAAATCCAGAATAACTCGGAGAAAGAGTAGAAGTTCTCATGCAGGGAGATAGAATAAGGAGGAAAACAAAATGACGAGAATCGGAATTTACGGATACGGAAATCTCGGCCGCGGCGTAGAAGCAGCCATCAACCAGAACGATGATATGGAATTAGTTGCCGTATTTACAAGAAGAAATCCTGATGAATTGGTTATTAAGAACCAGACAGCCAAGGTGTGCAACGTAAAGGACATGGCAGACTGGAAGGATAAAATCGATGTTATGATTCTGTGCGGCGGAAGCGCAACCGATCTTCCGGAGCAGACACCGGAATGTGCAAAATATTTCAACGTGATCGACAGCTTTGATACACATGCAAGAATCCCGGAGCATTTTGCGAATGTGGACGCAAGTGCAAAAGCAAGCGGACATATCGGAATTATCTCCGTTGGCTGGGATCCGGGCATGTTCTCACTCAACCGTCTGTACGGAAATGCATTGCTTCCGGAGGGAAATGATTATACATTCTGGGGCAAGGGTGTCAGTCAGGGACATTCCGATGCCATCCGTCGTATCGCAGGTGTCAAGGATGCCAAGCAGTATACGATTCCCGTAGAATCCGCACTTGAGGCAGTTCGTAACGGCGAGAATCCGGCGCTTACAACAAGACAGAAGCATACAAGAGAGTGCTTCGTAGTGCTTGAAGAGGGCGCAGATGCGGCAAAAGTTGAGGAAGAAATCAAGACAATGCCGAACTATTTCGCAGATTACGATACAACGGTTCACTTCATTTCGGAAGAAGAGCTGAAGGCAAACCACAGCGGAATTCCACATGGTGGATTTGTACTCCGCAGCGGTGTGACCGGCTGGAACAAGGAGAACAAGCATATCATCGAGTACAGCCTGAAGCTTGATTCAAACCCTGAGTTTACATCCAGCGTACTGATTGCTTATGCAAGAGCGGCTCACAGACTTGCAAATGAGGGAGCAAGCGGCTGCAAGACCGTATTTGATATTGCACCGGCTTACCTTGTGAATAAAACAGGGGAAGAGCTTCGTGCATCCATGCTGTAAGATGCACCAGATACCATGTCGCCGACTGAATATGGGCGGCAGACAATAAGAAAGAAAACGAGGAGAGAAGATGGAAGAAATCGCAAATTACGTGCCACAGATGTACGCAACATTCTGGGCATTAATCCCGCCGGTCGTGGCAATCGTGCTGGCACTCATTACAAAGGAGGTTTACAGTTCACTCTTTTTAGGAATTGTGATCGGTGGACTGTTCTGGTCTGACTTCAGATTTGAAGCAACCGTAAACCATGTATTCAAAGACGGAATCGTCCGCGTGCTGACCAATTCATATAACATGGGTATTCTGGTATTTCTTGTAATACTCGGTGTTATGGTCTGTATGATGAACAAAGCCGGTGGTTCGGCAGCGTTCGGACGATGGGCAAGCGCCCATATCAAGACGCGGATTGGCGCACAGTTAGCGTCAGTTGCGCTCGGTGTTTTGATCTTTATTGATGATTATTTTAACTGTCTGACAGTTGGAAGCGTGATGCGTCCTGTGACAGACAAGCATCAGGTATCGCGTGCGAAGCTTTCGTATATCATTGATGCGACAGCAGCTCCGGTCTGTATCATTGCTCCGATTTCATCATGGGCAGCAGCAGTAGCCGGATTCGTAGAGGGAGAGGACGGATTCTCCATCTTTATCCGTGCAATTCCGTATAACTATTATGCGCTTTTCACGATTATATTTATGATTGTTTTGATCGTTAGAAAGATTGATTATGGTCCGATGCGGACGCATGAGAAGAACGCTTTGAAGGGCGATATCTACACGACACCGGACCGTCCATATGCAAACGCGGAAAATGAAGTCGTTGAGACAAAGGGGAAAGTGATTGACCTTGTATTCCCAATGATCGTTCTGATTACAGCCTGTGTCATCGGCATGATTTACAGTGGTGGATTTTTCTCAGGCGTTGGATTTGTAGAAGCATTTTCGGGCAGTGATGCATCGGTTGGATTGATGTATGGCAGCTTCTTTGCACTTGTGATTACGATTATCTATTATATGTTCCGCCGCGTATTGAAATTCAGCGAATCCATGTCTTGTATTCCGGAAGGATTTAAAGCGATGGTTCCTGCAATTTTAATTCTGACATTTGCCTGGACATTGAAGGCGATGACAGACAGCCTTGGCGCAAAAGAATTTGTGGCAGAGCTCGTGAAGAGTACGCCGGATGCGTTGCTTAGTTTCCTGCCGGCACTTGTATTTATCATTGCATGCTTCCTTGCGTTTGCAACCGGAACCTCATGGGGAACCTTCGGTATGCTGATTCCGATCGTTGTAAATGCATTCGAGGGAACAAACGCAACGATGATGATCATTTCCATCTCTGCATGTATGGCAGGTGCCGTATGTGGAGACCATTGTTCCCCGATTTCGGATACGACAATTATGGCATCCGCAGGTGCACAGTGTAATCACATCAATCATGTAAGCACACAGCTTCCATATGCGATTACAGTCGCACTTGTATCGTTCGTCACTTACATTATTGCCGGATTCTTTGGTAACAGCAAGGGACTTCCGGGAGTAATGAAGAGTCCTGTGATTCCGCTGGTAATCGGCCTGATTTTACTGTATGTTGTGTTGCAGGTGATCAAGACAGTTGAGAAAAAGAAAGATCCAATTGATGCAGAATAAGAGGCTTGAAATGAAAAAGACAAAAGGAAGTATTATGTTGCTGTTTGCCGCGTTTTTCTGGGGAACGACGTTCGTAGCACAGACAACAGCATCTGATCAGATTGGAACATTTACATTTAACGGAAGCCGCTCCATAGTTGGAGCGGCATTTCTTGCGCTATTGATTCTTGCTCGCACGGGAATGAAGAAGCAGAAAGCAAAGGTAAGTGGAGAACCGGTCGAAAAAGAAAGTATAAAACGGACCGTGATCGGTGGTATCCTCTGTGGCTGTGTGTTGTTTTTCGCAACGAATCTGCAACAGAGTGGTATCGCGGCATATCCGGAAGGCGTGGCCAGCTCCGGCAGATCGGGGTTTCTCACCGCAACGTATGTGGTTATGGTTGCAATCGTATCCGGATTACTCGGGAAGAAATTACATAAGATTGTTTATGTGGCAGTTTTTGTCTGCCTTGGTGGTATGTACATGCTGTGCATGTCAGGCGGTATCGACAATCTGTATTTTGGAGATCTGCTTGGGCTTCTGTGCGCAGTCTGCTTCACCGGACATATCCTGACGGTCGATCATTTTAACGATTGTGACAGCGTGAAGATCTCGTGCATCCAGTTTATTACGAACGGTGTGTTATCTCTGATCTGTATGGCAATCTTTGAACAACCGGCATGGAGTGATCTTGCCGCCGCGTGGTTCCCAATCCTGTATGCGGGTATCTTCTCGAGCGGTATCGCGTATACGCTTCAGATCGCAGGACAGAAATATGCAGATCCGGCAGTTGCATCCATCGTGATGAGCCTGGAATCTGTATTTGCAGTGATCGGTGGATTCGTCGTATTGCATGAGGTGTTAGCACCGCGGGAAATCGTTGGCTGCGTGCTTGTGTTCACCGCAGTGATCTTGGCACAGGTGCCGCAGATGCGAAAGTAGAGGCTATTATTTGATTGTGCTTGCATTTTTATAATAATCTTGTATATTATCTGTATTGAATGAGGTGTATGTTTCCGGACTGCACTGGGGGAGTCACTCTGTGGCTCTCTTTTTTGTTATCAAATAAAAGTGAATAGTCACGCAGTTTCGTGATAATCGGAATCGCAATTGCTTCGAACAACAAAAATCTACTTTAATTCGATATGAACAAATTACAAATGAACTATTTTGGTGTAAAATGTAATTAGCAAGTAGCGGAGGATAAGTATGAGAGACTATAGTTTTGGAAATTTTATCAGTACACTACGACAGAGAAAAGGCCTGTCTCAATATCAGTTGGGTGTACTTGTCGGCGTTTCAGATAAAGCGGTGTCAAAATGGGAAAATGGAGAATCAGAACCGTCAATTGATAAGTTAATCAAGTTATCGAAATATTTTGGAGTTAATATTGATGAATCAATGTCATTTAGATAAGGTTTTTTATGATGAAAACAG